>Ga0302325_10000843_pt1 | contig 81514 bp, 74 predicted proteins | sample Palsa_T0_2_FD_201948 | JGI IMG/M metagenome (GOLD analysis project Ga0302325, IMG submission 201948) | Peat permafrost microbial communities from Stordalen Mire near Abisko, Sweden - Palsa_T0_2 | ecosystem: Environmental > Terrestrial > Soil > Palsa > Peat permafrost | place: Sweden: Abisko... | reverse complement strand
GACGCGTTCTGCAAAAGCTCGGGCTTAGCTAATTTCAAGCGCCCGCGACGCTACGAATTCGTCGCCGAGATTCCAAAATCGCCGGTCGGCAAATTGCTTCGCCGCAAGCTCGTTGCCGGTGAATACCGGCCAGAGTCTTCCGACCCTCAAACAGGACAGAATGGATGAGTACTCCGATGACCTTTGCCGATGCGCGGCTTGCCGAGCTTGACGGCTTCCGTGTCGAGATCGATGCCAGGCGCGAACGCTCCGATGTGATTCTCGACCGGCCGCCGTTCAACATCATCGAAATGGGCCAGCGCGACCAGCTTCGTCTCGTCTTCGAGGCACTCGACGAGGAACCACGCGTCCGCGTGATTGTGTTACGTGCCATCGGCGAGCATTTTTCGTCCGGCGGCAACATCAGAGGTTTCCTCGAGGCGTCGCCCGAGCACGTGTCGAAGCTCGCCTGGAATATTGCCGCGCCGTCGCGCTGTGCAAAGCCTGTGATCGCCGCCAATCGCGGCTATTGCTTCGGCGTCGGTTTCGAAATTTCGCTGGCCTGCGATTTCCGCATTGCGTCGGAGACGTGCTTCTATGCCTTGCCGGAACAGCGGCTCGGCCAGATCCCGGGCTCCGGCGGCTCGGCGCGGCTGCAAAAGATCGTCGGCATCGCGCGGACGAAAGACATCGTCATGCGCTCGAAGCGTATCCCCGCGAAGCAGGCGCTCGACTGGGGCATCGCCACCGAATGCGTGCCCGATAGCGAACTCGAGAAAGCCACCGACGCCCTGGTCGACGAATTGCGTGGTTTCTCGCCGATTGCCCAGCGCACCGCCAAGAAACTTCTCAACGACACTGAAGAAGCCACTTTATCGGTGGCAATCGAACTGGAAGGCCACGGCTATAGCCGGTTGCGCCAATCCGACGACTTCCGCGAAGGCGTCGAAGCCTTTCACGGCAAGCGCAAGCCGAAGTTTCGCGGAACTTAGGCCGCCTTACCCTACCGGTCGTTCGTCGGCGATGATCTTGCCGTCGTTCGGTAGCGAGCCCGGCGCAACGAATTCGACCGCGCCTTTGAGCTTGGTCACCGATTGCAAACTCGCCGTCACGGCCTCGGCGAGCGCGCCTGCCGGCGTCGCACATTCGGCGGCAAGCGTCATCGCGTCCTGCTCGCCTTGCCGCGTCACGCGCAAACGTAAGCGTCCGAGTTCCGGGTGACGCTTGCCAAGCTCGGCGATCTGACTCGGATGCACGAACATTCCTTTGACCTTCGTGGTCTGATCGGCGCGTCCCATCCACCCTTTGATGCGCATGTTGGTGCGGCCGCACGGTGAACGTCCGGCGAGCACGGCGGAAAGGTCGCCGGTTGCCAGCCGGATCATGGGATAATCAGGGTTGAACGAGGTAACGACCACCTCGCCCACTTCGCCTTCGCCGACCGGGTCGCCGGTTCCGGGCTTAACGATCTCGATAACGACGCTTTCGTTGACGACCATGCCTTCGAGCGCCGGCGTTTCGTAGGCGATGACACCCAGTTCGGCGGTGGCATAGCATTGCAACACCGCGACGTCGCGCGAACCGAGTTCGTTGCGCAGCGACGATGGCAACGCCGCGCCGGAAACCAGGGCCCGCTTGATCGAGGACAAATCCTGGCCGGCTTCGTCCGCCGTATCGAGCAGGATCTTCAGAAAATCCGGAGTGCCGGTATAACCGTTAGGTTTGAGCTGAGCGATCGCCTCGATCTGCTGCTCGGTGTTGCCGACACCGCCGGGAATGACGGCGCAGCCAAGCGCGTGCGCGCCCGCCTCAAGGATGAAGCCGCCGGGCGTCAAGTGATACGCAAAACTGTTATGGACGATATCGCCGGCGCGAAAGCCGGCGGCAAAAAGCGCGCGCGCCGAATTCCAAAAATCCTTGCCGTGCCCTTCCGGCTCGAAGATCGGCCCGGGCGACACCAACAGGCGTTTGAGCCTCCCCGGCGCGGTCACCGAAAATCCGCCAAGCGGCGGGCGCATAGATTGCAGCTCCTTCAGGTTTGATTTGCGCAGAATAGGGAGTTTGGCGAGCGCCGCGCGCGACGTGATCGACTTTGCTTCGGCGCCGTCGAGTTGCTCCCCCCAACCCGGCGCGCTCAGGGCGCGCGCAATCAGATCGGGCAATGCGGCGAACTGGTCGCGCTCGCGTGCATCCGGGGCGCGCGTCTCGAGATCGTCGTAGAAATCCGGCATCGGCTCAATGAGACGTCAGTGCGCGAGCGCCGGACAGCCGCCGTCTTCCAGCGGCCGGAACGCCTTCTCGCCCGGGATGGTGGCAACGAGCTTCAGCAAATCCCACTCGCCCTGGGACTCGGCCGGTGATTTGATTTGCACCAGATAGACGTCGTGCACCATGCGCCCGTCCGGCCGCAGCCGGCCGTTCGGCGTGAACGCGTCGTTCACCGGCATCTCGCGCATCTTGGCAATGACGATCTTCGGATCGTCGGAGTTGGTCGCTTCGACCGCCTTGAGGTAACTGCGAACCGCTGAATACGTGCCTACCTGAAAGGTCGAAGGCGCCGTTTTGCGGCGCTCCATGAATTTGGCGAAGAAGATTTTTGCCGCTTCGTCGCGGCCGGGCAGCCATGGCGACACATACATCATGCCTTGGGCGAGCGGCAGACTGGTGGCGTGGATTGCCGGCAGCGAATCCAGTCCGAACGGCACGACCTTTTGTTTATCAGTGAGACCGAATTCACGCGCGGTCTTGACCGCGTTAATGGCGTCGTCGCCGCCGTTGGCGATGGCGACGACATCGGCCTTTGACGCCTGCGCCTGCAGCATGAACGACGAGAAGTCGCTGGTGCCGAGCGGATGGCGGACGGAGCCCAGAACCTTACCGCCGTTCTTTTCGATGAAGGCGGTGGCGCCATCTTGCAGCGCGCGGCCAAACACATAGTCGGCGGTAATGAAGAACCAGGTTTTGCCGAGCTCCGGCAAAGCCTGACCGATCGCCGACCCCATCTCGTAGGTGTCGTAGACCCAATGAACCGAATTGTTGGGCGCGCACGCCTTGCCGGTAAAGTCGGCCGATCCGGCGCTGGTGAGCAGCACCGCCTTGTTGTCGGTCTTGGCGACTTCCAGCGCCGCAAAGCCTAACGCCGAATTGACCAGATCGGCGATCGCGTCGACGCCATCAAGGTCGAACCAGCGGCGCGCGATAGCGGCGCCGATATCGGGCTTGTTCTGGTGATCAGCGGATACAATCTCGATCGGTACGCCGTTGACATTGCCGCCGAACTCCTCCGCCGCCATCTTCGCGGCCTCGACAGAACCGACGCCTGAATTCTGCTCGTATGGTCCGGAGAGGTCCGTCAGCACGCCCACCTTGACCTTGCCTCCGGACATTTCCGCGGACGCAGGCGACCAATGGAGTGCGAGGGCAACTACGGCAAGACTAGAGGCGATGGCAAAGCGCACGGCTTTTCCTCCAAGAATTTGGTATCGTCGTTAAGTCCGCCGCTTTAGAGGCTTCTTGTCAAGCGATGCCTATATCTCGATGCGGAATCCGACTTCGATCACCCCATCATTGGGTATTTTGAAATAGTCCGGAGCGCGGCTTGCGATCTTGCTGAGGAATGAAAAGATCGCAAAGGGAATGCGACCCATCGCCGATCCCTTCTCGCGCCGAACAATAGTCTCGTGCGCCACGTAATAGTGCTTCTGGTCGAGATCGCCATCAAAGCCGAGCAGACGGAAGTTCTCCAGCGTACGGGGAATGTCGGGCGTTTGCATGAAGCCGAGCCGCACCTGGCCGCGATAAAAGCCGTGTCCGACATTCTCGACTTTGTGTCGCTCCGCAAACGGAACGCGCGGGCGGCGTTCGAAGACGTAGCCCAGGAGCAACACCCGCTGATGAAAAACCCGATTATGCTGGAGATGACGGATCAGCATAGGCGAAGCGCCATGCTGGACCTTGGTGAGCCACACACCCAGCCCCGGCGCGCGGCCGATGACTAAATCGTCGACATAACCGAGGAAACGATCGAGCGGCAGTATCGACATTTCCAGGAGCCGCTGGCGCATGACCAACATGCCTTTCCGCCAGCACAGCATCAATGTCGCGATCACCGCGCCGATGACAAGCGGAAACCATCCGCCTTGCGTTATCTTGAGCGAGTTGGAGACAAGGAAAATTGCTTCGATGCCACCGATCACTGCGATTACCAGAGCGGCGACGACAGGACGCCAATTCCATCGGTGGACGGCCACCCGATACAGCAGCATAGTGGTGACCAGCATCGTTCCCGAAACGGCAATGCCGTAAGCGGAGGCGAGCGCGTCAGAGCTCCGGAACACGACCACGACCAAAATGGTCCCGGCCATGAGCAGCCAATTCGCCGTCGGAAGGTAGACTTGGCCCTCTTCGTCGCTCGATGTCGGCACGATCAGGGAGCGCGGACACAGACCCATCTGAATGGCTTGCCGGGTCATGGAGAACACCCCGGAAATCAGCGCCTGCGAGGCGATAATGGTCGCGAGCGTTGCGAGCACCACCAGCGGAATGACCGCCCAGGACGGCGCCAAGCTATAGAAAGGGTTTGCCACCGCCGCCGGATCGGCGAGCACATGCGCACCCTGGCCGAAATAACTCAAAATGAGCGCGGGAAAGACCAGTCCAAACCAGGCCTGCCGGATGGCGCGCGTACCGACGTGACCCATGTCGGCATAAAGCGCTTCGCCGCCGGTGAGCGCCAAGAAAACCCCGCCCAGTACGACAAACAGCGTAAGCGGGCTTTCGAGAGCAAAGCGGACCGCCGCCATGGGATTGAACGCCCACAGAATTTCGGGCGCTTGGACGATATTGACGAGGCCCAGGATCCCGATCGTGAGAAACCAAATGACCATGACAGGGCCGAACAGGCGCCCCACGCGGCCGGTGCCGTGATGTTGAATGGCGAAAAGCCCCACTAAAATGACGAGCGTCGCCGGAACCACAAAATTTGCCGCGCTGGGACTGAATTTCAGCCCCTCGATCGCCGAAAGAACGGAGATCGCCGGCGTGATGACGCCGTCACCGTAAAGAAGAGCCGCACCGATAACGCCGAGCAGAACGACGAAGGGAAGCTTGACCCGTTGCGCCCCGCCCTCGTCACGTTCGACCAACGATAAGAGCGCCAGGATGCCACCTTCGCCGTCGTTATCGGCGCGCAGCACAAACGTGACGTACTTTACGGTAATCAGCATCATCAGCGCCCAAAAAGTGAGCGACACGATCCCCAGCACTTCGGTCGCGGTAGGCGGATGGCCGGTGGCGTTCAGCGCGGTGGAGAACGTGTAGAGCGGACTTGTGCCGATATCCCCGAACACGACGCCGAGCGCGGTGAGCGCAAGGAATGATTGAACGTGCGGCTTGCCTGCGCCGCGATACTCGGTCGCGGTCTGACGGGACTCGCCTTTCGGATGCGCGTCCGGCGGCTTGCCGGCGGTACCAGCCACCTCGTCCATCGCAAGACCTCTCTGCTCCGCAAGTCTTAGCCGCGACGCGTGACAATCAAAAATCGTGCCGCGCGGCGCTCTGCGTACTCCGCACAGACACGCAATAAGAAAGCCTTTTCCGGAGAGCCCGATACCCAAATCCCGCGGCCGAACGATCTATGACGGCTGCGGGTCAAACCGGGTAGCGGCGATGCGCCGGGTGGCCCGGCGTCACAAGGCGCAAAGATCAGGCGACGGCACCGGCGCGATTCCAGCCCCGCGCACGATTGCCGTAAATCTCATGACCCGTCGGCGTCACCGCCACCGTGTCCTCAAGCTTGATGAAGCCGCGGCGCGGATGCTGCAGCGTCGTTTCAACAGAAATGACCATGCCGGCTTCGAGCGGCCGTTGCGCATCATAGGCGTCGTATGGGACCGGGCCGGAGTTGGTCAGCCGAGGCGCTTCGTGGCTGACGAGTCCCATCCCGTGGGCAAGAAACTCATAGTGGTTATGCGACTTTGATTTTCTGATAATCGGTTCGGCCGCCGCATAAATTTCCGCGCCGTTGACGCCAGGCCGGATTGGCGCAAACGCGGCCTGTTGCGTTGCCTCGATCTCAGCGAGCATGTCTTGCAGCTCGGAGTCGGGCTCGCCGACGACGCCCATGCGCGCAAGGTCGCCGATATAGCCGTGATAGTTTCCGCCGGAATCAATTGAAAGCGGATCGCCCTTACCCCAGCGTTGCTCGGAGGGAGCGCGGTTAAGGCTCGATCCGGCCGTGATCAGACAATAATCGAACGTCAGCCCGCGCGCCGTTTCCTCGCGCCGCAGAGCTTCGGCCAATTCAGCCTTGGTCGCCCCCTCCCCGTGGTTCTGGATCACGGCGAGCATCGAGTCGATAACGAGCTCGGACGCGAGCCGCAATTTCTCCAATTCTGCGGGAGTCTTGTGCGCGCGCAGCCGCTCGAGAACGAATAGCGCGTCCTTGAGTTCAGCATCCGGAAATACTTTGCGCAACGTGGCTGCGGAATCGGTCGGCAGAAATGCGAGTTCGGCCCCGAGGCGGCGCGGTTTTGCCGTGAGGCCTCTCAAATACTCGGCGGCTTTTTGAATAACATCGACCGATCCGCCGCTCTTCGTGTTGACCTCGGAGACCCAAAACGGTCGCACTTGCGCGTCGTAAGTCTCCATGCCGTGGCCGAAATAGCCGGCGTTCTGCGGCGCGCCCTTCGGGTAGACGAATACGGGCAGATACCGGCTGATCCCCATTGCATCCATATTGTCGAAGAAGAACGAGCGGTGCCCGCCGAGGAGGTATTGGACGTTGTGTTTTGACGTGGCCAGAAGGACATCAATGCCGGCCTCGTCCATCAGCCGGTCGAGCCGCGCGGTGTCGAATGGAGCTGTGCCTGGTCGTTTGGTGACGTCGAGCATGATGGATCTCCCGGGGGCAAAGGCCTTCCGCCGCTGCCATCCTAGCAAACCCGTCGAGAAAGATGAACCCGTCAACTCCGTTCCGAGTGGCCGGCCCGCCGCGCGCAGAAATGTTCGCCCGGCGATGCGGCGCGATCGCCGCGGCGCGGTTTAGGCGGCCGATTTGACGGACTTGGCGCCGATCACAGCCCTGAGTTCAGTAGCGCCTCGGGCCGCGCGGTCGAGGACGAGCTCGATCGAAGCGATCTCAACCCGGTTGCGGCCCAAATCCTTGGCGCGATAGAGCGCATGATCGGCCTGCGCCAACAAGGCCGGCAGATCCAACATCGCGTCATAGCTGATGACAATACCGATGCTGACGGTCGCAACGACCGGCGCGCCTTCCACGTCGAGGCTGGCCTCGGCGAAGCCAAGCCGTATCTGCTCGGCGACCGCCAAAGCGCGCTCACGCGAAGTGTCGCGCAGAACGGCCGCAAATTCCTCGCCGCCGAGGCGGCCGAACAGATCGATGTGACGCATGCAGCCGCTGCTCACCTCGGCAAAAATCTTCAAGACGCGATCGCCGACGGCGTGGCCGAAGCGATCGTTGACCGATTTGAAGTTGTCGATGTCGAGCAGCATCACCGCCAAGGGGCGCGGATTTGCTGCCTGGCGTTTGAGCTCCGCTTCCCCGTCCTGCAAGAACGCGCGACGGTTGGCGATGCCGGTCAGCGGATCAATCAGGGCAGCAGTCTTGTGGCCCTGCTCGGTTCGCTCCTTGGCCATGGCTAGCAGAATGAACGCGATGGCGATGGTGAACAACAGCGCTTCGAAGCTCAGCACCGTAAGCCAAACGCTGTCAAAGACTTCGTTCGTCGTCGGCAACCCCGGCAGCATGGCGCCGAGCGGCGTGCGCAGCAGATAAAGGGCCCCGTGCGCGAACAGCAGAAATATTGCCGGCCAGCGCGAAACCAGCGCCTCATTGCGGCCGCGCCAGAATTCATACGCCGTAGCCCAGGTGTAGGCGGCGATGATTCCCGAGCTCAAGAGCACGCGAAGCTCGAACGCGTCGGCGAACCCTGGCACATAGCTGACAACGAGCCACAGCGCCGCGCCGGCGAACATCAATACCGGTCTGGGCTTGCGATGATCGAAGACGCGCGTACCCGTCCACGTCAAAGCGAAGGCTGTAAACAGTAACCCGTTTGCGAGATCGATGGAGATTAAATCGGAGACTTGGCCGAACTGGCCGAACAACATGATCGAGCCGGCACGCAGCAAATCCGCGAAGCCCCACCATGCTACCGCGGTGACCGCGGTATTTTGCGCCCACGCGAAAAGGAGGAGTAATCCGAGGATCACCTCCACGTAGACGGTCACGAGGAATAGCGTATTGACGTCGAGGTTCATCGCATCGCACCCGACCGGCCGTAAGGGAAAACGACACAGTTGCGGAACGTCGGAAATACCGCGTCGCCGCAAACAATCCGTGAATTGACGCGTCTCCCGGCCCGACATGCGCCGCTATGGTTTCCGAAATCTTTCAGATCGCAGCCATCAACGATCTCGCCTTGTTTTCAATGGCTTAGTCCTCTAAGGTCCGTGGTTTCAGGATTTGGCAACGATGCAATTCAGCAACGGCATCATCGAGGCGATCGGCAATACGCCGTTGATCAAGCTGCAGCGCGCATCGGCCGCCACCGGGTGTACAATTTTAGGCAAGGCCGAGTTCATGAACCCGGGACAATCGGTCAAGGACCGGGCCGCGTTGTTCATTATTCAAGACGCCCTCAAAAAGGGAGAGCTCAAGCCGGGGGGTGTGATCGTCGAGGGCACAGCCGGGAATACCGGCATTGGCCTTGCCCTGGTCGGAAATGCCTTGGGATTTCGCTCGGTCATCGTCATTCCCGAAACCCAAAGTCAGGAGAAAAAGGATGCCCTGCGGCTCTGTGGCGCCGAACTGGTCGAAGTGCCGGCTGTGCCCTATTCCAATCCCAACAACTACGTGAAGCTCTCCGGGCGCCTCGCGGAGCAACTGGCGAAGACCGAACCAAACGGCGCGATCTGGGCCAATCAATTCGACAACATCGCTAACCGCCAAGGCCACGTGGCAACAACCGGGCCGGAAATCTGGCGGCAGACCGGAGGCAAGGTCGACGGCTTCGTCTGCGCCGTCGGTACTGGCGGCACGCTGGCCGGCGTTGCCATCGCGTTGAAATCGTTCAAGAGCGCGACGCAGATTGCGCTAGCCGACCCGATGGGCGCCGCGCTGTACAGTTACTACACGACCGGCGAACTCAAATCACAAGGCTCTTCCATCACCGAAGGCATCGGCCAAGGGCGCATCACCAAGAATCTTGAAGACGCGCCGATAGATCTCGCGTATCAGATTCCCGACGAAGAGGCGGTGACGATTATCTTCGATTTGCTCGAACACGAAGGCCTTTGCCTCGGCGGTTCTTCGGGGATCAATGTCGCCGGTGCCATTCGCCTGGCCAAGGAACTGGGACCCGGCCGGACGATTGTCACCATCCTCGCCGACTACGGCAATCGCTATCAGTCAAAGCTATTCAATCCGCAGTTTTTGCGTGAGAAAAACTTGCCGGTCCCCGCGTGGCTTGAACGGCACCCGCGGCTCAATATTCCCTACGCCTGAACATTGCAGGGTCGACGGCGTTATCCCGTTCGGAGATTATTCGTGTCAAAACTAATCGACTTTCCACCGTCCAGCCGTTGGCTCATTTCAACCGATCAGCTCGCCGGCCGGTTGAACGATAAAAATTTGGTCGCGGTGGACGCGTCCTATCCGTCACCAGGCGAGCCAAACCGCGCTCGCGCGGAATATTTGGAAAGCCATATTCCGGGCGCCGTATTTTTCGATATCGACGCGATCAGCGATCATTCCAGCGAGTTGCCACATACGCTGACCGGCCCCGCGCACTTCAGTCAGGCGGCTGGCGCGTTGGGAATCGGCGATGGCGACACGGTGGTCGTTTACGACACTGTCGGTCTTTATTCCGCGCCGCGCGTGTGGTGGACGTTTCGCATTTTCGGAGCCAACGAGGTTTTTATCCTCGACGGCGGGCTGCCAAAGTGGAAAGCCGAGGGGCGGCCGCTCGAACACGGCGCCGTGGAACGGTCGCCAAAAAACTACCATGCCGACATGAATGTGGGCGCCGTCGCCACGCTATCGGACGTGCGCATGGCATTGACGGCCGGCAGCGCGCAGCTTGTCGATGCAAGGTCGGCGGAGAGGTTTTCCGGCAAGGCCCCGGAACCGCGTCCGGGCCTGCGCGCCGGCCATATGCCAGGTTCATTCAATGTGCCGTTCGCCAAGCTCGTTGCGAACGGCCGCCTCGCGCCGCGCGCCCAGATCGAAAAAGCATTCAAGGAAAGCGGCGTAGATTTAGAACAACCGACCATAACCACGTGCGGGTCGGGCATTACCGCGGCGATCCTCAGCTTCGCACTTGAGGCCATCGGCAAAGAACCGAAAGGGCTTTACGACGGCTCGTGGGCGGAATGGGGCTCGCGTCCGGACGTTCCAGTGGAGCGAGACTAGACCCCACCCGTCAGAGCGGCGCTGCCATTAAAAACGCAGACCGCCCACAAATACAAAAGCCGCGGCTGCTTCGTCGCGGCTTTCGAATTATTGCCCGCCGTGCAGGGAGTGTCAGCCGACGCTTCGCCGGCTTTAGACCTTAGAGTTCTGAACCGTCGGTGCCGCCTTCCGTATAGGACTGTGATTGATCGCGCGGCGTTGCGTCGTTTTCGCCGAATTGCCGATCCTGAAACGAGCGCCATTCGCCGCGGCGGCCGCCGCCTGATCCGAACTGCTCTCGCCAACCGCCGGGACCGTTGCCTTCATTGAACGCAAACCGGTGATGATGCGGCCGAAGCATCCGGGCCAGTATCTTAAACCGATTCTTTTGCGGGTCATTGAGGCTTTGATAAAGCGGAGCGCCCGCGTCGGCGACGCGCTTTAGCGCGGCGCTCGTTTTTGCCATCCGGTCGGCGCGATGCTCAAGCCGATCGAACGGGCTCGTTGGCGCGGCGGCGGCGCTTTCGCCGTGATCGGCATTGTCGCGCGCCTGCCGCCGCTCGATGCGCAGCTGCGCCAAATCGCGCAGCGCCTGTTCGAACGCCGGCCAATTTTTGGCCTGATCGGCATTCAGTTCGAGGCCAGCCCTTAGCGCCGCAATTCGCGCGTCCGCGAACGCTGCCATGTCCTCGGCGCTCAGATGATACCTCTGTTGAAAGCGAGGAGCGGAATCGCCGGAACCCCTCGGCCCGAAATAGCGCTGCTGCGCAAAAACGATTGAAGATCCGGCGATAGCCAGCGCGGCCGTCCCGATCACCAAGGGTCTGAACACGTTGTCCTCCATGGTTCAAGCCGTTCGTTGTGCCGGAGTAGAGGGCGGCCGCACGGTCGAAACAAGTTAAAGTTTCGTCAGGCGCAGCGTCGGCGGATTACAAGTTGGTAACCTTGCGCATTGGCCGCCAAAACCTCTAACCGCCGTAACAGAAATTTAAGGTTAAGGGAGTTTTCTGTCGGTGGAATGCCATCGAGTTAGTGCGAGTCGCAGGTGAACATTTTTTTTAGACTATTGCTCAGCGCGGCATGCTGTTGTGCCGCAAGCGGCGCAATCGCTGCCGACATGGCGGCGCCCCCAGCGCCGTTCGTTCCTCCGCCTCCTTCGACCTGGACCGGCTTTTATCTGGGCGGGAATTTCGGCGGCACGTGGGACCCGACCGGCGGATATAACACCAACTGCGCCGCCGCCGGCGACTGCACAACGGCACAAACCACACTTGCCGGCGTGGCCGGCGGGTTGCAAGGCGGCTACAACTACCAAATCGGCGTAATGGTGCTTGGCGCGGAGGCCGGATTTTCCGCGACTTCGTTGCGCGGCACTTATACTGCGACGGACGGCGTCGACAATCTGACGACCAGCGCCGACTATTTCGGAACAGCCACCGGCAAGGTCGGCGTCGCGGTCGGCTCGCTGTTGATCTACGGAAAAGGCGGCGCGGCATGGACGCACACCAACAACAGCGATTTCAATTCGCTGGAAAACATGACATTCACGACGAGCTATTGGCAAACCGGCTGGACGGTTGGCGGCGGTGCCGAATGGGCGTTCTCGCCAAATTGGTCGGCTAGGGTCGAATACGCTCTCATCGACACCCCGAACAAACCGACGACGTTCACTTCGTCCGCAGGCGTTTCCTTCACCGCGGTCATGCACCAGCAGATCAATTTGATAACAGCCGGCCTCAATTACAGGTTCTAAGGCGAGTAAAAGCGGCCGAGAATTTTTTCGCCAAGTTGAAACAATCGATGCAGGCGGAAACCCTGTCGGCGATTTCCGTACCGTTCAAACGGCACGCGAACCGCTTCAGGCGGCTCGCCCCATACGCACTGTCTTTGCGTCGTCGGCAACAAGCTGGACCGGGATGCGAAGGATAAAGCGGGATCCCAATCCCAGCTTGCTTTTCACCGAGAGCTCGCCACCCATCAATCGGCAATAACGATGCGCCAGCGGCAAGCCGAGCCGCACGTCATCGCCGTAATTACTCGCGGTTTCTTGGTGGGAATTGCCGAACGTCTCGAACAATCCTTCGATCTGGCTCTCTGCAATTCCAACTCCGGTATCCTCGACCGCGACCGTCAACACGCCGGCTTCTACGGAAGCAGCCAGAAGTATGCGGCCGTGTTTCGTGAATTTCGCCGCATTGCTCAAAAGATTTTCGATCACCCGGCGTAGCTTCGGCGCATCGCAGATGATCTCCATCGCCGGCGCCTGCTCAACCTTGAACTTGTTGCCGCTCTCCGCAACCGTCGGACCCCATTTTACAGCCAGCTCATCGAAGAGCTCATTGAATCGCACCCTATCCGCGTCCAGCTCCATTTTGCCGGCTTCAAGCTTCGACAGGTCAAGCAGATCGTTGATCAGCTCCAGCAGCCGGTGTCCGGCGCTGCGGATCGAAGTTAAGTCGCGGTACTTTTGGTCCTTGGCCGGATCTAGGCCCTCGATCAGAATCTCGCTGTAGCCGATGATCGAATTAAGTGGATTGCGGAGCTCGTGGCTCATTTTCGCCAGGAACTCCGATTTTGCCAGCATCGCTCGCTCGACCTGCTTGGTGGCTTCGCGGAGCTGCCGCGCAGTTGCCTTGTGCCGCTCGACTTCCTGTTCAAGCTCGGCTTGAGAAGAGACGATGTTGGCGTAAAACAGCGCCATCATCGAAACGTAGACGCTTGCGCAGAAGGTGGAAATCAGACCAAGCACCGCTAGTCCCTCGAGCGGCACGGTCTCCCGGAATCCCAGCGCGCAGTATATCGCGTAGAACACCGAAAGATTTGCGACAATCAGCAGGCTGACGATAATTCTGGTCTTGCGCTCCGGCAGATAAAAGAACGCCAGCAGCGGAACGGTGACGAGCCAGGGCAATATCGGCGAACTGACGCCGCCATACTGATAACATCCCCAAAATACGCAAAACATCAGATTTTGGATCGAGAGCAGCGCCAAAGGCACATACCAGCCGGTGAGGCGCAGCACGAACGGGAACGGCCAGAAGGCTGTGACGGCGAGGAAAAAGATCCACCACGACAGGTCCGCCCCGCCTTGGATGTAGAGCATGGAAAACGAAATTGTGTGGCCGAGAAACGGACCAAACAAATGGCTGAATAAAAACATCCGCACGCCTTGCAGAAGGTCGGGGGACGATTTCAGTTTCTCGGGAATGAACCAATCGACCGCAGAATTGACCCGCGCCGCAAGTGTCTTGAGGGAATTTTGCATCACAGAACCCGTTCCCGCTGCATGCACAAAATTCAAGCCGCCGCCGCGATTGCCGGCGAGGCGACAGGCAACCGTACTGTAAAGATCGATCCTCGCCCCGGTTCGCTTTCGACCAGCAGGTCACCGTTGAGCAAGCGCGCGAGCTGATGGCTGACGGCAAGGCCGAGCCCCGAACCGCCATAAGACTTCGCGGTTACCGAACTGGCTCGATTGAAATTCGTGAACAATCCGGCGATCGCTTCGGCGGGAATACCGATGCCGTTGTCTTCAACCGAGATAACGACTTGCGTGTTTTTTTGCGCCGCGATCCGCTTCGCTCGTAGCAATACCTTGCCGTTCTTGGTGAACTTGCCGGCGTTACCAAGCAAATTGATGAGGATCTGGCGCAAGCGGGTCTCGTCTGTTTGGACGACACCCAGGGTGCCGACTTTTTCCAGGATAAATTCGTTGCCGTTTTGCGACACGAGATTACGGCAGGTCGATGTCACTTCTTCGAGGCATCGATCGAGATCTACCGGACGCAGAGATACTTCGACGTTGTCCGCCTCGATCTTGGGCATGTACAGCACGTCGGAGACCAGCGACAACAAATGCCGGCCCGCACTGTTGATGGTTTTGAGGTCGGCTTCGTCGGCCGAATTCGCGTTGGGTTCGATCTCTTCCAGCAGGATTTCGCTGTAGCCGATGATCGCATTCAATGGCGTTCGCAGCTGATGGTTCATTTTCGCCAAGAAGACCGCTTTTGCTTCATCGGCGCTTTCGGCGTCTTCCTTGGCTTGCCGCAGCTTCGCCGCCGTCACCAAGTGCTTTTCGATCTCCTGGCGCAGCGTCGACTGATCCATCACGACGTAGGCATAGTAGATCGCCATCATCGAACTGTAGAGGGTCGCGCATAGCGCCGAGATCATGCCGACGGTGGACAATTCCTCGACCGGAACGCGTTCCGGAAAAGATCCGGTGAGTATGTAGGCTACGCAAAAGGCGGCGAGGTGCGCACCAAAGATGCTGACGACCAGAAACGCCCGGTCACCCAGGTAGAAGAAGCCGATCAGCAACGCGACGAGCACCCACGGCAAGAACGGCGAACTCACCCCGCCATAGAAGAAGGATCCGATAAAGCTGACGAAGGTGAGATCACAGAAGGAAAACAATGCGAGCCACGTCAGCGTTCGCATTCGTTTGAGGGCGAAAGGCAGCAGCCAGAATGCGACGCACAGCGCGCAAATCAGCCAGAACACAAAATCGTGCACCGCCAACGCCCGATACAGATAGCCGAGAATGGCGACCGCGCTGAATGGGCCGATCAAATGGCTGATGACGAAAATTCTCGCTCGCCAGAGATTCGCTGTGTTTATCCGCAGCTCCGCCGGAATAAACCAGTCGATGATCCTAATCAGCTTGTCGCTATACATCGCTAGTCCTCATGACCCGTATTTGCCCGGCCTCAAGCAACGGCGCGAGCGACCTTGCGTTCTTGTGGCGCACTTGCCCGATATTCTTCGTATTCAGGCAGAGTGAGATCGACCGCCGCGCGCAGTCTTGCCACCAGCTCCATGACGTTTTCGTCGGTGTGGCTGGGCATCATTTGCAGCCGGAAGCGCGCGTTGCCCTTTGCCACGGCCGGATATTCGACGAGGTTCGCGATCACCTCGAGTTCCGGCAACCGCCGGCTGACCATGCGCGCTAACGCTTCGTCCCCCACCAGCACGGGGACGATTGCCGACGGATCGCCGATGACGCTCAGTCCGGCTGCGGTCAACGCATCGCGCATCTGGACGACGCGCTTTAACAACTGCCATCGGAGCTGCTCGCCCTTCCCGGACTTTACGATCTCGAAGGCCTTGGTCACGGTGGCGGCCTGCACCGGCGACAGCGCGTTCGAGAACGTCGCCGAGCAACCGTAGAACTTCAAATATTGCTTCACCGCCGGCGAGTTGCAGGCGACAAAGCCGCCATTGGACGCGAAGGTCTTTGAGAAGCTTCCCATCACAATATCGATTTGCCCGGTCATCCCCTGCATACCGATGAAGCCGCGCCCGCTCTGGCCCATCGCCCCGAGATCGTGGGCGACGTCGACCATTAGGGTTGCGTCGTACTCGCGGCAAAGCTCTTGCATGACGCGCAAATTTGGCGAATCCGAATCCATGGAGAACAGGCTTTCGGTCACCACCATGATGCCGTTTTCCGCATCCTTTGCGCGGATCCGTTTTAGATGGCGGCGAACAGAGTCGACGTTGAGGTGGCCGTGCAGATGCACGTTGCTGGTCGCCGAATAAGCGCCCTCCTGAAGGCAGGCATGCGCGAGCCCATCGAGCACCACGTGGTCGTTAGACCGCACCAATCCCTTGATGACGCCGTAACCGGCCGCCCAGCCGGTCGGGTACAAGACCGTGTGCTCGAGACTGAGAAACTCGGAGATTGTCTGCTCGAGGCGCAGCGAATATTTTGTGTTGCCCGCCAGCGCCGACGATCCGGCGCTGTGAACGCCGTATTCATCGACGACCGCCTTGGCGACCTCTTTGATTTCGGGGTCGGACGACAAACCGAGGTAATCCTGCGTGGCGAAATTCAGTCCGGAGAACCGCAATCCGCTATCGTCGCGCGCGGCGGTGACGGCGAGCGGCGCCTGCTCCGTCGCTTTGGAATACGGCCAGAGGCCGTGGCTGCGGCGCAGGCGTTGCCATTCGTAAAAATTACCGACGCGGGCGATCAGGTCCTTGCCGCGCAGTTCGCGAAAGTCCCGCATGCTGCCGGTTAGCGCGAGCGCTGGGTCGGCATCGCGGCTCGCGTCCACGACCGGAGTTGACACAGCTATGGCAATTGGTCTCGCCGGCGCGGCGGATGGTGACACTGATTGGAGCCCGGCTGCGGGCTCTGGCCGGCTATTCATTATTTTTTTTTTGGCGAGACACTTCTGGATTTTTCCAAGAAGCCTCAATAGGTCGACCGGCTTGGTATCGAAGTCGGAGCATCCCACCTCGACACTCTTGTCGCGGTCTGTCGCGAGTGCATGGGCGGTGAGCGCGATGATTGGAATATTTGCGGTTTTCGGGTTGGCCTTGATCCGTCGAGTGGCCTCCCACCCGTCCATCGCCCCTAGAGCGACATCCATCAAAATCAGATCCGGAACTTCCGTAGCCGCCATGGTAACGCCGCTGGGGCCGTCGGCGGCGCCGCGCACCAGAAAGCCGCGCCGCTCGAGCCGCCGCGTCAGCATATCGCGATTGGCGTCGCTATCTTCGACCAACAAAATCTTGGTCGACAGGCCTGAACTCGGCACGGCGGAAATGTCGGTCACAAACGCCCCCAAAAGACCGTTCCTTGAATTTGCAACGGAACGTACATCGCTCTACCTAAAAGCGAGCTAAGTTTTATTGTGAAAATAGCGTTGCGCCGCTCGTGGTTATTTAAGGATGACGATCGTTAACTGCGGCCGCGATCAAGGTTTAAGAGCTGCAAACGTCGGCTCTTGGTGACGCTTAATTCCTCAACGATTACGCCTGCCCGCCGTGACCTCGCGATCGGCATAAGTCCGCGTTAACTCGGACGATTTATATAAGCGCCGATTGCTTGGGGAATTTCGTCGTCAATCCGCGGGCCGATTGATCCAAACGCGCGGCGGGTCAGTTGGATCAGTTAAACAAGAGACATAGGCAAATGGACAGTAAGCCAAGGCTCCTGATCGTCGACGACATCGCGGATAACCGGGCCGTACTGGCCCGGCGGTTGGGACGCCAGGGATTTCTTATCGTCGAAGCCGAATCCGGCGAGCATGCGCTGGATTTGATCGACGGCAGTCATTTCGATCTTATTCTGCTCGACGTCATGATGCCGGGTTTGGATGGCGTCGAAGTGCTCAAACGCATACGGGCGCGACACGCTCCCATGCAGCTCCCGGTCATCATGGTCACCGCCAAAGCAGACGGCTCGGACGTGGCCGAGTCCCTCGAAGCCGGCGCCAACGACTACATTACCAAGCCTGTCGATTTCATCGCGGCGCTAGCGCGCATCAAGACGCAGCTGGAGCGAAAAAAGGCGAAGGATGAGCTTGATCAGGCCAACAACGCGCTACAGGCGCTCAATGGCTCCCTCGAGCAGCGCATCGCCGAGCGAATGGCCGAGTTGGTAGAGACCAACGAAGCCTTGAAGAAAGAAATCGCCGAGCGCGAGCGCTCACAGGCCGAGATTCATTATCTCGCTCACCATGACAGTCTCACCGGCCTTGCCAACCGCGTCCTGCTCCGCCAGCACCTCGAGCGGGTATTGGCGCAGCCGACCTACGCCGACGTCGCGGTACTGTTCGTCGACCTCGACGGCTTCAAGAGCATCAACGACACGCTCGGCCATTCGACCGGCGACGGTTTGCTGAAATGCGTCGCCAATCGATTGATCGAGAGCGTTCGCGACAGCGACCGCGTTGCACGCCTTGGCGGCGACGAATTCGCGATCATACAGTTGGAAGCCGACCAGCCCAAAGGCGCGGCCATGCTCGCGAACCGGCTGATCGAGTTAATCGGCCGTCCCTACCAGGTTGACGGCAACCAGCTCAATATCGGCGCCAGCGTCGGCATTGCCGTTGCGTCCGAAGGCGACAACAAGCCCGAAGATCTGCTCAAGCGCGCCGATCTTGCCATGTACACTGCGAAAGCCGAAGGGCGCGGCACTTATCGATTCTTCGAAGCGCAAATGGATGAAAGCGCCCAGGCCCGCCGCGACATGGAATCGCTCTTGCGGACCGCCGATATTGAGAGCGCTTTTGAGGTTTATTACCAGCCGCTGATCGATGTTACGGAAAAACGGGTGATCTGCCTGGAAGCGCTGCTGCGTTGGCGGCATCCGGACAAAGGCTTTATCTCTCCCGCGCAATTTATTCCGCTAGCGGAAGAAATCGGTTTGATCGTTACGCTTGGCGAGTGGGTGCTTCGTCGTGCCTGTATGGAAGCCACAAAATGGCCGGACGAAGTGAAAGTCGCAGTCAATCTTTCCCCGGTTCAATTCAAATATAGCGGCCTGCCGCGGGCCGTGGAGGAAGCGCTCGCCGAATCCGGCCTGCCGGCGCGGCGGCTCGAACTCGAAATCACCGAGTCCGTGCTTCTCGAGAGGACCGAAACCAGCCTCGCGATATTGCACGAGTTGCGTGAACTCGGCGTCGCAATTTCAATGGACGATTTCGGCACCGGATATTCAAGCTTGAGTTATCTGCGCAGCTTCCGGTTCGACAAAGTGAAAATCGACCGGGCATTCGTCGGCGACATCACAAACGGCTTCGACAGCTTGAAGATCGTCCGCGCAATCAATGACCTCGGGCGCAGCTTCGGCATGACCACCGTCGCCGAAGGAGTCGAGACCATAGAGCAATTGCGCTGCCTGGAAGACGAAGGTTGCGCTCAGGTCCAGGGTTACCTGATCAGCCCGCCGCGGCCAGCTTCGGAGATTCCCGCGATCATCCGCAAATTCGGCGCCGACGCCGACGCCGCTGCCGCGGCCGAACAAGCTTCCGCGCCTGCCGAGGCCGAAGATTCTTCGGTCGCTGCCTGAACTTAAGTCAGCGGGCGGCTCTCGTCGCCCAGCCGTCAGACGGCTCGCTAGTGCAGGATCTGCTTGAGGAACGCGCGCGCCCGCTCGTGCTGCGGGTACTGGAAAAAAGCCTCCGGGTTGGCGCTCTCCAGGATTTGCCCTTCATCCATAAAAAGCACCCGGTTGGCCACCTGGCGTGCAAACCCCATCTCGTGGGAAACGACAAGCATCGTTATCCCATCATCGGCCAGCTCGATCATGGTATCGAGCACCTCTTTGACCATTTCCGGATCGAGCGCTGAGGTCGGTTCGTCGAACAGCATGATATTGGGGTTCATGCACAGCGCTCGCGCAATCGCTACCCGTTGCTGCTGGCCGCCTGATAGGCGCGCCGGATACTTGTCGGCCTGTTCGGGTATTCTGACGCGGTCGAGATAACTTCGCGCCAGCGCCTCCGCTTCGCGTCTCGGCATTCGCCTCACCCAGATCGGCGCCAGCGTGCAGTTTTCGAGCACGGTGAGATGCGGAAACAAATTAAATTGCTGAAACACCATCCCGACATCGCGCCGTACCGCCAGTATCCGCTTTCGGTCTTCGGTCAGCTCTACCCCGTCAACAACGATACTGCCGCGCTGCCAGTCCTCGAGCCGATTGACGCAGCGTAACAGCGTCGACTTGCCGCTGCCCGACGGCCCGCAGATGACGATGCGCTCGCCACGCCGCACGGTCAGATCGATATCGCGCAGAACATGGAATTCGCCATACCACTTGTTGAGACCCGCGATCTCGATGGCCGCCTGGTTTTCGGGCGTTTTGTGTTCCGGTGCTTGCATCAGGGCCTCTTCACGGCGCCCCGCGAACGAGCTAAACGGCGCTCCACTCCATAGGCGTAACGGGACATGCCATAGCAGCAAACGAAATAAAATGCGGCGGCGAAGGCGTAGCCCGTGATCGTGGTATTCGGCGCGGCCCACCGGGGATCGCCTCGCGCCGTTTCGACCGTGCCGAGAAAATCGAAAATACCGACGACAAAAACCAGCGTCGTGTCCTTGAACAGACCGATAAAGATACTGACGATATTCGGCAAGGTGACCCGCAACGCCTGCGGTAGCACGACAAGACCCATCGTCCGCCAATAGCCGAGCCCAAGCGCCCGCGCCGCCTGGTATTGCCCTGCGGGTACGGCGGCGAGCCCGCCCCGCACCACTTCGGCCATATAGGCGGAGGCGAAAAGGGCGACACCGACGAGCGCGCGGATCAGTTTGTCCGGCGCGAATCTTTCCGGGACAAAGAGCGGCAACATCACGCTCGCCATAAAAAGCACCGTAATCAGCGGCACGCCGCGAACAAATTCGATGAACGCTACGGCGATCCACCGCAGCAGCGGGATTTCGGAACGGCGCGCCAGCGCTAGCAGCGCGCCGAGCGGCAACGAAACGACGATGCCGACCGTAGCCACCACCATGGTTACGAGAATGCCGCCCCACAAGGCGGTTGGGACGACGGCAAGTCCCATGACGGGAGCGCCGTGCAACAACACAAAGGACAGGAGTGGCAGGACGACGAAGAAATAGATCGCGCCGAGGCTTCGCCGCGGCGACCGTAGCCATCCAAGCCAAACTAGCCCGAGCGCTAGAGCGGCGAAAAAAAGATCAACCCGCCATCGTTCGCTGGCCGGATAGAAGCCATAAACGAAATAAGAAAACCACGCACGGACAAAGGCCCAGCACGCGCCCAACGCCGCTGATTTGACGCAAGCGTCCCGATTCGTTCCAGACCAGACCGCATCGAGAAGAAAAAACCGGATCAGTGGCGGGGCCGCCCAAATAACCAAGATGAGGCAGCCAAGCGTAAGCGCTACGTTCAAGGGGCTGGAGAAAAGATTCCGCCGTGCCCAATCGGCCGCGCCACCCGACGTGGGCGGCGGTGGTCGCCGCACGCCAGTCCCGCGGTAGCTGGCAAAATCGTCGTCGGTCATGCTCATCCGATCAATAATCGGCGATACTCATCCCGCGGGCGTAGAGATTCATCAAAAACGACACGAACAGGCTGATGGCCAGATAAACCGCCATCGTTACAGCGATCACCTCGACCGCTTGGCCGGTGATATTGAGAACGCTGCCGGCAAAGACCTGAACGAGATCCGGATAGCCGATGGCAACCGCGAGCGAGGAGTTTTTGAGAAGGTTGAGGTACTGACTGGTCAGCGGCGGAATGATCACCCGCATCGCCTGCGGAATGACGATCAGGCGAAGCGCCGCATGCGGGCGCAAACCGAGCGATTGAGCAGCTTCTAGTTGGCCGCGCTCGACCGCCAAGACACCCGCGCGCACCACTTCAGCGATGAAAGCAGCAGTATAGATGCTCAGCGCAACGACCAGCGCGGCGAATTCAGGAAGGATTTCGACGCCGCCGCTGATATTGAAGCGGCTGACGTGCAACTCGCTGAACTGGAGTGGAACGCCGGCTATCGCCAAGGCGATGAGCGGACAGCCGATCAGCAAAGCAACTGTCGGCCACACCACGGGCACTGGCTGACCGGTGACTCCAAATCGCCGGCGCGCCCAAATTCGCAGCGCGATCGCGGCCCCAACCGCCACGACGATTGCGATAAACGCGCCGGCAAAAGGAGCGCCAAAATCGGCCCGCGGCAAGAACAAGCCGCGGTTATTGAGAAAGGCGCCGCCCGGGAGGCGCAAGCTGCCGCGCAGCTCCGGAAGCGTCTTGAGCACGGCGTTGTACCAGAACAACAATTGCAGCAAGAGCGGCACGTTGCGGACAATTTCGATGTAGCCGCCGGACAGCCGCGCCACCAGCCAGTTAGACGACAGCCGGCCGAGACCGATTGGAAAGCCGATTACGGTTGCGAATACGATCCCGAGCGCGGCGACAACGAGGGTGTTGAGAAGACCGACCCAAAACGCCCGCCCGAAAGTGGACGCGTTCGCCGAATAGCCGATCAGAGTTTGGCTGATGTCAAAACCGGCGGTGTTGTTCCAAAAGCCGAAGCCGGAGGCGATGTGGGCGCGCGAAAGATTTTGCGCAACATTGAACGCGGCCGCGCAGATCAATACGCAGATAACCGCCGCGAGCCCGACCTGGACGGCTAAAAGTCCGAAGCGCAGACGCGGACGCCGCACCTGCCCTTGCAGCGGGATCGGAGAAATTATCGGCATCGGTAAAGCCGCCTACAATCGGCCGGGCGGCGATGAAGGGTTTAACGAATCGGCGGCGCGTATTGCAGACCGCCCTTCATCCACAGCGCGTTAAGTCCGCGCGCAATCTTCAGCGGCGACGCTTGGCCGAGATTTCGCTCGAAGCTCTCGCCGTAATTCCCGACATGCTTGATGATTCGATAGGCCCACTCATTGGAGAGGCCCAGCGCTTCGCCGTATTGGCCTTCGGCGCCAAGAAGCCGCTTGGCCTCCGGGTCGTCGGATTTTTTCTTTTCATCGACGTTCGCCTTGGCAACCCCAAGCTCTTCGGCGTCGACCATGGCGAAATGGGTCCAACGCACAATATCGCTCCATTGGTTGTCGTCCTGGCGTACCACCGCGCTGAGCGGCTCCTTGGAAATAATTTCCGGCAGCACCACGCTTTGGCCGGGATCAGCCAGCTGCAGCCGCTCGCCATAAAGGCCGGACGCATCCGTCGTATAGGAATCGCAACGGCCCGACTCGTAGGCCTTGAGCGCCTCGTCGCCGGTGGCAAACGTGACCGATTTGAAAGTCATGTGGTGCGAGCGGAAATAATCGGCAAGATTAAGTTCGCTCGTCGTGCCTTGCTGCACGCAGATCGTGGCATCGTCGAGCTCCAGCGCCGAGCTCACCTTCAGCGCTTTGTGCACCATGAAGCCCTGACCGTCGTAAAAGGTCACCGCCGTAAAATCGAGCCCGAGCGACGTGTCGCGAGACAGTGTCCAGGTGGTGTTGCGCGAAAGCACGTCCACCTCGCCAGACTGCAGCGCAGTGAAACGATCCTTGGCAGTCAAAGGCACGAACTTCACTTTAGCCGGATCGTTGAAAATCGCCGCCGCTATGGCACGGCAAAAATCGACATCGAAGCCGGTCCAGTTGCCTTGCGGGTCGGGTATGCCAAACCCCGCCAGCGTGCCATTTGCGCCGCAAATGAGCTGGCCGCGCTCCTTGACGCCCGCGAGCGTTTGCGCCGAACTTGGTTGCGTTGCCAACAGCGATAGGCTGGCGAGAGCTATTGCCGTTGTCAGACATTTCATGATTAGGCCTTTCGCGCAGGCTGCCGCCCGAACCAGTCGAACCGAACGAAGCGGTGCCGTTGTCCCGCGGCATCTAGAGAACGATCGGTTTACGAGGTCAAGGGTTGACGACGGGCCGCGATGCCGAAGTAATTGCGCTCATGGTTGCCGGGCAGAGGCCTACGCCCGCTAGTGTCCCGATTCCGAAGTTCGCGTGGTAAGGCGGCGATCGCATGTGCAAACTTCGAAATCAAAGAGACACTGGCAAACCTGTTGATCTAGTGCGGCTTTGGTTCAGAAGTCCGCATGATAAGGTGCCGACGAAAATGATGCGGACCCCTGAACCGCCACACTAGACGCCACCGGAGGCGAGCGCACAGTATGAGCCGAGGTAATCGCAAGAAAGACGGGGATGACGCGGACACGCAGCAAGATACGCGCGTGGTCAATGCCGGCCGCGATCCGTTCTCCTACTACGGCTTCGTCAACCCGCCGGTTTATCACGCCTCCACCGTGCTCTACCCAAGCGCCGAGGATTTCGTCGCTCATCGAGCGCGGTATCAGTACGGCCGCCGCGGCACACCGACGACCGAAGCACTCGAAATAGCCCTGCAGGAACTGGAAGGTCCGTCGTGCGCCGGCGTATCGCTGTTGCCGTCCGGCTTGGCGGCGATCTCGGCAGCGTTGTTGTCGGTAGTCAAGGCCGGCGACCACATCCTGGTCAGCGACAGCGTGTACGGACCGACGCGGATGTTTTGCGACCGCATCCTCTCGCGATTCAACGTCGCTGTGACCTATTACGATCCCCTGCTTGGCGCATCGATCGCCGGATTGATGCGGGAGAACACGAGCGCGGTTTTCGTCGAGGCGCCGGGATCGCTCAGTTTCGAAATGCAGGACATCCCGGCCATCGCCGGCGCGGCACACGCCAAAGGCGCCGTCGTGCTGATGGACAATACCTGGGCGACGCCGCTCTACTTCCGCGCGCTCGATGCCGGCGTGGACCTCGTCATCCACGCCGGCACGAAGTATTTCGGCGGGCACGCCGACGTTTCGATCGGCAGCGTGGCCGCCGACAAAGACACGGTCGCTGGCTTAAAGAATTTCGTCGGAACCAACGGCCTCTGTGTCGGCCCGGACGATGTTTATCTCGCGCTACGCGGCGTCCGGACGCTCGCGGTACGCCTAGATCGGCACTACCGCTCCGGGCTTACCGTGGCGCGGTGGCTCGAACAGCGGCCGGAAATCTTGCGGCTCCTTCATCCCGCGCTGCCGACCCATCCGGGCCACAACATTTGGAAGCGGGACTTTACCGGCGCCTGCGGACTGTTCAGCATCGTTTTCAAGCCCGTGCCGCAGCGGGCGGTTTACGCTTTTCTCAACGCACTCGAGCTGTTTGGGATCGGCGCATCATGGGGTGGTTTCGAAAGCCTCGCTATTCCGTTCGACTGCGCCAACATCCGTACGGCGACGCGTTGGGAGCCAGGCGGTCCGACGATACGCCTGCATATCGGATTGGAGGCTGTCGAAGACCTGATCGCCGATCTCGAGCGGGGTTTTGCGGCACTCGCCGATGCGGCAGGCAATGCGGACTGAGCGGATCGCACCGGCAGACGGGGCATGGCAGGTCAGCTCTGGACGTGGTTAGATCGCAAGTCGGCATCTACCGCGCGACCAGAGCGCCCCGCGTGCTGGTCATCGCCGAATAGCCAGAGAAGAACGCGCATGAGTGTTACGGTTACGGAAACCCCGAGGGGCCGAGTACGTCTTGAAAGAATAGTAAAGCTCACCGTGAGGCGCGTGTTATTTCCGCTTTGCGTGCTCGCGCCGTTTGCCTATTTCTTTCCCAAAATTGCACTCGTCTTCGCAATCTTCGGCGCTTACGACGTGACCCGCAATCGTCCCATCACACCCGAACTTTTTCGGCGTTATTTGATCGGCAACGGTTTCGGGACCTGGCTGCTCTCGCCGCTCAATTCTCTGCTTGATCTATTGTCGCTGCCATACATCAACAAAGGCGTTTATCGGTTGGCGGACTTGCCGCCGGAGCACCAGGACGAAATAAAGCGCCTGATTCAGGCTGCAAACGACGCCGACCTTGTTCCTAAGCTCGAGCAGCATGTAAAGGAAAATAAGCGCACGATGCTGTTCTTCCGCTGGTACGGCATGAATCTCGACGCGTCGCTGAAAGTGCCGGCGTTGCATCAGCCCTGGAAATATATCCAGACCATCGGCGTTTCGGTCTTCAATCGGAAGGTGACGACCTCGAAACACTTCGGTTATCTGCGGGCGTCGCTGCGGGTGCTCTATAATCTCAACGACATGAAGGATGATTCCGCCTACATCGTCGTCGGCCCCATCACAAGCTCTTGGCGGCAAAACAAGCTGTTCATTTTTGACGACACGTTACTTCATCTGTCTGCCAACGAGACCGAACAGCCGCGCTACTGCCTGTTCGTGGATATCATTCGCCCGACGCCGTTTCCCGCGATAATGCGCGGCGTGGTCGCGATTACCCGTTATCTGACCCACAGCGTTAAGTTCATCTATTACGGCAACTGGAAGGTCATCGACTAGAGCATGATCCCGAAAAGTGGAGACCGGTTTTTGGAAAAGATCATGCTCCATCAATAAGCTAGAGCTCGATGACGTGCGAAGAGACGTCATCGCGCCCTAGTCGTCAATGCGTCGCGGATTTTCACTTCCCACTCGACGACTTCGGCAAAATGGCAACGCTGCGCACCGCCGCCTTGACCCGGCGCCAGGACGGCCCCGGAAGCGGCCTAAAATCTTGCGGGGAGAACACCAGGCAGCGCGTCGCGAACCAGCGCCGGATTATCAATGCGCCGACGGTACCTACAAGTGCACCCGCAATCACGTCGCTTGGATGATGCACGTTCATTAAGACGCGGGCCGACATGATGATCAACGCGTACAGCCACACAATCGGGCGCGCCTTCGGCCAGATGGCGCCCATGGCAATGGCGGCAGCCGCCGCGGTGGTCGAATGGCCCGACGGCATGCTGGCGTAATCGGGGCGCCAAATAAACGGCATATAGGCGAACGGATCGTCGTGCCCGCCGACATAGGGTCGCGCTCGCCCGATTAATCGTTTGACCACGGTGTCGAACAAGCCCGGCAGCCCGATCGCGATAAATAAAAATCCGGCCCGTGCGGCAAAGAATTCCAAAACGCCTCGGGTGCTGAACGGCAGGGACGGCCTTGTCAGGGCGGCGAGCAGCAGGATGAAAAGGCCGAGCGGGTAGGAAAACCGGCTGCCGAGCGCGAAATTGGAAATCTCGTCGCCCGTCACCGCTACCCAATGGGGAAGTTGCCGGGCCCATTCGCTTGCCGCGGCGTCAAGCAGAAACATGGATGCGGCAATGACCGCGATAGCACCGACGAGAATGGCAACAGAGCGAATGCCAATGGGCGGTGCTTTCGCCCGCGGTTTGCGAAAGACAGTGGCGATCCAGAGATAAAGATTGGATACAATACGCCGTGGAATGAGCGTCGCTTCGCTCAAGGCCGACGAAGTCCGCGGTGTTGCACTGTTGTTCGCGCTCATAGTTCTCAGCTTGCGCCCGCAACTTTGGCGTAGCTATCGCGCAATCCGACGGTGCGATTGAACACCGGCCGCGCGGGCGTTGAATCAGGGTCGTGACAGAAATAGCCCTGGCGTTCGAATTGCACGGGTTCGCCGGAGTTTTGCGCCAAAGCAGGCTCGATACGGGCGTCCTTCAGGATTTCGAGAGATTGCGGGTTGAGCTCAGAGCCCAAATCCTTGGCCGGAGGATCGGCCTGCAAGAACAGCGGATTGTAGAGATGGACGGTCGCCGGGATCGCCGCCGTCGCCGAGACCCAGTGCAGCGTCGCCTTCACCTTGCGGCCGTCCGGCGCGTTGCCGCCGCGTGTCGCCGGATCATAGATACAGCGCAACTCGACAATTTCGCCCGCCGCATTTTTCACAACTTCGCGGCAGGTGAGGAAATAAGCATAGCGCAGCCGCACCTCGCGCCCCGGCGCGAGCCGGAAGAATTTCTTCGGCGGATTCTCCATGAAATCGTCGCGTTCGATGAAGATTTCGCGCCCGAAAGGAATCTGCCGCGTTCCCGCTTCCGCATTTTCGGGATGATTAAGCGCCTCGACCCGCTCGTCCTTCTGATCGGGATAATTTTCAATCACGACTTTCAGCGGCCGCAGCAGCGCCATTCGGCGTTGCGCCGTCTTGTTCAGGTGCTCGCGGATCGACGCCTCCAGCATTCCGACGTCGACCACGCTGTTGGCTTTGGCGACGCCGATGCGCTTGATGAAATCGCGGATCGCCGCCGGCGGCACACCGCGGCGGCGTAAGCCGGCAAGCGTCGGCATCCGGGGATCATCCCAGCCCGCGACGTAACCGCCGCGAACGAGCTCGGTCAGCACCCGCTTCGACAGAACCGTGTAGGTGAGATTAAGCCGCGCGAATTCGTATTGGTGGGGCCGCGACGGTACCGGCAAGTTGTCGATCAGCCAGTCATATAGCGGACGGTGATCTTCGAACTCGAGAGTGCAGATGGAGTGGGTGACGCCTTCGATGGCGTCGGATTGGCCGTGGGCGAAGTCATAACTCGGATAGATGCACCATTTCACGCCGGTGCGCGGATGTTCCGCGTGCAAGATGCGATAGAGCACCGGATCGCGCAGATTGATGTTTCCGGACGCCATGTCGATCTTCGCCCGTAGCACCCGCGCTCCGTTGGGGAATTCGCCGGCGCGCATGCGGCCGAACAGAGCCAAATTCTCTTCGACGCCGCGCCGGCGAAACGGACTCTCAACGCCCCCCTCGGTCAAAGTGCCGCGCGTGAGCCGCAACTCCTCCTGGGTCTGATCGTCGACATAGGCTTTGCCGGCACGGATCAGGTGTTCCGCCCACGCGTAAAGCTGTTCGAAATAATCGGACGCGTGATGAAGATGCTTGCCCCAATCGAAGCCGAGCCAGCGCACGTCGCGCTCGATGGCGTCGATATATTCCTGCGCTTCTTTGGTCGGGTTGGTGTCGTCGTAACGCAGACTGCAATGGCCGCCGAATTCCTGCGCCACACCGAAATTCAGGCAAATCGACTTGGCGTGTCCGATATGCAGATAGCCGTTCGGTTCCGGCGGGAAGCGCGTGACGATCGACTTCACGCGACCCGATGCAAGATCGGCGCTAATGATATCGCGGATGAAATCTTGACCCGCCGTTTTGACCGGGGTCTCCGCAACCGTCATGACTGTTCGCTTCCTTTCAAGTCCAGCGGCCCTTTAGCGCCCGCATTGGACAAATTGGCCCGCTTGGTCAAGTCCGGGCCGAAATCCCGCATAAACTCGCTTTGGTCTACGATTGTGCTAGACCAGCGCGCGTTTGCGCGGACTGAAAGCATGAGCATCGTCGCCCGTTTCGCCCCTTCGCCGACCGGATTCCTGCACATCGGCGGGGCGCGCACGGCGCTATTCAACTGGCTGTACGCGCGCGGGCGGGGCGGCAAGATGCTGTTGCGCATTGAGGACACTGATCGCGAGCGCTCCACGCAGGCGGCTATCGACGCCATCTTGGATGGACTTTCCTGGCTCGGCATCGATTGGGACGGCGAACCTGTTTACCAATTCTCTCGCGCGGCCCGGCACCGCGAGGTGGCTGAGCAGCTCCTCGCTTCGGACCACGCCTACCGCTGCTACGCGAGCGCCGAGGAACTTACGCAAATGCGCGAAGCGGCGCGGCGCGAGGGGCGCTCGCGGCTTTATGACGGCCGCTGGCGCGATCGCAATCCGAGCGAAGCACCCGCAGGCGTAAAGCCGGCCATTAGGCTGAAGGCGCCGCTGACCGGCGAGACCGTTATCGAAGATCAGGTTCAGGGCCGCGTGGTCTGGCAGAACGAAAACCTCGACGATCTTGTGCTGCTGCGTTCCGACGGCACACCGACTTACATGCTCGCCGTCGTGGTGGACGATCACGACATGGAAGTGACGCATGTCATTCGCGGCGACGATCATTTGACCAACGCGGCGCGGCAAAAGCAGATCTACGACGCGCTCGGCTGGACCGTACCGGTCATGGCGCACATACCGCTGATCCACGGGCCAGACGGCTCGAAGCTTTCGAAGCGGCATGGCGCTCTCGGCGTTGATGCCTACCGCGCCCTGGGCTATCTGCCGGCGGCGCTGCGCAACTACCTGGTGCGGCTCGGCTGGAGTCACGGCGACCAGGAAATATTTTCGACTGAAGAAATGATCGCCGCATTTGATCTGCCGCAAATCGGTCGCGGCGCTGCCCGTTTCGATTTCGCCAAGCTTGAAAACCTCAACGGGCATTACATCAGAAGCGCTGCCGACGACGCTTTGCTCGGCGCCATCGAGCGGCTGTTGCCGCATCTTGCCGGAGGCGACGCTATCGCCGCCAAGATGACGCCGGAGCTGCGCCGGCAATGGCTGGAAGCTATGCCCAGCCTGAAGGAGCGCGCCAAAACCCTGGTCGATCTGATTGATGGCGCGTATTTTTTACTTGCCGACCGCCCTCTCCGTCTCGACGACAAAGCGTCGGCGCTGCTCACGCCGGAAGCCAGGACGATGCTCGGCGAAATTGCCGACAAGCTCGGCGGCGTGGAACCATGGACCGCCGAAGCCACCGAACAAGCGGTACGAACGTTCGCCGAGCAGCGCGGCATCAAACTGGGCGCCGTCGCGCAGCCGATGCGGGGCGCGTTGACCGGCCGGACAACGTCGCCCGGAATCTTTGAAGTGCTGACAGTCTTGGGTAAAGCGGAAAGCCTGGCACGTCTTAACGATCAAGGCCGCGCCGAGCTGGTCAAGCCACGCCCACACCAAGGCAGTGCGCCCTGCTAGCGGAAACAGCGATTCGAGCCTATTTTCTTGCAGTGCACACTTGCGTGCGCTACGGCAATAGAGCCGGATCGACGGCGCTGCGCCTGCTTTCGAGCCGCAGCCCGCGTGCGCTGCAACGTTGAGGCCGCGAGACAGCAAGGATTCCATCATGGATGCAAAAACCGGCGCGAACGTCAAATCTGCCAAGCTGATCCTGGGCGACAAGGATTGGTCGTTCCCGGTCCACGATGGAACGATCGGCCCCGAAGTCGTCGATGTCAGCAAGCTCTACGGCGAGGCCGGCATCTTCACCTACGATCCCGGCTTCACGTCAACCGCCGCCTGCGAATCGAAGATCACCTACATCGACGGTGACGAAGGCGTCCTGCTTTATCGGGGTTATCCGATAGAAGACCTCGCCGAGCACGGCGACTTTCTCGAGACCTGCTATTTGCTCCTGTACGGCGAACTGCCGACTGCAGCCCAAAAGGAAAATTTCGACGACCGCGTGGTCCATCACACCATGGTCCACGAACAGATGAGCCGTTTTTTTCAAGGCTTTCGCCGCGACGCGCACCCGATGGCGGTTATGGTCGGCTGCGTCGGCGCGCTTTCCGCCTTCTATCACGACTCCACCGACATTACCGACCAGACCCAACGCATGATCGCCTCGATCCGCATGATCGCGAAAATGCCGACACTGGCGGCCATGGCCTACAAATATTCGGTCGGTCAGCCGTTCATGTATCCGAAGAACGAGCTGGATTATGCGTCCAACTTCTTGCGGATGTGCTTCGCGGTGCCGTGCGAGGAGTACAACGCCAATCCGGTCGTGGCGCGCGCCATGGACCGGATTTTTACGCTGCATGCCGACCACGAGCAAAACGCTTCGACCTCGACGGTTCGGCTGGCCGGCTCAACTGGCGCCAACCCCTTTGCGTGTATCGCCGCCGGCATTGCCTGCTTGTGGGGGCCCGCGCACGGTGGCGCCAACGAAGCGGCGCTGAAAATGCTCGGCGAGATCGGCACGGTCGACCGCATTCCGGAATACGTCAAGCGAGCCAAGGACCCGAAAGACTCATTCCGGCTGATGGGCTTCGGTCACCGGGTTTACAAAAACTATGACCCGCGAGCCAAGATCATGCAGAAAACCTGCCACGAGGTTTTGCACGAACTTAGCATCAACGATCCTCTGCTGGACGTCGCCCTCGAACTCGAACGCATTGCCCTGCACGACGAATATTTTATCGAAAAGAAGCTTTACCCGAACGTCGACTTTTATTCGGGCATTACGTTGCGCGCCATGGGCTTCCCGACCTCGATGTTCACTGTGCTGTTCGCGCTGGCCCGGACTGTCGGCTGGATCGCCCAGTGGAAGGAAATGATCGAAGATCCGCACCAGAAACTCGGCCGTCCGCGGCAGCTTTATACCGGTTCGCCGCGCCGCGAATACCAGCCGATTTCTCGAAGGAAATAACGTCGTCATTGCGAGCGTAAGCGAAGCAATCCAGCCACACCTAAGGCCTGGATTGCTTCATCGCGGAGCTTGTCATCGGGCCGGCCATTCCGGGCAATAGCGCGTCCCGCGCGTGAACACGCGATTGCCCGTTGGCTCGTCGCTGTGACAGCCGATCCTAAAAGTGACTGTATGACTGCCGCGCAAACGCGAGCACCTTGCCGCCGCGCAGAAAACGCGCCCCCTCGCCTCTTCGCACGTATCCAATTTGGGTTATCGGCACGCCCGCTGCCCTGGCGGCGCGGCGGAATGCGGCAAGCTTTCTCGGTGCGACCGTCAACGCGATCTCATAGTCGTCGCCACCGGTCAGCACTGTTTCCATCAGTTCGGGTTCGGCGGCGAGCGCTGCGCGCGCAGCCCTAGAGAGCGGCACTTGCGCCACATCGACATCAACCGCCACTTTTGAGCCCCGGCACAGCTTGTCCAGATCGCCCGCCAGTCCGTCTGATATGTCGATCGCCGCGGACGCATAGCGCAGCACTGCCTGCGCTAGCGCGTTGCGTGGCTCCGGCAGCGCGTACCGCCGCAGAAGCTCCGCAGCCTCGGCTTTACCGAGGCGCCAGCGTTGAGCGAGGCGGCTATTGCGGCGCAGTTTGAGGCCGAGCGCCGCATCTCCGATGGTGCCAGTGATCACCACCGCGTCGCCGACCTTCGCCGTCGAGCGGCGCGCCATTTTGCCGTGCGGCACCGCGCCGAATGCTGCGATGGAGACCGCGGCCGGTCCGGGCGTGTGGTCGGTGTCACCACCGAGGAGCGGACAGCCATAGTGCTTCGCGTCATCGCCGAGGCCGCGCGCAAACGCCGCGACCCAAGATTCCTTTGTTGCGACTGGCAGTGAAAGCGCCAGCAAAAAGCCGAGCGGCCTCGCGCCCTTGGCGGCGAGATCGGACAGATTCATGCGCAGCGCCTTGCGCGCAATCAAATCCGGCGGATCGTCCGCAAATACATGCACGCCGGCAATTACGCCGTCGGTTGTCATAACAAGATCGGAGCCCGGTGGCGGCGCGATCGCCGCGGCATCGTCCGTCAGATTGAATGCGCCGGGATGTTTGGCGAGCGGCCGAAAATGACGCGCAATCAGGCGTGCCTCAGCCGACGGTTTAACTTTTCCTGGCATCGCGCTGCGTGCTCGCTAGTGGAGCTTTGGATTTGACATTCGCTTCGCGAAGTTCGCGGCCCGCCCGGTAGCGAATGTCAAATCCGCTCCACGGGTTATACTATGGGTTTATCAGCGCCGTCCCCGCGAGGAAATGCCTTGGAAGCCTTCGACCTTTATGCGCCTGTGATCGATGCCGATCCGTTTCCCTATTACGCGGAGCTGCGCGCCAAGCACCCCTGCTATTGGAGCGATAACGCCCAGCTTTGGATATTGTCGCGCTACGACGACATCGTTGAGGCGGCCCGCGATTGGGAAACCTTTTCCTCGTCACAGGGCAATATGGTCGACGAGCTTCCCGGACGTGCCGGCGCTACGCTCGGGACCACCGACCCGCCCCGGCACGATCGCCTGCGCGCGCTGAGCCAAGCCGCCTTTCTCAAACGCAACCTCGACCGGATGATCGGCCCGACACTGGAAATCGCCGACCGGTCGCTAGAGCGGATTACCGAGCAAAAGACCTTCGAGTTCGTCAACGACTTTTCCAGCCAGATTACCGTGGGCCTCCTGTTTCGCATTATGGGCCTTCCGGAACGCGATCACACCGACATCAGGCGCAAGGTCATCCTGGCGGTTTCGACCGACAAGAGCGTGAAGGGACGCACGCCCGAACACATCGCCGCGTTCAAAGAGATCAGCGATTTTCTCACCGCCGAGGTCGCCGCGCGACGGGCAAAGCCGACCGACGATCTGATCACGCACCTGGCCGAGGCCGAAATTGATGGCGATCGGCTCTCGGATCGCGAGGTCGTGCTGACTACGGCGACGTTTGTCATGGCCGGCGTCGAATCGTTGTCGAGCTTTATGAGCGTCTTTGCGCTCAATCTTTGCGACTATCCGGATGCCAGACGGCGCGTGACCGCCAACCCAGCGCTCATCGCGCCGGCCATCGAGGAATCGCTGCGCTTCAACACGTCAGCGCAGCGTTTCAAGCGCACGGCGATGCGCGACGTCACGCTGCACGGCCAGACAATTCGCCCAGGCGACAAAATCGTGCTGGCGTTCGGCTCGGCCAATCGCGACGAACGCAAGTTTCCCAACCCGGACATCTTTGACATCGATCGCCGCCCGCTGGGCCATTTGGGTTTTGGCTCCGGCAAGCATTTCTGTCTCGGCGCACAAATGGCGAGGCTGGTCACGGAAACAGCCATGCGGCGCTTTCTTGAACGTGTGCCGGAATACCGCCTGACCGTGGACAAGCTGTCCTGGAATTCCTCGTCGAATTTCCGCAGCCCCGTGGCGCTGCCGTTCACATGCGGCTAAGGCAGTTCGCCCGCATCTTCCCCCGCGCTTGGCGGAGGGTCGAATTCCCCACTTCGCAGCTGCCGCGCGAGCTGATCGAGCACGGCGTTCACCATCCCGGTCTCGTCCCCCTCGACAAAGGCCGATGCGACGTCGACATATTCTGACGTAACCACGCGCGCGGGGATGTCGCGCCGGCAGGCAAGCTCGTAAGCGCCGGCGCGAAGGATCGCGCGCAGCACCGCCTCGATGCGTTTGAGCGGCCAGCCGCGGCTCAAAGCGGCATCGATTTGCGGATCGAGCTTGGTTTGCTCGCGCACAACGCCACCGACGATGTCGCGGAAAAATGCCGCTTCAGCGGGCAGATAGTTCGCGCCTTCGACCTCGGCGCCAAGCCAGTGACTTTCAAACTCGGCCAAAATCTCGTTTATGCCGGTGCCGGCGAGATCCATCTGATAAAGCGCTTGTACGGCGGCCAGCCGCGCCGCACCGCGTTTATTCGCTTTGCGCTTGTCCCTGGCTCCAGTTTTGGCTCCGGCGCGCACGCTCTTATCGTTTCCTCAAACGCCGTTTGAGGCGCAGCAGCGCCAGCGCGGCGCGGGCCGCATCGCCACCCTTGTCCTGCTCTTCGATGCGGGCGCGGGCGAAGGCCTGTGCTTCGGTATTGACCGTCAAGATGCCGTTGCCGATCGGCACGTTGCGGGTAATCGCGAGGTCCATCAGGCCACGCGCCGACTCGTTCGAAACGATTTCGAAGTGGATGGTGTCGCCACGGATGACGCAACCGAGCGCCACAACGCCATCGTACGGCCGGCGTTTCTTCGCCGCCGCATCGAGCGCCAGCGCAATCGCGATTGGAATCTCCAGCGACCCCGGGACGGAAACCTGCTCGACCGCTGCGCCCGCGCCCTGCAATTCCTTCATTGCGCCCGCCAGGAGCAAATCGGCAATGCCGTCGTAATAGCGCGCCTCGACGAGGAGTATGCGCGCGCCCTTAATGTCGCTCGTCTCGCGCTTTCCCCGCCGCGGCCCGGCCATCGCTCTACTCCTCGAAGCGCCGGGTCGTAGCAAGCCGATAAGGCGCTAACAAGGACGGCGGATTAACTGGCTTTTGTCTCGCGGTCAGGCGCTCGGTCGCGCCGCTTGCATGAGCCGCGCGGCATAGCGCGCCATCTGATCGACTTCCAAATTCAGCCGCGATCCGGCTTGCAGTGCGCCGAACGTCGTGACCTCGAGCGTATGCGGGATGATCAGCACGGAAAATTCGTTCTCGGCGACTTCGTTGACCGTCAGCGAGACGCCGTCGAGCGCGACCGAGCCTTTGGGCGCAATAAAACGCGACAGCGCGGCGGGGACGCGAAGCGACAGGCGCGCCATCCCTGGCAGGTCTTCACGGATCACAAGTTCGGCAATGCCATCGACGTGCCCGCTGACCAGATGTCCGCCGAGCTCGTCGCCCAGGCGGAGGGAACGCTCGAGGTTAAGCCTCGTACCGCGCTGCCAAGTGCCAGCGCTGGTCACGCGCAAGGTTTCCGCTGCCACATCGACCGCGAAGAAGGCCCGCGTACCGCGGCGTCCACGCTCGACAACGGTCAGGCAGGGACCGGAGCAGGCTATCGAGGCGCCTAATGGGATCGTTCCGGGATCGTAGGCGGATGCAATAGTGAGGCGGCGGAGGCCGCGTGCCTGCTCGTCGATCTCAAGAACTTCGCCTATGTCGCTGATAATGCCTGTAAACACGCTCGTCACTTTCGCTCGAAAACGTCGCGAATATCCGCGCCCACCGAATCGCTCTTTACGCGTTCCAGCTGCGGCGAGTTGGTCAAAGCGGCCAGCGGCAAACCCTCGAGCGCGTTAATGCCATCCGCGCCGACGATCTTTGCCGACCGGAACAGCATAGCCTCATCGACAAGATCGGCCGCAACAAGCGAGGCCGCCAAGGTCGGGCCACCTTCCACCATGAGACGCGTTATGCCCCGCTCGGCGAGCAGCTTGAGCACTGTGGAGATATCCAACTGTCCGGCGCGGCTGGGCACTCGCATGATATGCGCGCCGGCGGCGGATAAGGCTGGCTCACGGTCTAACAGCGCGCGCATGCCGGCGATAACCCAAAGCGGCACCTCGCGCGCGGTTCGCGCAAGGCGCGAGCCTTCCGGCAACCGCAGGTCGCCATCGAGCAGAACACGAACCGGAGAATCTTTCTCCATGCCCGAAAGGCGGCACGTCAGGAGCGGATCGTCAGCCAGCGCGGTGCCGATGCCGATTACGATGGCATCGCTCTGGGCACGCAGCAGATGTACGCGATCGCGCGCTTCGCCGCCGGTGATTGCGAGAGGGCGCCGCCCGGCCGCCGCAACCTTGCCGTCCGCTGAAACCGCAAGCTTGAGCATGACGTGGGGACGCCCGTCGCGTACGCGCCGGATGTGCCCCGCGTGATCGCGGCGCGCCTCTCGCGCGCCAACGCCAATATCGACGGCGATCCCCGCTGCAGCCAGCCGCGCATGCCCCGCCCCGGCTACCTTCGGATTGGGATCCTCCATAGCCGAGACCACCCGCGCAATTCCGGCGGCGATGACGGCGTCCGCGCATGGCGGCGTTTTGCCGTGATGCGAGCACGGTTCGAGCGTCACGTAGAGCGTGGCGCCGCGAGCCGCCTTGCCGGCCCGCCGCAAAGCCTCGACTTCGGCATGAGGACGGCCCCCGGGTTGGGTCCAGCCCCGACCGGCGATGATGCCATTCTCAACGACGACCGCACCGACTGCGGGATTTGGCCAAGTGCGCCCGAGGCCGCGCCGTCCCAGCGTCAGCGCCAACGCCATGAAGCGCTGATCCGCGCCGGCCGCTCCGGAGGCTACGTTCACTTGCGCGCGATCTCGGCGGCCTCTTCGCCCGATAGTTCGGCTAGCGCCGTCTCGAAGTCCTTGGCCTCGCGGAAATTGCGATAGACGGAGGCAAACCGCACGTAAGCGACGTCATCGAGGTCGCGCAAATAAGCCATTACCGTTTCGCCGATGGCCTCCGAGGAGATTTCGCTTTCCCCCTGGCTCTCAAGCTCGCGCACGATCTTCGAGACCATTTGGTCGATCCGTTCCGGCTCGACCGGCCGCTTGCGCACGGCGATTTGCACCGAACGCAGAAGCTTGTCGCGATCGAACGGCACGCGTCGCCCGTTGCGCTTGATGACGATCAACTCGCGCAACTGAACACGCTCAAAAGTCGTAAAGCGGAAATTGCAGGAAAGGCAGATGCGCCGCCGGCGGATAACCGACGAATCTTCGGTCGGCCGCGAGTCCTTGACCTGAGTGTCCAGACTTCCGCAACTCGGACAGCGCATTCCCCGCCCTCGGCCTCAATTCTGATAGATAGGGAAGCGGTCGGCCAGCCGCTTCACCTGGTCCCGCACGCTTGCCTCCGCCGCCGGCGCGGCGTCGGCCTTGTTTCGCGAAAGCGCTTCAAGAACCTCGGCTATCATCTCGCCAATCTGGCGGAATTCGCCAATGCCAAAGCCGCGAGTCGTGCCTGCGGGTGTGCCCAGGCGGATTCCGGAGGTGACCGTCGGTTTCTGCGGGTCAAACGGTATGCCGTTCTTGTTGCAGGTGATCCGAGCCCGCTCGAGCGCGGCTTCGGCTACCTTTCCCGTAAGGCCCTTCTTCCGCAGATCGACCAGCATGAGGTGCGTGTCAGTGCCGCCTGAGACGATATCGAGGCCGCTCGACTTTAACGTTTCGGCAAGCGCCTTCGCATTTTCGATGACGTTTTTCGCGTAAATTCTAAAGGACGGGCGCAGCGCCTCGCCGAATGCGACCGCCTTGGCGGCAATCACGTGCATCAGTGGCCCGCCCTGCATTCCCGGAAAGACCGCGGAATTCAGCTTCTTGGCCAATTCCTCGTCGTTGGAAAGGATAGTGCCGCCGCGCGGTCCCCGAAGCGTCTTGTGGGTCGTGGTGGTGACGACATGGGCGTACGGCAGCGGGCTCGGATGGACACCGCCGGCAACGAGACCAGCGAAATGTGCCATGTCGACTACGAGGTAAGCCCCGACGCTGTCGGCGATTTCGCGAAACCGGCGAAAATCAATGATGCGCGGATAGGCCGATCCGCCGGTAATGATCACCTTCGGCTTGTGCCGGACGGCCAGGCGCTCGACCTCGTCCAGGTCGATCAAATGATCGTCGCGGCGCACGCCGTAAGGTACGGGGTTAAACCAGCGGCCGGACAAGTTGACCGGCGAGCCATGAGTCAGGTGACCGCCCGCGGCCAGATTAAGCCCCATGAACGTGTCGCCCGGTTGCATCAACGCCATGAAGACTTCGGCGTTGGCGGAGGCCCCGGAGTGCGGTTGGACATTGGCGAAAGAGCAGCCGAACAGCTTTTTCGCCCGGTCGATGGCGATTTGCTCGGCGATGTCGACGAACTGGCAGCCGCCGTAATAGCGCTTGCCCGGCAAACCCTCGGCGTATTTGTTGGTCAGCACCGAACCTTGGGCTTCCAACACGGCGCGGCTGACAATGTTTTCCGAGGCGATCAGCTCGATCTCGTGACGCTGGCGGTTGAGTTCGCCGTCGATCGCCTTGGCAATCTCCGGGTCGCTTTCGCCGAGCAATGCGGAGAAGAAGCCTTCAGCCTGGAGTTCGGCGTCACGGGCGATCGACATGCACAATCCTTATCTGCCGCTAGCGGGTCGTTACCCCCGCACGACCCGCCGATAGCATACCGGAAGCGTAGCGCAAGGTGTCGCGTTACACCCTCCTCGTCCTAACCATATTTAGGGATTTTAGCTCACCCGCAGGAGAACGACGGGAGCATAAGTCGCGCCGAGACTAAAGCCCGCTCACAGGTTGCTGGTGGTCGCTTGCGCTCCGGCAACGCCGTCCTTGCCGTAAATGTCCTCGCGGAACTGCACTACGCCGTCTTCGGTCGCCCATCCGGTGATGTAGACCCAATGCAGCGGCACCGGCTTCTTCAGTTCGACGTTCTTCTGGTCGCCGGACTTGATCGCACGGTCGATATCGGCGAGCGACCAGCCTTTCGCGCCTTCGAGCAACCAAGCAACGAGTTGGCGGACGTTCTGCACGCGCACGCAGCCCGAAGAGTGAAACCGGAAGTCGTCGCCGAACAAATTCTTGAGTGGCGTGTCGTGCATATAGACGCCGTACTGGCTCGGAAAATTGATGCGGATCGAGCCGAGCGAATTGAAACTCCCGGGATCCTGTTTGAACGAATAATGAGTCGCGTCTTCCGAGTACCAGTTGATCTGCGATGGCTCGAGCTCGCGGTGGCTTGAGTCGAAAATGCGGATGTGATTGCTGGACAAATAGTCCGGCTGACCCTGCATTTTCGGGATCAAATCCTTTTGCACGATCGACGGCGGCACCGTCCAATACGGATTGAAGTTGATCTGGATGATCTTCGAGTTGATTTCGGGCGAAGCACGATCGGGCTTGCCGACGACCGCAGTATGGCGTGACACCGCCGCGCCGTTCTCGATGGCTTCGATGCGCGCCGCCGGCAGATTGCAGACCACGTAGCGCGGACTCAAATTCGCGCTCAAAGCGCGAAGGCGAGCCAGGTTGACTTTGAGCTGGGCAAGGCGGGCCGGCGCCGGCACGTTAAGGGTGCCCAAGGTTTCCCCGCGGATTACGCCGTCGGTTGTCAGGCCATGGCGCGCTTGGAAGCGGCGCACGGCTGCCTCCACGTAGGAATCGTAAATCTCGTTGCCGACCGCATTTGGGTCGATGTCGCCTGAGGCCACGAGCCGCGCGCGAAGCGCCGGCACGCTTGGATGGCGGTCGCCGAGGCGGAGCACGCTGACCGATGGCACTTGCGGCCAGCCGCCGCGCGCGACGATGTCGGCGTAGCGCTCGATCGCTTTTTCGGTCGTGTGTGCGGTCGCCGCCGACACGGTCGGTTCAGATGGCGTCGGCATATGGATGGTACGCGACGCATCGTCGAAGGATTGGCCGAACTGCCCGCGCTGCGCGTCCCCGATCAGCGCGTCGAGCGCCTGATCTTCAGCGAACGCCGCGCGCGTAGCCATTTGTGCGCCGGCCAGCACCGCTGCCGCGCCGCCAAGCCGCTTCAGAAAACTGCGCCGGTCCGTCCGGCCGCCATCCCGATGACTGCTATCCCTCATCGCGGCTCACCTAAACACGCCATGTGGGCCGAATTTGGCCGACGTCGAAATAGCATAACGTCTGCGCGGTCCGACAGGGCATATCCGGGGGGATGCCGTCCACTCGCAAAAAAGAAACCCCGGCGCTGAGCCGGGGCTAAAAGTTCGCGCCGCAGAAGGAAACTGCCGGTTAGAGCCGATAGAGAATCTGGTCGGTCCAGAAGCGCTCGAGGCGGTGCAAAGCCTTGTTGAGGACACCGAACTCGTCGGCGTTGATGCCGCCGACTTGTTCCACCGTCCGCACGTGCTTGTGGTAGAGCGCGTCGACGATGTCACGCACTTCGCGGCCCTTGTCGGTGAGCTTGATGCGGACCGAGCGCCGATCGATGCGCGAACGCTGATGGTCGAGGAATCCCATCTCCACCAGCTTCTTGAGATTGTAGGAGACGTTGGAGCCAAGATAATAGCCGCGCGTGCGCAATTCGCCCGCGGTCAGCTCCTTGTCGCCGATATTGTAGAGCAGCAGCGCTTGCACCGAATTGATGTCGGCGCGGCCACGGCGGTCGAATTCATCCTTGATAACGTCGAGTAACCGCCGATGCAGGCGCTCGACCAAAGTCAGCGCCTCAAGATAGTGTGGCCGGATATGGTCGAACCGGACCTCACGCTCGTCGGGCTCGACCGTCTTGACGACGGCTTTCATGAGTAGACGCCTTTCCCAAAGTTCTTTTTTAGTCGCGACAGGCCCTGTTTCCCGCCGTGCCAAGACCCTACCCATGACGATCTAAGATCAGCTTAAATAACAGGCTAAAAATAGGGTTTATTCGCTACAGTAGACGAGACGTTTAAGCGTGTATTTGCAATGACTTTCGAGAGATTTTGTTCATCCTATCGGTCGGGCTAATTGTGGCGGTAACACCCATTAGGCGAGCGTAAACGGCGGGAAAACTACGCCCGGTCCCTCAGCGGCCGCTGGCACTGGCAGCGACTCAGTTACAATCGGACTGACGTTCGCATTCGCGCTCGGAGTTGGTGCGGCCGCGTTTGCTGGTTTCTGATGGAGACTCTCTGATCCATGCTTGATTGGGACGATATGAATAGTGACGAGAAACTCGAGGCGCTCCGCCGCGACTTGACGCGTCTTGTCGCGGTCGTTCACGCGGTGACCTCGGATGTCGACGAGATGTGGGGAGCCGTGCAAGGAACGACGCCTGAAGTGGCGAAGATCAGTAAGGAAGTCGCCACCTTGAAGTCGCTGTGGCCGTATACGCGCAAACATTCAGGCGCAGCCTGAAGAGCACCCGGCGCGCAACACTTTCTCAGAAACGGAATCTGCGGCCGTCTTAGGCGGCGCGTTCGGCCGGTTCCGCCGCGTGATCGGCGGCCGGAACGATGTGTTCGGCAGCTGTGGTGATGTGCTCGGCAGCTTCCGTCGATGCTGTTTTGCCGGCTTCGCGCTTGGCGTCACGTTCCTCAAGTTCGGCCATGTGCAGGTAGTGGCGCGCTACTTTGAAGTAGCGCTGGCGCACATCGAAGCTCGGCGCGGTCTCGGCAAGGTGCAAGTTCTCGGTCGCCCGATCGCGATAGCGCCGCGCCCTCACCCAAAATCCAAGCTCGCCCACAGGTTCGCCACTTGGCACGTTGCCACCCACAAGATGCAGCATGAACGCATACTGACTGTGGCGAGGCGAACGGCACACGGCTCTCGCGCAGTAGAGGGTTTCGCGTATACCGTGATTCGGTCAAGCGAGCGCGAAGCGTAATTCACAATTTCTTGGGCGACCTGTGGGGAAGTCCCGCGTGGCGCTCTTTGGGCTAGCCAAAGGCGGAAGCCACACGGCTATTGCCTAAGTCGTTGCCGCCGCTTAGTTAAGCGCGACCCGGGGGAGTGTCCCGAGCGGCAAAGGGGGCGGACTGTAAATCCGCTGGCTTACGCCTTCGTAGGTTCGAGTCCTACCTCCCCCACCACGGGCCTCCTGATGAACTCCCGCTCTTTGACGCGACGTGGTGCAGGGACGGATGCAGCTTATGACGCGTGAAAGCTCGTCCCTCGGCAAACGATTATGTTCGTGAGAAACGCCAAACCCTTTCGCCGTGGTAAAGGGTTCCGCCCGAGAAATACGAGCCGCGGAACACAAAGCGTCGGTGACGGCGGGGTCATTCTCTATGGCTGGCACACCGTAACGGCGGCGCTCGCCAACCCTGAACGACACATTCGCAAGCTCTGGGCAACCCAGAATGCCGCTCGGCGCCTCGCCGAGGCCGGCGTGAACTTGCCGGTGGCCCCGGAATTGGTGCGGCCCGATTTCATCGCCGCGCGGCTGTCGCCTGACTCGGTGCATCAGGGGCTCCTTGCCGAGGCCGATCCCCTGCCCGGCCGAACACTTTCGGACTTACCGGCTGCGAGCTTGGTGCTGGCGCTCGACCAGATCACCGATCCGCACAATATCGGCGCGATACTACGTACGGCCGCAGCGTTTGCCGTAGGCGCCGTCGTTACAACGGCGCGTTACAGCCCGGAAGCGACCGGTGTGCTCGCCAAATCGGCTTCTGGGGCGTTGGAGTGGGTTCCGATTGTCGTTGCCACCAATCTTGCGCGGGCCCTGGACGAATTAAAGGAGCGCGCATTCCAGGTGATCGGACTTGATGGCGAAGCGCCCGACGATCTGAGTGCGCTGCCGCTCGCACCGCCTTTGGCGTTGGTGCTCGGCGCCGAAGGCACAGGCTTGCGGCAAAAAACGCGCGCCACATGTGACCGGCTGGCACGCTTAAGCCTTCCAGGCGCGGTCAAAAGCCTGAACGTGTCGAATGCCGCGGCGGTTGCGCTTTACATCGCAAGCAGCCGGCTCCAGCCGTAACGCCGCAGATTTCTGCTAACCGCGCACCGCGAGCGGCGGAGGGTAGGCGTGCCGCGCCGAAATGTATGGGAACTGTCTGGGCGCCGCGAGGCCAGTGGTCGGCGTGTAGGTCTTAAACGGAATCATGAAGTTCGGACCGGAATATTCCGGTCCCTGGTTCACGATATAGAGAGACGGGCCGGGCCTATAAGCCACAGGTGGCCGGCAGGCGACGCACGGGGGTGGACTGCCGCAAGGACCCGGGCCGCATCCTGCAAAGCCGCCGCAAGCACCGAAATAATCGCCGGGGTACCTACAGTCGCCGAAACCGTTAGTATCCCAATGATCGACGGCGACCGGGGCCGGCGCGACAGCAACAGGCTCCAACGGAGATAAGGCCGGAAGCGCGCGCCTGTGGGGAGCAATGCACGGGATTCCGCAGGGAACCCGAGCAAAGGCAGGGCCTGGACCGGACTGCGCAGTCAAGGCTGGATCTGGAGGCGGGCCGCATCCGTCACAGCCCGCGACAGCGGCTGCGGTGAGGCTTGGACAGACAAGCAGAGCAAAAGCTAAGGCAAACGCCCGTTGCAAGGACATGATGACCCCCAAACAACCAAAATCACGGCAGCCAGATAAGTTCTTAGGACGCCGGTAAGCTTAAGAAGCGAGGTTGCGCCAATTGGTTTACAGCTGGCAGCGTCTACCGGTTAATTGTGCGGTAACATTAACTATCTCCTACGAAATCCGGTTCCCTCTCCCTCCGAAGCCTCCGGTGCGCCCCCGCGACCGCGACTTTCGGCTTACGACCTCTGGCGGAGAGACAGGCGTAACCACCGCGGTTACGCTTGCTGATTGACTGGCGGCGGGCCACACGCAGGCTCAGTCTGCCCGCAGCAAAATTGGGGAGAACGTCCATGACGACGATCGCGCTTGGCGGCGCTCCACGGACCGGGGGCATGACCAGCGAACAAAGGCTCGTAATCTTTGCCTCTTCGCTCGGCACGGTGTTCGAGTGGTACGATTTTTACATTTACGGCACGCTCGCGGTTTTCTTGGCGAAGTACTTCTTCTCCAACGTGCCTGCGAACGTCGCGTTTATTTTCACGCTGCTCGCGTTCGCGGCGGGCTTCGCGGTGCGCCCCTTCGGAGCACTGATTTTCGGCCGGCTCGGCGACATGATCGGCCGCAAATATACCTTCCTCATCACCATGTCGCTGATGGGCGTCGGCACCTTCCTGATCGGCCTTCTTCCGGGCTATGCGACCTGGGGCATTTTGGCGCCCGTCGTGCTGATCCTCTTTAGGCTGGTACAAGGCCTGGCGCTCGGCGGCGAATACGGCGGGGCGGCGATCTATGTCGCCGAACATGCGCCGGCAAACAAGCGCGGCTTCTACACCTCGTGGATTCAAACGACCGCCACCCTTGGGCTGTTCATGGCGATCCTGATTATTCTCGGCATCCGCACCTGGATGGGCGAAGCCGCGTTCGGCGACTGGGGCTGGCGTATTCCATTCCTGCTTTCCGCAATCTTGCTTGTGGTTTCGATCTGGATTCGCCTCAAACTCAGCGAGTCGCCGCTATTCCAGAAAATGGTTGCAGAGGGCAAGCAGTCGAAGCGGCCGCTCTCGGAGGCCTTCGGCCAGTGGAACAACGCCAAGATAGCGCTCCTGGCGCTGTTCGGCGCCACCGCCGGCGAGGCCGTGGTCTGGTACGGCGGCCAGTTCTACGCGCTGTTCTTTCTCACCCAGACCATCAAGGTCCCGAGCGTTGCCGCACAGATCATGATCGCGGTCGCGCTCGCGCTTGGCACGCCGGGCTTCATCCTGTTCGGCTGGCTGTCCGACAAGATCGGCAGAAAGCCGATCATCCTGGCGGGCTTTGCTCTGGCGGTCGTGACCTACTTCCCGATCTTCGAGGGCATCACCCACTTTGCCAATCCGAAACTCGAGCATGCGCTGGCCACGGCGCCGGTGACGGTCACGGCCGATCCGGGGACCTGCTCGTTCCAGTTCAAGGCAACCGGCACCGAGAAGTTCACCACCCCCTGCGACGTCATCAAAGCGGCGCTCGTTGGCCTGTCGGTGAACTACGACAATGTGACTGCACCGCCCGGAACGGTCGCCAGCGTCAAGATTGGCGATCAAACCATCGCCGGAGACTCGCCCGATGCCGCCAAGACAATTGCGGCCGCGATCAAGGCGCACGGCTATCCGGCCGGCGCCGATCCGAATGACATCAACTACGTCATGACGGTGATCTTGCTGGCGATCCTGGTCGTCTACGTGACCATGGTGTACGGGCCGATCGCTGCCTTGCTGGTGGAACTGTTCCCGACGCGCATCCGCTACAGCGGGCTGTCGCTGCCTTACCATATCGGCAACGGCTGGTTCGGCGGCTTCTTGCCCGCGACCGTCTTCGCAATTGTTGCGGCGACTGGGAACATCTATTCCGGTTTGTGGTATCCGATCGGCGTCGCGGCGCTGAGTTTTGTCGTCGGGATCATTTTCCTGCCCGAGACGAAAGATCGCGATATCACGCATATCTCGTAAGGCACCACACCTGCGCGAAGGACGGGACGGCGCAGCCGCCGTCCCGTTTTTATTTTTCACGCCGCGCGTATGAATTCGGCGACCCGTTCGCCGATCATCATCGCCGGCGTGTTGGTATTGGCCGAGACAATTCGCGGCATTACCGAATTGTCGGCGACGCGCAGGCCCTCGACGCCATAGACGCGGCATTGCGGATCGACGACGGCCATCGGATTTTCGGCCGCGCCGATGGCGCAGGTCGAGGTGGGATGAAAGCTTGAGCCGCTTGCGGCGAGGATGTCTTCGTCCGAAATCGGATACACCCTCGCGGAATCAGCAACGAGCCGACCTGGCTTGATCGCGGCACTAATCGCCGCGCGCCGCAGCGGCGCCGGCGCGGCCAGAACCGCCGTCGCGCCGGCCGCCTTAACGAGACCGGCATAGCCGACGTCGTTAATCAGCCGCAGCGGCGCTTGCCTCGGCATCAGGTAGATATCGTCAAAACACTCGCGCACCGTCGGTTCAAGCAGCAAACTTTCGGCGAGCCGCGCCGACATGATCATCCGCTTGGCGTCGATGTCCTCGGCGAGCAGCCGCTGCTCGACCACAAGCGGCGCATGCGGGTCGGCGGACTTCAGCTTTACAAAACCGCGCGACACCGGCGAGTAAACACAAGCCGCAATCATCGCCATGTGCCGCCCAAACGGCATCGAGCTGACGCGACCGGTATAAAAGTGAAACAGATCGCCGGCCGGACAGCCTTCAAGGCCCGAGGAAAATCGCATGCCGGTCATGATGTAGTGCTGGGCGGCGGCGGTTAGGCGCGAATTGGATTTCAGCGTCACCGCGAAGTGCAGTTGCGGATGGTTCTGGAAATTTCGACCGACCCCAGGCCGGTCTACCGTCACAGTTATGCCCAGCTTGCGCAGCTCTTCCGCCGGACCGATGCCCGAACGCAACAAAAGCGCCGGCGAATAAACCGCGCCGGCCGAAACCACGACTTCGGGCGCCGCGATGGTCGTCACCGCACCTGCCCGCTCGATCTCCACACCGCTTACGCGCGTGCCGGCAAACGTAACGCGCAGCGCAAGCGTGCCGGACAGGATTTCCAGGTTCTTGCGCGCCCTTACCTCCGCCGTCAGATAACATCGCGCGCTGGTCGCGCGTTCGTGATCGTGGCTCAAAGGCGCGGGGAAAAATCCGTCCGCAGCGGTGTCGTAGATGTTTTCGTGCGAAGCCATCCCGCGCGCCGCGGCGGCTTGTTCAATCCGGTGCATGTAAAGCGGCCAGGTTGACCGCGGAATGCGGCACACCGCGTTGGGTCCGCGAACATTGCGTCCCGGCGATTCATCGTCGGCATCGTCGATCATCGACTGGAATGTGGGCAGCACGTTGTGCCAGCCCCAGTTGCGCGCGCCCGCCTCCTCCCAGGCATCGTAATCGCTGGGCAAACCGCGCAACGCCAGCATGCCCATGACGCTCGATCCGCCGCCCATGACCCGCGGCTGCAGAAACGGTATCGGCGGCTCGTTGGCCCGGTAGCTGGCGGTGAAACCACGCCAGAAATAATTGCGATTGATGAAGGCGCGGGGAAAGATGCTGCGGATATCGGCGGGAGTTTCGCCCGGCGCGGTGTCCTGACCGGCCTCGATCAAGAGCACTTTGCGCTGAGGGTCTTCGGAAAGGCGCGCGGCAACTATGGCGCCCGCCGACCCGCCACCGATCACTATGACGTCCGGCTGCTGCATGGCCACTCCCCGCGGCGATTCGTGGCGCCCGAGCCTTTTCCGGCGTTCGCGCGATAAAATAATTCCGGAAGCCTAGTTGGACCGTTGGCGCAGCTCAATCACTTAAGCGTCGTTGACAAAACGCCGCGCCAGCATATTGCGCAAAAGCGCCGCGGCTGCGCAGAGAAGCGCGAATGCGGCCGCCCCTTCGCCCAATTCCAACAACGTTGCTGAGGTCCAGGTTCTCTCACCCAGCGGCCCCAGCATCTTGAATAAAGCTGCCGCGAGCCCAATGCCGCCGCCGTAGATTGCTGCCCGCGCCGGGCTCCAGTCTCGATCGCCCTTGTGGCCGGGATAAAGCGATGGCAGCGGCACGGCGGCGATACTTACTCCGCCGCCTCGGCCGGCGCGCGGTACTCCGCATCGAGACCGGCGAGATTCGGCAGAGCGAGCCGCAAAAGTTCAGTCCTCTCCAGCGCCACAAGCTCCGCCGTTTCGCCGGAATCCAGATGCAGCGCGGTGAGCGATCGATAAGGCTTGCCGGCGACGGTGCCGCCGCCGGACAAAACCAAATAAATGCTTCGATCATCAGCGCGGTAGGTCGCTTGTGGCGCCAGTTCAATCAGCACGGCCGAAGTTTCGCGTTCGGTAAAGGTACCGAATGGCTTTTGCCTCACTCCCGGTAGGCCGGCCACGGCAAGCCAGTCGTAATTTTCTGGATCGACCATGATGGGATCGCGATAACGCGGCTTTGGATAATCCATCCGCCGGCCGTAAACGTGCTCCCAAATCGCCTGATACGCGTCGCTATTGCGACGGCCTACGACGTCGTCATTGCGGCGGAAGATCCCGCCCTCAAACGTGCCAAACTTTTTCAGCTCCTCGGTCGTGGCTGCGACTTCCGCCGGCGCCAGATAGCCGCTGCCGCTGGCGCCGCCGAACTGGAGCACGGCGGTGACCGACCGGCCTTCCGAGGTCTGCGGGCCGTACGCGGCGCCTTCGGGGAAATAGCCGAGCGTGCCGGCCGCCATTTTGCCGTTGCGATCGAAGTCCATTGTGCCTTCGATCTGAAAGCGGAACTGATCGAAATTGTGCCGATGGCGCGGCGAAGCGAAATCGCCGTCTTGCTGACCGATGCCGAGATGAAAATTGCCCCGGGTTCCGGCGTTGCCTTCAAGGAGATGCCGGTAATGGAAGGTGCCACCGCGATGCTGCAAGCCCCGCTTCCACTCGATCTCATCGGCATGAACGATTTTCATGACTTTTCCTGCACTGCGCCTCGCCCGATGCGGTCCTCTTATCAAGTTGCCGCAAGCGATGATATTGAGCAAGCTTGCGTCTGACGCAAGCCACCCATTCATAGAAATTGACGGCAGATCATGCGCCATGACGCGCGGGCGATTCGGATAGCACTCACGGCATCATTGGTGCTGGCGGCTTTGACAGTAACGGCCGTTGCGGGTCCGGTTGAAGATGGTAACGCCGCCTATCAGCGGGGCGATTACCAGACCGCCGTGAAGGTGTTGCAGCCGCTGGTCGATCAGGGAAACGCCGACGCGCAAGACATTCTCGCCATCATGTACTATGTCGGCCAAGGCGTGCCGCAAAATCGCGCTGAAGCGATCAGGCTGTACCGGCTCGCCGCCGAACAAGGTAACGCCCACGCGCAGGACGCTCTCGGCTTTGCCTATCAGAATGGCGTCGGCGTGCAGCGGGATGTCAGCGAAGCGGCGAAGTGGTTTCGCAACGCCGCCGATCAGGACAATCTCGATGCGCAGTTCAATCTCGGCGAGATGTACGAACTGGGCAACGGCGTGCCGCAGGATTACGTGCTCGCGTATATGTGGTTCACGCTCGTTGCCTCACATGGCACGCGGGCCTATGCGACGCGGGGCATAGACCGGCTCGCGCAGCAAATGAGCCCTGAAGAGATCGCCGAGGCGCAAAAGCGCGCCCGAGAATGGAAGCCGACGCTCGAGCACAAGTAGGGATTGGTATCGACGACTGGCGTTCTTGGCCCTACACAAAACGCAGCCGAAAGGGTAGCAATTCGGTAGCAGCCATCGGGTACGGTGGTATGCTGGCTGCGAAAAACCCAAATCTCGGCGATGCCGGGTTAGCTCAGCGGTAGAGCAGCGGTTTTGTAAACCGTTGGTCGGGAGTTCAATCCTCTCACCCGGCACCACTGGAAAATCAAGGCAATCGCTGCGGCACAAGGTCTTTTGCCCCTCTCGCTGGCCGCGAATCCGGCGCCTCCAGCGAATCCGCCCATATCGCAAAAGAGGTCACACCGGCATCCGCAGCCATGTCATTGGCCAGCGGTCCGGAATCGCCGGGGCGCGATCGCCAGCCGATCAATGACGGCGGAAATTTTGGGAACGGTGACGCACCGCCAAGGTCGCAAAAGTGGTCACACACTTTGGCGCTCGTCGCGGTGGATCGCCGCGGTCATCACCTTAGTCGCCTTCGCCCTCTTCGCCCCGCGCCGCAAGCCCGGCGATCCCGGAATCTATATCGGCGGTGCGCTTATGGGCGGCCGTCCGGAGCCAAGGAGACCGCGATGAGCAAGCACAAATTCCGCCTCGGCGCGAGCCCGAAAGCCCGCGTGCGGCGCCGCTAGCTGCTGTCGCCGGTCGCAATCGCGAGAGGGGTAAAATGCGAAATGCCATGGCTGAAGAAAACAACTCTCTGTCGCGAGTCGCTGCGAAGACGTCGCGGACCCGGCCTCTCCCTCGACGGGAAATCCGCGTGCCGCAGGTTGCGCAGCAATACAACACAGATAGCTTTTCATGATTCGGCCATCAATCGTTTCGATAAATCAACGGGGTGCTCCCCATCGTGAACCAAAAATCGATTTGAATATCGCTCATGGGCGCGCTTAGTTGGGGGGCCCGGAATGTTCAATAAGCCTGAGCCGTCGATAACGAACCTTGGCAATTCTTGCTGGTCACGCGTTACCCAAGAAGCGTTTGCAGTAATGCAATCGCACGACGACGCGCCGCGATCATCGCGATGAAACGTCGATCATTTGTGCAAGGGCGATACCAACACATTTTTGCCCTTCGCTTGAGTCGTGAAGACCATCCCACGATACGAGGCCGCGCGTACCCGCATCGATCGCCCTCTTCATCAGAGTGAAACGCGGGAAATGACCGACGCCTTGCTGAGCGGCAACCTCGTTGATCATGCTTTCCATGCTGGCGTACTGGCCGTTGGCTAGTACCAGCGGGGCATATTGTAAGTCGAATAAGATAACGTCAGCTCTGGCCGCTTTAATGCGGGCAACTGCCTCGCTTAGTCTCTGCTTTACATCCTCAGCGATACCGCGCCAAACCACGTCATTGGTCCCAATCTGCCATACAACCAGATCCGGCTTGTGACTAAGAACATCACGGTCGATGCGCGAGATGTTATCTCCAATAGTCTCGCCAATACGGCCGCTATTGATCATGTCGATGCGAGTTGACGGATGTAGTCGCGAAAGCTCCTGTTTAGCTACCTCTGGAAAGGCAGAACCGAAAGACAAGAAGCCTGCCGTTGACGATGACCCAAGAGCGACGATGATGAACGTTTGTCCCGGGCGCAGTTTCTCTTTGGTGAATGGCAGCCTCGCGCCGAGCGACAGCCCGGATTTGAAGGTCAGGCAGGCCGCAGAGGGGCTTAAGGTCTCGCCTAGGTCTAGGGCGTGAGTTGAGGCGGAATTGAAGCAAAGTGGAAGTACGAACAAAAAGTCACGAATGCTAGGAAGAGACCTTGAAGAGGTGGGCAAAAGAGCGTGCCAAGCTCTTATCAGCCAACCATTGAGCGTAACGAATGGCTTCGGACGCCAAATCGATCCTAACGGCTTAAGGTTTCGCATCGGAATGAGGCGCCACACATGCAGTGCGGTCGATTGGAGTCGACCGGCAAACCGAGGAAATCGCTGCGCTTTTTTGCAGCAATTCAACGCGCAGCACTGGCCGCCGTTCTCTGGTAGCTCTGAGTCTCGGCCGGCCGTTTGGTCAACTTCTTGGGAACGGCGTGGCCCGGCGTAGCGGCCACCGTTGGCGGAGGTTCCGCAAACTGCGCAGCCACCTCAGGCGGAAGCGACCCCGGCTCATCCTTCAATGGTCCCTGGTCCTCGTCAATTCCGTTCGCTTTGCGAATCGCCTCCACAACGGTTTGCGGATAGAGCACGACGCTCGGCGAGAGCACGAAAATGAACGGCATCTTCACGCCCAAATATTCCGCGACATCTCGCCCGAACGTGACACAATTCGTGACCAAAGCGTTCCACGGTACTAAATGAGCTTTACGGTCGTTTATGTATGCGACGAGCCGCTGGTACTGCTCGCGATCTATCCAAATTCGGAAACGGGCCAGCACGTATTGCTCTTCGAGGTCGCCGTCGCTTGCGCCTATTTCGGACGGCACAGGTAGGACGTGCCCTATCGTCCACCAATAGATACTGCACTCCTTACAGCGTTGCGTATCACCGGCGGGAAAGAAGCCCGCAATTTCGCTCCTGACGATTTCATGGCGACCATTCGCCTCGCCATACATCACGTAAAAATGGCCGTAGCTCTCGGCATTACGCGCGCGAAATTCGACAAAAAACGGCCGTTCCGGACTATACTCGACAGAGTATCCGGCTGCAGCCGTTGCCGACGAAACGGGTGCTTCGCTCAGCGTCTGGGCGTTTACCGAAGAAGAGTATAGGCCGAGCAACGCAGCCGCGCTTAGTGCTGACACTAGCCCGGCGACGCTCGGCCGACCGTCGCCCATAGGGCCCCCTGAACCCAGCCCGAACCGCACTTCATCGAAAGCCGCAACGCTAAACGGCGCCCCACGCCGTCAGTTGCGACTTTGGCTAGCCCTTGGAAACGATCGGCGGTGGAACCGGCGCCTTCCCCTTGCCTTTACCCTTGCCCAGCTGTGCAACGGTAATGCCCGTCGAAGCTTCAACTTTCGAGACCTGAACAACGGCCACTGCCAGCAGCAGTGAACAGGTAATAGCAAGAAGCACTTTCATCGCGCTGACCTCAGCTAGAATTGGAACTCCAAACCGTCGCACAATCCAGCGCGACCGACTAGTGCGCAAAAGCCACAACGGGGAAATATCCACTGCTCAGCCTGGCAGCTGGAACGGGTTATCGCAGGCGCGGACCGGCCAGCGAGGAACGGCACTGAGAAAAACCTTTTCAGGACCGAGGCTTAGCATAAGCCTCGCAGCTTCCTACCAGCGGGTAGCGGTCTGGGAATCGCTTCGCCATCCACGATTCGGTCGCTTTGAGAGCGGCATTACATTCCGGTTCGGACCGGTAATGCGGTGAGACTTGGCGTTCGGCGTTGGGGCCATTCATGACGAACTGCCACCAAACCGGCGGTTCCGATGCCGGCGTCGATAGCACCGCTGCCGCCAGCACCAACCAAGAGGGGTGTAACGCTATTCCGGTCATGCCCTTTCATCCATGAGACACAGCTGGCCCAATTGAGCTCAATGCCCGTGCACCTATCCTAGACCCTCACGCACATCTAGAGCTCACGCCGCCGCAGATGCTCGACGCATAGGGTGACACATCTTCAGTCCGTGGGCCTTGTCTTCCATCGGCCTTGGAGTTCCAAGGCTGGCAGAAGTGAGTGACTTCTGAATACTCTTCGTGACCAAAAAGTCTTCTGTTTTTCACTGCGCTTGTGGCCGACTACCTCCACCGTCACCTCAAACGAACCCCGCGGCAGGCTGGACGAAAAATCGGACCGAGCCGTTTTTATTGCTGCTGGGAGTGCCTTTGAGCACCCGACTTCGCTAAGATGCTATCGGTTCCGCGTTGATGAAGAGTGACCGCGAGCGGATACGCCGATTCCATTAATGAGTTCTCGCAAAGGTGCGGTCATGATGACGCCGCTGGTTTGCAAGATTATTTGGCTCGCCGGCATCGTATGTTGGGTCATCATCCGATACCCGTTCCATCGAAAAGCAAAGAGAAATTCGGTATTCATATCTCGATATGGTCGCCGGGAAAGGAGCATCCTCGGCTTTGCTGGACTATGTTTGTACGTAATCCCGGGTGTCTACGCGTTGACGGGCTTTCCAGGATCCTTGGATCGCCTTTTCATCCCCGCAATCGGTTGGCTTGGACTGCTCGTACTTTGCGGGGGATTATGGCTATTTTTTCAAAGCCATGCCGATCTGGGGAAAAACTGGTCGATCTCGCTTGAAATCCGCGAGCGACATGCGCTGGTGCAGACTGGGATTTACCGATTCATCCGGCATCCCATGTATGCTTCATTTTTCGTTTTAGCGTTGGCGCAATTTTTGTTGTTGCCAAATTGGGTCGCGGGGGTCGCCGGCCTCGTCGGCGTTAGTATTCTTTACGCTTTTCGCGTTCGGAACGAAGAACGGCTGATGCGCGAAACCTTCGGCAGCGATTACGTTCATTACATGACGAAAACGAAGCGCCTCATCCCTTGGATTTTCTAGCGGACATGACAAGGAGGTCGGAATGCGCGGGCGAGCCGTCCGACTATCCGTTCAACGTCGCATGATGATTGACCTTCTTTATTTTGCTAGAGCCCTACCAACCGTTCCGGTACAAAAACGGATGATATCTGACTACTGAACTTGGCTCGACCGCACCGCTCTCTCCGACGTAAGGGATGCCGAACTTTTAGTGCCGAGTTACGCCATTACGCTGCCCAAGCCAGACGCTTCCGGGAATACCTGTGCGCCGATGTTTTTTCGAAGCTGGCAGGCGCGCGGTCTGCTACTCGGGCCAGGCGTACGAAGTCAGGAATATGATTTTCCACTAGCCTCAATTGCGCGCGCCGCATCGGCGGCGCCGACATATTTCCCTTCCGCGACAATCGTCAACAAAGCCGGTCAATCCTTCAGCATGCCGGTCAATCCTTCAGCATGATTGACGGCGGCGTTTTCGCCAACAATCCGATCATGACCGCTATCGTTGAGGCGTACCACCTTTACCATTCGAAAAACATCATGGTGGTGTCGCTTGGCACCGGAATTGAACCGCTCCGCATCAACGCATCCAGAGCGAGCAATTGGGGCGACATATTTTGAGCGGAGCCACCGATAACTTTTCAAGCATGCGGTCCGCCAAAACAAAAGGCGGCGGGCATTTCTTTGAACGCCATTTGTCGAAAACTGTTTCATCTTGAAGTTTCCGAAAACTATTTCGTCTTCAGACATCAGTATGTCTTCGCCCGACACAAGCCGACACAAAGGAACCGCATTGCCGTCTGAAAAACGAACTGCATCGCGCGTGAGATCGGAAGCTGCTTCGCGCAAGACCCGTTCAAGACTCGTTTGCGTCGCAAGCAGAAAATTTGGAAGGAGAAAAACTTATGTCCGCTAAAATTACGGCCTTGGTGGCAACTGCTGTCCTGTTGGCAGGCACCGCGCTCGCCGCAGCACAGAGCGACACCTACCAGAACGGAAGAAATCAGGTTTCGCGAAACGCAGCTCAGAATGGCAGAGATCAGATTTCGCGAAATCCCGCAGCCGACCGCGCAGCGCAGCGCGATTGGAATAATCGGGATTCCTATGCCGGAATTTATATGGACAACGGGCAAAACGGATGGAGGCCGCCCGGTAGCGGCTCCTATGATTTCGCGCCGACACCGGGAGCTTATTATTCCAACGCCCCCGGCGGTTATTACGATCGCGATTATTGGCGGGGCGTGCAGGACGTAACGCCGAGCTTCTCACCCGGCCCGGACCCCTATGCCGGCACCTATTTTTACGGGGTTGCGCCTTGGTAAGCGCGCGCCGGGGGCGCGCTTCGCGAGGCTAGCACAAGGCGAAGCGGCAGCTCATGCGGCGAGAAGGGCGGCTTAAGGCCGCCCTTCGTCGTTTGTCCACGCTTGGTAGCGCGGATCGGAGAAGATTATGGCAGCGCGAGAAGGAGTGGATCTGCCAGATCGCAAAGAAGAATTTGCCGGTCGCCTTCAATCACAAAGTGAAATAGACGCTGGCGGCGCTCTCTTAATGCGCCGATCATTAGGCGGCTGCCACAATATCCGCGCGAGAGTTCGGTCACGCCACAACAGCGTGTGGATCAGAGCGGCCGCGATGTGGACCGCAATCAGCGCCGCAATCGCAATGGCCGAGGCGACGTGGATCGCGTGGGCCAACTGGTAGGCCGGCACATTAGGTGCGAGCGGATACGGCAGCCGAGCTAGTCCGAAAACGATGGTCGGCACCCGCACCGGAGTAGTCGTTGTCATTAGCCAACCTGATACCGGCATGATCACCAGCAGGGCATAGAGCGCCCAGTGAGCAAATTTGGCGGCAAGCCGCGGCAACTGGGCGGCCGGCTCGGGTTTGGGCGCCACAGTCAAGAACCGCAGGCATAGACGAATAATCGTCACGCCGAGAATCGCGACACCGATGCTCTTGTGCGTCTGCGTCAGTTCGAAGCGTCGAGCGGCATCGTCGATGAATTGCACCATAAAGACGCCAAGCCCCAGCGCCCCGAGCACGAGCACGGCACCCAGCCAATGAAACAGCTTGACCGGCAGCGGCCAAACACGGCGAGAGTCATTCATCGGTGAGAGCGCGCGTTTTGACCGTGATCTCGAGCGCGTCATCAATGAGCGGGATCCCGAAAACCATGCCATAGTCCGAGCGCTTGATCGTGCCGATTGCAATGAACGAGATAATACCGCTCCGCGTTGAGCCGTCGTTGTCCACGCTGACGGTGAGCGTGACCGGCTTGGTCACGCCGAGCATGGTCAGATCACCGGTGACGCGCGCCGTGCGCCCATCGACCTTCTCGACAGAGGTCGAACTAAAACTCAGCGTCGGAAATTTATCCGCATCCAAAAGCATCGAACCCTTAACAAATTCATTGAATACCGGCGATCCGACCTCGACCGAAGCCGCTTCAACAGTAAAGCCCGTGAAGCTTTTGGCCGGGCGCTCGAAATCGAGCAGGATGCGGCCGCTGTAACGAGTGAAGTGGCCGTGGGTTTGCGGAAAGCCGACGGCGTCCACTCGGAAAGCAATTGAGGTATGCGCAGCGTCGATCCGCCAGGGTTCCGCCCGTGTCGCCGCCGAGGCAGCCGCGCAGCCAAGCAACGTCAACGCGCAGATCGCCGCGAAATGCCGGAGCGGCGGCCTCGCCCGCGGCGGCAGACGGCAAACGATGAAGGCGCCGACGCCCATTCAACCCCCACTTTTCCTCTTCCTTTTTGCAGCGTGGCCTCGTCACGACCTATGCACGAGTCCGTGACCATTCTTTTCGCTTAGGCAAACGGCTTGAGTCGCCCAGCGAACAGCGCAAGACTCGAAGCCAGTAGCGGCTCTCAGACCTACGGCGGTCGGCCTGCTGCGCTCAATCAAGAGGCCAAGAAAGTATGACAAAGTTCACGCGCCGCAGCTTGCTTGCCGGCTCAGCGCTGGCTGCGCTCTCGGGGCGCGCCGATCCAGCCGCGGCGACCGCTCCGCCTTCCGGTAGCGGGGTGCCAGGTATTTATCGTTACCGGCTCGGAACTTTCGAAGTGACCGCGCTCTATGACGGCATCTGGTATCGCCCGATCACGGACAAATTCATCCGCAACGCGCCATTCGCCGAGGTGGAAAATGCGCTTGCCGCAGCGTTCATGCCGACCGACAAGCTGGCTACCCCTTTCACCACGCTCATTGTCAACACCGGGAAGCGGCTCATACTCATCGACACCGGCACAGGCGGTCAAATCGCGCCGTCTGCGGGAGCGCTTCACGCTAACCTCGCGGCCGCCGGCATAGATGCCAAGGCGATCGACCTTATCGCCATCTCCCATTTCCATCCGGATCACATCAATGGCATCAAGGACAAGGACGATGATCTTGTTTTTGCCAACGCCGAAATCATGGTCGCCGATGACGAATGGAATTTTTGGATGGATGACGCCAATCTAAACGCCGCGCCATCCGACCTGAAATCGGCTTTTCGCAATCAGCGCCGGATATTTTCCAGCATTGCAAAAAACGTGGCGCGCTTTGCTCCCGGCGCCGAAATTGCTCCCGGCATTGTCGCGCTGGCGGCGCCGGGGCACACCCCGGGTCACACCGTGTTCGCCATCTATTCCGGCGATCAATCGCTCCTCGTGCTGGGCGACACCGCGCAACACCCCGCGGTATTCGCGCGGCATCCCGACTGGCAGGCGGCCTTCGATATCGACGGCGACGCCGCCGTAGCAACGCGGAAAAAGATTTTCGAGCGGGCCGCCGCCGACCGGATGCTGGTCACCGGCTATCACTTCCCCTTCCCGGCTTGCGGCCATCTCATCAAAGCCGCGAATGGCTACGAGCACGTGCCGGTGGAATGGCAACCCAATTTGTAATCACGTTTTCTCGAACCCGTCGAAGTAGCATGCCAAGGCGGGCGCGTTGCTGTAGGATTACGGTTACCGTGGAGAGAGAGGGTCCGGCCATGATTCCATCGCGTTTGCTTGCCGCGCTGCTCCTATCGGCCATTCTGGCCGCGCCGCAAATTGCCGTAGCCGCCGGCGAAGATTCGCCGAAGCCTCCGCCGCCCACCAATCAGGGCAAGCAGAACACCCAGACCAAAAAGCCGAAAACGGACAAAAGTAGCTCCGCCGAGGACTTTCTCCGCGACTATCACGCTGCCTACGCGCTGATTTACGACAAAGCGGACTTTGAAGGCGGCATCGCTGCGCTGCGTGCGCTCGGCTACGACGATCATCCTGACGTCGCCACTTTGATCGGCTATGCCAGCCGCAAGCTTGGCCGCTATGACGACGCGAAAATCTGGTACGAACGCGCGCTCGCGGCCGATCCCGACCACGCCGTCACCTGGTCGTATTACGGCATGTGGCAGGCCGAGCAAGGCAACATTCTCAAGGCCAAGGACGACCTTGAAAAGGTGCGGCTGATCTGCGGCACGGATTGCCGCGCTTACAGGATGCTGGAGGACGCGATTGACGGCACGGTGACCTACTGAACCGCTCAAGATTCGCTTGCCGTCTCGCGCAGGATCCAGGCTTGGTAGTCGGGGTCGACGCTCTCGACCGGAATAACCAGCACGGCAGGGGTGGTGTAGGAGTGCATCTCCTTCACCGCCACGCGAACAGCTTCGGCGAGCGCGGCGCGGGTTTTTATGATCATCACCACTTCATCGCCGCGCTCGACCGCCCCCTGCCACCGATAGTAAGACACCATCGCCGGCAATATATTGACGCAGGCGCAGAGCCTCCGTTCCACCAGTGACCATCCGGCACGCTCCGCCTCGACAAGGGATGGATAGGTCGTATAGACGAAAACGGCGCGTTCCATGTCCCTACTCATCATGGTCCGATTCTAGCATTCGCGTGCGTCGGCGACTTTTCGCGAACCCCTAACCGTCAGCAATATGCCACAGCGCCGTCCCGGTTCACGCTACAAGCACATTGCCTTTGTCGCTGGCGATACAGCGTCGGCGCAGCATGCGCGCCGCCGGCTCGTTCGCCGTTATGGCGACGTGACGCCGGAGCGTGCCGACGTGATTGTGGCGCTCGGCGGCGATGGTCTCATGCTCACCACGCTACAGCGGTTCATGAATTCAGACAGGCCGATCTACGGCATGCACCGCGGCACGGTCGGCTTCCTGATGAACGAATTTTCCGAGCAAAAACTCGTTGAGCGGCTCAACGCGGCTCATGTTACCGTGATTCATCCCCTGCTCATGCGCGCGCGCGACGCGAGCGGCCGCATCCACCGCCACCGGGCGATCAATGAAGTTTCGCTCTTTCGCCAGAGCTACCAGGCAGCGCGGCTGCGCATTCTGGTGGACGGCGAGGAGCAACTTAGCGAGCTCGTGGCCGACGGCATATTGCTGGCCACCCCGGCGGGCTCGACGGCCTATAATCTTTCGGTTCAAGGACCGATTATTCCCGTCGGCGCGCCGCTCCTGGCCTTAACGCCGATCAGCCCGTTTCGGCCACGCCGCTGGCGCGGCGCCCTTTTGCCGGATCGCGCCAATGTCACCATCGAGGTGCGCGAAGCGGCCAAGCGACCAGTCGCCGCCGTCGCCGACCACGACGAAGTGCGCTCGGTGCGTTCGGTTGAGATCAGCATGGACCACTCGAAGTCCATGCATATGCTGTTCGACCCCGGTCATAGCCTCGAGGACCGAATCCTGCGCGAGCAATTCGGATATTGATTCGGGCTTACGCCGCCCGCGGCTGTTCCACAGCCTCGATATCCCGGACAAAAATATCGTCATCCAGCATATCGTCCATCACCGCCTCGCCAGCCAGCATATCGCCCGTCAGCATATCGTCGCACAATTGGCGAGCTTCTTCGCGTGCGGCTTCGGTGGCAAACCGGCGCAACAAGGTCAGCAGCGGCGCTAACTCGTCGAGCGCCTCCTTCTCGCATCCGGTGAGAACACGCTCGATCATCCGCCGTTTGAGCCTCGCCGACCCGCCCGGTTCGCTCATCAGGTCGCCTTCGCGCATGGCTTCGATGGCCTGCTTGAAAGCTGGATAAGTCGACGGTGGTAGTCCGGCGCGCTCGAACAACGCGCGCAGGCTTGCGCCGCCGCCATAGTGGACAACCGTTCGGACCCGCTTGGCCGGCATCTCGCTCAATTCGGCCAGCGCCTCTTCGAATAACTTCACATTGCCGGACAGGAAAGCGCGCAGGATCAAGCCGGCAGTAAGCTGACCGCTGGCGCGCAAATGGCTGACGAGCGAGCGTATCTGGGCGGTGGGCGTCTCGGCCGCAACCGTCACGGTCGCCTTCTCGCAGGCTTCGCGGGCAACGACCCGCGCGCGCGCGGCATCCAGCCATCGCCGCTTGGCGACGAATACGACCAGCGTTTCCGACAGTTTTGCGACCAGCGCGAGGCGGGTGGATGGGGCGATATCGTCACGCGCCAGCAGGGCTTCGCGGATCGCCGGAACATGACCGAAACGCTCGACCATGCGGTCGATCGAGAGCGGCGCAATCTGGGCCGCGGAATTTCCCACCAGCACCAGGCAAGCTTTCGCGGCGCCGACCTCGGCAATGGCGCCCGCGACCGATCGTGGCAGCCCGGCGCGGCTCGCAATCGCCGCCTGCACCGGTTCCGGGCCGGTCGCGACAGCATCTACCAAATCGGCATCGACGAAAAGCGGCGATAAGGCCAAGACCGGCCCCGATATCTGCGGCTGATCGGCGGCCAAGGCCAGGACCACGGCCGGCGGGGAGTTCGGACTCGCCGCCAGCGCGTCGGCAAGCGCGCGGCGCACCAGCGGAGACGGATCGTCCAGCACCATGAGCAGAGCGTGCTCGGCGGCCGCCGCATCGTCTTTAGAGAGGTCGGAATGAAGATAAGCGCCGGCGAGAGCGCTCGTCGCTTCCACGCGTTGCGCGGCAGAAGCTGCGCGAATCCCTTCGAGAAAATGGCGAACGGTCATTGTTTCGCTGTCACGCTGGCCTATCCTGCCGGAGATGCTAACGGCCGGCTGTTAAAAAATCGTTCACCATAAATCTTTGCAAAGATTACCGCCGAGATGCCCGCTACCGCCGCCGCAGGGTAGGAAACGATCGGGAGGAGAACCCGCAATTACAGATGACCCCGCCACGCCAGCGTCAATGGCACGACGGCGTGGGATCGTTTTAAACGTAAAGAGAGATTAATCTTCATGGTAAACGAAAGCTTAACGCAGGGAGACCCGCCATGACGCAAAACACCGCCCAACGGCACAAGCGTGGGGGCCTTTATTATGACGACTTCATTCCCGGCGAGGTGTTCGAGCACCGCTATACGCGGACCGTAACGCAGATGGACAACATGTTGTTCTCGAACATGACGTTAAATCCGCAGCCGCTCCACATCGACCGGCATTTTTGCGAGCACGAGACCGAGTGGGGCCAGCCATTGATGAACTCGCTGTTCACGCTCGGACTGATGATCGGCATGTCGGTGAGCGATCTCACCGTCGGCACGACGATCGCCAATCTAGGCATGAGCGACGTGAAATTTCCCCACCCCGTATTCGAAGGCGACACCCTGCACGCGACCACTGAGGTCCTGGGCAAACGCGAATCAAAATCGCGGTCCGGAGCCGGGATCGTTGAACTTCATCATCGCGCCTATAACCAGGACAACAAACTCGTCGCCGAGTGTCACCGTTCGGCTTTCATGCGGATGCGGCCGAAGTGACCCGGAAAACGGCCTTTCAGCTCTGAGGAACCGGTGATACGATCAGAGTCCGAGGCGTGCGAATGACCAGATTTGGCAGACGGCCTAAGCGGCTTTGGCGACCCTTCGTTGGGATTGTCGTCGCTTATGCTGTTGCCTTCCAAAGCCTGCTTATCGCGCTTGGCGGGTTTGCGCTGGCCGCCCCCGCCAATGATGCTCCGCCGGCATTCGAATTGTGCCTGCACAGCAGCGAAAGCGCCCCTGCCCTTCCGGCCGGTATACCGGCACAGGCTCCGTGCAGCCATTGCATCTTCTGCTTTGCCGGAGCGAACCACGCGGTCATGGGTTCACCGACCGCGCTAATCCAAAGCGCACGTTTTGAAAATGTCGAAATTTCGTGGACGGCAGAGAGGCGAAGTCCGCCTTGTTTAGCTGACCATTCGATAGCGAGTCCCCGAGGGCCCCCGCCTCGCGTTTGACGCTCGAGCCGCCAGCGCGCGGCTTTTGAAGTGCGGGGCCTAGTAGCCCCCTAGCCATCTCAATTTGCCAAAGCCGAACCCTCGGAAACGTTTACGTTCCGAACGGCATGCGGCACGGAGTCGATCAATGACGAAGCTTACTTGGAAGAGGTTTGTTTATCCCGCCGTCGCAGCTCTCACGCTGATCGCGGCGGGGCTCACCGCGGTCCGCGCCCACGCGCGCGATTACGATGTCGGTTCAATTCACATCACACAGCCATGGGCAAGGGCGACGCCGAAGGCGGCATCTACCGGCGCCGCCTATCTCACCGTTGCGAACAGCGGAACCGCCGTTGATCGGCTGAGTTGCGTCGCCAGCGATGTCAGCGCCACGTGTCAAATTCACAGCATGAGCATGGACGACGGCGTGATGAAGATGCGGCCGGTGGAAGGCGGCCTTGAAATTCCGCCGGGAGAGACGATCACGCTCAAGCCGTCCGGATTGCACCTGATGCTCGTCGATCTCAAGCATGCGCTTGAGCCGGGCAAAACGCTTGAGGCCACGCTGCGATTTGAGAAGGCGGGGACGGTCAAAGTCGACTTTCCGATCGCCGCCATCGGGGCTTCCGCGCCCGGCGCTGCCGCGGCGCCCGGCGGTGGCACCATGATGATGAACCGCGGCGGCATGATGCAAATGAACAAGCAGTGAGCGCCGCGCGGACCCGTTGTAACGGCCCGCGCCGCACTGAGAGCTGTTTCTTCAACCCGAAAGGAAATTTGCCATGTCGCGCTTTCTGGCGCACGCGTGCACTTTCGCAATCGGCCTTTTATTGGTCTCACTGCCGCTGTCCAACGCTTTCGCGCATTGCTTCGTCGGCGCGCGGTTTTTTCCGGCCACGCTCGTGATCGACGACCCGTGCGTCGCCGACGAGATGTCGCTTCCCACGGTCGATTGGTTTCCCACCCCCGGGACGCCCCACGGAAGCCAGGTGGACATCTCGGCGGAATTTGACAAACGCATCACCGAAGATCTGGGTTTCGGTATCAGCGACGTGTGGTCTCAGATCCGCACGCCGGGCGGACCGGTGGTGCAGGGATTGGGAGATCTCGAAACCACGCTGCAATACCAATTGCTCAAGGACGCTTCGCATGAAACTGCGATGCTCCTCGGCCTCATCGTCGACTGGGGCGGCACCGGCAACGTGAATGCCGGCATCGGCACCCCTTACTCGATGCTGACCCCGACCTATTATTTCGGCCAGGGGCTCGGCGGACTTCCCGACGATCTTGAATTTGCGCGTCCGCTCGCGATCACCGGACAGATCGGTTATCAGATACCGACCACCTCCTACGTGCTGTCGCAAAACCTCAACATCCCTCAGGTCCTCGTTTACGGGGCGTCGCTGCAATACAGCATGCCGTATCTGAAATCCGAGGTGAAAGACCTTCAGTTTCCCGATTTCATCAATCACCTTATCCCGATTGTCGAAGCGCAGCTGTTTACGCCGGTTACCAACAATCTGGGCAATCCGTCGACTACGACCGGCACCATCAATCCGGGCGTCATTTATATCGGCAGCACCTACCAGATCGGGATCGAAGCGATCATTCCCGTCAACAGCGCGAGCGGCAGTGGTGTCGGGGTGCTCGGCCAGCTGCATTTCTATTTGGACGATATGTTCCCAAACACGCTCGGTCAGCCGCTCATCGGCGGAACATCGACGCCGAGCAAAACCCCTCTCTAAAGGAGTCAACCATGCGAATACGCATCACCCTAGTAATGCTTCTGCTCGGAGCGGTAGGGGCAGGCGCAGCGCGGGCGCATGCTTTTCTCGACCATGCCAGCCCGCTCGTTGGCAGCACGGTGGCGACCGCACCAAGCGAAGTTGCGCTTACTTTCACGCAAAATCTCGAGGCGGCCTTCAGCTCGGTACAGATAACTGACGGGAAGGGCGTTCGCGTCGAGCAGGGCAAGCCGCAAATCAGCGGCAACACCATGCGGGTTGGCCTCAAAGCCGCAGGGCCGGGACGTTACCAGGTTCACTGGCACGTGCTCTCGGTCGATACGCACAAAACCGAGGGAAATTTCTCTTTCACCGTGAGCGGCCCGTGAGCAGACGCGCGTTCTCGGCGTGACTGGAGGCTCGCGTGGATGATCCACTGATCTGCGCGCGGGCCATTCATTTCGCCGCGACCATCGCCGCCGTGGGCGCAATCTTCTTTTCCATCTTCATCGCCGGGCCGGCATTCTCCAAGGTGGACGCCGGCGCGCGTTCGCCGACCGTTTTGCGCGCTCAATTTGCGTGGCTGGCCTGGATCGGGCTTGCGGTCGCGGCGCTCTCCGGAGCCGTTTGGTTCATCCTCGTCGCGCAATCGATGAGCGACACCTCGTTCGCGGATGTTTTCTCCGAAGGCGCGCTTTGGACGGTCCTTCTGCAAACCGGCTTCGGCCGCGCTTGGCTCGCGCGATTGATATTAGCGTGTCTCCTGGCCGCGGTGCTCACAGTATCCTTTCAACGCCGCGGAAAAACGCCTTTGGCCAACATCTTCGCAGTCGTTTTGGCCGGCGGCTTTGTCGGGACACTGGCTTTCGCCGGACATGCGGTCGGCGCGTCTGGGTTCGAAGGCGTTCTCCATCCGGCAGCCGATTTCGCGCATCTTGTCGCCGCAGCCGGTTGGGTTGGAATGCTCGTGCCTCTGACGCTCTGGCTTGCCGCCGCCGCGCGCGACGAAGCTTTGGCCGGCGCGGCGTATACAGTCGCCAAGCGTTTTTCAAATGTCAGCCTTGTCACCGTCGGTGTGCTTCTCATCACCGGCAGTATCAACGCGCTCTATCTCGCCGGCAGCCTCTTTGCGATCACCGAGACGGACTACGGCCGCTTGCTGCTGATAAAAGTCGCTCTGTTTCTTCTCATGGTCGCGGTTGCCGCAGTCAATCGGCAGGTCTGGACCCCTCGTCTCGTCCAGGACGGAAACGTCGCATCCAACCGAGAGGCGCTCAGCCGGCTCCGCCGCAATGCCGCGATTGAAGTCGGCTTTGGCGCCCTCATCATTGTCATTGTCGCCGTGCTGGGGATGACGCCGCCGAGCCTGCATCAGCAGGCTATAACGGAGATGCAGCATCATTCTCATTGACGCAGGCCGCTCCGCGAAGCGACGATACCGGTAATCTCTCGCGGAGTGTGGGCAAGTCCATGCGCTCTCTTCTGTTCGTCCCGGCTGATAGTCCGAAGAAGCTCGACAAGGCGATGACGAGCGGCGCCGACGCGCTGATCGTCGATCTCGAGGACTCGATTGCGCTTGACCGAAAGGCGCAAGCCCGGAGAAGCGCGGCGGCTTTTCTCAACGAGACGGTTGCCGCCGCCGATCGGCCATATCTGATCGTGCGCATCAACGGCCTGGCGACCGGCCTGATCGATGCCGACCTCGACGTAATCGCGGCCGCCCGGCCGGACGCCGTCATGCTGCCGAAAGCTGAGGGCGGTGCATCAATCGCCAACCTCGATGCCAAGCTCGCGGTGCGGGAGGCGATCGACGGAATTGCCGACGGTCACATCAAGATCATCGCAATCGCTACAGAAACCGCAGCGGCCCTATTCCGCGCCGGCACCTATGCCGGCTCAAGCAACCGGCTCAGCGCGCTGACCTGGGGAGCGGAAGACCTTTCCGCCGATCTCGGCGCCGAAACCAACCGCAACCCAGAAGGGGTGCTTCTCGACCCATATCGGTTGGCTCGTGTGCTCTGCCTCGCCGGCGCGGCAAGCGCCGGGGTCCCGGCGATCGACACCGTCTTTACCGATTTTAGCGACAGCGACCGTGAAGCGTTTCGCCGCGAATGCGGGGCGGCACGCCGTGAAGGCTTTTCGGGTAAAATGGCCATCCACCCAACGCAGGTACCTATTATCAATCAGGCGTTCACGCCGACGCGCGAGGCGCTTGCGCGGGCACAGGCGATCGTCGATGCGTTTGCCGCCAACCCGAACCGCGGCGTCGCCGTTGTCGGCGGATCCATGGTCGATCGCCCGCATCTGGCGCGCGCCAGGCGATTGCTGGCGCGCGCGCAGACGCGGAAGAAATAGCGCGGTTTTTAAGCCGCGGCGCGCTTCCAGAGTTGCTTGGACGCAAGCGCCGCGCCTTCCGACAGTGCCTTGAGCTTCGCCCAGGCGATCAGAGGATGCACACGCCCGCCGAGACCGCAGTCGGTCGAGGCGATGACATTCTCCCGGCCGACGGCCTCGGCGAAGCGGATAATGCGGTCGGCGACGAGTTCCGGATCTTCAATCAAGTTGGTCGAGTGAGTAACGACGCCAGGCAAGATTTTCTTGCCGGGGGGCAACTTGATGTTCTTCCAGATCTTCCACTCATGCTCGTGGCGGGCGTTGGCGGCCTCGAATGAGTAATAGTCGCAGTTCACCGCCAGCATGAGGTCGACCAAGTGCTTCATGGGGATGTCGGTGGTGTGCGGGCCGTGCCAGCTTCCCCAACACAGGTGGAAGCGGATTTTGTCCGGCGGCAGTCCCTTGATCGAGTGATTGAGCGCATCGATCTGCATTTTGGTGTACCGCCGGTAACCTTCGATGCTGGGCTCATTCTTTTGCTGGTCCCAATTTTCGCCGATGGCCGGATCGTCAAGCTGAACGGTCAAGCCGGCGTCGATGATCGCCTTGTACTCATCGTGCATGGCATCAGCGCAGGCGTATAACAACTCCTCTTCGGACTTGTAGTACTCGTTCGGCATGCGCGCGCAGCTTGCCGGAGCAATCGCGTTCATCCATGCGCCTTCGGTCGGCAGGCCGGCTGCCTTAAGACCCGCCTTGAAGTTGGCGATGTCGCGCTCGATCACCTTTTGGCCCTTGTAGGTAACGGGGCCTTTGACCACCGGACTGTGCTCGGTCATGAACTGCACCGGCAATCCGCAGCCCGACTGCGGGTCGAGATAGGCATCCACGAATTTGGACATGTCGCGGCGCTCACCCCAGTCGCCGACGACGAAATCCTTGGGCGCCATCGGCGTCTTGGTGTGCGCAGATAGCTTGGTGAACCAAAGCCCCTGGTTGACCACCTCAACTCCGGCGAGCCGCGGGATGATGTACGACCACCAAGCGCCGTAATCGTAGGCCCAGCCGACGGTGTGGCCGAGCTCGCCGTCATTGATGAGATCGACACCGACGTCCTTCTGCTTTTGAACGACCTCGGCCACGGAATTTTTAAGCTCGCCCTCGAATTCGGCTTCGTCGAATTTCTCGCCGAGGGTTTTCTTCTGGCTCAGTTCGAGAAGCTTCGGCGGGCGCGGCAAGCTCCCCACATGCGTTGTTAGAATCCGATCGGCCATTTGTTCCTCCCAAATATTGATTAGCAGCGCGCTGATGCGCGCCGATTGCAGCAGAACATCGCTGGAGCGCCATTTTTAGCAAAGCGCGCGCGCCGTCGGCAAGGCAGTCGATGCGGCTTTCATAGAAGCGACTAGCGCGGGCAAACCTTTGGGCGCCAAATGGGCAGGGGCCCGCAGCGAACCTTCAGTCGCGCTCGCGGTAAACTTTCGCTGGGTCGAACGAAAGCTCATCGGGCAATTCGAGGGCGACCGTTCCGGCTTTTCCGATGGGCACGGCCCGATAGAAACACGAGTGCCGGCCGGTGTGACATGCGCCACCGGTTTGCTGGACCTTGATCCAGATCGCGTCCTGATCGCAGTCGACGCGCATCTCGACGACGCGCTGAAAGTGGCCGGAGCTTTCACCTTTGCGCCAGAGCTTGCCGCGCGACCTGGAGAAGTACCACGCCTCCCCGGTGGCAATGGTCTTCGCCAGCGCGTCCGCGTTCATGCGCGCGACCATAAGCACCGATCCGGACGCGGCGTCGGTAGCGACACAAGTGATGAGTCCGTCGGAACCGAACTTCGGTGTGAGCGCCGCGCCCTCCTCGAGGTCAGCCGGAGCTCCCGGCAGCGCAAATGATGCGTTCTCGTCCATGTTCAGAGCTTTGTTTCAGGGCAGAGGCCGGAGCCGGCGCCGCCACGGCAAACTCTCGCATCGGGCCGATATGGACCCTATATAGTTCAGCAGCAAGTTGTTATCTTCGCTCAGACCGTGCTCGTCCATGCTCAATGACGTCTATAATCGCCGCATCATCGAGCTTGCGGGCACAATCCCGAGGATTGGGCGGCTCGCTGAACCGGACGCGACCGCAACTGCTGTTTCCAAATTGTGCGGATCGACCGTCACGGTCGACCTTAAGATGAAGGGCGAAAAAGTAAGCGACTTCGCCCACGAGGTGAAGGCCTGTGCGCTCGGCCAAGCATCCTCGTCGATCATGGCACGCAATGTCATCGGCTCTACGGCCACCGAATTGCGAGCGCTGCGGGACGACATGCGCAAAATGCTCAAAGAAAACGGCGAACCTCCGGCAACCGGAAAGTGGTCCGACATCGCAGTGCTTGAGCCGGTGCGCGATTACAAAGCGCGGCACGCATCCACCTTACTCACCTTCGACGCGGTGGTCGACGCCATCAATCAGATCGAGGCAAAGCGCCCGAGCAAATCGGAAGCCACCGCTTCCGCGCACTAAGGTCCGTCCGCCGATGGTGCTTGCTGATTTATTCCAGAAATCCAGCCGCGCTCCCCGGCTTGCCGGCCGCGGGATGATCAAAGCTTATCAATACACGCTTTCGCCGCTTGTCGGGTTCAACTGCCGGCATTTGCCGACGTGTTCCGATTACGCCGATCAGGCGATCGAGAGTTACGGCTTGTGGGCCGGCGGCTGGATGACGCTTGCGCGATTGCTCCGTTGCCACCCTTGGGGAACGGCCGGACTGGATTTTGTTTGTGAATCCCTGCCGGCCGGAGCGTGCTGGTACAGGCCCTGGCGCTATGGAAAATGGCGCGGCGGCAAAGAACGCGCCTAAACACACTCTGGCAGATTGCCGCCGCGCCCGCCTCATCCCCCGGTTTCGCTCACTCGGTCTTCTGTTGAAAGTTTGCGATTTGCTGCGCAGCAAGACCCGAACCGAGACGCGCAGCCTTTTGGTACCACTCGCGCGCCTTCGCCGCGTCGGCGGCGACGCCGACCGCTCCGAGCCGCCCGATCACGGTTGAATCGAAGGTTTGCGCCAGAGCCAGTGCACCGTCGGCGCTGCCCGCTGCGGCTGCGCGTTGCAGCAGCAGCCGCGCCGCAACTAGATCGCCATTGTTTAGGGCGTCCTGGCCGCGTTTGAGCAGAATTGCGATTTCGGCCGGATCGAGATGCAAAGCCGCCGTCTGCGGCTCGGCCGCCGGCGCCTGCGGTAGAGTCGCGGGCGGCGCTGCGGGCGCCACGACGGCCGCCGGCTGGATTTGCGGTCGAGCCACCCATTCAAGGCGCAGTCCCTTGCTGTCGGCAAGGCGGTCACCGGACAGCCGTAGATCGACCATTAGGTTCATGGCGCCGACGTAATCGCGCGGCGGCCGTATCTGCAGTCCTTCGAGTTGGTCGGCATCGAGCCGCCACCCGCTGACCCCAAGCGCGCTGCCTGCCGAGAGCTGGCTATCGGGAGCCAGACCCGAAAGCACAATCCCGACGCCGGCGCGGTTTCCATCGATCTCGATGCCGACGGGAAGTATCTCGTTTGTATCGCCGCGATCGTCGCGCAACAGCAAGCGTGGCTCTGGCGTTGCGACCGCCATTTGATCCTGCTTCCCGCCGCCAACGACGAGCGCCATGATTGCCGAGCCGAGGACTTCGGCGTTAGCGCCCGAACGGACCAGCGGCACAGTTACAATCGCGCCAGCGGCGATGGCTGCAGCGCCGATCGCCGCACAAATTCGCAGCGCCAATCGCGCGCCACTTCGCTCGTTGCCGACCTTGACAGGCTCCGGCACCTTCACGGGATCAAGCCGCACTTGCCGCTGCAGCTCGCAGGCAGCCAAGTCGCCGCTAAATCCGCGGCCTGCCGCGACCGGGCGGCGGCTGCGCGGCGGCCACTCGATCTTGGCGGAATCGGGAACAAGCGTAGCCATCCGCGCATCGTCGCGTGCCCAAGGCGGCGCGTATTTGATTGCTTCGTCGAGATTTGAGGCCTGCTGGACCGGAGAACTCATGATCGCCTCCCCTGTGCTTTCAAGCTCCGATAGGTACAACTGAAGTTTCCTTGCTTTCTCAGGGACGCTTTTGCGCCTGCCACTTCACAAACTCCTGAAACAGTTGCTCGTTGCTGGCGCCGGTCTTGTCGGTTTTGCCCAAGCTGCGCTGGGCCGCCAGGAACTGATTGAACTGATCGCGCGACGCGGCCGCCGCGGCCGATTGCTGCGGCCGATTGTGGACAAGCCATTCTTCCGCCGCCGCGAACCGCGTCCAGCCTGGCACGACGGCCGCCAGATTGGTCTCATGCCACTTGGGATGGCGCGGTGGTTTTTGCAGCTCGGCCAGCTTTGGAAAGAACGCATCGACGAACTTGGCGATGCGGCTGTAACGCTCCGATTGACGCGGCCAGTTATAAGCGATCAGCACCGCGCCGACCGCAATCGTGCCGACGTCGGCGCCGGCATCGACCATGTTCGGATAATCGTCGTGATCGAGCGTCGCCGGCAAATAATCGTTTTGCAGTTGTTTGGCGAACGGCACCGGCAGAAAGCGGAAGCCGTCGGCCGCCTTGAGCTTGCCCATCGAGCCCGCCGCCTTGCCGGCGATCAGAATGGTTGCGGCGATCTCGCCCGATTTGATCTTTTCGAACGCGTCCCCCTGGCCCATGTTGACTTCCTGGGCCTTGATGCCGAGGCGCTTGAAAATATTACGCGTCGAAATCTGGCTGCCGCTGCCGGGGTCGCTGAAGTTTACTTTCTTGCCGGCGAGTTGCTCGACTGAGTCGATGCCCGAGTCGGCGCGCACGACGACGTGCATTTCCTCATTGAACAGTTTCGCGATGTAGACGATCTGGTCGTCGATATTGCCGATTTCGTTGCTCTCGCGAAATTCGTTGAGAATAACCGACTGGGTGATGCCGAGATCGATGCCCTTTAGGAAGCGGACATCGCGGATGTTCTGGCCGCCGCCTTTGCCGATTACTGGCAAAACCCGGAAGTCGTCTCCGTTGTCGAGAACGGCGGACAGATCGTAGGCGATATTCAAATAGGTGCCGTTCGGATTGCCGGACACGATCGCGATCGTGTTGGCATTCAAACGTTCACCAATAGTGCCAAGATTAGGCTTATCCGGCATCGGCCGTGCGCCGACGCCGCCGATGAATGCGATTTGTAGGGAAAAGGCTGCGGTCAACGCGACCGCGACCCATACGCAAAATACCTGATAAGGCCTAAGTGGCCGCCGCGAGCCTCCCCCCATGTGCACCCCGTGCAGCGGGCCCACGCTTTACGCCACACACACAACGCGTCCGTAGACCCGCACCCATACCGACACCCCACCCCGCCGCGTTTCGAGCTTCACGTTTGATTGTGATACGTGCGCCCCCCGCGGACTTGAGTCGAAACGTCAGAAACCTTTCAGGCGGCGATATGATCGGGATTTGATGATTCTGCGGCGCGCGTGCCCCAATCTTGGGTGATGCGGAAAAAAGCATTTATTTACATCGCGAGATTGTGGCGAGCCGACAAGTAATCCACAGCTTGTCTTCGCGCTTGTATGAGCTAAATATCGCCGATCACGCTTACCTGCATTCGTCGGCAGTGAGTGAGCACTAGGAGCTAAAGAATGGTCGCGCTGACCTTCCCCGACGGCGCGCGTCGGGAATATCCCCCCCACTCCACCGGCCTGGATGTCGCCAAAAGCATTTCGCCGTCGCTCGCCAAGCGCACGGTGGCGATGATGCTCGATGGCCTGCTAGCCGATCTTTCCGACCCCATCGAGCACGACGCGAAAATTGAATTTTTGAATCGCGACGACCCCCGCGTGCTTGAGCTCATTCGCCATGACGCCGCGCACGTGCTCGCCGAAGCGGTACAGAGCTTGTGGCCCGGAACACAAGTCACCATCGGGCCGGTGATCGAGAACGGCTTCTATTACGATTTTTATCGCAATCAGCCGTTCGCGCCTGAAGACTTCGAATCCATAGAAAAGAAAATGCGGGAGATCATTGCCCGCGATAAACCATTCACCAAGGAAGTCTGGTCGCGCGAAGAAACAAAGAAGGTTTTTCGCGACAAGGGTGAAATGTTCAAGGTCGAGCTGATCGACGCCATCCCCGAAAACCAGCAAATAAAGATCTACAAGCAAGGCGACTGGTTCGATCTCTGCCGCGGCCCGCACATGACGTCGACCGGCAAAGTGGGTGACGCCTTTAAGCTCTTGAAGGTCGCGGGCGCCTATTGGCGCGGCGATTCCAACCGCGAAATGCTGTCGCGTATCTACGGCACCGCGTTCGCCAAGCGGCCTGAGCTCGACGCCTATCTGCATCAAATCGAGGAGGCCGAAAAACGCGACCACCGCCGGCTCGGCCGCGAGATGGATTTGTTTCACTTTCAGGAAGAGGCGCCGGGTTCGGTATTCTGGCACCCAAAAGGCTGGACGCTGTTTCAGACGTTGGAGACTTACATCCGCCGCCGGCAGTCGGACGCCGGCTATGCCGAAGTCAATGCACCACAGCTTATCGATTCATCGCTGTGGGTCGCCTCCGGCCACATGGCGACATTCCGCGACGGCATGTTCTTAGTTGAGCCGCGCAAGGAGGACGAGCGTACCTACGTCATCAAGCCGATGAACTGCCCGGGCCATATTCAGATTTTCAAGAACGGGCTGAAATCTTATCGCGATCTGCCGCTCAAGATCGCCGAATTCGGCAAAGTGCATCGGTTTGAACCCTCAGGCGCGCTGCATGGACTCATGCGCGTGCGTGCCTTCACTCAGGACGACGCACACATCTTCGTCACCGAGCAGCAGATCGCGGAGGAGGTTCTCGCCGTCAACAATTTGATCCTCTCGATCTACCAAGACTTCGGCTTTGACGATGTGCGCATCAAATTTTCCGATCGTCCGGAAAAGCGCATCGGCGAAGACGCGGTTTGGGACAAGGCGGAAGCCGCGTTGATGCAGGCGCTCGAAGCGTCGGGGCGGCCGTGGGCGTTAAACAAAGGCGAAGGTGCGTTTTACGGGCCCAAGCTCGAATACGTGCTGCGCGACGCGATCGGCCGCGACTGGCAATGCGGCACAGTGCAAGTCGATCTAAACATGCCCGGCCGGCTTGGCGCCTTCTATATCGACGAACACTCCGACAAAGTCACGCCGGTGATGTTGCATCGGGCGATGTTCGGTTCGCTCGAACGTTTTACCGGCATAATGATCGAGCACTATGCGGGTCATCTGCCGTTGTGGCTTTCGCCGCTGCAAATCGTGGTTGCTACTATCACTTCGGACGCTGACGCTTACGCACGCGAGGTGATAACCGCCGCGCGACGGCTGGGACTGCGCGTCGAGGGCGATCTTCGCAATGAGAAAATCAACTACAAGGTCCGCGAGCACTCACTCGCGAAAGTGCCGGTGCTGCTCGTGGTCGGCAAAAAAGAGGCTGCCGAGCGCACGGTTTCGATTCGCCGTCTAGGCAGCGATGAGCAGCGCGTGACCGCGCTCGACGCCGCTCTTGCCGCGCTCGCGCAAGAAGCAGTGCCGCCGGATATGACGCGGTTGCAGAAGGCGGCATAGCGGATAGCAACGCCCGTACTGAGCGGCGCCGGCTAGCGCGCCAGTACCTGCACTTCCCCATCAACGCCGGTAATCACCTTGAAGTCGCGCTGAAAGGCCTTGCCGCCGTTGCGGGCGATGACATGATAGTCGCCCTCGGCAAGCACCACCCGCGGAAAGGCCCCCATAGATTCCTTGATCACGTCGCCGCCAGGCGTCAAAACCGTCCACTGCGTATTGGCAAGCGCTTCCGCGCCCGGTTCGTTGACCAATTTGAGCGTTATGACCGCGGCACGGTGGTTCACCGAGATATCGGTGAGCTTGGCCGCTTGGACGTGGACGTCCGAACGGACCACCGAATTGCCGTCCCCGTAATTCGAAACGATGTAGTACGTCCCTTGCGGAAGCAAGACCACATCGCCGGTCATCACGCTCTGCGCAATCGGTCGCCGCTCCGTGGTGTCGAACTGGCTGCCGTTGAAAATCTCGAACGAAATCTGCCCGGCGGGAATGCGCGCATCGCCCACGCGCCCCTCCAACCGAACGCCGCCCGCCGGGATATCGAAGACTTCGCGCACGGTCTCCGCACGCAATTGCACCGCCTTTGCCGCGCTCGCAAGCCCGAGGCTTGCGTGAACGACGTAATTGCCCGGAGGCAGGACGAAGGTCGCCGCCGCCGACTTCTCTTCTTTGATCAGCCGATAGATTCCCCCGGCGTCGGGCTTGGCCGCGTAAATCCGCCAGACAAGCCCGCCCCCGATTGTCGGTGCGTCGCGGCCGTAGCGCGCAGACAGCGCAAGCGCTACATGCCCGGCCGGCACCATAGGCACAGCCTGCGCGAAAGGGGCTGAGGGGGATGGCGCCGTAAGCCCGGACCCAGGCGAGGTCTTGTTTGGGGCAAGCGATGCGGGGCCAAGCGCGTCTGGTGAAATGAGGTTGCCGGTTTGCGCGTAAGCTGCGATTGGCGCGGCGGCCGCCAACGCGAGCATCGCCACCCAAACAAGACGATACCTAGGCATGCCCCGCCCCACCATGGCGTTTTCTTCACGCCAATCGCGGCAATTTCATGCCGAGTTCGCCGGTGCTAAGGACCGGCATGCGGTCGATCAGCCTCTTTACCGCTTGGCGTTTCACCATAATGTGCCAAGCGAGTTGTTGCTAATAGCAGCTTGACGGATCATGCATCGGCCGGCTCGCTGCGCCGGAAAAGTTAAGAGGACAAAGTGACTATTGCCGACGTCGGCCCCAAACCGCTTCAAGGTAAGCTTGGCCGCCCCTTGATAGGGCTGGTCCTGGGCAGCGGTGCGGCGCGTGGCTTTGCTCATATCGGCGTCATTCGAGCATTGGCGGCTCAGGGAATCGTTCCAGACATCGTAGTGGGCACGTCGATCGGCGCTTTGGTCGGCGGCTGTTACGCAAATAATCAACTTGAAGAACTGGAAAGCTGGTCACGCTCGCTCACCTTGCGCCGCATCATCGGCTATCTTGACGTACGGATCGGCAGTTCCGGACTTATTGGCGGGAGCCGGCTTGCCAAACGACTGATCGAGGCCGTCGGCCCGACCGCCATTGAAGATCTGCCGATTCGCTTCGCGGCAATCGCGACCGAGGTCGGCACCGGGCATGAAATCTGGCTCACCCGCGGGTCACTGTCGCTCGCCATGCGCGCATCTTACGCATTACCCGGGCTTTTTCCGCCGGTCCGGCTGGGCGGGCGATGGCTGGTGGACGGCGCATTGGTTAATCCGGTGCCGGTGACCGCGGCGCGGGCGTTTGGCGCGCGCGTCGTCATTGCGGTCAATCTCGATGCCGATCGCTTCGCCCGCGGCGCCACCATCGCAAGTCACGGATCTGATGCAAGCGATGACCCGCCGGACTCGTTGCCCGCGCCTGTGCGCAAGAATTTTTTCGGGTTGCGCGGCATGTTCGGCGCCGAGCGCGCGTTGAAGCGTCAAATCTTTGCCGGCGACTCGCGGCCGGGATTTTCCACGGTGATGATCGAAGCGTTTAACATCATGCAAGATCGGCTCACCCGCATGCGCCTTGCCGGCGACCCGCCCGATGTGCACATCACGCCCCATATCGGGCACATCGGCTGGCTCGAATTTCATCGTGCGGCGGAAGCGATTGCGGCCGGCAAAGCCGCTACCGAAAAAGCCCTCGAGCCGATTCTTGAGACGATCGCTGCTCTCGGCTAACTCCGGCCCGGCGGCGCAGGCCAGTCAATCACCGGGATGGAGATAAACGAGCGCAACTCGTTTGGCACGTGAGCTGGCTGGTGGTGCAGGCCGATAAGCAGATCGTATTTGCCGTCGCGTTCGGCAGCGGGTTGGCATTGTTCGACGTCACGCCACCATTTGGATTCTGCGAGAGTTGAGCGGAGGGAACGAGACAGGCGGTTTGGCAACTCGCCGCCTGCGCGTTGCACCCCATCATGCAGTTCGTCGCCGTGGAGCTTTGCGCCAAGCGAATATTGCTGCTTGCCATTGATGGCGTTGCGTAAGCCGCAAACGTCACCGACAGCAGAAACGCGATCAACCCCCGCATGAGCCGCCTCCGTTGCCGGAGGATCATAGCGCGTCACACGGGGCGTGCGAAATAAAAACTCCTGCGGGGCCACGCTTGGCTCCAGGCCGAAGCGCTTCCCGACGATAGAACGGCGTCCCGTTCCTATGCGGTTTGGATGTAGTCGCGCAGCGCCCGTGATTCGTGTTCCATTTCGTGCACACGGTGCTTTACGACGTCGCCAATTGAAATAATGCCGACGAGCCTGCCCTGATCGGCCACGGGCATATGGCGAAACTTTCCGGCTGTCATACGTTCCATGATGCTGGAGACCGCTTCACCTTCGTTGCAGGTCTCAACCTTGCGCGTCATCGTTCGACTTACCGGAAGATCGAGCGCAGCCACACCGCCTTCCGCCAACGCTCGCACCACGTCGCGTTCGGATATGATTCCGGCTATGCGATGGTCGGCGCCGAGTATCAGGGCGGCGCCAATGCGCTTTTCGGCGAGGAGACGCACCGCATCTCCAAGTGTCGCACTTAAATCGATGGTGACAACCTCACGTCCTTTGCGCGCGAGAATAATGCCAACAGTCATCGTAGCCTCCCTAGCTTCACGGCTGCGACGCAAGCGCGGCCGCAGCCAATGAGTTACGTTTTAGGTCGGCGCCGAGTTCCGTCTGCGGGCGCTTTAATTGGCGGAACGCGCCTAACAAAACCGTTCCGTCCTCGCCTGCCTGCGCGCTTGTTGCAACGCAGCATCGAGTCTCGCGTGGATCGCCCTAAAACCAGCGCTGACTCTGCAAACACCATAACACAATTACCCGCAGCATGGCAGGGCGAATCGAGATGGCGTACTTGCGCTAAGCGGTGGGCTCGGAGTCGAGCGCGGGTCGCGGGACTACCGGATCGAACGCATTAAACAACAGCAAGCCCGCGACAAAGCCGCCGATGTGGGCTTGCCACGCGATCTCTTGTCCTTCCTCACCAATGGAGACGGTGCCGAGACCGACCAGCAAATTGAGTCCCATCCATGTGCCAAAGAAAATCAGAAATCGAGGATCGCGCAGCGTCGCGGCAAGCGACGAAGCCGGGACGCGATAGGCGTCGTTGTGGGCCGCGCCTCGCCAGAGGCCGAGCGGTCCGCCATTTTGAAAAACGAAGCGCAGCGCCGCCGCCATTGCGCCGGAAATTGCCGCCGAAGCGCCGATCATTGGCACCATCGCGCCCACATGGGTGATGAGATGCGCAAACGCGCCGGCGGCGGCGACCACGAGCATAAAAGTGATGTAACGCCACGCACCGAAACGCCGCGCCAGCGCCGTGCCGAACGGCAAGAGCCACGCAAGATTAAGACCGACGTGCAGCCAGTCGGCATGCAGAAACGCGTAAGTGAAAAAACTCCACAGATCAGCGCCAAATCCCCCGTACAGCGCGCGCGGGTAGTCGGCAGCAGGGTCGTACCGCGCCGGGATGAACGCGAAGGTCAAGAAGACCCACTCGTCCTGTGCGTCCGTCAGTATGAGCGTGCGAACGGCATGGACGATCAACAGCGCGGCAATCGTCGCAAACACGACCGGCGGCACATTGAAGATCGGCTCCGAGCGCTGCGTCACCGGGCTTCACCTAGTAGTCCGATTCTAGCATTCGCATCCCGTCTCGGCACGTCCTCATGCGAATGTTAGAATCAAAGGACCACTGGCGAATATCAGTCCTAGTGGAGCTTTTGGATTTGACATTCGCTTCACGAACTAGCGGTTTGGCGGGTAGCGAATGTCAAATCCGCTCCTTTAGCGTCTGTCCAAATAGGCCGCGACTCTCGTGGCGGCAAGCGCGGCTTGGAACGGAGACGTCGCAAGAGAAGAGCACAAGAGAAAAACAAAGGGAGGGCAAGAGCCCTCCCTTTGCGGCTGTTGTAGGACAACCGGCGCCGAATTCACGCCCCGGTCACGTCCTTCGCCTCCCCCGTCTCTTGCACTCGGCGCTGCGGCACAGACGACCGCGGCGCGCGTGGAATGTGACCGCACCCTAGCAGGCCTGGGTGCGGCGCCAAGGATCAACGTTTCATTAACTTTAATCGAGCCCGGCCCTCCGGCACTCCCGCCGACCTCCCCAAAGCGGCATGACCCCTGCTGCTTCCCCACTGGATACGCCCTAACGCCGAAAACGCGTCCCAATCCAGGACACGCGTGCATCGGCAGCAAGCGCGACGGGAGCCGGACGCCCTTTATGAAACACGCCTCTAGCCGCGAGCTGCATGCGTATTGGGAGCAACAGCGCGGAACACGCCCGGCCCCCGAACGCGCCGATATCGAGCCCGGGGCGATTCGCGGCGCGCTGAGCGACACTTTCATTATCGCGCTTAACCGCGGCGCCGGTTACCCATTCCGGCTCGCTGGGACGCGTGTTTGCGCTCTATTTAATCGGGAGATGAAGGGAGAATCCTTCCTCAGCCTTTGGACGCTTGCCAGCAGGCCGCTTGTATCGGGCTTGCTGACGGTTCTGACCGACGAATGCATCGGCACGGTGGCCGCGGTAACCGCGCAAGGCGCCGATGGAGATCACCTGGATCTTGAACTCCTTTTGTTGCCGCTTGACGCCAATCGCCCGATGTTCGCTCGCGCGATAGGCGTGCTCGCCCCGCTGAAAGTTCCGCAATGGCTGGGCACCAGACCGCTTGGCGGGCTCACTTTGGGCGGTCGGCGTCACATTGGAGCGGCGCTCGATCGACATTTTCTGCCGCGCTTCATGCTGCCTCGGACGCGGCGCGGGCTGACGGTCTACGAAGGCGGCCGCATTTCGGCATCCCCCAGTGCAAATGGCCCGCGCTCCGCGCCGCAAGATAAAAAAAGCATCAACGAGCCGTTAACACCGGATCGGTAGGCTGCTGTTAGTGACGGCGGCAGATCTGCTTCATGGCGGTAGCTCAACAAAAACAGGCTTTACGCGCGCTCAGTGACGAGCGGCGCCGGTTTCAGCGCGTTAAGGTCGATTTGCTGGGCCGGTATATGCTCCCGGATCGGCGGGAATTTCCATGCCAGGTGATCAACATGTCGCCCGGCGGCATGGCCGTGATCGCGCCGGTCGGCGGAAAGACGGGTGATCGGGTCATCGCCTATGTCGATCACTTGGGCCGGCTTGAAGGCCAAGTCGCGCGTACCTTTGAGAATGGCTTCGCCATGACTATCGCCGCGACGGCGCGCAAACGAGACAAGCTCGCTGCTCAATTAACTTGGCTCGCCAATCGCCATATCCTCGGCTTGCCGGAAGACCGCCGCCACGGCCGCTTCGCCCCGCGTAATCCCGCAGCTCGCTTGATTATGCCCAACGGGCTGAATGTCGGTTGCCGCATCATCGACCTTTCGCAATCCGGCGCCGGCATTGCGACCGATGAGCGGCCGGCGCTCGGCGCGCTGGTTACGCTCGGCAAGGTGCAAGCACGCGTCGTACGTCACCTCGAGGACGGATTTGCAGTCGAGTTTACGCGGCTGCAGCATTCGGACTTTATCGAGGAAAGCATCTGCGGCGGTTGACCGCCGCGGCACGCCGGCGGCGTTCAACCACGCCGCCGACGAAGTGTTTGTAATCTAGCCGCCCTTCCCCGCTTGCGCTTAATCGAAGTTGTTGCGCTTTCCCTTGCGGACATAAGCGACGCAATCGGCGATGTGCCGCCGGCCGTGTGTCGGCTTGTCCTTGGCCAAGTGCGCAAACATCTGGATGGCAAAGCCGCCGTCGAGACTATCGGTTATTTGCCGCCGCCATGGGCGCCGGACAATCTGCGCCGTCATGCGCCGCGTCGTGCGCGGTTGGGTCATGATGTGATCGGCAATCTTGTACGCGCGCTCGATCAGCTTGGCGCGCGGCAGGATCTCGTTGACCATGCCGTATTCCAGCGCCAGCTTGGCGTCTATCGCCTGACCGGTGAGTAAAGCGTAAGCGGCGCGCTTTACGCCGAGTATTTCCTGAAAACAGCTATGAATGCCGTCGCCCGGCACCGAACCGATGTCGTAATGCAGATCGTAGATGACCGCATCGTCGGCGCACAATGTGATATCGCACATCAAGCACATCTCGGTGTGGAAGCCGGGCCCGTTGATGATGCCGATGGTCGGTATTTCAAGATCGTTGACCAACGAGCTGACGTTGATGCGTCCGTCCTTGTAGGCGTACTCATAGGCCCAGTACGCTAAATCGTCTTGCTCCAGTTTGAAGCCCTCGGGATCGGCGTCCATCATGAATTCATCGCCCGAACCCGTGAAGATCAAAATTTCATTCTTGGGATCAGCGCCGACGGTCTTGAACATTTGTCCGACCGATCTGTGGTTCTCGACGCTAAGCTGAATCGGGCCGCCCTTGGTATGGGCCTCCACAAGAATGACGCCGTCTTCACGGCGCGACATTTTGTAAAAATCCTTGAAGCGCTCCTTATAGTCCTCGAATTTCGGCGGCTGAATAAAGTTGGCCAAAGACATGGTCGTTTCTCCTCCCTGATCGTCGGTGAAAGACTAACAGGCGCTGTTGCGCGTCAGCAAGTTTGCGCGTGCGCGGCGCAGCCATGCGTGGGCTCGACGATGTCACACCGTCGGGTGGGCAAGCCGCCAGCGTGGAGCGGTGACCGTCGCGATGAGGCCGCCGTGTTTCGCGCATCAATGCGGCCGCACGACCACTATCCGCAACCGGCCACCGCAGTTATTCGTTCAAATTTTATTGGAAGTTGAACAACTAAAATTTTAGACGATGTTCGCGAGAATCTGGCCGAGATTTTCCCATTTGTTTAGCTGTCTTTACTTCAAATTGAAGCGCTCAACTTAGCGGCACCGCAAAAGCTTTGTGAGAAATGTGATCCCAAGAAAAGGGAGTGGGGTCACATGGGCAGGGGTGCCAAAAAAACTCTCGCGCGCTGCGCACTCGCAAGCTCCGTTGCGCTTGCGCTGCTGGCGGCGCCGAGCGGCGGTCACGCCGAGGAGCGTCCTTTATTCATTTCGATCGGCGACACGACAAAGGCGCCGATCGGCTGGGTCGAGTTCTGCGTCGAGTACGACCCGGAGTGCAAGACCAAGTCGTCGCAGCCGCGCGACGTGGTTTTTTCGACACAAGCCTGGAAGGATCTCGAGCGCATCAATCTTCACGTCAACAACCACATCAAACCGATGACCGATCTGGAGCATTGGGGCGTAGTCGAACGCTGGAACTATCCCGACGACGGCTACGGCGACTGCGAGGACTATGTCTTGGCCAAACGTCGCATGCTGATGCAGGCCGGCTGGCCGCGCGAAGCGCTGCTGATCACCGTGGTTCGCGACAAGCACGGTGACGGGCACGCCGTCCTGACAGTCAAGTTCGATAAGGGCGAATACATCCTCGATAACCAGAACGATCAAATTTTGCCCTGGGCGGACACCGGTTACCGTTTCGTCAAGCGGCAGTCGCAGACAGACCCCATCCTGTGGGTCTCGCTCGGTGAACCCCGCGCGGCGCCGGCGACTGCGACCTCGCG
>Ga0302325_10000842_pt1 | contig 81564 bp, 68 predicted proteins | sample Palsa_T0_2_FD_201948 | JGI IMG/M metagenome (GOLD analysis project Ga0302325, IMG submission 201948) | Peat permafrost microbial communities from Stordalen Mire near Abisko, Sweden - Palsa_T0_2 | ecosystem: Environmental > Terrestrial > Soil > Palsa > Peat permafrost | place: Sweden: Abisko... | reverse complement strand
ACCGCGGCCAATGCGCCGGAGATTACGGTCTGGCTGGGAGAATTCAGATTGGCTGCCGCCACCACAAGACCTGTTTCAGCTTCCGCTTCGCGGCAGGCCTCCGCCACAAGGTCGGCGGGCAGCGCAAGGATGGCAGCCATGGCTCCTTCACCCGCCGGAACAGCCAACTGCATGGCGCGACCGCGGGCCTTCACTGCGCGCGCCGCATCGGCAAAGCTCAGGGTTCCCGCAGCAACGTGGGCGGACCACTCGCCAAGCGAATGACCCGCTGCCAGGGCCGGCTTGATACCGCGCTCAGCCAGAACGCGCCAGACGGCTACGCTCACGGTAAGGATGGCCGGCTGGGTGTTTTCCGTGAGACGCAGGTCTTCCTCAGGCCCCTCGAAGATCAGTTTGGAGAGAAGGAAGCCGAGCGCTTCATCGGCTTCGGCGAAGGTTTGTGCGGCCACGGAAAAGTTTTCAGCGAGGTCGCGGCCCATGCCAACGGCTTGCGAACCCTGGCCCGGAAAGAGAAAGGCGAGTCTCAAGGACATTTCAGAAAGGATTGTATCGCGAAGCGGCGATGCGATTTCCGCTGATGCACTTTCCCGGAGAACAGCGCGAACCAGACAGAAGACTTTCAACGAGCGCATTCCGCTTCCTGACAGCTACGGAAAAGGCTCAAGAACGTTCGAGTCCCCCCGGGAAACGCGAAGGTCCGGTGGAACCAGCCCATCAGCTCGCTGGCCCCGGAGCAGATTTCAGAGATGAAGGAGACGGTCATGAAAAAGCAACTCGCGGTACTCGGCCTTGTGGTCTTTCTCGTCACGGCTACGGGCCTCCTCGGCTGCCAGCAGACGAGCAGCAATGCTTCCGGGCAATCTGGGGTGGCTGGAGGCACATCGTCGGCCGGGTCTTCGACGGTCTCCTGGTCCAGCACGCGGAGGATCGACGTTCCCGACCCGCTTTATCAGATGACCGCGTATAGCTTTGACGCACCCGCCGGCTGGAAATCCGCCGGGGTCCTGACGCGGACCAGGGGTTGCGGCGCCACCGGCGCCTCGGCGAAGTTCACGGAGGTAAGCCCGGACGGGCAAACCGCATTTGTGATGCTGCCCGGCGTGTCCTGGAGCTGGACCGACGACCCGGTTGCGCAACGCAAGGCGGCGGCGCAAAACTGCCCCGTGATCGGACTGGAGTCAGCGGCAGACTTCCTGGTGAAGATGGCGGTGCCAAACCTCCGGCCCAATACAAAGGTTGTGGCGCTTCTTCCGCCGGACTCCGCAACCCAGGCTGCCATGCAGCAACAGCGTGAACTTGGCATCCAGTTGGCGAGGCAGCGCGGAGTTCCGCCGCCAAAAGGGGTGTTGGACGGCGCTCGCGTGAAGCTTCAATATGTGCGCAATGGGCAGCCGGTCGAGGAGGTCATGGAGGCAGTGATCTCTTGCTACCAGGTGCAATTCGCACATGCGAGCCGCAATTGCTCGTCGCAGGGCGAGTTCGTGGTCCGCGCGCCGCAGGGTCATCTTGACGAGCTTTTGGCAAAGCCCCAGCTGATGAGCCTGATCGCAGCCATCAAGGCCAATCCCGACTGGGAGCAGCGCCTGGCCCGCGACCAGCAGGCGAACTTTCAAAGGAGCATGGCTGCGAGCGATGCGGCATTTCAACAGGGGCAGAGGGAAAGCGATCAGTTCTTTCGCCAGATGCGGGCAAACGGCGCCGCCCAGCAGCAAGCGGTCGTGGATAGCACCCAGCGGGCCCTTGCGAACGACCAGCAAAAGCAGGCATCCATTGACGGTGCGGCTCATAAAGAGGCCCTCAGCGCGCTCGACCAGAAGGAGTTCACCGACCCCAACACCGGCAAGACCATTGTGGGCAGCAACCAGTACAACCACCAGTATGTGAACCCGGATGGAACCGTAATGGTGCAGCAGAACCAGCCCATGAGCCACGCCCAGGCGGTAAGCGAGGGTTGGAACGAACTTGAGCCGCAGTAGGATCGGGAAGGATTTGGGGAGATGCTGAGCCAGAGCTGGATCGACCTTGTATCTAAATACCAGCAAGCAACGAAATAAGCCGGAAGAATTGCGAAGGAGAGAACCATGAACCAATTTCTTACCATCGATGGCCGCCGCAGATTTGCATCGCCGGCCGCAGGCGCCGTTCCATCATTGGGCATCGTTTTGACGATGGCTTGCCTGTGCGCCGGCGCGTTGCAGATGCAGGCTCAAGGGAAGCATGTCTACACCGACCCAAACGGAAACTTCTCCGTGACGGTTCCCGCCGGTTGGCAGACGCAGCCGCAGCAGGGCAGCCCGATGATCTCCATTGTGAATCCGAATACCAAAGTGAGCGTCACCCTGGGCGTGATGAAGGGGCCGGAAGCCAACACGCCCTCGGCAGAAGCCGAGTTGAAGCAGATTGAGGGCCAGTTCCCGCAGAGCTGCCCGCAGGCCAAAATTCTGGAGCGCGGAGCTGCCAGACTGGCTGGCTTGAGCGGTTCATTCATGGCGGTCCACTGCGGAGGAGCGGACGGCCCGCAGACGATGAAGTTCACCGCAGCCAGCAAGCCAGGGCTGGTAGCGCTGATGGTCACGGCCTCGCCCGGCGACGCATACCTCAAAGAGTTGATCCCCCTCGGGGAAATCCACAACAGCCTGAAAGTCCTGGCTGCTGCCGGAGCGCAGCCAGTCGCCGGCCAGGGTATGGGCGGCGGGCGAGCACCAATGCAGGGCGCGGGCAGTGGCCAGGGGGCGGGCGGCAGCCAGGCGTCGATGCAAGGAATGGCGGATGGACAAGGGCAGGGCCAAGGCGCCGGCGGTGGGCAGTTCCCATCTCCCGGCGGGTCGGGCTCAGGCGCCTACCACGATCCGCAAGGGCGCTTTTCGCTGGCGGTCCCGTCTGGCTGGAACACGGCTTCCGACAACGGCAACCTGACTCTGAGCAGTGGTGCGACTTGGGTGTCGGTAACTACCAGCACCGGAGCCAAGCCAGCCGATGTGAATCACCAGATCGTGCTGCAGATTCAGGCGCAATACAAGAATTTTCAACTTTTGAATGAGGGCGACTTCCAGAACAACGGACACGCAGCACACGGAACCAACGCAACGGGCATCAATCCCAAAGGAGCCCGAGTCGCCGTCCTGGTGGTTAGCATCAGCGCGGGCAGCGGCAACTATTTGGTCCTGATTTCGTCTGCGCCCAACGAGCAGGCCAAGGACTTCAACGGAACCGTGATGCAGATTGCGCAGAGCGTGCGCTTTGCCGGGGAGTAGAGCGGATTGAGCCGCCTTTACGAACTTTGTACATGGACAATCCGGGTTGACGCTCAATTATCCATTTACGTGGCCTTGCCGAAAATAGGCACTTGGCTGAGTCGGCGGCCTTGATCCGCACCACCGGAGCAGCCTCAGCCGTCAATCTGCCGCTACTCGGTGATCACGCGATCGGCCCACTCGACGAGCGAGACGAAGATTGTCGGGTTACCGAACTTCGCTCCCCAAACGTCCAGATCGCTTTGCGCAACCGACCGGGCTCGGCTGCAGGCGCCGCAGGCGTAGATCTGCACATGCCGTTCAACCACTTTGGCAAGCGTTTGCTCCAGTGGTGGCCATCCCACCGGAACCACGGCCGCCGCGACCGACTTTCGCATGAGCGAGACGGCTTCGCCAAGCAGGAAGATCTGCACCGAATGCCCGGCTTCCGATAGTGCGAGGCCGTGCAGGAAAGGAAATGCAGCCTTTGTCGGATCGTCTGAGCCCCATGCACTCTTCATCATAATGTTCAGCGGTTTATGCCTAGACTCTTGACCGAGCGAAGGGATCGCTCCGAGGAATGGCAGTACCAACAACTGACGAAGAAACGAACGTCTTGCCATTTGCACCTCTCACTGAATGTAATTCGGCGCCAGCGTTCAATTCCAGCGTTTCTTGTCGTCGGGATCTTCGTCGAGCTGGCGGCCCTGGCCGTCGAAGCGCACGGTGCGGCCCTGGGAGCGCATGTAGACCTCGAACTTGCGGGCGGCGCGGCGGCGTTTCCAGCGGTAATAGCGGTTGCGCACGCCGTAAAATTTCTCGCTGAATGCGAAAGTGATGCCGCGGCGCGGGGCCATCTTGAGGAACAAGACTCCGGCAAGGGCGCCTCCCAACTGCGCAAAAGCGTACATGCGCTGCTGGGTAAAGAGCATGGCGATGGTGATGAGGCCGTAGAGCACAGCCATGTACCGAGCCTTGATGCCGATGGTGAAAAACAGCAGGAATTCCATATCGCCATAGAGAACGCCGATGGCCACCAGCATGCCGAAAATTCCGCCGAAGCAGCCGTACAGCGAGACAGGCTCATGCGTCATTCCAAGTGTTCCACTCACGGCATAGATGGCGAGAGCTGCGCCCGCGGTTCCCAGCACCGATGAGGCATAGAGCCCGGTGACCCAGCTGGGGGTGTGCATCTGCTCAAGAAACCCGGCCATGAACCATAGCGAGACCAGTTCCAGTGCGGTTCCAAGGATGCCGGAATGGATAAAGCTGTAGGTAAAAGGCTGCCACAGTTCGCCACGGACGAAGAGATCCGGCCGAAAAAGGAGATGCCCAACCACCGCGCCGGTCGCCTCAGGAGCTGCCAGCCCCGCTATGAGCAGAGCAAAGAATGCTCCTATGTTTGCCAGCACAAGGCGGCGAGTGGCGCCGCGGAACTCGGGGAAGGAGAACGAACTGGCTGCGGATTTGCGCATCGCTGTCCTCAGGGTAACCCCTTGAGAGGGCCCGTGTCATTGACCACACAGCTCGTTGACGGAAAGTACAGCCCAAAGCGGCCACGAAGGATAGCGTCGGTCGGATTCGGGGAATTCTCCCGTCCGGGGCGCTCTGGGAGAAGTGACAAGCGGAGCCCCTTGACCTGAAGCAGGCTTCTCCCCAAGAATAGCGTTGACGTAAGGCGAAATTCCGCCATCTTACAAGATGAAATGACCCTGAAAGCGAGGAGCCTGCGATGCCAAACTGCCCTGAGTGCGAGAATGGATTAGACATTGAACTGGATGAAGTGGAAGAAGGCGATGTGGTCACGTGCGATGAATGCGGAACGGAGTATGAGGTGGTCGGCACCGAACCGCTGGAGTTGGCGAGGGTAGACGGCGACCTGGATGAAGACGACGAACCGGTCGAAGAGGAAGAGGAGGACGAGTGAAACTTGGATCTGCGAAGACGCTGGCCAGGGTAACTTTTGCGATTCTGATCGCAGGGGTGGTTCCCGCCGGACTGGTGGTTGGATTGCTGAATCCACCTCCGGTGCGGGCGCAGAACATTGGCCAAAGGGTGGTGAGCGGGACCGTGGTCGATGCCAATTCCAATATAGTTTCCGGCGCCACTGTCTTTCTCAAAGACCTGAAGAGCAAGTCGATCCGCAGCTATACAACCGACGCGGAAGGCAAGTTCCGCTTTACGCAGGTGAATATGGCGGAAGATCACGAACTGTGGGCGGAAAAAGCCGGGCACAAGAGCACGGTGAAGACGGTGAGCGAGTGGGACGCGCGCAAAGAGTTTGAGACTGAGTTGAAGCTCAAATAGCGGGAGCGCTTAGCGCCCGCGGAGGCATCCCGTTGAAACGCCGTTACTCTTGCTTGAGAGTCACGTCGCCGTTCACGGTTTCGATGGTTACGTGATTCAATCCGCTGCCCACGCGGCCCTTGGCGCGAATGTACTTGCGCGGCGAGCCGAACGATGAGTCCCAGTCAGGGGTCTCCTGTTGATCGAGCCCGACATGGTCGACGATTGCGTATGTCCTGGGCGCGTTCTTCGTGTGTGCGAGCGTAATCCGCACATCCATGGGAAAGTCCTTGGGCAGGGTGAGCGTGATGCTGCCTCCCTTCGAGGTCAGTTCAACGTCCCGCTCGTCAGAAGAAACGCCAACCATGCGGGCGGTAATGTCTCCGCCCATGGTGCGAGCTTTGATTGCGCCATTGGCCTGGCCAATGCTGATTTCGCCTCCCATGGTGGTCGCGTCCAAGGAACCCACGGCCTGATCGATGGTTATGGTGCCGCCCATGGTCTTGACCTTGGCGAACGAAGCCACGTTGCCGAGATGGATGTTGCCGCCCATGGTGCTGAGAGTCGCTCCATGAGGAGCATCCTTTACATCAATGTCGCCGCCCATTTTGGAAATGCTGACTGCGCCGGACGGATCGGAATTCGACTCGGTGACGACCGAGTCAGTGGTGTATGTTGAGGATTTGCAACCCGACAAGCCCGCAGCGAGGGTGCTTGCGATCAGAATCAGAGACGATGCGGTCATTCTGTGCAGGTTCATCCGGTATTCTCCTTCTGCAACTTGGCTTGAGGCCTTCTTCATCCTACGAAATCCTCGCCTGGGAAGTTCCGCTCAAAACGGTCATCTCGCCTAAGTACATGCAGGGTGAGCTTACTCCGCAAACGCTTCACTCTTCCAGCTTTTTCGCAACCAGCTCGTTGAGGAGCGCAGGATTGGCTTGACCTTTGGAGGCTTTCATCACCTGGCCGACGAAGAAGCCGGCGATCGTCTTTTTGCCGCTGCGGTACTGCTCCACCTGTTTGGGATTGGCGGCGATGACCTGGTCGATGAGCGCTTCAATGGCCGAGGCATCCGTGATCTGCTCGGGCTTTTCGCGTTCGTAAACGGCAGGGAAGTCCTCTCCCTTTTCAAAGCACTCGTCAAACAATTGCTTCATCTGCTTCGAACTTATCTTGCCTTCGTCAAGCAGATCGGCGGCCAGCACAATTCCGGCCATGGAGACCGGCGACTGCTCCTGCTCGAGGCCCAGCGCCTTGAGCCTTCCGCCCACTTCGCTGAGCAGTACGTTGGCCACGCGGCGCGGATTGCGCGCAGAGCGGGCGGCCGCTTCGAAACGGTCGGCGAACTCGCGCGATGCGGTCAGCGTAGCGGCGTCCTGCGCGCTGAGTTCGTACTCGGCGATCATGCGCGCGCGCCGCGATTCGGGTAGCTCGGGTAGCTCCGCTCTTCTGCTCTCGAGAAACTCGCGCGAAACAACCAGCGGCGGCAGGTCAGGCTCGGGGAAATAGCGATAGTCGTGCGCCTGCTCCTTTGTCCGCATGGAATAAGTCCGCCCCTCGTTGGCATTCCACAGCCGGCTCTCCTGGATCACCTTGCCGCCCGACTCGATGACTTCAATCTGCCGCTCGATCTCGTATTCCAGCGCCGCGCGGACGAAGCGGAAGCTGTTCACGTTCTTGACTTCGGCCTTGGTCCCGAATTTCTCTGCGCCTTTTAGACGCACGCTCACGTTCGCGTCGCAGCGCAGCGAGCCCTCTTCCATGTTGCAGTCGGAGACGCCGGTGTAGAGGAGGATTTCTTTCAGCCGCGTCAGGTACTCGAAGGCCTCGTCGGGCGTGCGGATGTCCGGCTCGGAGACGATTTCAATCAGAGGCGTCCCGCAGCGGTTCAGGTCGAGATAGGTGCGCGTTGCAGAGTCGGAAAAGCCGTCGTGCAGGCTCTTGCCGGCGTCTTCTTCCATGTGCAACCGCGTGATGCCGATGCGCTTCGTCCCACCGCCAGCCGTCGGCACCTCGATGAATCCGTGCTCGGCGATCGGCTTGTCGTACTGCGAAATCTGGTAGCCCTTGGGCAGGTCGGGATAGAAGTAATTCTTGCGCGCAAAAATCGACCGCTCGTGTACCTGGCAGTTGATGGCCAGAGCGGCGAGCGTGGCAAACTCAACAGCCTTCCCGTTCAGCACCGGCAGCGCACCGGGCAAGCCCAGGCAGACGGGGCAGATATTCGTGTTGGGCTCAGACCCGAAATGATTCACGCAGCCGCAAAAGGCCTTGCTGGCTGTGAGCAACTGGACGTGAACCTCGAGTCCAATGACAGGCTCATACTTGGCCAGAATTTCAGGAGGGAGAGCAACGGCGGGCATATTCAGATTTTATCGCGGATGGCGCCAGAATCGGCGCTAAGCCCGATGATCTCTCAACCCGCGTCTGATCCGGCATTCGATTCCGGACTGTCTGGCTGCGGATCAAGAAGGCTCACGCAGCGAATGCCGCTATTCTTGGTGAGCAAGATGCCCGGGCCTGGAATCGGTACCGTTTGACCACTTGCATCGACCCATGAAGCCTGCGTGAGGTAGAGTGACCCGTCTTCAGAAGCATCCGAATAGTAGAGGAGAACGCCCAGGATATTTCTGCCGTCTCCCAACTCAACTTGTACTGGTTGATTGTCGATCGCTTCCCGTTCGAGAATGTCGTTCCAAATAGAATTCCGGGTCGTGCGCTCCGTCAGCCCAACAATGCGGAAGATCCTGTTGCCATCGAACCGGATGTACGCCACCGCAAGCAACGCAAAGACGAGCGTAACGCCAGCTAGCCAGGCAAGCTGGGCTGGTTCCCACAAGACTGTGTCGTCGCCTTTGCCGGTTTGATCATGTTCGATGTGGAATGGAAGCCGGCCTGCATTCAAAGGTATATAGCAGACATAGATGATAAAGCTAAAGACCAACGCTTCAACAATCCGCTCCAAATCCGACGGCGTACGCCGCGTGGCCAGCGCTTGGACAATGTAAGCCGCCGAGAAGCCAGGCAAGAGAATAAGAAAAATTTGCAACGCGAGGAGAGTAGCTGGCATCAAAGACGCCTTCCGCTATTGCTTGGGTGAATTCGACTGCGCAGGCGGAGGGGGAACCTTCACGGGCGGCGGTAGCTTGACGGGCGCTCTAGGAGCAGGTTTCACCCCGTCTTTTGTATGTCCACTGCCTTTGTACCTCGAACTGCCAATTTCACCTACATATCCCATGAGCTTCTCCACTTTCAATTATCGTCCGAATTGGCCATAAAGTCTATCACCTGTGCTTACTCCGCCGGATCATCCGCCGTAAACGCCGAGCAGCATGGCTTCTCGGTGGCGTGAAAGTTCATCAGCTCCACGCGAATCCCATCCGGGTCGTAGAGGTTGAACTGGCCCTTGCCATCTTTGCCAATCTGCGTGTGCGCGTCGGTTTTCGTTCCCTCCAGCCGTCCGCCATCCTTGAGCGTCTTGTAGGCCGCGTCCACCGAGTCGACGCCGATGGAAAAATGATCGAGCACGCCCAGATCGTGCTGCGACATGCCGGCCGGGATACCGGTGCTTGCCGAGAGCGGCGTGCTCCCATGGGTCAGCATGTATTCCAGCCAGTCGTGGCTGTCGGGCGATTGCTGGCTGACCCAGTCGACCCTGCCCTCGACCATGCCGCCGAACCAGTAAGGCTTGAATCCGAGCAGGTCGCGATAGAAGGTGTCTTCGACGGAGCGGTTATGCGCCATATAGCCAACGTGGATGATGTGGTGGCCAATCGCCTCGGGAGCAGGCACTTGCTTGGGATGGTCCGGCAATTGAATGAACTGCACCTTGTTGCCCTCAGGATCCCAGGTAGTGAACCAGCGGCTGCCGTCCGTGCCTTTTTCCACCTGTCCCGGCACCTTCCATGCTCGTGAGCCAAGGAAACGGCGCAGAGTCTCCGCATCGTCCGTGTTCCACGCTGTGTGGTCGAGGCGATTGATGCCGGCTCCTTCCGGCAAGGGCAGCACCTCGATAAACTGCGTGGCGCTGAGGGCATAGCGAACGCCCTTGGGATTCTCCGGGTCAGGCAGCTTAACTGCGCCAAGCACTTCGCGGTAGAAGTGTTCGGTAGCCGCGGCGTCCGAGGTGTAAACAGCAATGTGAGAGATGCCGGTGATCCTGGGCCTCGCGATCGGCTTGTCGGGCATTTGCGCGGTGGCGGTGAGGGTGAAAGCAGCGAGCGAAGCGGCAACCATGAACCTGAACTGCATCGGGCACCTCGAATATGTGGTGGCTCAACGATAAATCGCTTTCCAGCACGGGCGCAAACGCGGGCGCGCCATTTTCAGCGGAGGCGGAGTCCGCGGCGGGCGATACAATGCGTCATGCGCCGATACAGTTTCTCCTTGTCAATTGCCGCCCTTTGCGCTTGTGCCGCGGTTGCCTGTATTCCCTCTGCATCCATTGCCCAGACCCCTTTGCCCGCCACCTCCGCTGAAGATCGGGTGCTGGCGCGGGCCATCTTCAAGGAGCTGATCGAGATCAACACGACCGACACGCCGCAGGGCAATGTGACCGCAGCCACCACGGCCATGCAGAAGCGGTTTCTCGACGCCGGATTTTCGCCGGACGATGTGCACCTGCTTGGCCCAGACCCGCGCAAGATGAACCTGGTGGTGCGCATCAAGGCTGCGGGAACTCCTGCGGAGAAGCCGGTGGTCTTTCTCTGCCACATCGACGTGGTGCAGGCGCTGCGTTCCGACTGGACCACTGACCCTTTCGAATTTGTGGAGAAGGACGGCTACTATTACGGCCGCGGCACGCAGGACATGAAGAACTCCGATGCAGCGCTGGTGTTCACGTTTCTGCGCCTGCATCGCGAGGGCTACAAGCCCAAGCGCGATTTGATCCTTGCTCTCACCGCCGACGAAGAGGGCGGCAAATTCAATGGTGCAAATTGGCTGGTGACGGAGCATCGCGACCTGGTCGACGCCGCGTTTGTCATCAATCCCGACTCGGGGGGCGTGGAACTGGACCATGGCCGCGCCGTGGTGGCGGACGTGGAGGCCACAGAGAAGGTCTACTCCGACTACCAGGTCACAGCTGTCAATCGCGGCGGCCACAGCTCCATTCCGCGGCCCGACAACGCGATTTATGAGCTGACCACGGCTCTGAACAAGTTGGCTGCATATCAGTTTCCATTTGAAATGAACGAGGTGACTCGGACTTACTTCAGGAATCTCGCCGGCCAGGAGACAGGACAATCCGCGGCAGACATGCGGGCGATTCTGGGCACGCCCGCCGATCTGGCAGCGGCCGCGCGGTTGAGCGCCGAGCCGAGCTTCAACTCCAACTTCCGCACCACCTGCGTGGCCACGCGGCTCGAGGCCGGGCACGCCAACAACGCACTGGCGCAGACCGCGCAGGCCAATGTGAACTGCAGAATCTTTCCCGGCCACTCACCGGAGGAGATTCGGCAGGTGCTCATGGGAGTTTTCGCCGACGACAAGCTGACGGTGAAGTACGTCTCCGATGCGGGAGCGGTCTCTGACACGGCGCCGGAACGCAAAGCGATGGTGCCGCCCGCGCCCATCAAGGAGGTCTTCGACCCGCTCACGCGCTTCACGCAGGCCCTCTGGCCTGGCACGCCGGTTACACCGGTGATGGAGAACGGCGCCAGCGACTCCATTTACTTTGCGCAGGCGGGGATTCCCTGCTACGGCTACTCGGCCATCGCGCTGGAGCGGGACGACGATCGCGCTCACGGGCAGGACGAGCGCCTGCCGGTAGACTCGTACTGGAAATCGCTGGATTTCTTTTACTCATTTGCCAAGGCAGTGGGCGGGGAGTGACGGAGCGGCGCGAACCATCGAGGAAAAGTAAATTCGAGACCGGCCGGGCATTGAAGCGTCTAATCACCAGGGGCTCCGCGCCCGGCTGCACGCATGAATGGCCCCTTTGGCGAAGCCTCGAAGGGATGATCTTCATGAAACGAATTGAATTGGCAGCGTTGATGGCCTCCTGGGCATTTTTGCTGGCCCCGCAGGCGTTTGCGCAGAGTACAGGCCAAGGCCGCGCTGTGGTCACGGTGTTGGGTAAACACAGCGAAGTAGCACCCACCATCGTCCAGCAGGATGTGACGGCCAAGGTCAACGGCAAAGACGTGACCGTTACGGGCTGGGCGCCTTTCAAGGCTCCAAATGACGGGCTGGAACTGGTGGTGCTGATCGACTCCGGGGCGCGCAACATGGGCCGCCAATTCGAGGAGATCGGACATTTTGTTGAAAGTCTGGGCCCGAATACGAAGGTTGCCATTGGCTATATGCAAAACGGATACGTAGCCATGGCGGCGCCATTAACGGCGGATCACAAGCAGGCGGTGAGCGAATTGCACTTGCCGGCCGGTCCATCCACGAATCCGTATTTCTGCCTGTCGTCCCTGGCGCAGAAATGGCCCTCGCAGGACCACACGGTGCGGCACGAGGTGTTGATGTTCAGCGATGGAGTCGATCCCGAAAACCGTCGCTTCGATCCCGACGACCCCTACGTCCAGTCGGCCATCCGCGATTCCGCGCGCGCGGGCATGGTGGTCTACACCATCTACTGGCGCAGCTCGCCCGCGGGTGATTCGAGTGCCCTCACGCAGGACGGCGGACAAAGCCTGATGAACGAATTGAGCGATGCCACGGGTGGCTACAACTATTGGACCGGGTCAGGCAATCCGGTTTCGTTCCAGCCCTATTTCGACGATCTGCTGCGCAGATTCGATAACCAATACGCGCTTGACTTCACCGCCCGCCTAGACCGCAAGCCGGCCGTCGAATCCGTGAAGATCAAAGTGGAAGGCATTGGCCTGCAGGTGACGGCTCCACAGCAGGTTTACGTTCATCCCGCCGGTCCCGAATAGAAGACGCCTCGTCGAAGAAACAAAATTTGCGCCGTTCGGGGCCGACCCTCCGCAAAATGCGCAAATGATGGCGCATCTGGCTGCCAGCGCCCGCGCTGCTAAACTGACAACACATGATCCTCCCGTTTGTCCGCGAAATCTTTGCGGAGCTGGAGCACTCTTCGGGATTTGAACGCGTGCGAAGGCATTTGAGCCTTGGTGCGGGGCGGAGACGTGTGTCCGGCATGACGGCGACGGCACGGGCGATCTATGTACCGCTCATGGCGCGAGCCGCCCGCCAACCGGTGATCGTGCTGGTCTCAGACAACAGGGCAGCCGAGGCGCTGGAGCCCATGCTGCGCGCCGGCTGCGAACTGACGGGCGCTGTTGACCCGGCTTTGGTGGTTCGGCTGCCGGCCCACGATGTGCTTCCTTTCGAAGGCCTTTCTCCGCACCCCGACATTCAGGAACAGCGGGCATCCGCTCTGTGGAAACTGGCCACCGGAGCGGTGTCGATCCTGATTGCTCCCGTCGAATCGGCCGCACTGAAGCTATTCGATCGCGACTATTACGCGGGACTCGCGGTGACGCTCAGGCGCGGCGAAGAAGTGGACGTGGAGGTGCTCACCGGTCATCTGGCAAGTGTGGGCTACACGCAGATGGATCTGGTGGAGATGCCAGGGCAATTTACGCGGCGCGGCGGAATTCTCGACGTGTATTCTCCGGAGGCCGACCGGCCCGTGCGCATCGAATTCTTCGGCGACGAGATCGAGACTATCCGTAAATTCGACCCAGAAACGCAGCGCTCGCAGTCGGGCCTGGATGAGACGCTGCTGCTCCCACTGACTGAAACGCCCGTAACCGAGCACCTGCTGGCCGCGGTGCACGCGCGGCTGAGCCGGCAGCGCGTTGAAGGCGCTGGTTCGGTAGACGACGAGGAGATGGCCGTTGAAATGGCAGCCGCCGGCGGAGTCAGCGTCTTTCCTGGATGGGAATTCTTCTCCGCGGTTGCGGGTGCTGAAAAATCGCTGCTGGCGCTATTGCCCAAGTGCGCGCTGTTCATTGAAGAGCCGGCCATGGTGCGCAATCAGATCGATCGCTGGTGGAACAAGGTGGAGCAGCGCCATGAGCGTTCGGCAATCGGGTCGCTGATTCGGCCGGAGGATATTTATCTACGCCCGGAGGTGTTGCAGGCCTCGCTCGAGGCACACATGGGCCTCGATCTCGACCAGTTGGGCGTCGTGGATGTTCTCGATGTGGACTCGACTCTGGGCGAGATTGAATTGAACACGCGGCCTACATTCAAGTTTCATGGCTCAATTCCCGCGCTCACGGAGCAACTGAAGAATCTCATTGCGGCTGAATCGCGCATTGTGCTTGCCGCGCCGCATCAGGGCGATGTCGAACGTCTCGCCACAGTCTTGCGCGAGTACCAGATTCCATATCGTCTTGGCAGCCGTACTCCGCATCCGGGCGAAACCATGCTCGACGAGGGAAGTTATCTGGCCGGCGACCTTCGCGTGCCGGTGATTGTAAGAACCGCGCTGGCAAATGGAGTGAGTTTTACCGATTCGAATCTGATTGTATTCGGAGCCAACGATCTTTCCGATGAAGCCGATGTTGCGGCGCGTCCCGAACCCAAGCGATCGAAGACAGCAGCGTTTGTTTCTGACTTCCGCGACCTGACCGTAGGCGATTACGTAGTGCATGTAGAGCACGGGATTGCGCAGTATCAGGGCCTGAAGGAAATTGTGCAGGACGGACTCTCTGTGGAGTTCATGATTCTGGAATTTGCTGAGGCTGCGAAATTATATGTGCCGCTAACTCGGCTGGATCTGATTCAAAAATACCGCTCGACGGATGCGGGGCCTGCGCCTGTGCTCAACAGGCTTGGCTCGCAGCAGTGGGCCAAGACCAAGGCGCGCGTGCGCAAGGCCATGCAGGACATGACCGCGGAGCTATTGAAGTTATACGCCGAGCGCACCACTGCGCAAGGAACAGCTTTCTCCAAAGACAACGAGTTTCAAAAAGAGTTTGAAGACTCCTTCGACTATAGCGAGACAGACGACCAGTTATCCGCGATCCGCGCCATCAAGTACGACATGGAATCGACGAGGCCCATGGACCGCCTGCTGTGCGGCGATGTGGGCTATGGCAAAACCGAAGTCGCCATGCGCGCTGCGTTCAAGGCCGTGCAGGACGGCAAGCAGGTTGCGGTGCTGACGCCGACAACGATCTTGAGCTTTCAACATTTTGAAACATTCAAGCAGAGATTCGCTCAGTTTCCAATCAACATCGAAATGATTTCGCGATTCAGAACGGCAAAAGAACAAAAGGAAATCGTCGAGAAAGTTGAGTCGGGCCGCGTGGACATTCTCATCGGCACGCATCGCCTGCTTTCGAAAGACATCAAGTTTCAGGACCTGGGCCTGCTGGTGGTGGATGAAGAGCAGCGCTTCGGTGTGCGCCACAAGGAGCGCCTGAAACAGATGCGCAAGGAGATCGACGTGCTCGCAATGAGCGCCACGCCCATTCCGCGCACGCTGCACATGTCCTTGGTGGGCCTGCGCGATATGAGCGTGATTGAGACGCCGCCCAAAGATCGCATGGCGATTCAGACGGTGGTGGCAAAATTCGACGAGAAGATCATTCGCTCCGCCGTGGAAGTGGAACTGGAGCGCGGCGGCCAGGTCTATTTTGTGCACAATCGCGTGGAGTCGATCTACGAAATCGCGTCGCGCATTCAGGAACTTGTTCCGGCGGCGCGGGTTGCCGTGGGCCACGGGCAGATGGGGGAAACGGAACTGGAACGCGTGATGCTGGCCTTCATGCGGCATGAGTACGACGTTCTGGTGGCCACGACGATCATCGAAAACGGCCTCGACATTCCGCTCGCGAATACCATGCTCATCAATCGCGCGGATCGGCATGGGTTGAGCGAGTTATATCAACTGCGCGGACGGGTGGGCCGGTCGAATCGCCGCGCCTATGCTTACTTGCTCATTCCGGCGGAAAATGAACTTACGGAAATTGCGCGCAGAAGGCTGGCAGCTCTGAAGGAGTTTTCGGATCTCGGCGCAGGCTTCAAGATCGCCGCGCTCGATCTGGAATTGCGCGGCGCCGGCAACATGCTTGGCGGCGAGCAGAGCGGGCACATCGAGGCTGTCGGTTTCGAGTTATATACGTCAATGCTGGAAGCCGCGGTGAAGGAGATGAAGGGCGAGAGCAGCGAGGAACGGCCCGCCACGCAACTGAATCTCGGCATCGCGCTACGCATCGATGAGAGCTATGTGCCCGAAGAAAATCAGCGCCTTCGCCTATACAAGAAGATCGCCGGTGCAAGCAGCGAGGCCGCTGTGGCCGAGGTGCGCGCAGAGATGGAAGATCGCTATGGCGCGCTGCCGGATGCGACCGTGTATCTGCTCGAAGCGGCGATGGTGCGACTGGAATGCGAGAGGATGGGCATCGCGCAGGTGGATCGCAAGCGCGGCGAACTGCAGATACGGTTCATGGAGAATTCGGCGGTCGATCCGCAGACGCTGATGCGCCTGGTGGCGAAGAATGCCAAGCGCGGGGCGCAGTTCACGCCGCAAGGGCTGTTGAAGTATCCTCTGACTGCTACGCGGCCCGATGAGGTGTTGCTTGAGATCCACGAAGTGCTCGAAAAACTTGCGCCCGCGCCGGTGAACGTATGACTTTGGGAAAAAAAAGCGACAAGCGATAACACGCCATTCATGAGAAGTTGATACATCTTACCAGCGGAGTTATCCCACACAAGAGTTAGAGCGAGAATGAAAGTTTCCAATTATTCTGGCAGCGAGAGTAATGTCCGCGCAACTGACAAATTAGATTGAAAGAGGAAGAAGGAATGAGCAAACGGGTTCGGAAGGCAGTATTTCCCGCAGGCGGATTGGGCACGCGCTTTTTGCCGGCGACCAAAGTGATTCCCAAAGAAATGCTGGCCCTTGTGGACAAGCCCATCCTGCAATACGGCGTGGAAGAAGCTATCGCGTCTGGCATTGAGCACATCATTATTGTTACGGGCCGCGGCAAAGGCGCCATGGAGGACCACTTCGACATCAGCTTTGAGCTCGATGCGACGCTGGAGCGGAAAGGCAAGAAGGAACTGCTGGAAATTTCGCGCGCGATTTCTTCGATGGCGCGCATCAGCTATATCCGTCAAAAGGAACCGCTGGGTCTTGGTCACGCCGTGCTCTGCGCCAAGGATTTGGTGGGCGATGAGCCGTTCGCGGTGCTGTTGCCCGACGATGTGATCGACGCCGAACCGCCTTGCCTGAAGCAGATGATCGGCGTGTTCAATGAGCGCGGCGGATCGGTGCTGGCGACGATGACCATCGAAGGATCCGGCATCAGCGCGTATGGCGTGCTGGCCGGCGAGCAGGATGCGCATAACTCGAGAATCTATAACTGCACGGGGATGGTGGAGAAGCCTAAGTTTGAGGAAGCGCCTTCGAAGCAGGCCATCATCGGGCGCTACGTGCTGACGCCGCGCGTGTTTGAATTGCTGGAACAGACCAAGCCTGGCGCGGGTGGCGAGATACAACTTACTGATGGCATCAAGGCGCTGCTCAAAGAAGAGAGAGTCTTCGGTTACACATTCGAAGGCAAGCGCTTCGATGCCGGCGATAAGTTTGGCATGTTGCAGGCGACAGTCGAGTTTGCCTTGAAGCGGGCGGAGTTTGGCGAAGAGTTCAGGGATTATTTGAAGCGGTTGAAGCTCTAAGGCGGAGCCGCTGGGAACGCAATGGCGGCGAGGGGCCGCGAGCCATGCATCTGTATGAGACACATTTGCCTGTAGCCAGCACCGAAACCTCCAGGGCGTTCTATATCGACGTTGTAGGGCTAACGTTTGCCTATCGTGATCCAGCGCGTGACATCGTGTTCCTCTGGATCGGCGAACAGAGAAAGTCGATGCTTGGACTCTGGGGTCCGAGTACGACCCTTGGAACCATCCCGCATAAGTCTCACTTGGCGTTCGCCACGTCCCTCCCGGAGTTACTAACCAGAACCGGGCAGCTTAATACCCATGGCGTGAAGACTTACAATTTTGCCGGCGAACCAACGGTGCATCCATCGGTGATTGGCTGGATGCCTTCTGCGCAGATCTACTTTCGCGATGTGGATAGCCATTTGCTGGAATTGATAGCTCTTCTCGATGATGCACCGGATCCCGGCTTCATCGGCTCACTTGCCGAGTGGAAAGAACGGACGGCAGGCCAGGCCGGTCTCACTGCTTCCACTTGATATTGCAGCCGATGGACGGACGCTGTTCCGTTGGGACCGGCTTGTCCGATAGCACCTGATCAATTGCGGCACGGAGGTCTCCGCCGGTGACGGGTACTCCGTTGCCGGGCCGGCTTGAATCGAACTGGCCGCGATAAACGAGCCGGAAATCTTCGTCGAAGAGAAAGATGTCAGGAGTACAGGCGGCCTTGTAAGCGTGTGCCACGGCCTGTGTTTCGTCGTACAAATAGGGAAAGACGAAGCCGAATGTTTCCGCCTGCTGCTTCAGTCCGGCGGGGCTATCGTCGGGATGGGTGGTCACATCGTTGGAACTGATGGCGACAATGGCGATGGGCTTTCCGGCGTAATCCTTGCCTAGCTGGGCGATACCTTTCTCGATGTGCTTCACGTAAGGACAATGCGTACAGATAAAGAGGACAAGCAACGCCTTGTTACCGCGGAAATCGTCGCGGCGGACGGTGTTGCCGGTCACTACGTCGGGCAGCACGAAGTCGGGAGCGATGGTGCCGAGCGAGAGCATGGTGGATTCTGTGAGGGCCATTGGAATATCTCCTCGAAGAAATCTGTGTTTGGGGTTGTGGTCTCCCACCCTACCCGCAAAAACGAGAACGAGCGACCCAAAGGGCACCCCGGTGGGGCACCCAAAGACTTGCTAGAACAATCCTGGCGTTGGGTCTGGCATCACTCGGTCGAAGTGCTCGTAGGCAAGGCGTGTGGCTTTGCGGCCGCGAGGCGTGCGGTCGAGGAATCCGATCTGGATGAGGAACGGCTCATAGACCTCTTCGAGAGTGTCTTGTTCTTCGCCCACGGTTGCGGCTAGGGTGGCAAAGCCTACTGGGCCGCCGCCATATCTGTCGATGATCGTGGTGAGCAGTTTGCGGTCAATTTCGTCGAATCCGTGCGTGTCCACTTCGAGCATGGTGAGGGCGGCGTCAGCGGTGGGGTGGTCGATCGTCCCAGTTCCGCGCACCTGCGCGTAGTCGCGGACGCGGCGCAGCAGGCGGTTGGCAATGCGCGGTGTTCCACGTGACCGGCGGGCGATTTCGGCTGCGCCGTCCTGGTCGATGGGAATCTGCATGACTTCGGCTGATCGCGTAACGATGAAGCGGAGTTCCTTTTCGGTGTAGGGATCGAGGTGAAGCAAAATGCCGAAACGTGAGCGCAGCGGCGAAGAAAGCAGTCCGGGCCGCGTTGTTGCGCCAATGAAAGTGAAGGGGCGAATCTCCATCACATGCGTGCGCGCTGCGGGGCCCTGGCCGATGATGATGTCGAGCTTGTAGTCCTCGAGAGCGGTGTAGAGCTTCTCTTCCAGCACCGGCTGCATGCGGTGGATCTCATCAAGAAACAGCACCTGGCGCTCGCGCAGGTTGGTGAGGATGGCGGTCAGGTCGCCTTGAATCTGCAGTGCGGGTCCGGAGGTTTGTTGGAAACCTACATCGAGTTCATTGGCGATGATGGTGGCCAGCGTGGTCTTGCCCAACCCCGGAGGCCCGAACAGCAGCACGTGATCGAGCGCCTCACCGCGCGATTTGGCGGCCTCAAGCGCAATCGCCAATTGCTCTTTGGCCTTCGCCTGTCCAATGAACTCGCCCAGCCAGCGCGGGCGGAGCTTGAGTTCGAATCCCTGCTCTTCTTCGGCGCGCGAGGCGCTGACGAGTCGTTCCGGCGAGTTGTCGCGGGCGATGGCCATGCTGAGGAGAAGTGTAGCGGGTGTTGGCCGAAGGGGCAAAATCTCAGCGACCGCCTTATTGGATATAGATCTCGGGGCGCGCAAAGACCAGATCTTCTGGAGTGCGCACAGGAATGGCGAAGTGTGCATCCAAATCGGCGCCCAGTACGGCTGAGACCTGCGGTTTGTCGGGATGGACATGCACGCGGATTCGCTTGCCTTTCAGAGTCCGCAGCCACTCCCATGCACGGTCTTCGTCGGGAAAGGGGCGCGAGAAATCACCTGAGTAATAGTTGAGCTCGCTGCCTTCGTTCACGGAGTAGGAGTAAGTGAACTTGGCCTCGATGCGACGGGCGGTGCCCAAAAACTTTGTTCCTTTCACTACGTCGGTGGATTGAACTCGTCCATCAACCGAGGGCCAGTGCTGCGCCAGGCGAGCGTTGCGGCGTTTGATCCAGCGGCGTGAAGCTGCGGCCAGCCACGCGGCAACGGGCACGAAGAAGTTATGCAGAGACGACCAGAAATGAAATTAGTTCCACTTCGCTCCTCTAAGCAGTTCGAAGATATTGGGAGTGATCACGAGGCAGAACCTCTTAGGGAGTTGCCTATTAAGGTACATCGGCAAGGTACACCCGCCGAAGTTGGCAAGGTACACCGCGCGAAGATGGCGCGCAGCCACAGAATTGTAAACCGCAGTGCCTGCACGCCCCATTGTGTATACGGAAGGTTACATCCTTTTAATTCGCAGGCGCGTTCTAAGCAGATTCTAAAGAAGTTATTCAAAGATAGGATTGGCATTGGAGTTGCAATAGTAACTCCGGGGCAGGTGACTTTTAGGGGACGCGGAGTGAGATGGATTAGCTCGATTGAAATCCATCTCACTCTTAATCGATGCGATGACTTCATCTGCGCGCTTCAGAGACGAAGTGGCTTTGAGTTATCTGCGCAGTGCGTTGATCAAAGAGTTTCATTAACCGACTTGATTCCGTAAGAAGCCAGTGAGAAGAAAGACGCTTTCGCCGGGACTTTGGTTCGACGATGATTGAACCAATATACGGAGTCTGAAGTGAATGTGCGATTTTGCCGCAAATAGTTTCGGCGCGGTTCCAAGGGATGTGAGGAGGATAAGGATGTCTGCTCGTAATTGCTTAAAGGTGCTGGGACTGATTTGTTTCGTTCTGCCATTTACCGGTTGCTCCAACACACAGATATCCAGCGTTGATGTGACACCGGCGACGCAGAGCCTGGTTGTGGGACAAACTGCGCAGTATACGGCCACCGGTGTTATCGAACATGGGAGCCATCCCTCTTCTTCCTCGAATGTTACAGACCAGGTTACCTGGTCATCCAGCAACCCTGCCGTAGCCACCGTAAGTTCTACCGGAATGGCAACCGCAGTGAGCGCAGGCACAGCCACGATTTCAGCTACCATGGCCGGGGCTGCCGGCGGTTCAGCGACGCTCACTGTAACGTCCTCGGGCGGAGGCACAGCCGGAGGGGCACTGATCTCGCTGGCCATCATCCCAGGAACCCAATCGGTTGCATCTCCCAAGCAGACCAGCCAATTCATCGCCATTGGAACCACTTCATCGGGAGCGACTGAAGACCTGACCAGCCAGGTTACCTGGGGCTCGAGCAGCGCGGAGGTTGCCACCATTACCCCCGGCGGCCTTGCCACGGCAGTGAGCCAGGGCACCAGCACCATAACGGCCATCGCCACCAACACCAATAACACCGTGGTTACCGGTACAGCCACCTTCACGGTACAGGGCGGCGCTTCGGAGCCAGTCACACTGCTCACCATCACTCCCAGCAACCAGTCCGTCTCCGCGTCAGGGCAGACCGGGCAGTTTATTGCGCTGGGCACCACGGGGACCACCGGTATTGAGGAGGATGTAACCAGTTCGCCGAATATTCAGTGGATCTCGAGCATTCCAACGATCGCCACCGTCAGCAACTCCGGCCTGGTAACAGGCGTAAGTGCGGGCTCGAGCGCCATCACGGCCTTGTGGACCAATCCCGACGGCAGCGTCGCTTCAGCCAGCGCGTCGGTCACGGTGACTCTCACCGCCGCACCGGAACCGCTGCTTTCGCTCACCATTATTCCCGCCGTGATCACGGTCGGCAATCTGCAGGACACCGGCAACTTCCTGGCCATCGGAACCTTTTCAACTTCGCCGACTGTCAGGGATCTGACTAACTCAGTTACCTGGATTTCTTCCGCGCCCAGCGTTTTTCCCGTCAATACCGATTCGACTGGGGTCAATGATGGAGCACCGGGTGGAGTTGTTACTGCTTACGGCAACGGCGGCGCGATCATTATTGCCGAGGCTACGGACGCCACCACTGGGTCGATACAGACTGCCACGGCAGCATTCAACTGCCCGCTGGTCATCCCAACGCCAACAACCGCAGGCTCATGCTATCCGGGCTCGGAGGCATCATCTCTTCTGTCCACCGTGACCGTGTACAACGAAGGCTTGAATACTACCGATTGGCTGGTGACGGCTCCTTCAGCAACGGGCACACCCAACGTGATTCACTGCGGACCTGGTTCGAAGGCAGCCGGTTTTGACGGCTCGGTTTGCGTGGCAACCTACCCGGTCGGCACTTCGATTACGTTGACTGCCCCCGCCGGCGCCGGGAAATTCGGTGGATGGTCTTCAACCTGCGAAACCATCAGTCCCAATCCGTCAACGCAGAACGGACCAAACACCTGCACCATCATTCCGGCCACTACCAACGAGACGGTTGGAGCCGTCTTCAACTAGAGAACGATCGCGAACTCCATCAGAAAGCCGCCTTTCGGGGCGGCTTTTCTGCGTTTGGAAGGAGTGGTCGAAGGCTGCGCGCAAAAATTATGACGGCACTTCAACTTGGGGCCAATAGCGGAAGTTGCGGAAGGTTGCCTGACCGTTGCCGGCGGCGAAGACGGCGGGCCGCACGTCGAGGAATCCGCCAAGCACGTTGTGATTCATGCCGGAGATTTCCGCCGACTCCTGCGTCTTCTGCCAGCTCTGGCCAGGCAGCCGGTAATAGAAATCAATCTCCTGGCGGTCGTTCACAATGCGCAGCGTGGCTCGCGTTGCGCCCTGGTGCACGCGGCTGGGCACATAACCATTTGCGATGCGGACACCGATGCCTTCCGCGTCGAGCAAAATGCCGGTGGCATGCTCAGGATCGTAGAAGAGCAGCAGGCCAGACGCGCAACCGGCGGAGATTTCGCAGTCGACCTCCACGGTGTAGGAATGGCCTCCAACCGGCGTGGTGAGCGCAGATGTTTCGGCCATGGATTTGCCGCGCGCTTGCAGCACCAGCGCGCCGGCGCCCGTCGAGAAGCGCGCAGGATCGAACTCGTGCCAGAAGCCCCATTGCAGGCCAAGGTCCGGCGTCGAGAAGCTGTCCGAGGGGTCGAGGAACGGCTGCTGAGTTGTGCCGGGAATGGGCAACGGGATCGCCGTGTCGGCAGTAATGCCTGGGGGCACACGGAACCAGCCGTCGGCAGTCCATTCGATGGGCAGCAGCAGAAGCTGGCGGCCCAGCGTGCGATAGCCGTTCTCGTAGGAATGAACGGTGATGAACCACTTGCCCTGAGGCGTGTCGACCAGGCGCCCGTGGCCGAGCGAGAGCCAGCGGTCGTCGCGCGATTGGGTGTGAACGATGGGATTATGGGGCGAGAACTCCCAGGGGCCTTCGGCGTGGCGGCTGCGCGCACTGATCACGGAGTGGCTCGTCGAGGGGCCTGCGGTGCCGCCTTCGGCCACGTTGAGGTAGAACCAGCCGTTGTGTTCGAGGAGTTTGGGACCCTCAAGGCAGGTACATTCCATGCGCGTAGACGCGGGGATGGGCCAGGGGTCAAGCACGGTGCGGGGAGGAGTTTTCACGGAGAGGCCATCCGTATTGAGCTCGGCCATCTGCCCGCCGGCCATATAGAGAAAGCGGCGTCCGTTCTCCGCGATATGAGCGGGGTCGATGGCGTTGATGCCGAGATCGATCGGCTCGGACCACGGGCCAATCGGGTGGTCCGCATGAACCACGCGCAGGCGGCCGTCGGCGGGGAAGTAGATGTAAAACTGGCCCTGATATTCGCAAAGGTAGGGCGCATAGACGTTGCCATGATATCGGTTGAGGGCGGCAGCCACAGGACGCCAGTTGATCAGGTCGCGGGAGTGCCAGATGAGCAGGCCGGGCGCGTAATCGAAGCTGGAATGGGTGAGATAGAAATCATCGCCGACGCGGATGGGGCTGGCATCGGGGTGGTCGCCGCCGAGGATGGGATTGCGATAGATGCCGGCGGATTGCGCCTGGACGGGGCGGTGTTGGGAGGCAAGAACGAATGCGGTGACGGCAGAGTTAAGCACGAAGCGGCGGCGCGTGAGCATAGTCGGGCCAGTGTAGCTTTCCGATCTCCGTGGAGTAAAGCGATTGAGCCGAGCGGGTCAGCTAGTCTGCGAGGCGGCAAGTCGGCGGGAGCAGGTTGAGACGTTTAAACTGGAAACGGCTCGTTTGATCGTGATGACCCTTCGGTTTCGCAGGATTCGCCGCTTCCAGTTCAATCTTCCGCAACGCATTGCGGCGGGGTTGCTCCTGATTTTTTTGGCGCAGGGCTTGTGGCTTACGGAGCACCAGACACTGACCGACCGCGATTACCAATATGCGCGCTGCGGTCGCGAAACCTGGGAGCGGCCGTCCGCGCTTGCAGGCTACTACACCACCTGCGGCAATATTCACGATGGCATTCTGGGCTACCGGCTCGCCGGCCTGCCGCTCACATTGAACCTGCTCGCCGAGCGCGGCCTCGATGTGTTCCGCAAGCCGGAAGACAAGGTATTTCAGGCCGGCGGCGAGGTGAGCATTTGGGAGTTGCGGCATCAGCTAACGCATGTGCTGCTGTTGCTGCGGATGCCGTTTCTGCTTGCCGGCTGCATGCTGGGCGCGGGCCTGTGGTGGGTGACTCGACGCCTATACGGCAACCTGGGCGGATACACGGCGCTGGCCCTGTATTGCTTTTCTCCGGCCGTGCTGCGTGCCTGTGTGGCGCCCAACGCGGAGGTGCTGGCGGCGCTGGGCGTCTATGGGGGCGTGTACACGTGCATCGGCGTGGCGCACGCCATGCAGGGCCCGCGGCGCAAATGGCGTCCGCGCATCGTGCTGCTCACGGCGGCGTTCGGTTTGGCCGCGGCCTCGCACATTGCGGCGTTGCCGGTGGTGGCGCTGCTGGGGCTGGTATCCATGGTTTGGATTGCTGAAGGGCGCAGAAGCCAGGCCCTGCCGGTGGTGCTTGCGGCGGTGGTGGGAGCGCTGCTGCTGGTCTTCGCGTGCTACGGGTTTTCGCCCGACGCCTTCAGCTATGTCTTCCGCTCTGGCGCCGGATTCATCTCTTTTTCGCTGGACCCGGCCAAGCGGTTTTTCTCGAACATGGGGAACGCGGGCATCACGCTGGCTGCCGCCGCCGCTGCGGTGTTTTACGTGGGACTCAAGCGTTCGCGCTACTTTGGCAACACGGCCCCGTTGTTTTGCGCCGCCGTCTTGTTCCCGCTGATTCTCTCCGGAACGCAGGGCAGCCCGCTGCTGTGGGCGCTGCCGTTTCTGTTAACGTTCGTAGGCGGTGTCTGGGCCGATGCGTACGAAGGCCCGCGAGGACGGCTCGCGCTTGCCGCCGCAGGCGCAATTGTGATGCTGCAGGTCGTCATATGCGTGTTGAGCTTGCCGGGGCTGCTGTGATGTCGGATAAAAATGCACTTGACGACATAAGGCATTTGAAGGCATACTCTAGATGTCCTGCCTTGCTCTCGCCATTCGCTCATGAATGGGAAAGTTGCTCAGGCTAGAAGGTAGCAAAGCACAGAGATGTGCTGTAGTTTGCATCAGGTCGGGTCGAGCCCCGTTTCAACCTCGTTGCCCTGGACAAACTGGATTCGAGACATCGCGCGGGAGCCGGAAGGCCGCCTAGCTCAATTCAGGATTTCGACCATGGCATCGAATGAAACCAATAAGCATTGGGAGGTGATCTTCCATGATGACTTCCTTCCTGAATACAGGGAGTTGACGGGACCAGTACAAGATAAACTGGTTGCGTCAACGTTGATTCTTCGCGAGAAAGGGCCGCTATTGGGGCGGCCGCAGGTCGATACGCTAGAGGGCTCACGTCACGCCAACATGAAGGAATTGCGCTTTGATGCCGATGGAGGCGTATGGCGCGTAGCATTTGCCTTTGATACTGAGCGCAAGGCCATTTTGCTGATAGCTGGGGATAAGGGCGGCCTTGGGAAGTATCGCTTCTATCGTGATTTGATTCGGACTGCGGATAAGCGCTTCGATCAGCATCTGAAGGCAGTTCGCTTACGGGAGAGGAAATAGAAATGCCGGTAACGCTGGACGAAATGCTAAATGAGATGTCCCCGGAGCGTCGCGCTCGTATCGAGCAACTCGCGCGCGAGATGCGGGCGGAAATCAACCTCCGCGAGTTACGCCGACTGCGCAAGCTGACACAGGCCCGGCTGTCCAAGAAGCTTAAGATCGGCCAGGAGGGGGTGTCGCGTATTGAAAAGCGCACGGACCTCTATCTTTCGACGCTGCGAAGCTACGTTGAAGCCGTCGGAGGCAAGTTGTCGCTCATCGTCGAGTTTCCTGATCGGTCAGCGGTTACACTCGCCGCCTTTGGCGAAGATCAAACCAAGGCGAACAAGGAAAGCCTGGCCAAAAAGAGAGCCAACCAGCGATCCAAATCGAAGCTCGGAACACGTCGCGCCGCTTGAACCCAAGAAGCACAAAATTTAATCTCCGGAGATGTACATAAATTCAAGCAATATAAAGACTTATTTCTCACTATTCGCCTTGCTGAATGGGCCTTCGAACGGGTAAAATAGAAGCACAAGCTCGCGGACCCGGCCCCACATTTTCCGGACCCTGTTTGCCGCCCCCGGCGGGCTTGAGAAAAGACCCTATGGCAGACGACAAGAATCCCCAGCTTCCCCTGGATGGCGGCTCTCCGCACAACAACGGCGCCAGCCTGATTCCCATCAACATTGAAGAGGAGATGCGCCGTTCGTATCTCGACTATTCGATGTCGGTGATTATTGGCCGGGCGCTGCCCAGCGCGCTTGACGGGCTGAAGCCGGTGCATCGCCGCGTGCTCTACACGCTCAGCGAGATGGGCCTCGAGTACAACAAGAAATACGCGAAGTGCGCAAAGGTTGTAGGGCAGGCCATGGGTGTCTACCATCCCCACGGCGACTCGGCGATCTACGACACGCTGGTGCGCATGGCGCAGCCTTTCACGCTGCGCTACACGCTGGTTGACGGGCAGGGAAACTTCGGTTCGGTCGATGGCGATCCGCCCGCGGCTATGCGGTACACCGAGTGCCGCATGTCGCGCATTGCCGGCGAGCTGCTCTCCGATATCGAAATGGAGACGGTTGACTTTACTCCCAACTACGACGAGTCCACGTTTGAGCCCGTAGTGCTGCCCACGCGCATTCCCAATCTCATCGTCAATGGATCGAGTGGAATTGCGGTCGGCATGGCCACCAACATTCCTCCGCACAACTTGACCGAAGTGGTCAACGCCGCAATCGAACTGGTGCAGAACCCTCGCGCAGGTCTCGCCGAAGTGCTCAAGCACGTGCAAGGCCCCGATTTCCCTACCGGCGGATTCCTCTACGGCAAGAGCGGCATTCCGCAGGCCTACAAGACAGGCCGCGGGCGCTTCCTGATGCGTGCCCGCACCGCGCTCGAAAACCTGACCAAGGAAAAGCAAGCCATTATTGTCACCGAGATTCCTTACCAGGTGAACAAGTCCAAGCTCATCGAGCGCATCGCCGAGCTGGTCAACGAGAAAATCGTCGACGACATCAGCGACGTGCGCGACGAGAGCGATCGCGACGGCATGCGCATCGTCATCGAGCTCAAGCGCGGCGCGCAGCCGGAGATTGTGCTCAACCAGCTCTACAAGCACACCCAGATGCAGGAAAGCTTCTCCATGATCTTCCTCGCGGTGCTTCACGGGCAGCCGCGGGAACTGAGCCTGGACCAGGCTATCCGCGCCTTCATCGATCATCGTGTCGACGTAGTGCAGCGCCGCACCGTCTTCCTGCTCAAGAAGGACCGTGCGCGCGAGCACATCCTCGAAGGCCTCAAGATCGCGCTCGACAATCTCGACACCGTCATCCGCATCATTCGAGCTTCCGGCTCGCGCGTCGAAGCCCGCGAGAATCTTTATGCGTGGGGCAAAGGCAAGGAGATAGTGATTACACTTGATCGCGAGCGCCTGCCGCAAGAGGAGAAGGGGCTGACCCTCAAGCAGGTCGATGAAATTCTCCAGTTGCAGCTCTACCGGCTCACGCAACTTTCCATCGACGAATTGCTGAAAGAGCTGACTGAAGTGCGTGCACGCATCGCCGAGTACGAATCGATTCTGGCCAGCGATCAGAAGCTGCGCGCGGTCATCGTCAAGGAACTGGAAGACGTTCGCGACAGATACGGCGACGCGCGGCGCACCCAGATTGTGGACGAGAGCGCGGAGTTGCAGCTTGAAGACCTGATCGCCGACGAGCAGGTCGCCGTAACCGTGAGCCATCAGGGATATCTCAAGCGCACACCTATCAGCATCTATCGCCAGCAGCGCCGCGGCGGCACGGGCCGCACAGGGATGAAGACGCGCGAGGAAGACTTCGTCTCGCAACTCATTGTCAATTCCACGCACGCATTCCTGCTCTGCTTCACCAACACTGGTCGCGTCTACTGGCTCAAGGTCTACGAAATTCCCGACGTGGGCGCTGCGGGCAAAGGCAAAAGCATGCAGAGCCTGCTTGACCTGCAGCCAGGCGAAAACGTGCGCGCTATTCTCCCCATTAAGGATCTCGAAGAAGAAGGCAGGTACATTTTCTTTGCCACGCGCAATGGCACAGTGAAGAAAACTCCGCTCAAGGATTTCTCCAACGTGATGGCACGCGGCATCATCGCCATCGATATCGACAAGGACGACGAGCTCGTTTCGGCCGGCCTAACCAATGGAAAACAGACCATCTTCATTGCCACGCGGGACGGCATGGCCATTCGCTTCGACGAAGAATACGATCCCGAGCGCAGTGGCGCAGGTCTCCGCCCCATGGGCCGGAATGCCGGCGGAAACCGTGGCATCTCGCTCAAGAAGGGCGATTACGTGATCGGTGCGGCCATAACGAATTCCGATCCGCTGCGCGAAAAGGAGCGCGATGAGTGCGCCGCACGGCTGGGCCTGACAGACAAGCTGGCCGCGCTCCGCACTGCGTACGCTGAGGCTCAAGAGGCCCTCACCAGGGCGAGAGAGGACAATCGCAACAAGATTGTCGACTCAACCGTCGTTTCGGCTGCCGAGAAGGCGGTCGAGAACGCCTGGAAGGCCATCAAGAGTCTCGACGACAAGCTGTGCGTGACCCAGCAGCTCATCCTCAGCGTCACCGAGAACGGCTTTGGCAAGCGCACCGACGTGGACGAGTACCGGTTGACATCGCGCGGCGCACAGGGCGTTACCAATCTGAAGGCCACGCCGAAGGTGGGCAAGACGACGTCGATCCTGCTGGTGAATGAGACCAGCGAACTGATCATCATCAGCCAGTTTGGCAAGATCATCCGCATTGACACCAAGACCATCCGCGCCGCTGGCCGCGCCACGCAAGGCGTCCGGTTGCTGAATCTGGAGCCGGAAGACAAGGTAGCTGCCGCCGTTATCATTCCGCCGGAAGAACTGAAGGATGACGAGCCGACGCTGCTGCAATAGCAACGCGCGTGCTAAGAAGTCCAATCTTCCACGGTCAAGCCCTTCACGCGCGCGAATTCCCGCGTGTTTGCCGTTACGAGAATCAGATTTCTGCTGAACGCCTGCCCTGCGATCAGGGTGTCGTATTCGCCGATGCGTTGACCCTGTCGTTCAAGTTCCGCGCGAATTTCACCGGCCGCTTGCGCATCCTGCTCGGTGTAGTCAAGCACAGCGACAGCGTTATTCAGAAATGCAATCAGCCGGGTTGAATTCTGAGCAACACGGTGACTCTTTGCCACTCCATACCAAAGTTCATGCGCGACTATGGTAGAGGTATGAGGGATGATTTTGTGGGCCGCGGCTTGAATTTGGCGCCGACGAACTTGGCTGGAAGTACCGTTGATCAGCGCGATGCAGATGTTCGTGTCGAGCAAGTAATTCACTTGAAATACTCACGAATAGGCGCAAGGTTTTGCTTGCGGCCTTCGGGAAATATCGGGTCAGCTCCCATAGCATCCATCCGCGCGAACAGCTCTTCCATCGATTCCTTCTTCGTCTCCGCAACAGGCTCCAGGAGGATTCCTGCGCCCATGCGCCTGATTCGCACTCGGTCGCCCTCAAAGCGAAACTCCTTGGGCAAGCGCACGGCTTGGCTGCGGCCGTTCCAAAAGAGCTTGGCGTCCATTTGCTTCGGATTTGTATCTGTTTTCGCCGTCATTCCGACCCCTGAAGTATCTATCAAGAGTATATATCATTTCTTGCGGGTTCACAGCCGCTTGAGCTTGGCTTCAAGATCGGGAATGTAGCTCACCTGGGCATCCGGTTCCAGCCGCTTCGCCGAATCAATCGCAGCTTGCCAGGCCTGCCGTGCTTCATCTTTGTGGCCGAGCGCCGCGGAAATGTCGCCGAGAGCGGTCTGGCTGATGATCTCTTCCGGGTCGATCGCTACGGCTTCTTTTGCCAGCGCGAGGGCTTCTTCCGGCTTGCGCCCCGCCAGCAGCACGTATGCACGCTGGGCGCGGCTCAGGGCTGCGGCCTGATTCATCTGGAAGTCGCCTCGATAGACAAAGACTCCGTAGTCGATGGACTCTGCAGGTTGCAGCGGCTGGAAATCCCGATAGGGATTCATGAGCCCGCTGGGCCATTCGCATCCGCTCAGATCTCCGGCGCTGATGATCACCGTGCCGTTGATCTCCGCCGGGACGATGTCTGCCCCGTCGAGCCAAAACGTGTCAAGGGTGGGAAGGGCGTGGCAGCGGATGCCGTAGACGCCGGGATCAACTTCAGGCAGCGCGAAGTATGCGAACCAGCATTCTTCTTGAGGGTGAGAGTCTTGCCACTGTTTCACCTGGATCAGTTGCTGGGCCCAATCGACGTTGGCGTCGCTGAGCAGATTATGGACATTCTTGGGCCCTCCCCACGCCTCGTTGGCGTACGCCATGTAATTCGGGAAGACGGCGAGCGCCGACGCGATGTGGACCAGCACCAGGGCAGCTCCGATCCATACCCAGCGGCGACTGGCCGAGGCCAGCGCAACAATGCCTCCGGCGCCGAGGATGGCTGCCAGCGCATAGAGCGGCAGAATGTGGCGGGCGCCTATGTTCATGCCCGAAACAATGGCGACGCCGAGGTACACCACCCAGGGTAGCAGGATGAACGCCAGCTCGCGGCCCTTGCGTAAGCGGCCAGTGAGCACAGCCCAGGTTGCCAACGCCACCAGGGCCAGCATTCCCAGCGTGGTTTTGATCAGGATGACGGCGGGGAAATACCACCATACGCCGTGCGCATGGACCTTGCCGAAGATGAAAGTCGGATAGAACTCCGCCACCCGCTTCACATCCACCAGCCCCATCAGGTACGACTCCGGCAGAAGATGAAAGCGCGCAAAGAAGAGGATGACTGTCGAGTTGAAGTGGCTGAGCGGAGCGGCGTAGTCCGCGAGCGAGGTGCTGAGCGCGAGGCCCGCTGGACGCGCAGCGTAGCGAAAGCCATAGAACGACCAAAGTACCAGCACGCCAATCACGACGATAACCGCAAGAGCACGGACCAGGCGCAGGGCGACTTTGCCCCGGCTGCCTTTGGCCGCGGTCAGGATCTCCCACCCTGCCAGCAGCACAAGCATGGGGCCGATCAGAATGCCGGAGTGTTTGGTGGCGAGCAGCAGCCCGGCGGCGATGCCCGCGAGCAGCAGGCGAATCAGCGAGGGCTGCTTGACGTAGCGATAGAAGGCGTAGATCGCGGCCAGGAAGAAAAGAGTCACTCCCATGTCCGTGGTCACCAGCGCCGAATGAGCCACGATGTTGGGGTCAAAGCTGACCAGCAACATCGCCACAAGCCCGGCAGCGGCGCCGAACCACTCGCGGGCGGCCAGGAAGACCAAAAGCGACAGTCCCAAAGAGAGCAGGCCGGCGGTAAGTCTCATGCGGAAGAGCAGGCGCTGGCTTGCGCCGTCGTTGCGGGCAAGAAAGTCGCGGCCGTCGAGGTAGGCCTCCGCTTTGAAGTCGCGGCCTTTAAGCGGCGGAACCCACAGATCGCGGCCCACAAGCGGCAGCGTGGCCAGCATCTTCACCAGCGGCGGATGCTCAGGGTTGAGGCCGTAATCGCCCGTATGCAGCATCATGTATCCGGCGAAGATGTGGTTGTCTTCGTCCCACGTGAGCGACTCGCGATGCACCACAAACGCCATCTGCGCGGCCTGCACGGTCAGCAGGATAATGACGGCGATCCAGGCCCATCTGTTTGCGATCTTCAAAATTGTAGCCTCGTCCTCAGCAGGAGAATGGATTTGATTGTAGATGGTTTACCGATCGTCCCGCGCCGGGGTCCCGTTATCAGACGCAGCCGCACCTTGCGAGGTACTCGAAATCGGCAGCGGCTGGGCCTACACTGAAGTTGCTCTGGATTCTCCGCACTCCCCCTCATGCGCCGAACCTCAACCTTGGTTCTTGGGCTGGCCGTGTTCTTTGGCTGCGCGGCTATGAGTGCGCTGGCTCTGCGGGCGCTGGCCGAGGCTGCCACTCCGCCTGCCTCCGCGGCGGGCAGGCACATCCGCGGCAAGATCGTCCGCCACAAAACGGCTCACACTGTTAGGCGCACCGTTGCGCATTCGGGAGACTGCTCGTCTGTGCGAAGTTCACGTCGCGGCCGGGTATCTTCTCTGTGTCGTGGCGCCGCCCGCAAACGTCGGGTAAGCGGCAGCGCGCGCCCGTCCAGGCCTAGCCAGCGCCCGCACCAGGCAGCTGAGCCGGCACCCCCCGCGCTCGATCAGAAAACTCAATCAGCAGAGACTGAAGCCGAGCCCGATGCGCCCGCTGAGGCTGCCCCTGCGCCTGTCGCGCAGAAGGCTTCGCTGAGCAGGAAGCAGATGCTGGCGGTGCCGCCGCTGCGGGGCTCGCTGACCTCTTTGGAGCGGCAGAATGAAAAAGCGGAGGCGGAGGGCTTGGAGCGGATTGAGGACGAGGACGATCTGTCAGATCGCATCGCCCACAAGCTGCTGGTTCCCGTGCCGGCTTCTGCTGCGCTCACCGTCAACGGCAACCTGCCTGAGAATCATCGCTATTGCCGGCCGTGGACAGCTCGTTTCCTCGCCGACCTGGCGCACGCCCATGAAGCTCAGTTTCACTCTTCGCTCGAGGTCAGCTCCGCGGTACGCACGGTCGAATACCAGAAGCGCCTGATGGAGATAAACGGCAATGCTGCGGCGGCTGAAGGCGATGTTGTGAGCCCGCATTTGACAGGCGCCACCATCGACATTGCCAAGAGCGGCATGAGCCGGCAGGAGATCGGCTGGATGCGCTACTGGCTACTCCGTTTGCAAACGTCGGGGAAGATCGATGTGGAAGAAGAGTTCCAGCAGTCCTGTTTTCACATCACCGTTTACAAAAGCTATGTGCCGGCGAGGTCTGCGCCCTCGCTTGCCGGGGCCAAGCCAAGTCAGCGCAAATCCAACCCGTCAAAGACCGCGCAAATCAGCCGCGACCTGGCCAGCGCAACGCCAACCCTGGGACGATAAGACGGCTCACTCCGGCTCCGAAGTTGCATCGCCACAAATAGATTGGTTCTTTCCCGGCGTTCAAGGTTACAATCGCGGGCAACGGTATTTTTTCGTCCGGAGTTGCCGAAGGCAAGGTCAAAGAGTCTCGGGCCATCTGGTATAAATGCAACGGCGAGCGCGCGTTCTTTGTCTCCAACTCCAGAAGAGCGCAATCACCAAGGAAGCCATTCGAAAGGCGGAATCATGAGCGATATGGAAGTTCAACCTGTGGCCGAATCCCCTGCGGGGCCAGGTCTGTCGCAGATGCAGCGCGTGACGAGCATATTTTCTGCGCCGTCGAAGACATTTGAAGATATCAAGCGCGGCAACCGCAGCTGGTGGTTGCCGTGGATCATCCTTGTGCTTGTCGGGTATCTGTTCTTTGCCGCTATAGCCTCAAAGGTTGGAATGCAGACCGTGGTAGACAACCAATTCAAATTGGCGAGTGAAAAGCAGCAGGAGGCGATGGCCAAGCTGCCTCCCGAACAGCTCCAGATGCAAGCGAAATTCACACTGTATTTCACCGAGGGCGCCTTCATCGCCAGTCCGATTCTCGTATTGATCAAGGCAGCGGTCGTCGCGCTCGTGCTGTGGGGCACCATCAACTTTGTTTTTGGCGGGAAGGCCAAATTCGGAGCGATCTTCGCCGTTTGGTTCTTCGCTAATTTGCCAACCATATTGGCTGCGGTGGTGGGCGTTATCGTTCTTTTTGTGGGTGGTACGCCGGAGACCTTCAACATCAAGAACTTCGCCCCCACCAATGTGGGCGCGTTCCTACCGGTCATGGAGACCAACAAAGCGGTCTACTCGCTCGCCACATCGCTGGACATCATTGATATCTGGATGATGTTCCTCTTGGGCATGGGCATTGCCATCGTGGCAGGAGTGAAGCGCAGTTCAGGCTATATTGCAGTGTTTGGATGGTGGGCGATTGTTGTGCTGATCGGAGTGGGATTTGCAGCTGTGATGGGTTGAGCCTGCCGCTGGCGGAAAAGAAAAACAGCGCGAATCCTGATGGGGTTCGCGCTGTTTTATTTGTGAAAATTCCAAGCTCTATTCAATCCAGCGCCGCATCACCAGTGTCGCGTTGATGCCGCCGAATCCAAATGAATTCGAAAGCGCCACATCGAAGCTATAGTCGATTGCATTGTTGGGCACGTAGTCTAGCCGGCACTCCGGGTCGACATTGTCCAGGTTGATGGTGGGCGGAATTTGCTGGTTTACGAGCGCCAACACCGAGATGCCGGCTTCCAATCCGCCCGCGCCGCCCAGCAAGTGGCCGGTCATCGACTTGGTGCCGGACACCTTCAAATCGCCGCTCAACGCGTGCTCGCCGAATACCTGCTCAATCGCCTGCGACTCGTTGCCATCGCCCGCGGGTGTTGACGTGGCGTGGGCATTTACGTAGCCCACCTCTTCCGGCGTGATCCCCGCATCATTGAGCGCGGCTTTCATGCTGCGCTGCGCGCCCTGGCCCTCGGGAGCGATGCCCGTCATGTGATACGCGTCGGCGCTCATGCCGTAGCCGATTACTTCGGCCAGAATCTTTGCGCCGCGTGCTTTGGCAAACTCCAGCTCTTCGAGAATCAGGATGCCGGCGCCCTCGCCGATCACGAAGCCGTCGCGGTCCTTGTCGAAGGGACGGCTGGCCTTGGTGGGCTCGTCGTTGCGGGTGGAAAGCGCGCGCATGGCCGCAAATCCACCAACGGAAAGCGGCGTGACCGAAGCCTCCGCACCGCCGGCAATCATCACGTCGGCATCGCCGTGCATGATCATGCGCACCGAGTCGCCGATGGAATTTGCCGAGGTGGCGCAGGCCGTAGCCGTGGCCGAGATGGGCCCCTTGGCGCCGTAGCGAATGCTGATATTGCCCGCTGCCATGTTGACGATAACCGCGGGAATAAAGAACGGTGAGATCTTGCGCGGGCCGCCAGCAAGCAGATTCGAGTGCTCGCGCTCAATGATCTCGAATCCGCCGATGCCGGAGCCGATATAGACGCCCACGCGGTCGGCAATCTCCGGCGCGATTTTCAGGCCCGACTGGGCCATCGCCTCTTCAGTGGCGGCGAACGCAAAATGGATGAACCGGCCCATCTTGCGCGATTCTTTTTTGTCCACGAAGTTCAGGGGGTCAAAGTTTTTGACTTCGGCGGCAAATGTAACGGAAAAGCCAGTGGTATCGAATCCCTGGATGGGAGCCATGCCGCTGGCGCCGGCCAGAAGCTGCCGCCAGACTTCGGGAGCGGTGTTGCCCACACCGCACACCAGACCCAGTCCAGTGACTACGACTCTGCGGGGTGAGTTCGACAAGGGCTACTTGCTGCCTTTCGCGTTCTTCTCGATGTAGTCGATGGCGTCCTTCACGGTCTTGATCTTCTCCGCGTCTTCGTCCGGAATCTCCAGATCGAAGGCCTCTTCGAACTGCATCACCAGCTCGACCACGTCGAGCGAGTCGGCTCCCAGATCTTCCTGAAAGCTGGCGCCGGGGGTTACCTCGGCTTCATCCACCTGCAACTGCTCCACAATGATCTGCTTGACTTTCTCTTCAACGGCCATGCGTGAATCTCCTCTGTTTTTTGGGACTTGAGAATGTGTCGGGGGCGAAGTTCAAACCCGTTCCGCCTGCTTACGATAAAGGTCCAAGGCAGGGAAGCACAACCGCCGCGCCAAAAAAATCGCGCACGGCCCCGAATGTTTAAGTCTATCGGGCTGGTGGGGGTGTGTAAAGGAGACGACAGGGATCAGGGATCAGGGGTTAGGGATCAGGAGCCGGTGGATCGGCAATGGAGGCTATTTCGCCGGGAAATACACAGCCGGAAGGCGTACATTAGGCGAAGTGGGGAGTGAAAGCTGATGCAGGGTTTGATTGGCGGAATTGTCGCGGCGTTCGTGGGGATTCTTCTTGGTTTCTGGCTGCGTGGTGCGTCCGGCAAGGCTGAGAAGACGCAGCGGGAGCGGCGCGCGCAGGAACTGAGTGAGGAGTTGACTGCGGCGAGAGCCGAGCTGATCAAGGCCCAGGTGGAGTCGGCTGCCCGCGCGGGTTTTGAGTCGCTGGCCAAGGAGCGCGAAAGAACCATCAGCCAGTTGGCCGCTGAGCGAGACGGGCTACGCGCAGATTTACAAACCAACGGCGCGGTGGAGAGCCGGTCGGCCGCGCGCATCAAGGAGTTGGAAACAGAGCTGCGCAACGAGCGGCAGAACCTGGCGGAGAAGTTGGCGCTGCTCGATTCGGCGAAGCAGGCGCTTGCCAACCAGTTCGAAGCGCTTGCTGGAAAGATTCTCGACGAGAGGTCCAAGAGCTTTGCTGAAGGCAGCCAGAAAGAGATTGGAACGCTGCTGACGCCGTTGAAGACGCAGATCGAGGAGTTTCGCAAGAAGGTGGAGGAAGCGCAAAGCGATTCGAAGACCGGCGTAACGAAACTGGAGACGCTGATTGGCACGCTTGGCGGGTTGAATCAGCAACTGACCGAGGAGGCGCGCAATCTGACCACGGCGCTGCGTGGCTCGTCGAAGGCGCAGGGTGATTGGGGCGAACTGATCGTGCGCAACCTGCTGGAGAAAGCCGGGCTGCGCGAGGGTGAGCAATTCCGCGTGCAGGAGACCTTTGATGCAGCTGGTAATGGAGATGAGCGGCAAAGAAAATCCCGCCCCGATGTAATCGTCAATCTCCCCGGCAGCCGTCATCTGGTGATCGATTCCAAGGTTTCGTTAAACGCCTACACGGACTCGGTCAATGCCGCGACGGATGAAGAGCGCAAAGCGGCGGTGAAGCGTCACCTGGCCAGCGTGCGTGGGCATGTGGATGAACTCGCCGGTCGCCGCTACCATAAGCTTGAAGCGCTCGATACGCCGGATTTCGTGGTGATGTTTGTCCCCATCGAGCCGGCGTTTTTGACAGCGCTGCATGAAGATGAAGGCCTGTGGCGCTATGCGTATGAGAAGGAAGTACTGCTGGTTGGGCCGACTACGCTGCTATTCGTTATTCGCATTGTAGATAACCTGTGGCAGCAGGAGTTGCAGGCGCGCAGCGTGCAGGATGTTATGAATCGCGGCGCCGAGTTATACGACAAGTTTGTCAACTTCGTGAGCGATTTGGAAGCAGTCGGCAAGAGTCTTCGCGGCGCCGATCAGAGTTACACAAGTGCCATGAAAAAGCTGAGCGAAGGCCGCGGCAATCTGATCCGGCAGGTTGAATTGTTGCGCGGATTGGGTGTACGGACTGGGAAAGCTTTGCCGCGCAATTTGCTGGATGTGGCCGGCGTGGATGAACCCGAGCTTGCTTTGGCGGCGGAGGCGGAAGAAATCGGCGAAGAATGACGGAGGGAGCAGTGGCCTTCAGGCACGGGCCTTCGTTGCGATTCGAATCTCGATTGTCCGAAGGAAGGCCCGTGGCTAAAGCCACATTCATTGCGGCCTACATTCATGGGCCTGAAGGCCCATGCTCCCTCCGAAAAAAACAGGAGAACACGGAGTTACGAGCGGTAATCAGGCCGGCGTCACCTGGTCGCCGGCGGTTTCGCAGGCGGAGCCGGAGGAGCAGGCGGAGTAGGAGGTGCGGCCGGTGCTGGGGGTGCGGTATCCTTCGACCGCTTCAGCGTCATATCCATCCCCGGAAAGTCTCCCGAATCGGCCTTCGAGGTCAACTTGATCTCGTCGCCATTGATGGTGCAATTGTGATGAATGGTGATCCCGTTGAATGACACGTCGAAGGTGAGCTTGTCGCCGTCTACCTTGCCGCCGCTGATGGCGAGGGGGTCGCCCTGCGGTCCCTGAACTGATCCGGTAACGTTGGCGCCATCCTGCTTGAAGGTAAAGGTAAGCTGAAATGCGTTGCCATCTGGCGTTTGGGCGGTCGCTGTCCATGTGCCTGTCACGTCGGATGCCAGCGCGGTCGCTGCGGTGAGCGTCATGGCCAACGCTGCACAAATTGAGAGCAGTTTCTTCATCGAGTTCCTCGCAGCCGCTATTGCGGTGGACCCATCATACATGCAGGCAATTGGAGCCGTGCAAGACTGAATCGCCGAACGGCGGATCGGCTCGTACTTGTCTGCTGGTGAAACGAGCTTAGCGTGGTGTCCCTGAGGTTCGCAGCATTTGTTTCATGATCAGCCGTGGGCCACGAGCGCCTTTAATGCAGGCCCTTCGACTCCGCTGAAGTGCGCTTCGCTCAGGATGACAGGTTTGTGGTGAGGGAAGAACGAAAAGCAACAGCAAAAGCAACCGCAGGTCCTTCGGCTCCGCTGAAGTACGCTTCACTCAGGATGACAGGTCATTTGCCGAGATGAACCTCAGAGACAGGACACCAGGCTTCAGGGACAGAGCATCAGGCTTCAAAGGCAGACGATTGCATTCATATCTCCGCGAAGGCGGCGCGCATCCGTTTCCAGGTAATGTCCAGGTCTTCCGGGAGTACGCGGGTCTCGGATATGGTGGTCATGAAGTTCGTATCCCCAAGCCAGCGGGGCAGGGCGTGCAGGTGCAGGTGTCCGGCGACTCCGGCTCCGCCGGCTTTGCCGATGTTGAGGCCGAAGTTAAATCCGTGCGGAGTGTAGAGCTGCTGAAGGACGCGCTCCGTCCGCTGGGCCAGGTCGATCAACTCATGGGCGGTTTCCTCGGGCAAGGCGCTCAGCCGGTCAAGATGCGCATAGGGCATCACCATGACGTGGCCCGCAGTGTAGGGGTAGGCATTCAGGCAAATGAAGCAATGCTTCCCTCGCAACACCAACCCGCCGGCGGCGGAAGCCTGTTCCGGATCCATCCCGTTGGTAATGGCGTGGTCGATGGAGGCGATCAGGTTGCAGAAAACGCAGCCCAGATCGCCCGGCCACGCGGACAGGCTTGAGGGCACGCCGGGGCGCGGCGCTCCATCCGTCGCAGTGACGTAGGCATAGCGCCAGGGAGTCCAGAGGTGATCCATAATTCGAGTCCAACCGGTGTTCTATCGGCGGTTCAGTTTTTTAGCGCGACGATTTCCAGCTTGTCTCCAGGCTTCAGGTTTACGTCGCCGCCTTTGGAGAAAAACGAAAGCGTGACACAGGAAATCGGAATCATGTACCAGGACTTGTACACCACGCCCGACAGGCCATCGGTCAAGTCTTTTGCGCCGATGCCCACCCCGCCGTCCATCAGCATACTGGCAACCTGCTTGCCCCGTCCCGCCTGAATCTTTCCCTCGTCAGATGGCTTTTTTGTCTCCACTGTAAGCGGCAGATCGAATTTGAGCATCAAGTGCCCGCGCCGGAAGAACCGCTTCGCGGGAGTGGAGATCAGAGTCCCGGAATAGATCCCCGAAGGACACTTTACGGTGAACGGGGTCCCCGTCGCCATCCAGGAAGAGGCGTAGGTTTGCAGTGCGCAGGTCTCGGCCAGGGCAGAGGCCGAGAACAGGAATAGCGACAAGGCCAAGACCTTCTTCAACGACGGCTCCCGCGGGGGACTCCGACGCTGCAAAATCGGCCCGCTGCTCGTGGGGATGGGTTCAGAGCCGATTATACCCTGCGCAGTCCCTAAGGCTGTGACGCCGGTGTATGTTGCTAAGTCCATTGTTCGGCGCTCAATCTATGAAAATTGGGTTGCAATCTGATACGGCCAAACTGTTGGATTGACGCGGGAAAGCCGTGTTGCTACACTCATTAATGCAGCTCACTGCGCGTATTCCCGCAGCGAGATGCGGCCGCCCTCCAGCAAGCCGTTGCCTGCCGGGTGAATCCCGAGGAGACCAGTCGCACGTCCGACCAGCGCAACCGGCTGGCAGGACTGTCCCTCGTGACAACACATCGGTGCAGTCACAAAGGTCAGTGGCAGGGAAGAGCGGTCACAAGAAGGCAAGCCCGTCCGCGTTCGACGCGGCGCGGGAGCCACTCCCAGCGGCAGGCAATAGGCGTCGCGGGAGCAAGGAATTCCGGAGCATCAGTGATGGCAAACGTCCTCAATCCCGAACCCGAGAGCATAACCCTGAACACCGAATTGGAAACACCCACCCTTGAGCCTGCGACGGAGCTGGAATCTCTTCCGAGAATTGACCAGTCGTTGCGTGAATCCACGTCCAACACCGAGACCGCCGAAGCAGTAGCAGCAGTCGAACCAACCGCGCTGGACGCCGATGCCCTAACCGTGCCTGTAGCTGAGGCCGCACCAAAGGTTGCAGAGGTAGTCAACGAAACAAGCGCAAGCGCAGAGCCTGAGGCCAAAGCAGCCGTCGAGGTTGCGGCTTCGGCAGAGCAAGCCGCTGAGGTCGCGCCTGCTGAGCTCGCAGCTCCGGATGAAGGTCATCTTGTGGCCGAGCAGGCGCATGAGTCCCATGGTCTCGAAACCATGGACGACTTCTCCGCCGCTCTCGCCGCATTTGAGCGCGAACAGGCCGCTGAGGCAGCCGCTGTCGAAGCCTATGGAGACAAGGTGGTCTCCGCCACCGTCCTCAAGGCCACGGACAAGCACCTGATTGTGGATGTTGGCCTGAAGTCCGAGGGCATGGTCCCTATCGAGCAGGTTCTCGATCACACTGGCGCAGTCAAGTTCAACGCCGGCGACGTGATCGACGTGGTCATTGAGCGCGAAGAGCCGGAAGGCGGCTACCTGGTCAGCTACGAGAAGGCCCAGCGCATGCGCGTTTGGGACGTGATCGAGAAGGCTGCCAACGACAAGACGCCGGTAATCGGCACGGTAGTCAGCCGCGTCAAGGGCGGCCTCACCGTCGACATCGGCCTCAAGGCGTTTCTGCCCGGCTCGCAGCTTGAGATTCGCCCCGTCCGCAATCTCGACGGCTATCTGGGCACGCAGATCGAAGTCCGCGTCATCAAGCTGAACAAGAAGCGCGGCAACGTCGTCGTCAGCCGCAAGGAAATCCTCGAAGAAGAACAGAACGCCAAGCGCTCCACCACCCTGGAGCAGCTCGGCGAGGGCGCCGTGCTTACCGGCACGGTGAAAAACCTTACCGATTACGGCGCGTTCGTCGACCTCGGCGGCATTGACGGCCTGCTGCACATTACCGACATGAGCTGGGGTCGCCTTACACATCCCCGCGACCTGGTCAATGTAGGCGACGAGATTCAGGTTAAGGTGCTCAAGTTCGACAAGGATAAGCAGCGCGTCTCTCTCGGATTCAAGCAGCTCACGCCCGACCCGTGGCTTGACGCTTCCGAGCGTTATCCGGTTGGCGCGCGCGTCAAGGGCCGCGTGCTTTCGGTCACCGACTACGGTGCGTTTGTCGAGCTGGAGCAGGGCATCGAAGGCCTGGTTCACCTCTCTGAGATGACCTGGTCGAAGCGCCTCAAGCACCCGTCGAAGCTGGTCAAGCCGGGCGACGAAGTCGAGACCGTCGTACTGAGCGTGAACCCGGCCGACCGGCGCATCTCGCTGGGCATGAAGCAGCTACTCGACAACCCGTGGGAGAACCTGACTGAAAGATATCCTGCCGGCACGGTCGTCGAGGGCCGCGTCCGCAACCTCACCGACTTTGGCGCCTTCATCGAAATTGAAGACGGCATCGACGGCCTGGTTCATGTGTCCAATTTGAGCTGGACCAAGCGCGTCAAGCACCCGTCTGAAGTCGTCAAGAAGGGCGAAAAGGTGAAGGCTGTCGTTCTCGGCGTTGAGCCACAGAATCGCCGCTTGAGCCTGGGCATCAAGCAGCTTCAGCCCGATGTTTGGGAGAGCTTCTTCGCCACTCATCGCGTGGGCGACATCGTCCACGGCAAGGTGCTGCGGACTGCGCAGTTCGGCGCATTCGTCGAGATCGCGGAGGGCGTGGAGGGTCTGTGCCACATCTCCGAGGCAGGCGACGAAGGCGGTGGGCCGTCCAAGCTTGAGACCGGTCTGGAGCACGACTTCAAGATCATCAAGATCAACGTGGAAGAGAAGAAGGTAGGCCTGAGCCTGCGCGCGGTAAGTGGCCAAGAAGCCAGCCGCGAGCACGTAGAAAAATACAAGGCCGAAAGCCACGGCCACGGCGATCGCGGCGATCGAGGAGGCAGCCACAAAGCGCCAGTCTCCAGCTCGACCACGACGCTTGGCGATTTGATCAACTGGAAGAGCGAGCGCGAAAGCTAGTCCACCTAAACCATGCAACGTAGAACGGCCACTCTTCGGGGTGGCCGTTCTGCGTTGGCGCAAGTTGTATGGAAACCAGTGCCGTTTTGGCGCGCAGCCGTCCTGGTTTTTTGCATCCAACTAGAGATGCGACGCTGATCACATCGCTGCCTATCCGGGATCGAGTAGACTTTCCCTGCTTTGATCGGACGGGCGCGAATTGATCGCCGCGATGCCTGATTTAGGCTCGCTTGTTTGTGGTACTTTGGGGAGTGCTCAAAAACGGTGCAGTTCCGGCGGGTCTTTGCGACTGTCTGCGGGTCCGTATCTGGGTCCAAGCGGCAGAACAGGAAGGGTCAAAATGAGGATGCGCAGAGGTTCTTTTGCAGTGGGCTTCGTCGTATTGTGCATCGCGGGTTGCGGCGGAAGCGGCGGAGGAAACACCACGCCTCCCCCGCAACCAGCTGCGACGCCGACCTTCAGCCCGGCCGCGGGAACCTATACGACCGTGCAGTCCGTGAGCCTTGCCACCACCACTGCCGGAGCTTCAATCTATTACACGATTGATGGGACCACGCCCACCAACACGTCGACTCTCTATTCGGCGGCCACTCCAATCCAGGTTTCAGCCACCACCACGATCAAGGCGATCGCCGCGGAACCGCCGGCTTATTTGAACAGCAGCGTTGCCTCGGCCGCGTACACGATTAACCTGCCGGTTGCCGCCACGCCTACGTTCTCACCCGCGCCCGGAACCTACACTTCTGCGCAGTCGGTGAGCCTCGCTGACACCACCGCCGGCGCTTCAATTTACTACACCACCGATGGATCCACGCCCACTAACAAGTCGACGCTCTTCGTGCAGGGGACGCCCATCGCCGTCTCGTCCACTGCCACGATCAATGCGATTGCCATTGCCCCAGGTTTCGCCAGCAGCGTTGTCGTCTCCGGCACGTTCACCATCAACCTGCCGGTTGCCGCCACGCCTACATTCTCGCCGCTGCCCGGCATTTTCACCGCGGCGCAGTCGGTGAGCCTGTTGGACGCCACCACCAACGCAGCAATCTACTACACCACCGACGGATCGATGCCCACCAACGCTTCGACCCTCTTCAATCCGGCGACTCCCATCGCAGTTTCATCCACCACCACGATCAATGCCATTGCAATCGCCACAGGTTATTTGAACAGCGCCGAGGCTACTGGCACCTATACGCTGAACGGACCGGCGGTATCGGTAGTCCTTAGCACCAACGACGAATCCCAGCTCATGGCCACGCAGCCAAGCATCAACTTCGCCCTGGGCAGTACGGCCGATGCGGGAACGAACACAGTCGTCGTCGATCCGACGCAGAAGTATCAGACCATTGAAGGATTTGGCGCGGCCTTCACCGATTCAGCCGCCGATTTGCTCATAAACGTGGAGCCGCCCGCATCGCTTCCCGGCACGCTCAACGACCTTTTCACCACCAACGGCGACGGCATCGGCCTCAGCTTCATGCGCATTCCCATGGGCGCATCCGACATCGCGCTGTCGGTTTATTCCTATGACGATCAGACTGTTGGAACAACCGATCTGGCTCTCGCCGACTTCTCCATCGCCCACGATCAGGCGTACATTATCCCGCTCATCAAGCAGGCCAAAGCGCTTAATCCACAGATGAAACTGATGGCCAATCCGTGGAGCCCGCCGGGCTGGATGAAGGACCCAACCTCGATGAATCCTGTCTCCATGCTGGGCGGAACGCTGCTGATGACCCCGGCGAATGAGACAGCCTTCGCCAACTACTTCGTCAAGTTCATCCAGGCTTACAAGGCTGCCGGCGTGCCCATCGATTACATCTCGCTGCAGAATGAGCCGCTGAATATCACTACGGCTTATCCGAGCATGGGCATGAGCGACACTGTGCAGTTAGCGCTGCTGCAAGGCTACGTGCTGCCCGCATTCACTACCAACAACATCACTGCCAAGGTGTTTGCCTACGACCACAACTGGGATACTCCGTCGTATCCGCAAACGGTTTTGGGCGGATTGACGGCTCCGCAACTTGCGCAGATGGCCGGCACAGCCTGGCACGGCTACGGCGGCGCACCCGGCGCGCAGCAACTTCTGCAAAACCAGTTCCCGGATCTCGGCAACTGGGAGACGGAACACTCGGGCGGCACTTTTACGGCCGATCAGTTCACCACGGATTTTCTGGAGATCACGCAGGTGCTGCGCAACTCCGGCAAGTCGTTCGTGAAGTGGAGCCTGGCGCTGAACGAGAAGCTGGGCCCCAACCTTACCCAAAACGCCGGACTGGGTGGATGCAACACCTGCACGCCAATCATCACGGTCAACAGCACAACTGGCGCGGTCACCAAAGACATCGAGTTCTACACGCTCGGCCACTACAGCAAGTACGTGTTGCCGGGCGCGGTGCGCGTCTACTCGAGCAATACGTCCAACATCGCCAGCGTCGCCTTCCAGAATACCGATGGCTCGATGGCGCTGATTGCGTCGAACACAACTTCCGCGAGCCAGACCTTCCAGGTGCAGTGGGGCACGGAATCGTTCTCCTATACGCTGCCCGCAACCTCGGCCGCAACGTTTACATGGACGGGAACGGAGACGGGCACAACGCCTCCTGTTACGGCCAAGGCAGAGATTCAGGGCTCCAGCTTCATCAGCGAGTCGGGCCTCGAAACGGAGACCACCGGCGACTCAACCGGCGAATATGACCTGGGCTATCTGACGGCGGGCGCTTATACCGTTTATGAGAACGTGGACTTTGGCGCTTCCGGTTCCATCAGCCAGGTGAATGTGCGCTCGGCCAGCGGCGGCAACGGTGGCACCGCGAAGTTCTACCTGGACAGCATGACGAGTGCTCCCATTGCTACCGTGAACCTGCCCGTGACCGGCGGCTGGCAAACCTGGACGACGGTCAACGGACCCGTTACCGGCGCGTCCGGAGTGCATACGCTGCACGTAGTCTTTGGTGGGGGCGGAACAACCGACAGTATCGCCAACGTCAACTGGTTCCAGTTCCAGTAGCGCAATCGCGAAGCGCGGGCGGGACGATCAGTCTTTCTGCATTTGGCGCAACACCAGCACAATGCACAGCGCGGTAAGTACGCTGGCCAGGGCGAAGAGAAATGCGCTGCGGTAGCCCCATGCGCCAATGACGGCTCCGGCGATCGGGCCGACGAGAAAAAACGAGACGTCGGAGAAGCCGGTGAAGACGCCGAGTGCAGTGCCGCGATTCTGCATGGGCACGCGCTTCACGGCTTCCACGCCCAGCGCGGGAAACACCAGGGAAAAACCGAAGCCCGTGAGCGCTGCTCCGCATGAGGCCATCCAGGGTGAGTCGGCGCTCCACATCAGCAGCACGCCCACCGACTCTACCGACATGCAGAGAATGCAAACCGCGAATCCGCCAAAGCGGTTGATGGCCTGGATGAACAGCAAGCGCGCTGTGATAAAGGCGACGCCAAAAGCAGTCAGGCAGAGGGCCGCGCCGTTCGGGTCCCAGTGGCGGCTGAGGTAGTAGAGAGTCACAAAGGTTGCCAGCACGCTGTACCCGATGCCGCCGAGAGCCAGCGCCGTGCCGTACGGAGCGACGCGGCCCAGCACATCGCGAAAGGGCAAGTGCTCGCCGGGCGTAATCGGAGCGGGCGCCTTTCGCAGCGCAAAGGCGAAGCTGACGGCGCAGACTGCTGTGGTCAGCCAGCCCAGTGAGGCCAGTCCCAGGTGCGTGTCAAGGATCACGCCGAGCGGCGCGCCCAGCGCCAGTCCGCCATATGTGGCCACGCCGTTATATGAGATGACCTTGGCGGTGTGCTGGGGTCCGGCGCTGGTGATGCCCCACAATGTTGCTCCGGTTGAGCCCAGGCTTTCTCCCACGCCGAGAGCCAGGCGGCTTGTGATGAGCGCGACAAAGGTCAGCAATGGACTGAAGTGCAGGGCCACGGCCGCAAGAAGCAGCAGGCCGCTGAGCGTGCAGGCGGCCATGCCCCACAATACTGAGACGCGAGCGCCGGCGTGGTCGGAAATGCGTCCCGCCCAGGGACGGCTGAGAAAAGTGGCAATGTACTGAACGCTGATGACCAGGCCAGCGAGGGCGGCGTGCATTCCCATGCGCAGGTGGACGAAGGCGGGCAGGACGGCCAGCGGCAATCCGATGGAGAGATAGCAGATGAAGGTGAAGTAGACGTAGCCAAGGATGGAACGAACCGCACCGCTGCCGGGGTCAGACGACGAGGCTGGAACGCTGGCGGGTGAGGACGATTGCATGCAGTCGGAGGTTGAGCCTGGGATCGGCAGGGTCTGGCTCAAGTATAGCGGAGGGAGAGTGTGCGGAGGTCGTAATTGGCTCGTTCAGCGAGGCCGGGCCAGTGCTATACTCAGTGTGCGCTCGTGTACCCGCGGCGACTCCGGAAGAACCCGGAGAGCGGGGAGCGACGACTTTTGGAGGAGCATCATCGCACTCGACAAACGTTCTGCAAAGTCCTTTATTCGCATCAACGATCGAATTCGCGCGCGTGAAATCCGCGTAATCGACGAAAACGGCGAACAGATGGGCATTCTTCCGCCCTTTGAGGCACTGAGAATCGCCCGCGAGCGCGGCTTGGATCTGGTTGAGGTATCGCCCAACGCCGTGCCGCCGGTCTGCCGCATCCAGGATTACGGCCGCTACCTCTACGAGAAGGAAAAGAGCGAGCGCGCGGCCCGCAAAAAGCAAAAAGTAATCGTGGTGAAAGAGGTCAAGTTCTCCGTGACCCTGGACGAACACGACTACCAGACCAAGAAGAACCAGGCAGTGCGGTTCCTCACCGAGGGCGACAAGGTGAAGGCCAGCCTGCGCTTCCGCGGTCGCCAGATGGCTCACCGCGAACTAGGCTACGCGAAGATAAACCGGCTGATCCAGGACATTGGCGAAGCGGGGATTGTGGAGTTCATGCCACGCATGGAAGGCACCATTCTGCACGCCATTCTGGCTCCGGCCAAGAAACAGGATGCTCCCAAGCCCAAAGCTCCGGACGCTCCAAAACCAGCATCCAAAGCTCCGGGATCCCTGAGTCCAGAAGCCGCACAAGCTGAGGGATAGACTCAAGCCAAATTTGACTCCCCCCACAATGGCCGCCCTTTCCGGGCGGCCTTTTCGCTTCGTGGGCTGGCATTTCCCGCCGATTTGTGAGTCGTGCAGCAACCGAAAAGCACCGGCATCGGGTCACAGGCGATTTTTATCCTGCTCCTCTTGACAATCAAGATGAAGATGAGTTACCTCTTGATTGTCAAGAGGAGATTTGTTCATGGCGCAGAAATCGGGTGATGTGGTGCAGGGAACGCTGGAGATGCTCATTCTGAAGACGCTGGCGCTGGAGCCGATGCACGGCTACGGGGTGGCTCTGCGCATTGAGCAGGTGAGCAATGGGGTGTTTCGCGTCAATCCTGGTTCGCTGTTGCCTGCGCTGGCGCGCATGGAGCGCGCCGGACGAGTGAAGAGCGAGTGGCGCTCGACAGAAAACAATCGGCGCGCAAAGTATTACATGCTCACCGCTGCTGGGCGTAAGGCGTTGAAAGATGAAACGCACGCGTGGGGCCGCCAGACGGCGGCGATTTCCCGGATTCTGGAAGCGTAGTACGTCGCATGCGTGGATCAGTGGTTTCCCGGGTCTCAAAAGCGAGACCTGGGGCGCCCAGCAACGGCGGGCGGAGGGAGGGCGCGATGGGATTGATTGGGAACATAGCCGCCGGTCTGCGAGCCCTGGCAGGCCGCACTAGCGTGGAACGCGAGATGGACGAGGAACTGCGCGGCTTTCTTGAATCCTCAGCGGAACAGAAAGTGCGCGCGGGCATGACGCCCGAGCAAGCAGTCCGCGCAGCCCGCGCCGAGATGGGCAGCGCCAACGCCGTGAAGCATCGCATCCGCTCCACGGGCTGGGAGACGGCAATTGAAAATCTGTGGCAGGATCTGTGCTACAGCCTACGCATGCTGGCCAAGAGCCCGGTCTTTACGCTGGTGGCCGTTGGATCGCTGGCACTGGGCATTGGCGCCAATACGGCCATCTTCAGCCTGATGGATGTGGTCATGCTGCGCTCGCTTCCCGTCGAAGATCCCGGGCGGCTGGTCCTGTTCGGGCAGGGCAGAATGGTGGGCAGCACCGACAGTTTGCCGGATGGGAGCCGGGACCTTTTTTCCTACTCCTTCTATCGCACCTTTAGCCAGAAGAACCAGGTCTACTCCGGCGTTGCGGCTATCGACAGCATCGAGTTTTCCACCCACGGCTCGTTGTCTGGAGCGATGAGCGAAGTGACGACAGCCTCGCTCGTCTCGGGAACATACTTCTCTGTGCTGGGTGTGATTCCCGATCGGGGACGCATCCTGACCGATGCTGACGACAAGGCGCCGGGCGCTGGCGCGGTGGCCGTAGCCAGCCATAGGTGGTGGCAGCGCCACGGCAGCGATCCCGCCGCCGTAGGCAAGACAATTCATATGGAAGGAACGGATTACACCATCGTCGGTGTTGCTCCTCCGGGCTTTTTCGGCGCAACGGTTGGCGACGTTCCCGATTTTTGGATTCCTCTCTCGATGGAGAAGCAGATTTCGCCGGGCTGGAATGGCCTGGACAACAAATGGTTTCAATCGCTCTATCTAATAGCGCGGCTCAAGCCCGGCGTCAGTGTGGCGCAGGCAAGCGCCAACACGAATCTTGTCTTCAAGCAGATTCTGCGCAGCGATTACGTCAGCCAAACTCCGTCGCAAAATGAGATTGAGAGCATCGAACATGCGCAAATTGAGTTGACCTCTGCGGCGCGAGGACTTTCGCGGCTGCGCGTGGAGTTCTCGCTGCCGCTGGAAATCCTGACCGCGATCGCCGGTCTCGTTCTGCTGGTCGCATGCGCCAATCTCGCCAATCTGCTGCTGGCGCGCGGCGCGGCCCGCTCGCGCGAGTTTGGCCTACGCATGGCCATTGGCGCGACACGATCGCGCATCATCCGGCAGCTTCTCACGGAGAGCTTCGTGCTTGCATTGCTGGGCGCGGCCGTCGGCGTGGCGTGCGCTTGGAACGCAGGCCATCTGCTACTCACCATGGCCTCAAGTCGAAGTGACGTTGCGGCCATGAACGTCAACCCCGATCTTCGCGTGCTGGCGTTTTCGCTGGCGCTTACGGTCTTTACCGCACTGCTGTTTGGGATGGCGCCGGCGATTCGAGCTACGCGGCTTGACCTGACGAGATCCTTGAAACATGGCCGCGGAATTGCCGCACCTGCATCGCGGATTTCGCTGGCGCGCGGATTGATTGTTGCGCAGATCGCACTCTCGCTGGTTCTGCTGGCCGCGGCCAGCCTATTCCTGCGCAGCCTGGTGAAGCTCACCAGTGTGGACACTGGCTTTAACCGCCAGAATGTTCTCGTCTTCTCGCTCGACGAGGGCGCGGCAGAGATTCCAGTGGATGCGCGCCTCGTGAACCTTGAGCAGCGGATCGAAGAGCGTGTGCAAAGATTGCCCGGCGTGCACGCGGCCAGCTTCGCCCTGTTCACTTTCAACCAGGGCATGTGGTCGAACGATGTAACTGCGCAGGGTATTCCGCGCACTCCGGACAACAGCCAGGATGTGCTCTTCAACGTCGTTGGCAACGGCTTCTTCTCAACCATGAGCTTGCCTATTGTGTCCGGCCGCGGGCTCGACGCGGCCGACAGGACCGATTCGCCCAAGGTCGCAGTCATCAATGAGACCATGGCCCACCGGTTCTTCCCCGACGGCTCGCCCGTTGGTCACCGATTCGGCATGGGTGACAATCCGGCACACAGCGGCGATATAGAAATCGTCGGCGTGGTGAAGAATGCCAAGTACGTGTCCTTGCAGGAGAGCCCCGAAGCCGCCGCGTATTTTCCGTATTCGCAACACGCGCAATACGAATTCAACTTTGAGGTGCGCTACACGGGCGATGCGGCGCAGATGATTCCGGCGGTGCGGCGCGCCATCGCGGAGGTCAATCCGAATCTCCCGGTCAACGCTATCTCCACGCTCACCGAGCAAGTGGACGAATCGACAGCCAATCAGCGGCTGATCGCGCGGCTCTCTGCGTTCTTCGGATTACTGGCCGCGTTCCTGGTCTGCATCGGCATCTACGGCCTGTTGTCGTACGCCGTGGCGCGGCGCACCAGCGAGATCGGCGTGCGCATGGCGCTGGGAGCCAAACGCTCGAATGTTCTTTGGCTCATTCTGCGCGAAGTTCTGGTGTTGGCTGCAATCGGGATTGCTATCGGCGTTCCGGTGGCGCTGGAAGGAAATCACCTGGTTGCCAAGCTGCTTTATGGGCTCAGCCCGGCAGACCCGGCGAGCCTGTTCGCGGCCATCGCGATGCTGATCGGCATTGCGACTGTTGCAGGATATCTGCCGGCACGCAGGGCTTCGCTGGTTGAGCCAAACGTGGCGCTGCGCTGCGAGTAAGCGCGGAACGGAAGAAGGATTTTAGGAGAATGCGATGGGATTGTTTGGAAATATGGCTGCCGGCGTGCGGGCGCTGATGGGCCGTTCGCGGGTGGAAGGCGAGATGGACGAAGAGCTGAGCGGTTTTTTGCACGCTTCGACCGAGGCAAAGCGTCGCGCCGGCATGACACCGGAGCAAGCCGCACGCGCAGCCCGTGTGGAGATGGGCAGCGCCAACGCAGTGAAGCACCGCATCCGCTCCGCGGGTTGGGAGACGGCAGCGGAAAATCTCTGGCAGGATCTGCGCTACAGCGTGCGCATGCTGGCCAAGAGTCCCGGATTTACGCTGGTGGCGGTCGCGTCGCTGGCGCTGGGTATTGGCGCCAACACTGCGATTTTTACCCTCATCAATGCCGTGCTACTCCGAGAGCTGCCGGTTCGCGCGCCGAATGAGTTGGTTTCTTTCGGCAAAGCTCTCAGCGGCGGAGTGCTGGGCGGGGTCGATATGGGAACGGCCGATCTTTACCCTTACGATTTTGCCCGCCAGTTGGAGAAGCAACCGGGACCATTTGTTGGAATATTTTCGTACAACAGCAGAATGCGCAAGGTAGGCGTGCAAGTTGGTGAGCATCCTACCGGGCAAGCTGCGCAGTTGCTCACACACCTGGTTTCCGGAAATTACTTCGGCGTACTGGGCGTGCCGATGTTCATGGGCCGTCCCATTCAACCGAGCGATGCCGAAACGCCGGGGCGCAACGCCGTCGTTGTAGTCAGCTATCACTACTGGCGCGAGACCATGGACGCCGACCCAGGGGCAATCGGCAAGGTGTTGACCGTCAACGGCGTGCCTTGCACGGTAGTTGGCGTAGCGCCGCCCAAGTTCTACGGAATTGTGGTGGGGCCCGAACCGCCTGAACTTTGGGCGCCACTGACGATGCAGGCGGAATTGACGCGGGAGCCTACGATGCTGGCGGTGGATGGGCCATACTGGCTGCACCTTGGAGCCAGGAGCGCGGCGGGGTCCAGCATTGCGCAGCAGCAAGAGTGGCTGAATGGCCAAATCCGCGCGTACATTTTGGCGCACGAGGGCGGAAAGGTTTCGCCGGAGCGGCGCACGGAGATTGAGCGAATTACCGAGCCGCTGGTGCCGGCAGGATCGGGCGTTTCCTCACTGCGCCTGAATTTCGAGAAGCCGCTGCAGATTCTTATGGGAGTGGTGGTTCTTGTCCTGCTGGTGGCTTGCGCCAACCTGGCCAACTTTCTTCTTGCCAAAGCTGCGGCGCGGGAGCGGGAGATTTCAACACGGCTGGCGCTGGGATCGAGCCGGACGCGGATCGTGCGGCAGATACTGATGGAGGCACTGCTGCTTTCAGCCGCTGGCGGCGTCTGCGGGTTAGTGCTGGCCTTTTTTGCCTTGCGCGCGCTGACCCAGTTTGTGGCTTCCGGCGCGACGTACACGTCGCTTGACCCCACGCCGGACATCTCCGTGCTGGCATTCACGCTTGGAGTCTCGGTGCTGACCGGCATCCTGTTTGGGCTTGCTCCGGCACTGCGCGTTGCGCGCGTCGATGGCGGCCAGGCGCTGAACGCAAGTGCGCGCACAGCCGCAGGCAGCGGGGGACGCGGAGCCCGGCTGCTGCCCCGAGCGCTGGTGGTCGCACAGGTGACGGCTTCAGTGATTTTGCTGGCCGGCGCGGGATTGTTTCTGCGCTCGCTCACCAATCTTGAGCAGCAGGACTACGGCTTCAATCGATCGCACATGCTTCTTGTGACTCTCGGCGACAAGTTCGGAGGACTCAAACCGGAGCAGCTCGCCGGATTTTATCAACGGGCCCTGGACCGCATGAACGCGCTGCCGGGTGTCAAAGCGGCAGCTTTCTCGAGCGCCGCGCCGATGAGCCACAGCAGTTGGAACTCGACACTGAAGGTGCAGGGATATGTCCCCGGGCCCAAGGAGGACACGTCGGCGATCCTGGAGCGGGTGTCGACTGGCTACTTTGACGCTACGGGCATTCGCATCATTCAGGGCCGCGCGCTGGGGCGTGAAGATGCGCCCAATGCAACCAAGGCGGTGGTGGTCAATCGCGCCTTTGCCGAGCACTACTTTCCGCGCAATGACGCCGTTGGCCACCTGATCACGCTCGATGACGACACCAATGCCGGTCCGTGGCAGATTGTCGGCGTGGCCGCGAACACACGCTATTCGGGTCCGAGCGAAAAGCCGCAGGCGCAGGTCTACTTTCCGGTGCAGCAGTTAGTGGTTGGAGAGAACAGCTACGCGGAGTGGCTGCAGTTGAGTACCACGGGCGATCCGGCAAAGATGACAAGCACGGTGCGCGCCGCGCTGGCGGAATTGGACCTGAATATGCCCGTGCTCAGGATTGAGAGCATCGGCGATCTGACGGACCGCTTCGTCGCCAATGAACAACTCATTTCGAGACTCTCGGGAATCTTTTCCACCCTGGCGGTTCTTCTCGCCGGGATCGGAATCTACGGAGTGATGAGCTACGGCGTAGTGCGGAGGACCAACGAGATCGGCATTCGCATCGCATTGGGCGCGCAGCATGGCGCCGTGCAATGGATGGTTCTGCGCGAGTCGCTGGTGCTGCTGGGCGTGGGGCTGGCGCTCGGACTTCCGTTGTCAGTGGCCGGCTTGCGCCTGTTGCAGTCGCAGCTCTTCGAATTGAGCGCATCGGATCCGCTGACTCTGAGCGGCTCGGTCTTCATTATTGCCGCGGTTACTCTTCTGGCGGCATGGCTGCCCGCACGCCGGGCAAGCAGGGTAGATCCGATGGTGGCGTTGCGCTGCGATTGAAAAAAAGCCGCGATGGAAGCCGATCAGAGTGGGTGAAGAGCGGCGTTTGGCGTGTATGCTGTCGGCATGCGTTTTACTTCGTTCGGAATCGTAGCGGGCGGAATTGCCGTCGCCGCGCTCATCCTTGTCCCTTCTCCGGCATGCGGCCAGGCTGCTGCAAGTCCGTCTACCGCGGCGGCGCCCGCTGTGGCCTCGGAGCCGCACTTCCCCAGCAACGAAGACCTTCGCCATGTGAAGGCGATTGGCGCGCCCGTGCTCTCTCCCGACGGCAAGCTTGTGCTCTTCGCTGTGACCGAGGCCACGGCCGATGGGGCCAAGACTCACCTATGGCTGGCTCCGGTTGGAGGTGGTCAGGAAAAGGCGCGGCAGATTACCTTTTCTCCGCCTGCAGAAAAAGGCGGCGAGCGTGGTGCGCAGTGGGCTCCGGATGGTTCCGCGATTTACTTCGTGGCCAAACGCGGTGAGCAGACACAGTTGTTCCGGCTGGACATGCGTGGCGGCGACGCTGCCCCCTACGACCTGAAGGTTCTTCCCGTGGTGGACGAGTCGAAGATCCCAGGGGCGATTCCGCCGGCCGGAGCCGAGGCAGCGTCGGCGGCGGACAAGAGCTCCGACAAGAAAGCCGATGCGCCCAAGGCAGAAAAGAAGGCGGATGCTGCAGCGGAGCCGCTGCCGCTCGACGTGGGCGGATTTGCGCCCTCCCCGGATGGAAAGTGGCTGGCGATCTGGGCGCGCGACCCCGAGACTCCGGGAGAGAAAAAGCAGAAGGACGCCAAGGCCGACGCTTCCTGGGTGGATCACGAATTGCATGGAACGCGGCTCTACCTGGCCGCGCTCAAGACCGACGGCTCGGTTGATGGAGCGCTGAAGCCGGTTGCAATCTTCCCGGATGTTCACCAGGCTATTTGGCCTCTGGCTTCGGACAAGCTGCTGGTCGTGACCGAGAAGCCAAACGGGGTTTCGGATCTGGGTCCGGCGGGGGCTGCATGGCTGGTGAACGTCGCGGCGCTGGACAAGCCCGTGAAACTAGAGGGAGTTCCGGCGACGGTGGGTGGAGTTGCAGCATGGCGGCCCGATGGCGCAGAGCTGGCGTTTGCCGCTCAGACCCCCGAAGATGCGCCTCCGGGCTATGAGGAGTTGTTTGCGCTCGATGTGGCCGGGGCTACACCTGGGCAAGGCGCGGCGCGGAGGCTGACGGCGGGCTTTGCAGGTCAACCGCCCGGCGGTTCGCTTTACTACGCGGCGGATGGTTCGCTCGTCGCATTGGCCGGAGTGGGAACCCACAATACGCCGGTGCGCATTGGCCTGGACGGCAAGACGCCTCTGGTTCCAGTCGATCTGGACGCCAGTGTGGTGAGCGGACTGAACACCAACCGCAAGCAGACCGGCTGGGTTTGGTTGGCGGATTCCGGTGGGCAACTGCCGAAGCTGTGCTTTGCGGCGAAGCTCGGCGATCCCTGCCAGACTGTGCCCACGCCGGACGTTGCACCGGCCAATCTGCGCATGGTCAAGCCGGAGCTGATTCGCTGGAAAAGTGACGGGCTGACCATCGAAGGACTGCTCTATCTTCCCCAATCGACCTCGACTACGGCGAAGGTCCCGCTCATCATGGACATTCATGGCGGCCCGCATGGCGCATGGGAAGACAGGAATGACCTCTTTGCAGCGTTTATGGTGGGGCACGGATGGGCCGTGTTGCGGCCCAATCCGCGCGGATCCTCGAGCTACGGAACGAAATTTTCCGCGGCCAACAAGAACGACCTGGGTGGCGGCGACTACCGGGATGTAATGGCCGGGGTGGACGCGGCGCTGGCGAAATATCCGCTAGACCCCAACCGCATGGCGCTGATGGGCTACAGCTACGGCGGCGAAATGGCAGGCTTTGTCGAGGGCAAGACAGACCGCTTCAAGGCGATTATCAGCGGCGCGCCGGTGATTGACCAGAACAGCGAGTACGGCACTGAAGGCGATTCCTGGTACGACCGCTGGTACTTCGGCAAGCCGTGGGAGCATATGGACGACGCCTGGAAGCAAAGTCCGCTGTCGGGCGCGGCGCACGCCAAAACGCCTTTCATGCTGCTGCAGGGAGAAAGCGATACGACCGACCCACTCGGCCAATCCCAGGAGATGTACCGAGCGCTGCGCCAGGAGGGCGTGCCGGTGGAGCTGGTGACCTATCCGCGCGAAAACCACGGTCCGCTGGGCGGCGGCATTTTTGGCCACCCGTCCCCGGAACCCTGGCACGGGTTCGACGCGCGGCAGAGGATTGTCGAATTCATTGACAAGGCATTCGCGGCCACTGCCGGCAAACCCTGAAACTCAGTCCAGCCAGCGCATGCTGTTCAGCCACGCCATGCCGGCTGGTTTGGCCGGAAGGACCGGCAGCACGATGAAGCCTTCGCGCCAGTGACCGCCTTCGCGACGGGGAGGGTTGCCCACAATGCGTGTCGCGGCAGTGTTGCGCTCTTCCAGGGCCAGGCCGGGCAATCCGCCAACGATGGCCTGAAGCTGATCGTGGTTGGGAGGCCGGCTCGTCGTAATCGGGATCAGTGAGTTCAATGCGCCATAGGCTTCGGCCAGATCGCTGACCCGCGCCCGGCGCTTGGCGGGCAGCGGCTTCAGGCCCAGCGATTTCCAGGCAGCATGCGGGTAGCTCTCCACCAGGATGCGTTCCGGTGGAGAGCCGGGCTGCTCCTGTGTCTCAAGCCGCCGCCAGCCGCGCCTGCACAGGTCATCGTAGACATCCAGGCAGAACTCGGCGAACGCCCTGTAGGTTACCGGCTTCACCATGCCGGGAAGGCCGGTTTTGGCGGCGGTGTTCAGTTGACGCTCGCTTACGCGGCAGTGTTCCAGTCCGTTCGAGCCGGATTTCCAGGCCTGCGGCCCGTCGAGCATAATGACACGGATGCCGCGAACAGTACAAAGATGATTGAGGCGGCCGGCAAGGACATTGGCGTCGACGGGTCCGGGCGGGTCGCCGGATTCGATACTGGCGATGATGTCGCAGAAGATGGGCGAGCCTGCTGGCTTCTTTCGCTCCAGCACCACGATGCCCACTTCGGACCAGCGGCGGTAAGCGAGATCGACGGATAGGATGGCCACGCTTCAACCCTACGGCTGGGAAAGCTGGAGAACAAGAGCGAACGAAGTGAAAATGCGCTGGTTTTACCTCATTGGAACAATGGGCTAAAACGGAATTGCGCCCGGGATCAAAACACCGAGACGGCCGGCAGCCAAGGATTTGTGAAAGCGAGAAAGCGCTGTGATAGACTCCGGGGCGTTATGCGAATCAGACTTTCCGCGTTGCCAATCTTGGTTTTGTTCGCTGGTTTTGTAAACGTTGCGCTTTCGGCGCAGGAAAACAACATCGCCGGCGCACCTTCGCCCCAGCCGGGCGCACCCCATTTGGAGAAGCGGGGTGTGGCCACGCAGCTTATTGTGGACGGCAAGCCCTTCCTGATGCTGTCTGGGGAACTGCATAACTCCTCATCGTCAAGCCTGGAATACATGCAGCCCATCTGGCCCAGGCTTGCGGCCATGGGGTTGAACTCGGTGGTCACTCCGCTCAGCTGGGAGTTGATCGAACCCACCGAGGGCAGCTTCGACTTCACACTTGTCGACGGCTTGCTCAAGCAGGCGCGAGACGCACACCAGCGCGTCGTCTTTCTGTGGCTGGCGTCCTGGAAAAACGGCATGTCGAGCTATGCGCCGGTATGGGTGAAGCGAGATACGCGGCGGTTTCCGCGTGTGGTCTTGCACGGCAGCGAAGTTGAGGTCCTGAGCCCCGCCGGTGCCGCGACACAGGAGGCGGATGCGCGCGCCTTTGCTGCTCTGATGCACCACATCAAGGATGTGGACTCCCAGAACCATACCGTAGTCATGATGCAGGTCGAGAACGAGGTCGGGATTCTGGGCGACTCGCGCGACCACTCCGATGCCGCGGACAAGGCCTTCGCCTCGCCGGTGCCGGAAGAATTGACGGGCTATCTGAAGGCCCATCGGGACGCTCTCTATCCCGATCTGCGGGCACTGTGGGAGGCAAACGGAGCCAAAACTGCGGGAGCCTGGGCGGAGGTGTTTGGGAGCACGGCGCGGGCGAATGAGGTGTTCATGGCCTGGCGGTACGCTCGCTTTATCCACGCGGTGGCTGCCAGAGGCAAGGCCGCCTACAACATCCCCATGTATGTGAATACCTGGCTGGCGGAGGGAAATGCGCAGCCCGGAGACTATCCCAGCGGCTGCCCGGAGCCCTGGGTCGTGGATGTGTGGAAGGCTGCCGGCCAGGCGCTGGACTTCTATGCGCCGGACCTTTATGCCTCGAACTTCGTGGAGTGGTGCAAGCGCTACCATCGCGACGGCAACCCTCTCTATATGCCTGAAACCAATGGCGGCCCAGCGGGCGCGGCGAATATCTTCTACGCCGTGGGCGAAGAAGCGGCCATGGGCTTCTCGCCTTTTGGGATCGAGTCGCAGCGCGAAGACAAGGGGGAGTTGACCGCCAGCTATAACGCGATAGCCAAACTGGCGCCGCTTCTGCTGGAGCACCAGAGCGCGGGCGATGTGCATGGCTTTTTGCTCGACAAGAGTCAGCCCTCGGTGGATTTCAACCTGGGCGGTTACATGGTCCACGTTGCGCTGGACGAGATATTCGGCCACCACGCCGAGAGCGGCTTTGGACTGATCATGGCCACCGGCAAGGACGAATTTCTGGGCGTCGGCAAGGGGTTCCGGGTGTCGTTCAAGGCGCTCGCGCCGGGTGGCCTGCAGGTGGGGATTGCCACGGTGGACGAGGGAACCTTTGACGACGGCAAATGGGTGCCCGGACGGCGTCTGAATGGCGACGAGAACGACCAGGGAGGGGCCTGGCGGTTTGATCCGCGGCAGCTGAATACGGAAAAGGCGACGGTGTACCGGTTTGAATAGCGTGATGGCGGCCGGAATTCCAGACGACAACGATCCGCTACTGGTCTGAAAACCAGCCTTGCGGTATACTGACTGAAGCCTCAAGAGGGCAGGGAGACCCCTGTCTCAAGGGCGACGCGCCTAAGCAGACAAGAGCAACAGCCGGCCTGCCGCGGCGGACAAAGAGAAGAAAATGCCCAAGTTGAAGACCCATACGGGCGCGGCCAAGCGCTTCAGCAAGACTGGCACCGGCAAAATCAAGCGGGGCCAGACGAAGACGCGGCACATCCTTACTTCGAAGGGGCCAAAGACGAAGCGCAAGCTCGGCAAGACCGTGCTCGTTTCCGATGGCGACTACAAGAAGGTAGCGCGCATGATTCCCTACGCCTGAGCACTTCGTGCGGTCCTCGTTTTTGGGATTCGCACCGAAGAAGCTGATGGGCCATTGCGATATGGCCCCCGCCAAGTGCTTTCAGACTGGCGTGAGTTTCAGGCTTGAATGAGCGAGTGAAGAGGTTTACCGCCCTCAGAGATGAGTGGCCTCCTGCCTCCAGCCGCGTAACCGACAAACCAAATGGAGAAGAAACAATGCCCCGCGTAAAACGCAGTACCAAGCGGAATGACCGCCGGAAGAAGATTCTCAACCGGGCAAGCGGCTACTTCCTTACCAAATCCAAGCTCTATCAGGCAGCCCAGGAAGCAGTCGAGCGCGGCCTGAAGTTCGCCTACACAGGCCGCAAGCAGAAGAAGCGCCAGTTCCGCTCGCTGTGGATCGTGCGCATCTCCGCCGCCGCCAAGCTTAATGGGACGAGCTACTCGCAGTTCATCAACGGCTTGAAGAAGGCCGGCATCGAGCTCGACCGTAAGATCCTCGCCGACATTGCGGTCAAGGACGCGGCCGGATTCACCGACCTGGTGAACAAGGCCAAGGCTGCGCTGGCAGACGAGAAGAAGGCCGCCGCTTAAGCAAGCCTTTGCTCGTAGACATTAACGGCCTGGAATCCCATGGATTCCAGGCCGCTTTGCACTCGGAATAGAGAGGTAGAAAGCGATTATAATCGAGTTATTGACGATATAGCGTCGATTATTGGTGTATAAAAGACTTGATTTGCGCAATAAAGACCGTCTGGCTTAATCGTGTGGCCGCAATTAAAGGATTCGTGCCGCTCCCGGAGCACCGCTGATGAAGGTGGACTCCTGCAGAAAGGGCAGTAGCTATAATCGAGCGAAAGTAACTTATACTTTAATTATTGACATATTGTAGTCAATAATTAAAGTATAGAGTAGGCAATTTGGCTATTGGTGGCAATCCATGATCCAGCGCTTAGAGATTGAGAACTTCTATTCCATCCGCGAAACGCAGGTGATCGACCTGCGCATCGGCGCGAAAGTTCCGGACGAAGAAGGCCGGTTTGCCAAGATTAATGATGGCAGCGATGAACGTGTTCCGAAGACCGTGGCGCTGTTTGGAGCCAATGCTTCGGGAAAATCGAACGTGCTAAAGGTGCTGGCGCTGCTTCGCTGGCTCCTCGTGGACAGCGCCAAAGAAGCCCCCGATGGGATGTTGCCCTTCATGTCCTTCGCTGACGCAGCCGGTGCAGCCACTACGACTCGCATCAAAGTGTATTTTGATTGGTTTCCCGATTTATCAAACACCAATCTCCGCGAAATGGAGGCACAGCCATACGTCCAATACAGCTATGAAGTTCGGCTGCTGAATGCGGCCGGGCAGGGCGGCAAGGTTCTATCAGAAGAACTGAGGTCGCATCCAATGCTTGGCAAATCCAAGAGAATATTCGAACGGGGAGAAGATGGAAAAGTACTGACTGCCCCGAAGTATTCGATGAAGAGGTATAGCCAAATATTGGCGAAACTGCGAAAGAACGCGAGCTTGACCTCTACACTCGCGCAGTTTTCGGGGGATTTTCCGGTATTGCTATTTTGGGATTGGGCGAAAAGGATTCCATCGAATATCTTTCTCGATAAGGTTGATCTACCTGAAGCATCGATAGTGCAGTATTATGCCGAGCATCCAGATATCCTTGGTCGCCTCAATGAGGTCATCGATAGGATCGACCTCGGACTCAGTTCGATGTCCTTGGTTCAATTTCCAGCGGGAATTGGAGCAATGTTCGCCCATAAAGGACTGGATCGTCCTCTGTTGTTCCAGTTCGAAAGCGAAGGGACGAAGAGCTTTATCAAGATCTTCCCGTATTTAAAGGAAGCACTCATCGTCGGAGGTATTGCAGTCGTTGACGAGTTTGATTCAGCGATACATCCTTCCTTGCTTCCTGAGATTCTGCGTTGGTTTCATGATCCGAAGGAAAATCCCCGCAACGCGCAACTCTGGTTCAGCGGGCACAGCGCATCATTGCTAGAAGAATTGAAGAAGGAAGAGATCTTCTTTACCGAAAAAGACCAGCGGGGACGAACGAGGATTTATGGGCTTGGCGATATTGAGTCGGTGCGACGTTCGGATAACTTCTATCAGAAATACCTGGGAGGCGTGTACGGTGCTGTACCGCGGATTGGATGAGAAGGCTACGGATTCCGCAACGGACGCGAATCTACCTGGGCTGCGAGGGGCAGAGCGAACAAAGCTACGCAGCACGATTGGGTCAGATTGCCGACGAAACCGGATTGCACCTTTACATCGATAACGATGTGCTTCAACCCGGAGGAGGTGACCCTCTCGATTTGGTCCGGTTGGCGCTCCGGCGCATTACGGAGAAGGAGCGAAGGCGCACGGTATTTTCTTTTCGAGCCATTCTCCTCGACCGGGATAAATGGGGCCAGAACCCAGAACGGGACAGACAAATCGCTCCATTGGCGGCTGAGATTGGGTTGAACTTGATCTGGCAGGATCCATGCCACGAGGGGTTTCTGCTTCGCCACTTTGAGGGGCATGATACGGCTAGGCCAGTTGCGAGCGACGTCGCGCTCAGAGCGTTGTCCCGGATCTGGCCCGAATACTACAAAGCGATGCCCGCCAGCCAACTTGCCGCGAGAATCGATCTTGCGGCGGTTCGCCGTGCAAGCGCAGTCGAGGCGCAATTCGCGGTTTTCCTCGATCAAATGCAACTGCCACGCCTCTGACTAATTCTGGCCCAAAAATCCCTCTACCGCTTTCTGCCACAAATCCGGCTGGTCGACGAAGTTCATGTGGCCGCTGTTGGGCAGGATTACGAGCTGTGAACCGGCGATCTTTTCGTGCATTTCCTTGCTCAGAGCGGGGTCGCACTCGTCGTGATCGCCGGCCATTACCAGCGTGGGCACATGGATGGTGGACAGGCGGTCAACATACTCGACCGACCTGAGATTGCCGTCGATGATGAACTCGCCGTGCGAGCCCCACATTTCGCGGTAAAGCTCCCAGCTGGTGCCCATCTCCTCGCCCTGCGGGTCGTACGTCGGGTCGGGCCGGGCGCCGTAAAGGAAGGGGAAATACCCCGGTCCCCAGGCCAGATTGGCGTACTCAGCTGGATAGCGGCCATGTTCCCACACCTCTCCTTTGCCGAAGAGGCCGGCAGCCTCCAACTCATTGAGCCGCTTCAGCTTGGCAGGAGCCATCTGGGCCTTCTCGCGGGCCAGGACTTCGTTCATCTGGCGCGTTGACGGGAAGGTAGAACCCAGAATCAGGTGGCTCAGATTTTGCTGATATTTCAGGGCATAGGCCTGGGCCAGCACGCCGCCGTAGCTGTGGCCGAGCAGCGAAATCTTGCCCAGGTTGAGGGCCTGGCGGACGTCTTCCACGTCTTCAACCATGTTCTCGACGGTGTAAAGGCTTGCATCCTGCAGGCGCTGCGAGCGGCCTGAGCCGCGCTCGTCAATGAAGATGAGCCGATGCGTTCGAGCCAGGGGCAGTAGGTAAGGCAGGAAGTAGGTGTGGTCGGCGCCTGGGCCGCCATGGACCACGACGAGGGGCGATCCGTCGCCGAAGCTGACGTAGTAGATCAAGACTCCGTGGGCGTCGACGAAGCCGTCCTGCTGGGGGTAAACGGTCGGAATGGTCTGGCCAGACAATAGCCGGGTCATGCTCGGCAAGGCGAGTGAAAGCGCAAGAATTGCAGCGAAAGCGTTTGTTCTCATGCGCTCCATCCTACGATATTGCCTCGAACCAGCGACAGGCCGCCGATTGAACCGCCACCACTTATCGAGCCCCAACTCGAGGGCGCGCGCCAGAAGCGCACGCGACTGCCCCACGCAGTGGTTTATCCTGCTCTTTACGCATGATGAACGAAGACATACCCAATCTGACGTCCTTTGATGACGCCTCTCTGGACCAGGCTTTCGCCAGGGTGGAGCATCAGGCACGCACGGGAGCGGCTGCGCTCAGCGGCGAGGTCGCTGTCGAAGCCTTTCGCCTGCAGTGGCTGGGCCGCAAACAGGGGCGGCTCACGGAAATCTCCGCGCGCTGGTTGAAGGCCGCTCCGCCGGAGGCTAAGAAGGCGCTCGGGCTGCGATTCAACGCGCTCAAGTTGCTTGTCGAGGGCCTGCTCGACCAGGCTGGCGGAGGACCGGGCGGGAATTTGGGCGATGCCGCGCTCGCCGCCGAAGCCATCGACATTACCCTGCCCGGTACCCGGCGGCTCACTGGAGCCGAGCATCCCATCACGCGGACGCAGAACGAGATTGTGAGCGTTTTTGCCGCGCTGGGTTACTCGGTAGGCGTTGGACCAGAGGTTGAGACCGACTTCTACAACTTCGAGAGCATGAATTTTCCGCCCGGCCACCCAGCGCGCGACACGCAAGATACGCTGGTCATCGCCAACCAGGGGCGGCGTCCGCAGCGCGACCGGCTGCTGCTGCGCACGCACACTTCTCCGGTGCAGATGCGGACCATGGAAAAGCAGCCGCCGCCGGTGCGGATCGTGATTCCCGGCAAGGTTCACAGGAATGAAGCGGATGACGCGACGCACTCCTCCACATTCCACCAGGTGGAGGGCCTGTGCGTGGACACGAATATCACTTTCAGCGACCTGAAGGGTACCTTGGACCACGCGATGAAGGCGCTCTTCGGCTCGGCTGTGAAGACGCGCCTCTTTCCTTCGTTCTTTCCCTTTACCGAGCCCAGCGCCGACCTGCAGATCAGTTGCATCTTCTGCGGCGGTAAGGGCTGCAAGAAGTGCAAGCAGTCCGGCTGGATTGAACTGCTTGGCTGTGGCATGGTGGACCCGGCGGTGTTCGCATTCGCTGCGGAAAAACAGCCGGCATATGATCCGAAGAAGATCTCCGGATTTGCGTTCGGAATGGGAGTGGAACGAATTGCGATGATGAAATATGGGGTGAGCGAGATAGGGCAGTTCTATTCGGGAGATATGCGGTTCCTGAGTCAGTTTGTTTAATCAGTTACAGCAAGTTAGCGTGCGCTGCGCGCACATCGGCGAGTTAGCAGGTTCGCGGCAGTTATTGGAGATTGAACAGTTGTGGCAAGGACCCGGTATTTTCGTGATCTAATCGTTTGGCAGAAGGCGATGGAGTTAGCTCGTCAGGTCTACGTGAAAACTGAGGAGTTTCCAAAATCCGAGACGTTTGGACTGCGGATGCAGATGCGCCGGTCTGCTGTTGGAGTGGCAAGCCATATAGCTGAGGGCCATGGAAAGCTGACGGACGCCGAATTGCGCAGATCCCTTGGTTCGGCGCGTGGGTCGTTGTATGAGTTCGAAACGCAGAATGAGTTGGCATGCGGTCTCAAGTTTATCGACGAAGAATCATCCCGTCAGTTACTGGAATTGGCGACGGAAACTGCGAAGCTGATCAACGGACTGTTAGGAAAATTGGACCCCTGATGGGAAGACACCGAGACTCGCTAACTTGCTAACTCGCTTGGTGCGCCCAACGCACGCTAACTCGCTAATAGGTAATCAAAGATGCGAATACTCACTAAATGGCTTCGTAGCTATCTTCCCGAACTTCCGGTGGACGATGCCAAACTTGCCGAGGACCTGACCCTGCGCGGAATTGCCGTCGAGGGCATCTACGATCTCGGTGCTGGCAATGGTTCGCTCTACGAGATGGACATCACCACCAATCGCGTGGATGCGATGAACCACTACGGCATTGCGCGCGAAGCGGCGGCGATTTACGGTTTGCAACTGCCACCGCTGAGTTTCCTGCTGCCCGAGCCGCGGCCCGCGGCAAAACTATTTCCGGTGCGGATTGAAGCTGAGAGCGAGTGCGGACGATTCACGGCGCGCGTGCTGCGCGGTATCACCATCGCAGAGTCGCGCGACTGGTTCCCAGGCGCTGAGGTCGCCACTTACTTCGGGCTGCTGGAGCAGAAGCGAATCTCGAACGCGGTGGATGCAACCAATTTTGCCTGGCTGGCCATGGGGCAGCCAACGCATGCCTTCGACCTGGACAAGATCGATGGCGGCATCGTGGTGCGGCGCGCGCGCAAAGGTGAACGGCTGAAGACGCTGGATGGCGTGGAGCGCGTGCTCGATGCGGAAGACCTGGTTGTGGCCGATCATGCGAAGGCGCTGGGGCTGGCCGGCGTGATGGGCGGCTGGGACACGATGATTACGCCGCAGACGACCAATGTGCTGGTCGAGGCTGCATGGTTTGAGCCCATGGCGGTCCGCCGCACCGCTCGCCGCCATGGGCTGCACACTGACGCCAGCCATCGCTTCGAGCGCGGCGCGGATTTCAATGCGGGGCCGGTGGCTTCGGCGCTGGTGAGCAGTATTCTGCTAGCCAATGGCGGCTGGATCGAGGGTGATCTCGTTGACGCGCGAGTGGCAGAATTCGAGGCGCGGACCGCTGGACGCAAGCCTGTGGGCCTGGTTCTGAGCGAAGTGCGCCGCATTCTCGGCTCCACGATCGATGCGGAGGGGATTGCCGCGGGAACTGTCGGGGGTGTGCTGACGGCGTTGGGTTGCGGGCTGGCGGCTCAGACCCCTGCGGTGGGGCAGGCCCTCGGAAATGCGGACTGGCTGGTCAGGCTTCCGAGTTGGCGGCTGGACCTGGAGCGGGAGATTGACCTGATTGAAGAGGTCGCGCGCGTTTACGGATACAACCGCTTCGCGAACACTCTGCCGGAGTTTGGAGAGGGAGTGCGCGCGCTGCCGTGGGCCGAGAGCGAAGCTGTGGTGCGGCAGACGCTGCTGGCGGCGGGCTTCAATGAAGCCATTGCCAGCACCTTCTGCTCGGCGGCGGAGGCTGCTATGACCGCGCCGCAGCCTGGCCTCGTCGTTGCGCTCGGAAACCCGCTCAGCGAGGAAGCCGGAGTGCTGCGGCCGTCGCTTGTGCCCGGAATGCTCGAGATGATTGCCGGCAATCTTCACCGCGATGTGAGCGACGTGCGGCTCTTCGAGTTGGGGACTGTCTTCAGCGGCACAACGGAAAAGGTTGAGGAGCGGCCGGCGGTAGCGTTTGGCGCGGCGGGCAGCTTGCCGGAGCAGGGGGCATTGCATCCCGCGCGGACTATCGACTTCTTCGACGCGAAGGGTGTTGTCGAGCAGGTGCTGGCGCGTTTCCAGGCGCGGACTGTCTACTTCGATCGCTTTCCTGCCGAGGCTGGGCTGACGCCGGAGTGGCTGCACCCTTACCGGTCGGCGCGGGTCGCTGCGGAAGGCGTGACGGTGGGCTGGTTTGGGCAACTGCATCCGCGCGAGGCGGCGGCGCGAAAGTTAAAGGAGTCGGTTCTTGTGGGCGAGTTGTATTTGGACCGGCTGTATAAACTGCCGCTGCGCAAGCCGGTTGCCAAAGAGATTTCCCGATTCCAGCCGGTGCGGCGCGATTTCTCGTTAATCCTGGATGAAAATGTCGCCTGGGAAACGATCGACCAGGCGCTTGCGGCGTTGCAGATTCCCGAACTGGTAGAGTGGCGGGCACGGGAGGTATTTCGCGATGCGCGCCTAGGTGCGAGCCACGGTGCGAGCATGACCGCGCGGGAGTATTCCCTGCTGTTGGGCACGACGTTTCAGGCGCCCGACCGCACCCTGCGCGAGGAGGAGTTGCAAGGCTTTCAGGCGCAGGTGGTGGAGGTCGTCGGCAAAGCGGGAGCGCGGCTGCGGAGTTGATAATTGCTCGAAGCCGGAGAAATGGCGTTGATCGGCGCTATACTTGCACCGATGCAAAAAGTGATGGAATGGAGGATGTTTGATGTCGGAGTCTGGATGGAATGCTGAAGGCGCCGCAGGGGCGCATGCAGGGACTGCACTACCGTCAGGACCTGAGCCGCAGGAAACAGGTCGACGGCCGGTAACCCTTACGTTGAGCGCGAATGATTTTTCGGCGCTTGAGGAGCGAATCCTGCGCGCGGTGGAAGTGGTGCGCCGCGAGCGTCAGGCCCGAGCCGCAGCTGAGGAGCGTGCCACTCGGACTGAAGCGCAGTTGAGCGAATTGACCGCGCATATCGAGCAGTCGGAAAAGGAGCTGGGCATGTTGCGCGCCGAGCGCGACCACGTGCGCGAGCGTGTGGACCGCCTGCTGGCGCAACTGGATGCATTGGAACTCTAGAATCTGCTACTCGTCTTGGGAGGTGAAGGCATGGCTGAGGGACAACACGGCGGTGCGGGAAATTTTGTGACCGTTGAAATCTACGATCAGGTCTACCATCTCTCCGGCCAGGACACGGACCACATTCGCGAACTGGCCGCGCGCGTCGACGCCAAGATGCGCGCGGTGGCGGCGCATGGCCGCACGGTGGACTCGCTGCGCGTGGCTGTGCTGGCCGCGTTGAACCTGGCCGATGAACTGAGTCAAGCCGGCATTGTGGATTCGCAGCCGGGCCATTCGCGCGTGATTACGCTGCGCGGACTGCTGGACGAAGTGCTCGAGGAAGAGCGGAAGACGGGATCGTAGTCTTTTTCGATCGGTCCCATGCGGTCATCGGGCGCATTCGATGGCGTGCTTGAAGACCAGCATGTGGGCGACGCGGATATTGAAGGCAAGCTGAAGAAGATGGTCGCGCGTGCAGCGGAAATGAGTAATCGCAAACCTGCGGCGGTGGCGAGCGATACGCCATCCGGCAGCGAAAAATAGCAAAGTGCGGCGTATTCCATTTTGGGCCTGTGGCCGTTGCAGGTAGGGGCGAAAAACGTAACACACTGCGCCCGTCTCGCACAAGGCCTTGTATTTTTTCGCGCGGACCCATAGTATCCGCAATAGAAACCGGCCTGCAAAGCAGGTGGGTGATCAACGCTGGTTGAACCAATAATCATGAACAGGGGCTCGACTCGACAATCGGTTCTGTGTGCCGTGTCCGCCAGTCCGGAATGCCTAATGAACCGCGGAGAGCTCCACCGTCTTAGGACGGGTTCACCAGCACATCGCTCACGGCCCAGTGGGTCGGATTCTACCTTCTTCTGCACTTGGTAGTGGGTCAGCTTGCGGGATTGCTGATGACCTGAAAATATGGCTGGTATAAAGAAGCCCATAAAATTATCAGCACGCATTGGCTATCTCAGCTTGTCCTCACTAGCTTTTTCGATCCTATCCTGCATCGGCTGCTCTATCCATGAGCATGATCGGTGGGGACAGGCGCAAGACGGCACCACGTTCTTGCTGGCAGATGGAACTTATCTTTCTTTCCTCGTTTTCTTAGTCTCAGGCGTTCTCTTTGTGATTGTGCTCGCAAGGGAAAATTGAGGAATGGTTTCGAACTGACTCACCGCATACCAACCTGAGCGTCTACGGCAGCACGCTGAATGCCGTATTCTGACTCAGGTGCATCCAGTTCTCTTTCACATCGGAACTTTGCTCATCCCGTCGTATGGCGCGATGTCGGCGCTGGGCGTGTTGCTGGCTCTTTTACTTGCGCAACGAACAGCACGCGTGGCGAAGGTGAATGCAGCGCAGGTATGGAACCTCTGCGTCCTCTCGCTGTTTGCGGCGCTTGTGAGCCAGCGTCTTCTGCTGATCGCTGTCAACTGGAGCGATTTGCGCCTGCATCCCAAATGGATGCTGGGACTGGCGATGATTCATCATCCGCTGCTGGCCGCCGCAGGGGCACTGGCGGGCATAGGCGCGGCAGCCATATATGCGCGCTGGAAGCGTATGACCTTGGCTGCAACGGCCGATGCGCTGGCCGCGCCGCTGGCGCTGGGATTGGCGTGCGAACAACTGGGCGCGTTGATGGCTGGCTCGGGATATGGAACGGAGACGACCGTGCGTTGGGCAGTGATATACACCGATCCGCAGGCCGCGCGCTGGAGCGGCACGCCACTGGGCATTCCGCTGCACCCGGTTCAGCTTTATGCGGCGCTGGCGTTTCTTGCGCTTTCGATTTTGCTGATGGCGGGCCTGCCGGCGCGCAAACAGCCAGGCGATGTGGCCGGGCTTTGGCTGCTGGGTGCGGGCGTGGCTGTGTTCATGACGGAGTTGTGGCGCGACACGGAAGGCCGCGGCACTGTGCTCAACGGCGCTGTGGATGGTCCGCAGATCGTGGCCGTTCTTTTTGTGCTGGCCGGAGCGGCTGTGTTGATGGAGCGTAAGCGAAAAGCCGATGTTCTGGATTTCCCACTCTCTCGCCAGGAATTGCAAGAAGCGGTTTCTTCGACTCCGCTGCGCTCCGCTCAGAATGACATGAGGATGGAGCACGGGGAATCGAATCCACCCGCAGCAAGAGACGAGGCGCAACATGGTTGAATCCGGGGATGCGGTGCGGCAGACGATCGAGGTGCCGGCGGAGGCAGCCGGGCAGCGGCTCGACCAGTTTCTAACTTCGCAACTGGAAGGAGTGAGCCGCTCGCGCGTGCAGATGCTGATGGACCAGGGCGATGTGCTGATCGATGGCGAGCGCGAAAAGGCATCGATGAAGCTGCGCGGCGGCGAACAGATCACGATAACCGGCGAACCGCGCCCAATCCCGCTGAAGGCGACGGCGGAAGACATTCCGCTGGACGTGGTGTATGAGGACGCCGACCTGGCGGTGGTGAACAAGCCGGCGGGCATGATGGTGCACGCGGGCTCGGGACAAAGTGAGGATGCGCGCAGCAGGGGGACGCTGGTGAATGCACTGCTCTATCGCTTCAAGAAGCTCTCGGCAACAGGCGGGGATCTGCGCCCCGGCATCGTTCACCGGCTCGATAAGGATACGAGCGGCTTGATCGTGGTGGCCAAGAACGATCGCGCCCATGCGGCGCTGGGAGAGATGTTTGCCAGCCGCCAGATGAGGAAGACTTACGTTGCGCTGGTGCAGGGAGCCATGGAGCGCGACCGCGGCACCATCAACGCCGGCGTTGCGCGCGATCCGGTGCGGCGCACGCGCATGACCACGCAGCCCAATGAGAACGCGCGCTCTGCCGTTTCCCACTACGAAGTGGTGCGGCGCTTCGCCAACCGTTTTGGGAAATTTACGCTGGTGCGGGTGCGCATCGAGACGGGGCGGACGCACCAGATCCGGGTGCACATGGCTTCCATCGGCCATCCGGTGGTGGGAGACACGCTCTATGGGGCTGCAGGGCAACTTACTGACCAGGTTGCGGCGCAGGCTGCGCAGTCCAAGGCCGCGCGACGCAAGGCTGAGCCCGAGAGGCTGAGGCTGGGCAGGAATTTTCTTCATGCCGCGAAGCTCGAGTTTACGCATCCAAAGACGGGTAAGCAGCTGCAGCTGGAAGCCGCGCTACCGGAGGAACTGGAGGGTTTTCTGGCGCGACTGGAAGGCGATGCAAAATGAACTGCTCGCGACTGAGGAGCGGGGCCGGATGGAGACAGATGCGGCCAAGCGGGTGCGATTGGTAAAATAAGGGAGTCATGATCAGAAAGCTCTTCGGCATTGCACTTGCGGCAGCATTTTCTTGCGCCGCGGTGTCAGCGCAGCAACCCGCACAACAGCCTGCTACTCCGCCGGCGCCTGCAACTCCGCCCTCGACTGCGCCCGCCCAGGCGCCAGCTGCTCCGCAGGCCGGAACTCAGCCAGGGCAGGCGCAGCCCGACGACACGCAAACCGTGGTTCATCTCGGCGTGAATGAGGTGAATCTCATCTTCACCGTGACTGACAAGCATGGGCATTACATTCCCAACCTTCAGCAGAGCGATTTTGCGCTGCTCGACGACCAGAAAGCGCCGGCCAAGGTGAACTCGTTTCACCAGCAGATCAATCTGCCCTTGCGCGTGGGAATTGTGATCGACGCCAGCACGTCTATCCGTTCACGATTTCAGTTCGAGCAGCAGTCGGCGACCGAGTTTCTGCTCGACATTCTCAAGGCCAAGAGCGACCGCGCCTTCGTGATGGGTTTCGACGTCACGCCGACGGTGACGCAGGACTGGACCAACAACATCGACGCGCTTGAGACCGGCGTGAACCGTTTGCGTCCCGGCGGCGGCACGGCGCTGTTCGATGCTGTCTACACGGCCTGCCGCGACAAACTGCTCAGCGAGCGGGGTCCGGAGCCGGTGCGCAAGGCCATTGTGCTCATCTCCGACGGCGACGACAACCAGAGCCGCGTGCATCCCGACGAAGTGATCAAGGAGTGCGAGCGCGCCGAGACCATCATTTACGCCATCAGCACCAACTGGACGCCCAGCCGCGGCAAGGGCGACCAGGTGCTGACACTGATGTCCGAGTCGACCGGCGGCCGCGTCTTCTTCCCGCCGTCGGTGGAGGAAATGTCGAACAGCTTCAAGGAAATTGAGGAAGAGCTACGCAGCCAGTATGCGCTCACCTATACGCCGGCCGACTTCAAATACGACGGAGCCTTCCGCAGTATTTATCTTTATTGCAACGATCGCCGCTACCAGGCCCGCGCAAAAAAGGGCTACTTCGCGCCGCGGCAGTAGGCTGTGTTGGGTGAATCGGGAAGACCTTATTTGTTGCAAGGAAGGGCCGAAGTGCAAATGCAGGTCCTTCGACTCCGCTGAAGTACACTTCGCTCAGGATGACAGCGATGTGGTTGGGAAAGAACGAAGAACAACCGCGCCCAGAGGGCACCCGCCTTCGACTCCGCTGGAGTACGCTTCGCTCAGGATGGCAGCATTGTTGTCTGGGATAGGCTCACAGAATCAGAACAGGTACTTCATTTCTCTTCTTTGTAGACGCCGGTTTGTTCCATTTCAGTCCGGTGCATTTCCTCTGTGTTCAAATCTGACTCATCCCTGCATTCTTCCTCGTCAACACTCATTGAATCGATGCTAGACGCGATGAAATGGAAGAGGCGATTCTGGAACGCGAAGGATCGAATCCGCGGAAAGACCGTGCGGCACGGGGGGAAATGCAGTGATCCGGCAGGCGATATCGTGTGACATTTGCGCAAGTGAAAAGCAGCAGACCAACCACTGGTTTGTGGCTACTGACCAGGGTGGAGAGCTGCGCGTGGCGGGCTGGAACTCCCGCAACCGGTTGCGGCCAGGCACCAAGCATTTGTGCGGACAGATATGCCTGCACAAGCTGGTGGACCTGTTCATTTCCAGAACCATTGCGGTGCGGGCGCCGGCTGGCTTGGCGGATGATGTTGCGGTGCTGCCGCTCGCTTTGGACGCCGACGCCAGCCGGAACGCGGACACGGCCTGCATTGAGCTTGAGTCCTCGGCCAAGCTGGTGGCGCCACCGGAACCAGTGCCGCCCAAGCGGCTGCCGCTGCGAGCGCCGGCGGGACTAGTTGCCGTGCCGGGAAGACTGCAGTCCGGCGAGCCGGCGCCTCATGACGAGACTCCGCGCTATGCATCAAGCAATTGGCGCGCTGAAGCATGGGATCGGGAGCGGGAACGCGAATTGCGCGCCGTGGAACGCCGGCCGGAAGCGACTGCCCGGAGGCGGTCGGGATCTTAAGCTAGTGGCGTTGGCCCCTCAAGAAGCTTCAGCAGCCCGGCCTCATCCAATACCGGGACCTTTAGCTCGATGGCTTTATCGAGCTTTGAGCCTGCCTCTTCGCCGGCGACCACGTAGCTTGTTTTCTTGCTGACCGAGCCGGCGGTTTTTCCTCCGGCAGCCTCGATGCGGCGCTTAGCCTCATCGCGGGTGAGCGTGGGCAGCGTGCCGGTAAGCACAAAGGTCAATCCCGCAAGCTGCGTGGAGCGCTGCTTCTTTTCTGCCGTCATGTCCACGCCGGCCTCTTTCAGCGCCTCGACCAGTTCGAGGTTTGCCGGACGGGTAAAGAACTCGCGGATCGCCGCGGAGATGCGCGGGCCGACTTCTTCTACGCGTTCCAACTCCTCGGTCGTGGCAGCTTCCAGGGCTTCGATGGAGCCGAATTCCTGGGCCAGCAATTCAGCAGTGCGTTCGCCTACAAAGCGGATTCCGAGACCCATGATTACGCGCGCAAGGCCAGCTTTCTTGGAGCGGTCAATTTCTTCAAGCAGTGTGCGGGCGGATTTCTCGGCAAAGCGGTCGAGACTGATAAGCTGCTCCTCGGTGAGCCTGTAGAGATCGGCTACGCTGTGCACCAGACCGCGCTCCATCAGCTGCGCCACTACGGCTTCGCCGAGCCCCTCGATGTTCATTACGCCGCGACTGCCAAAGTGCAGCAGTGTTTCGCGCAGCTTGGCGGGGCAATCGGCGTTGACGCAGCGATAATCGGCCTCGCCTTCCTGGCGCACCACTGGGTTGCCGCACTCGGGGCAGTTGGTTGGATAAACGAAACGACGTGTTCCGCGCGGGTGCTCGGCGTCCTCGACGACTCCTGCCACTTTGGGAATTACGTCTCCGCCCCGCTCCACCTTTACCCAGTCGCCGATCAGCAGGCCCATGCGCTCGATGAAATCCGCGTTGTGCAGCGTGGCGCGGCTTACGGTTACGCCGCCGATGAATACTGGCGTCAACTCTGCTGTGGGCGTGAGCTTGCCGGAGCGGCCAACGGTGATCAGGATGTCGTTGAGCTGCGTGATTGCGCCCTTGGCGGTGAACTTGTAGGCGATGGCCCAGCGCGGCGCGCGGCCGGTGTAGCCGAGGCGCTGCTGCGTGGCGTGTGAGTCCACCTTGAGCACCACACCGTCGATCTCGTAGCCCAGCTTGGCGCGTTCGGCTTCTGCCTTGTCGATGAAGTGCATCATCGACTCCACTGAATCCACTACGGCCCGGTGCGTGTTTACGCGAAAGCCCAACGCGGATAGGGTGTCGAGCGTGGCGCGCTGGCCCTGCGGCCAATACTCGCCATCGACGAGAAGAAAATACGCGTAGAGATCGAGGCGACGCCTGGCCACGATCGACGAATCAAGCGTGCGCAGCGTTCCCGCGGCGGCATTGCGGGGATTCACGGCGGGAGGAAGTCCTTCGCGCTCCCGCTCCTCGTTGAGGCGATGAAAAGCGGACTCCGGCATCACCGCTTCGCCGCGCACTTCGAAGGCCTGCGGCAGGCCGGCCTTTGCCAGTTTTTCCGCGGAGATGGAAATGGGCACGCTGCGAATGGTGCGGATGTTCGAGGTTACGTCTTCGCCGATCTGGCCGTCGCCGCGGGTTACTCCGGCAAGCAGGCGCGCTCCTCCACCGTCGGCGGGTCCGTACTGCAGCGCCACGCTCAGACCGTCGAGTTTCAATTCAGCGGTGAACTCTACCGGCAGGCGGCCGGCGAGCTCGCGCACGCGGCGCTCCCAGTCGGACAGCTCTTCGGCGGTGTACGCGTTGTCCAAGCTGAGCATGGGCCGCGAATGCCGCACCTTCTTGAATCCTTCAGCCGGCTTGCCGCCTACGCGCTGGGTTGGTGAGTCAGGCGTGAGTAGCTCAGGGTGCGCGGCTTCTATGCGCTTCAGTTCGTTGATCAGCGCGTCGTATTCGGCGTCGGTGATCTGCGGCGCGTCGAGGACGTAGTAAAGATGCTCGTGATGGCGCAATTCGGCGCGGAGTTCTTCCGCCCGCTGGGCCGGAGTTGGCTTGGGGTTTTCGTGTTCGCCCATGGGCTGAATTATAGGAGGCTATAGCGGTTCCACAATTGTTGAACCTCGAAGCCACTGCTCTCGAGTGCCTTTTTCCCTCAAGAAAAAGGCACCTTTCACTGCGTCAAAGAGGGCGTGGGAATTGTGGAACCGCTCTAAGGTCACAAGATAGTATGGTTGGCAGATCGATATGGAACCAGTGACGCATTTTCTAACCGGGGCATGCATTGGCCGCTCGGGGCTCAACCGCAAGACGGCTTACGCGACGCTGGCCGCGGTGCTGGCTGCCGAGGCCGCGGATATGGATGTTTTTTGGACCCTGCGCGGGCCGGTGGAGGGGTTGAAGCACCATCGCGGCATCACGCACACATTCGTGGGCGCGCCCATAGTGGCAGGGGTCATCGTGGGGCTTGTGGCTCTGCTCCATTTGTGGCTGGAACGCCGCCGCAAGCGAAGGCTGGCAGCCGCGAATCTCGATCCCAACGCGCCGCTTCCGCGCAGATTGCAGGCGAAGACTGTTCACTGGGTTTGGCTTTATTTGACAGCGCTTATTGCTGCTTTGAGTCACCTGCTGCTTGACTGGACGAATAATTACGGACTACGGCCGTTCTTTCCATTCAATCCGCGCTGGTATGCGGGGAGCTTTGTGTTTATTGCCGAGCCGGTGATATGGGCGCTGCTGCTGGTTGCGCTGATTGTGCCTGCGCTGCTGGGCCTGGTGGCGGGCGAGATTGGCGCGCGCCGCAATCCGTTTCGCGGACAGGGCTGGGCCATCTTCGCGCTGGTTGGAATAGTGGCGCTGTGGGGTTGGCGCTGGTCAGAACATGCGCATGCACTGGCGCTGGTTGAGAATGCACAGATCGCGTCCGAGCCGGTGAAACGCATGGCGGCAGAGCCTTATCCGGTGAATCCATTTCGATGGCATGTGATTTTGGAGACGGCGGATTTTTATCAGACTGCCGAAGTGAACACGCGCAGCGGAGAGATTGAAAGCGACTCGAGCCGCGATGTGCTTTACAAGCCGACCGCGGACTCGGCCGTGGAAGCTGCCAAGCAGACACAGCTGGGGAAGGTGTATCTCGACTGGGGAACGTGGGCGGTGGTTCGCGATGTGGGCCAGGAACCTGTGGCCGGGATGGATCCGCCGCAACTGGCGCCCAATCGCCAATGGACCACGGTTGAGTTTAGCGATCTGCGTTTTGATTACTCCTATCTCAGTACGGGCCGAACCGGCGGACGCAATACGCTGGGCGGTTGGGTATACATCGTGGATGGGCATGAGGACGCGGGCGAGGCGATGAACGGGCGCGAACAGCATTGATTGCGCTCCGGCAGCCTTTGGCGACGGTCCCGCACGATTACTTCGATAGCATTATGGAACGGTTCCCGATCGAAAGTTCGGGGAGATGGAAGTTTTGCAAAGTCAGATCGGTCTGGGTGCGCCTTGTCGTGATGTACCGGGTGAATGTCACCGGCGAACCGGGGCAAATCTGATGCATGTGCAGCATGCCCTGCCGATAGTCGCCAAATCTGTTGGAGAAGTTAAGCGGGGTCTCCCACACGGAAGTGATTCCAAAGTCTGCAAGATCCTCATCAAGCGATCCCGCCCATGCTGCGCCGAGCACGCCTGTGGATAGTTCCGACTGCGAATCGGGGCAAGGTGCGTCCGACCAAAGCATCGAGACATAGGTGAGTCCTGGCTGATGCAGGGCGGCTCTGCAGTTGATGGAAATGATTTCCGGCTGCCCCCCTGGGGGCGAACTGAAATGGGGTGCGCAGACGCCGAATTCAGGCACGAAGAAATCCTGCTTTGGGAGCGGGATTTGATTGACGGATTCCACTTTCGCATTCGAAACAGCGAACGCCAGATGGAATGTAACCGGAGTTGACTTTAGCCGGTCGTAGACCTCGCGCCTGATGATGAAATTGACGCTGGATTTATCAGTGGAAGGGAGCAAGCGGTTGTTGTAAATAACCTGCCATGGCGAAGCCCAATGGAAACCATCCGGCGCATCGATTGTGACCTGAACCGCATCGAGGATCGCCAAGTCCCCATCTGCGACACCGGACACGAGGAGCGGAACATTGATCTCGAGCTCCTTTGCTTCCCTCGTATAGTTGGTCATCGCTGGTGCGTGAGTCGCGTCGGGGGCGTAACGCAACTGGACCGGAGCAGCGGCGCCGGAGGCTGGGCGCGGATAAGTACGATTCATCATCGCCTGATCGGGGTCAAAGACTGCGAGGGCAAAGAGCAGAATGGGAGCCGCTGCCATTAACCACCAGGATAGTCCGGTCCTGCGCAACGAGTACTGCAAGACGATGACTGCGAGACAGCACGACAACAACACAACAAAGGACAGACCGTCGCCGAGCGAACCGCCAACGCTGCCGGTGGTGTTAGTGGCCATGTTGGATACCAGCAGGGCGATGCCTGCTGTAAGGAGAATCACCCCCAGAAGAACAAGGGTCATTTTGGCGAACGTGGGAGTGAGAGCGGAGAGAGCGACCAGCGGCAGGACCAATATTCCTGTGATGAGCAGCAGGTTGTTGAACAGTCCTGGCAGATACGAGAGCGGATGAAAGCCCGCTTCTGCCAGCAAGAGCATCTGGGCAACGAAAATTGGCAGGTAGAGAAAGGCGATGAGGAAAAGCGCCTTCGCGCCAAGCAGCTTTTTCCAATCATAGGGGCGTGTGAGCCAGAATTGATTCGTGCCTACAAGCCTTTCCGCGTGGATGATGCGAGAGATCAGGAGCCACCAGCTCAATGGAACGAGGACCACTAGAGCCTGGGAAAGGAAGCCCATCAGGCCGTCTGATAACACATGGGTCCAGAAGGGGACAGGCATGAAATCCGGAGCGAGGAATTGCCGCGGATAGAGTCGGACTAGGGCGGCGACCAGTGCCAGAGAAACAAGTATCTCCGGCCAGAACCGGCGCGCGTCTTTCAGGAAAATATGCAGGATTTGTTTCATGCTTCTTTCTCCTGGCCGGAGGTCTTGTTGATCCTGGAGATTTGAGAGCCGCGGCTGGATTTGGCGATGGACAGAAAGATCTGGCGGAGGGTCATGGGCTCGCATGCGATGTCGCGAGCGGAGGGGAATCGCTCGGCAAGTTCGCGCGGAGAATCTTCGTTGAAGTTGGTCTGGACGAAATGCAAAACGCAGTCGGCTGTCTGTGGATCGAGCCATGAAGCGGGAAGATTTGCAGGAAGTGCAGACGGGGCGGTCAGGGTGATGGTGACGTCGCGGAAGCGGTTGGCGAGCGTGGTCATCTCTTCCGAGAAGAGCAGGCGGCCTGCTTGCAGATAGCCGACGTGGCTGGAGAAGCTCTCGATTTCGGCCAGATCGTGCGAGGAAAGAAAGATCGTGGTCTCCGGGGCGCGCTCGATCAGGCCTTCGATCAACTCGTCACGCACCAGCGGATCGAGGCCGGAGAAAGGCTCGTCGAGGATGACGAGCGACGGGCGGTAGGCGAGCGAACTGGCGAACGAGGCCTTCATCTTCATGCCGCGCGAAAGGTCTTTCAACTTTCGCTTCAGAGGCAGTTCGAACTGCCGGACGAGTTGATCTTCCAGAGCGCGGTCCCAGTTGGGATAGAAGGCGCGGAAGTAATCGAGCATTGCGCCCACTGTCATGCCGTCGGGCAATTCCTGATTCTCTGAAACGTAGCCGATGCGATTGAAGGCGCTGCCGGTGAGTTTTGCGGAGTCGATGCCGAGCACCTGCGCTTGCCCCGCGTTGGGTCGGAGGATATTCATGAGCAGCTTGATCAATGTTGTCTTTCCCGCCCCGTTGGCGCCGACGAGTGCATAGATGGAGCCTTCGGGAACGGCCAGGCTGATGCTGTCGACGGCAACGGTGCGGCCAAATCGCTTGGACAGATTCTCGGTGCGGATGGTGGAGTTCATCGGGATTGGCTGCCTCCATCTTTGGGAGTGGCGGGGGTCTTTGGGTTGGTGAATTCGTCGCCGCTGAGACGCTTCCAATGTGCGGTGAACGATTGCAGCATCTCGGCAAGCTCGATTCCCAGGCGCTTGGCTTCAACGACCAGCTCCTCAATCTCATGGCCCAGCAATTCGGTGCGCTCTTTGCGCGTGGAGTCGGGAAGAACCGCGACCACGGTGCCGATGCCGGGACGGGTTTCAAGCAGGCCCTCATTCACCAGGTGGGCGACAATTTTGTGCGCGGTGTTGGGATTGATCTTGAGTTCCTTGCTCAGGGCGCGAACCGAGGGAAAGGGATCTCCGGGGCGCAACTGGCCGGAGACCATGGCCTTGATTGCCGCGTAGACGACCTGCTCAAAGATGGAGGCGCCGGCGCGGAATGTGACCCGGAAGGGGATCATATGTGTACTATAACAGCTAGTACACTAAAAGCAAGAAGAAGATTTGCGCGGCTAGAATTCGAGACCGTTCGGGGTTGGAGGTTTCCCACCCTAGCGACAGAGTCCAGAACGTCGCGAGGGGTTGGGCACCCAGCGGTGTATTTCCCGTTTTGGAACGCAAGGTGCTGATTCGTTACGTTTGCGGTGTGATTCTGGTTACTGGCCGTGGGGAGGGGGTGGGTATTTCTGATGGCTGGTCGAATTTTTCTGATGGGTTGGTGGTCCGGCGGCGTAGGAAATCTCCATTGCTACCCATTCAAGATTAATAGTGCGCCAAGGGAACGAATTAATCTGCAAAGCGCGCAGGGAAATTTTGCGGAGAATGTGGACAATTCGAGAGTCGGCGAACCGTCGCAGGAATTTGAGCGGAACGGGGCGGACTATACAAACCAGTGCGCTGTCGACGATGCTTGAATTCAGCGCGCTGGGGAACGCGAATTGGAAAACCGAGGAGACATCGGAATTGGAAAAGTCGAATGTCGCTCAAGAGTCCCACGCTACCCGGCGGCTTTCTCAGGCGGCGGAAAAGGGCCCGCCTTCGCCTGCGCTTTTTGAAAAGCATCCCTCAGGGGCTAAAGCCCACACTGATATTGCGGCGTTTGCGGCGCGACTGAAGTCATGCCCTGACACTTCTTGCTTCTCTAAAGGGTTTTTGGGGCTAGCTCAAAAATCAGACTCTGTTGCAGAACCCCCGAGAAAATCGATTGGAATGAGTTTTTTCGCAGCTTGTTCAAGTAGGTCAAGAGGGGGGGCTTTGATTCGCGGCGGTCTCGCGCTGCTTTGTCTGGGGGTGTCGGGCTCGGTTAGCCTATTCGCCCAGGCCGGCAATCAGCAGGCGGTGCCGCTGCCTATTTTGGCTCGCCAATACCACGACGGGGAAAAGATCGCCTACACGATCAACTGCCTGAATCACTCGCGCTCGAAAACAGAAGAGTATGAGGCGCGGGCCGAGGGCGTTGCGAGCAAGGACCAGGCGGGGATTTTCGTGGAGAACTTTGCCTGGACTGACCTGCAGGTGAACGACCAGCAGGTTCGCCTTTCCAATGCCAGCCGCGCATTCCGGGAACCGCTGTCTCTGGCGCCGGGCTCGAAGCTTGCTATCTCGGACCTGAGCAAGGTGCAGCCGGGACTGATTGGACCCATCACGGACTTGCTTACGTTTTACGCCGACGTGAAGATTGCGATGAACCAGAAAGGCCTGACGCGTGCGGGCGACCATGCTTACGTGAACTTTGCCAGGCCGAATTCCTGGGCCGATGGAACCAGGGTAATCGTCGGCGAGGACTCAATCGACTTCGCGATTATGCTGCAATCGATCGACCCGGCGGCGCAGACGGCTACGCTGGTGGTTCGCCATGTTCCTCCAGAGCAGCCCCAACTGAAGTTGCCGGCGCGATGGATGGCTACTCCAGTTGGAGCCTCGCAAAACAACTGGGTGCAGGTGGAGAAGACTTCCGACGGCAAGTACGTTGCCGGAGTGGGCCAGGAGACGTTTGACGTGGAGATCAAGCTGGCGCTTGCGAGCGGCCGCATTCTCTCCGCAACGATGGACAACCCGGTCGAAGTGATGGAGCGGGTTTGCACCGATGCCGCGCTCACGGCCTGCGGGGATCCGGAGAGATACAGCATCCGGCGGCAGATCACGTTGAGGGCCGATCCGACGCCGGCGCAGGGTCCGTCGAAGTAACGCAAAAGGGGGCTTGGGATCGAGCCTGGTGGCGGCCGCGTTTGCTTCGGTGAAAATAAATGTTTGTTCGGTGAAACGATAATAGTTGACCGCTCAGCGGCTGACCCGCAGAATGAAGAGAGCGTTTCTTGCACGTTCCAGCAGATTTTCCGCATCCAGCCATTGGGTTTCCGTTTCGAAAAATTGAAGAGATCGAGGTATCCATGCCCGCATATTTATTTCTCCTGTTTGCCGTGCTGAGCCGTCTGGCTCTGGCGTCTTCGCCGCATCACAACGCGTGGTTCAACTTTACCGCCGTGGGGGGAATGCTGCTGTATTTTGGCGCGCGGCGCTCATGGCGGGAGATGCTGGCTCCGCTGGCAGTGTTGATGGCCCTGGACTACTTTCTTACCGTTTCTGTTTATCACTATCCATTCAACTGGGAGACCTACCTTCCGACCTGGGGCTGGTACGTGGCGGCGATGGTGCTGGGGCAGATCCTGTTGCGGACAAAGACGACGTTTGTGCGCGTGGGGGCGGCGGCGCTGCTGGGGCCCACTTCGTTCTTTCTGATGTCGAACTTTGCAGCATGGGAGATGTTGACGGACAGGTATCCGCGCACGCTCGGTGGGTTGGGTACATGCTATGTCGAGGGGTTGCCGTTTTATCGCAACGACCTGATCTCGACGGCGCTTGTGGCCGGTTTGGCGTTTGGAGTTCCGGTACTGGTGCGGCGGTGGAGCGCGGCTCATGCCGAGGGCGCAGTCGCGGAAGCAGGACGCTAGCGGGCTCTGCGTCGCCCTAGAATCGTGGGAGGAGCAGACATGGCAGCTACTGCGCAGTTAACGCGAGTACCGCTTGAGGTCTACCTGAGCGGTTCCTACGAGCCAGACGCCGAGTATGTGAATGGGGTGATCGAGGAAAGACCCATGGGCGAGTGGAACCATGCGAACTGGCAAGCGGCAATCCTCGAATTCTTCCGAAGCCGTCGTCACGATTGGAATATCCGGACCACGGCGGAGTTGAGAGTGCAGGTGTCTGCGGGCAACTTTCGCGTTCCCGACGTTACGGTAATCGATCGCAACCTGCACGTGGACCAGATCATCACCCACCCGCCCATTGCGGTGTTCGAGTTTCTGTCGCCGGAAGATACGGTGACTCGGATGATGACCAAGCTCTCCGACTATGAGCAGATGGGGATTCGTACGATTTTGGTGCTTGACCCAGGCGGGAAGCACTTCCGCTTCAGCGAGGGGAAACTGGAGCCGCTGTCGAGTACTGCTTTCGATTTGCCAGAGAGCCTTTGCCGATTCGATCTGGCGGAGATCGAAAAGCTGCTTGATTGAACTCCCCTGAAATGGGAGTTGTAGATTGATTTCTTTGCTAGAGCGTGTTTCATGTGCGCCGTGAAAGGCGTTGGTCAACAGTGGGTGCAAGTCCCACCCGGGAACTGGATCGCTCCACCCGGTAGCAATCGAAGCGGCGGTAGAGGCAACGAAGCCGTCGGAGC
>Ga0302325_10000840_pt1 | contig 81667 bp, 70 predicted proteins | sample Palsa_T0_2_FD_201948 | JGI IMG/M metagenome (GOLD analysis project Ga0302325, IMG submission 201948) | Peat permafrost microbial communities from Stordalen Mire near Abisko, Sweden - Palsa_T0_2 | ecosystem: Environmental > Terrestrial > Soil > Palsa > Peat permafrost | place: Sweden: Abisko... | reverse complement strand
CAGCAACACACCTGTGATGCGGTCGCCCGCGGCAATAAACAAGGGCGCCGCCTGGCTGTAATACTCGATCGCCTTCTGGTTGTCCCCCAGCCCTTGGTAAATTCTGCCGATGTTGTTGAGCAACACTGCCTCGCCGTCACGGTCGCCGGTGCTGCGTATCAGTGGCAGTGCCTGGTTGTAGGAGTCCACCGCCTTCTCCGCTTCGCCCAGGCTTGACCAGGCTCCACCGATATTTGTCAGTGTCAAACCAATCGCGTCAGGCATATTCATGCGTTGAAAGATCGGCAGCGCCTGGTTGAAATCGTCCAGCGCCTTTTGGTACTCTCCCTTCTCTTGCTCAACCATCCCCATCCTGTTGAGCGCCCTCGCCTGGATACCCGGAAAGTTCAACTGCCTGGCAATGGCCAGCGCCTGCGCGTATTCATCCATCGCTTTCCTGTCGCGGAGACTGGCGTAGATGTCGCCGATTCCAATCAGAGCCATCGTCTCGCCACGATGGTCTCCCGCCGCCTGATACGCGTCGTGAGCCTGCTGCGCGTAATCGAGCGCTTTCTGCTTCTCTCCCACGGCGCTATAGCGCCTGGCAATTTCTGCCAGAATCGCTGCCTCGCCTGCGTGGTCGCCCATGCTACGGCGAATGGCCAGCGCCTGGTTCGCGTAATCCAGCGCCTGTGCAGGTTGCTTCTGACCGCTGGCGAGCAGGGCAAAACCAAACAGCGCGTCGGCCTTGCCGCCTGTCACGCCCTGCGCCGTGGCAACTTCAAGCGCACGCTGGTAAGCCTGCAAGGCTTCCTGTGTCTGCCCATTCATGCGCGCGAGTGTTCCCAGACTGTTCAGCGCCGCAACGCCCTGCTCCGCGTCCTTGGCCAGCTTCGCCGCCTCCAGCGCGCGATTGAACGCTTCCAGCGCATTTTGCTTGTTGCCGGCGCGTAGCCACAGCTCGCCGATTTGATTCAGGGTTTTTGCCGCTGTGTGAGCATCGCGAGCTGCAATCGCGGATTGCAGCGTGCTCTGCAATTGCGTCAACTGTGCCTGCGTATCAGCCGGCAACTGTGCGTTGCTGGCGCCAGCGCTTGCATTCTGCGACTGCGGCCAAAGTGTGTCCGAGCCGTGTACCAGCGCCAGCGAAGCCGCGACTGCCAGGATGCTCAGCCATTTGTACTGGCGTAACTCGCAGGAGCGCGGACGAATATCATTCATAACTCTCAATAGCTCCATCTTATCTTCAGTGAATCATAGAGGGCTGAAAGACTGGGCGTCTCGGCAATGCCTCGTCCGCGCTTGCTATCTCCAATTGCCCATCAGCACAAACGGCGCCCAGTAATAGGGGTGCGCATACCCAGCCGGGGCGGGTGCGACAGCCTTCGTTGTTGGAAAGCCTCTGGTGTCCGCATCGGACTTCGGCCTGTCATCGCCGAGCAGCAGATCCAATTGCGCCTGGCGCAGCGCTTCAACCTTTGCTACAGTGCCCTCGCCGGCCGCCCAGCGCTTGTAAAAGTCGCTCATCAGCTTCGAGGTGCTGGCGTCGTCTACTTCCCACAGCGAAGCCATCACCGCATTGGCGCCAAGCTTGTGTGCGACGCCCGCCAGGCCATCGACCTCATTCCCATGGGCGTCCTTTGCCGCCACGGCCGTCTTGCAAGCGGAGAAGGTGATCAAATCCACGTTGGTCATGCTGAACCCGGGATCGAGGTCCAGTTTATCAAGCGTCAGGTGGAATCCATTGCTGTTGCTGCTTTCATCGCCGGCCATCAACAGAAATGACTTTCTGGTGTCGCCGCCGGCCTGCGCATCGAAGTGGCTTGCCAGGTGCACCAGTTGATAGTGCTCGGTCTGCAATTGCTCTTTCAAATTTGCCGCGGTAAAGTCGTTGTTCAGCCACTCGGTGCCGGATATCGGTCCATGTGTTCCGGTCGCCTTGGGATCGTTGACGATCGAATTCAATTCCACGGGAACGTTTTTCAGCGCTGAAAAATGTTCATCGTATTGGCTGGAGAGCCCCATCGCCAGCATGCTTGCGCCCTTCACATGCGGAGTGTTGCCCAGCATAGTGGCGCTTGCGGGCGTGATAATCGCGTTAGCATATTTCTCCACCAGGAATTTCTTTGCCGCGCGATCGTAGAGCGCGGCCATGGGAATGTAGTGGAGCACGTCATCCAGTTCCCACACCAGCGTATGCGCATGGGCCTGCGCAAGATCCCGTTCGATGGGCGCGATCAGTACGGCGTAGAGCTTGCCGGACACCTCGGTCATTTGCTTCATGTCCGCGCCGCGATCGCTCAGCAGATTCACAAAGTCGACGACGAGCCGATTCAGATCCGCGGACTTGATGGCTGTGCTCCGTTCAACCAGTGCATGGTTCTCGCGGATCACGATTACCCGATAGCGGTCCTCCATCACCAGCGTATAGAGCACCACCGTTTGTTTATCCAGTTTGCTCACCAGGTTGGCGAGGCCGGGAACAACCTGGCGTGCCTGCTGAATCTTTTCCTTTTCCCCCCCTTGCAGCACTGTTTCCAGGTGAGCCATCAAATCTTCAAACTTGCTCTTGCCCTGCTCCATTTGGGCTTCCAATTCCTTCAACTGCGCTTGCTCGCTTTCGGTGCGATCTTTCTTGGCGTTCAGCGTGGTCCATGCAAGGTAGGTCGCAATCAGATCCTGTGTCCCCGCTTCATATGCGTCTTCCAACTTTTGTTCCCCGGCGCTCAACGACACCGGCCGCGTGGCCTCTTTGGTCTCGTCGCGGGTAAACTCGTTGAGCTGCTGTTGCTTCATCAGGTCGATGATCTCCTGCGCCTCCGGCAGCCGTCCCTGATCGATGAGCAGATTGGCGAGATCGTGATAATACTGGGCGTTGCTGGCCACAAATCCAGTCTGCAGCTGCTTGTCCAGGCCCTTGATATTTCCGCGCACCTGCTGCAGCAGATTGACCGCCTGTTTGCCATAGAAGATGGCCAGCGTTGGCTGCCGAACCTTGTGAATCATCATCATTTCGTAGAATATGGGCGCTTCCAGAAGAGGGTCTTCCGCCGCGATAGCCAGCGGAAGAGCCTGGTTTAAGCTCTCCATCGCCTTCTGTTTGTCTCCCTGCGCATACTGGATGCCGCCGGTGTTGGCCAATATACGCGCTTCAAGGCTGCGATCGCTTACCTCACGCGAAATCGGCAGCGCCTGGTTGAATGCATCCAGCGCTTTCTGCTGCTGGCCCAGCTTGAAAAATGTCGAGGCGATATTGGTGAGCGTGGTGGCCTCGCCATCGCGGACGCCCGCCCGGCGATAGAGCAGGAGGGCCTGATTAAACTCATCCAGCGCCTTCTGCAGCTCTCCATCGGAAGAGTAGACGTTGCCCAGGTTGTTCAACGCCGCGGCCTCATGGCTCGGGTTGCCCGCACCTTGAGACAAATTGATCGCATCGCTGAAAGTCTTCACGGCTTTCTGAATGTCTCCAAGATCCCAGTAGATTGCTCCGATTCCGTTCAGAGCCATGCCTTCGGAATCCGCATCGTTCGCCGCACGCAAAAGCGGCAAAGCGTTATTGAAATTCTCGAGTGCCTTTTGCTGTTCTCCAAGCACCGCGTAAACACCGCCGATGTTCACCAGTGTCGTTCCTTCCTGGTGGCCCTGGCGCGCCTGTCGATATGCCGCCAACGACTGGTTGAATTCTTCAAGCGCCTTCTGCTTCTCCCCAAGATCCAGGTAGACGGCGGCCAGGTCGTTTAGCGTCGAGGCTTGGTGGCGAAGGGCCAACGCCTGCTTGAGAAAGTCCAGCGCCTTCTGTTTTTCCCCAAGTGTTGAGTACACATCGCCAATTCCGTTGAGCGCCGTCGCCTCATATTCCTGGTCACCGGCCTGGTGCAACACCGGCAGAACCTGGTTCAATTCATCGAGCGCCTTTTGCGGCTCTCCCACGAGAAGATGCGCAAGACCCATCCCGGTGAGCGCTCTTGTCGCGCCTGTCTTATCGCCCGCCGCCTGCAACAGCGGCAGTGCCTCGCCGTAGGCCTCAAGGGCCTTTGGGTTTTGATTGAGCGCGAGGTACACATCGCCCATTTGTTTCAGCTCCTTGGCTTCGCCGTCTTTCGCGCCCGCCGCGCGAAACTGGTCCAGCGCCTGGCTGTAATAGCTCAGCGCGTTCGTTGCATCCTGGCGCTTGGTGTAGACCTGGGCGATGTCATCGAGCGTCCAGCCGGTCTGGGCGTGATCGCTTCCCTGGCTGATGACCGGCAACGCGAGGTTGTAACTGTCCAGCGCCTTATCCAGATCGCCGAGGTTGAAGTACTCCAGCCCCAAGCTCCTGCGCTCCAGGGCCTCGGAGGCGGGAATATTGGCCCGGCGGTAGGCATCCGCGCTCTGCCTGTAGGCATCGAGAGCCTTCGGGCTCTCGCCCTGCGCGGTGTAGACAGAGCCGATGCTATTCAGCGTCCAGGCCTCCAACGGGAGAGCGCCTGTCCGGTGGAAGATTTCCCGCGCCTGGTTGTAATTCTCCAGCGCCTCTTTCGGTTTTCCCATGCCTTGATATTGAACGCCGATCGAGAAAAGCATGGCTGCCGTTCCTTCGAGGTCGCCCATCTGTTGCTGCACAGCCAGCTCCTGGCTATAGAAATCGATCGTCTTCTGCTTATCGCCAAGGAAGCCATAGGTCAGGGCGAGATTGTTCAGAGCCAGGATCTCGCCGCCACGGTCGCCCGCAGCATGCAAAAGCACCACTGCCCGGTTGTAGCTGTCCAGCGCCTTCTGCATCTCCTTAAGAGCGGCGTATGCCAGACCCATGTTGTTGAGCGTCAACCCCTCGCCGTCACCATCTCCGGTTTGGCGCGAGAGGTCGATCGACTGGTTGTCGTAATCGAGCCCCTTCTGCGGTTGCGCGAGAAGGAAGTAGTCAGAGCCGATGCGGCGAAGAATGGCTGCCTTGAGATCGCTGTCGCCGAGCCTGCCCGCCAGCTCGAGTGCTCGATTGTGAAGCTCCAGCGCCTTCTGAGCCTGCCCTGTATTGGCGTTGACCCAGCCAAGCCCGTTGAGCGCTGTTGCCTGCCTGGGGACGTCTCCCGAAGTTGTCGCCAGATCGAGCGCCTGCTGGTAAAGCTGCAATGCTTTCTGGTTTTGTCCCAGCGCGCGATTGCAGCTTCCCGCGCCGCTCAACGCCGTGGCTTGCTCCACCACGTCCTTTGCGGAGCGCGCCGCAGCGAGCGCCTGGTTGTAACTCTCCAGCGCCTTCTCGTAACTCGACACGCGCAGCAACAGGTCCGCGGTCTGATTGAGTGTCTGTGCCTCGACCTTCGAGTTTTTCTTCGCGCGCGCCTTGCGCAGCGTTTTTTCCAGCTTGTCTAGCTGCGCCTGCACGCCGGGCGGCAGTTGTGCGCCCGCCGGCGGCTGTGCGGCCCCCGAAGTGGATGCGCCGACATTCTGCGCCGAAGGCGACGCCGCTTGACCGGCCATATGAAATGGAAGAGTCATGCCGGCTGCCAGTATCAGGAGACCTGGGGCAATCGCTCCTGACCGGAATCGGACATGAACCATGGGTCGAACCTCAAGCCGTGGAAATTCGGAGAGTTAGAGGAATGTCCAAAAGCCTACTACAGACCCACGCTCACGGGCCACGCGAAACGCTCCATGGGTTGACGGCAGGAGGGCGCTCACTCGCCGCGTAGACCGCATGTCAACTGCAATCTGCAAACTGTAACATCTGGCCTTCAGTCGAAGACCACGGTCTTGTTCCCGTAGCACAGGATGCGGCGGTCAAGGTGCCAGCGCACCGCGCGGGAGAGCACGATGCGCTCCAGATCGCGGCCTCGCGACACCAGGTCTTCCACCCGGTCGCGGTGCGAGATGCGCGCCACGTCCTGCTCGATGATGGGACCGTCGTCCAGCGCATCGGTTACATAGTGGCTGGTGGCGCCGATCAGCTTGACTCCTCGCGCATGGGCCGCATGGTACGGCCGCGCGCCGGTGAAGGCGGGCAAAAACGAATGGTGGACATTGATGATCGACGCTTCAAACTGGGCTACGAAGGCGGGCGAAAGAATCTGCATGTAGCGCGCCAGGACTACCAGCTCGACTCCGTGCCGTGCGAGCAGTTCCAGCTGATGCGCTTCGGCCTCGGCGCGGGTGGCAGCCGTCACCGGCACAAACTCAACGGGAATTCCGTAAAAATGCGCTAATCCTTCCACGCCCCGATGATTGGAAATCACCAGTGGGATTTCGCATTCTAGCTCGCCCGAGCGCCAGCGTTGCAGCAGGTCCGCCATACAGTGCAGATATTGCGAGCAGAACAACGCCACCCTGGTTGGCCGCGCCCCGGAGCTCATCTGCCAGCGCATTCCAAGCTCATCCGCCAGCGGTGCGAAGACCGCCCGGAAGCCATCCAGATCGAAGCGCTCCCGCCCTGGCTGCGCGGTCTGAGGCGCGTTCTCTGCAGTCGACGTCCGATCGTGCGAATCCCCGGCATGGGTTCTTGCTGTTCCGTTCGCGTGGCCGTCCAGCGCCCACTCCACGCGCATGAAGAACAGGCCCCGTTCGTGGTCCTGGTGCTGGTCGGCGTGCAGAATGTTGGCGCCTCGCTCGTAGAGCAGGCCCGAGACTCGCGCCACCAGACCTTTGCGGTCGGGGCAATCGATCAGAAGTACAGCCGAATCCTTCATCTCCTTTTCAGGTTAAGGCATTGGGTTCAGGTTAAGGCATCGAGGTTTGTCCTGGGTTCGGCGCCAAAGGGGCGAAGAAGCGCCGCGGCACGGGTTGGTGCCTGCGCCGAGTGGACAGCGCAACAGGTATTTCTCCACCAGCGGTCCGGTCAGGCTGCTGTGTCTCCGCGCACCGGCAGCGGCGCATTCAATTGCTGGCGCAGGTTGCCGGCTAAATCGGCCACCACGCGGAGCTTGTCGGCAATTGCGGACGGCACGTTACTACCGGACAGCGCAAGTTGCGAGTGCAGCAGCAGGCCGGCAACCGTCGTCTTCACTTCGCTCTCGATGGCGGAAGCCGCGGCGCGGCGGGCCAAGGTCTGCTCGCGTTGGCGGCGATGCAGCGCGGCGCGAATTTCGCGGATCAGGCGCGTCGCGCCGGTAAGGGCGAAATTGATCTGCAGCGGAATCGCCAGACCGGCGCGCTCCCAGATGCTTTCGGCGCCCGAGGGGTCGCACTCGGCCATGGTTTCGTCCACGACCACCGCAGCAAATTCCCGGCGGCGCAGCGCCACCAATGCGGCCTTGCGTCCTTCCGCTACTTCAACCTCCATACCCAGTTGCGCACCCACCACGGCGGCACAGTTGCCGGCCCCTTCGACTCCCGTCACAATCAGAATGCTCATCCTCAGCTCCTTGCTTGGTACCGTGCTTGGTACCGTTCCGGTACGCGGCCCGGGTTGGTTCATCCGAATATCTTCCTGCGTGCGGAACAGTTCCAATTTTGGCTGTGCGCAGCAGGGGGTTCCCATCTCTGCCCTATCGACTCCAATTGCACCTATCATCAACACTAAAACGGTGCTGCCGGACGTAATCCCCTTTTGGACCCAATCCATCTGCCGATTTCGATCAATCGTCCTGCAAAGACCTGTGGCTGGAGTTTTGCGGAGATCAAGAAGCGCGTGGAATAGGCGTTTGGGACGTGCGCGAGGCCGCAGTTTCACGCTCGGCGGTCACGGCTCGCGAAGCGGGTCGACGATGCCGTATTCCTTCAGCTTGCGGTAAAGAGTGGTCTTGCCGATGCCGAGCAGTTTGGCCGCCTGCAGCTTGTCGCCATCGAGGGTGCGTATGGCGCCCAGAATAGCGTCGCGCTCGAGGTCTGCCAGGGTCTTTACGGGGGGTGCGCCTCCCGGGCTTTCGCTGCCCGGCTCGCTGCTTGTGGAGACGGCGCGCCGCGCCTCCAGGCCCTGCTGCTGCAACTGCGTGGGCAGGTCGCCCAGATGCAGGATGGGGCCGGAAGACAAAGCGCAGGCGCGCTCCACGGAGTTCTCGAGCTCGCGCACATTGCCCGGCCAGTCATGCCGCATCATGGTGCGCAGGGCTTCGTCGCTGAGCGTGAACTTGGTGCCGTGTTCGCGGCTGATGCGGTCGAGAAAGTGCGCGGCCAGAAGCGGAATGTCCTCGCGGCGCTCGCGCAGCGAGGGCAGCCGCAGATTGACCACATTGAGGCGATAGAACAGGTCCTTGCGGAAGGTGCCCTTTTCCACCATCACGGCCAGGTCGCGGTTGGTGGCGGCCACAATCCGCGCCTTGATGGGAATGCGGTGCGTGGCGCCTACCGGACGCACTTCTTTCTCCTGCAGGGCACGCAGCAGCTTGGCTTGAAGATCGAGCGAGAGCTCGCCAATCTCATCGAGAAAAACCGTGCCCCCCTCGGCTGAAACCAGCAGACCATCCTTGGAGCGGTTGGCTCCGGTGAAGGCTCCCTTTACGTAGCCAAAGAGTTCGCTTTCAATGAGCGTGGGCACCAGCGAGCCGCAGTCCACGGGAAGAAACGGCTTTTGCGAATTGGGGCCATAGGCATGGATGGTGCGGGCGACCAGCTCCTTTCCTGTTCCGCTCTCGCCCAGCACCAGCACCGGATGGGTAGACTGGGCCACCTTGGAAAGGATGCGATAGAGCTTCTCCATCTCCCCGGAGCGGCCGATCATGGCGCCCAGCCCCTGCGAGAGCCGCAGCCGCTCGCGCAACTGGCGGGTGGTGGTGTCGGTCAAATGGCTTTGCGCGGCCCGCTCAAGCACCGTCGAAAGCTCGTCGATGGCGAAGGGCTTGGTCAGGTAGTCGGCCGCGCCGCAGCGCATGGCCTCGACCGCCGCGTTCACCGATCCCGACGCAGTCATGGCGATCACCGAAGTGTCCGGATAAAGCAGCTTGACCTCCGAGACCAGCTCCAGGCCGTGATTGTTTCCCGAGGGCAGGTTCACCAGCAGGATGTCGGAGGCGCGGCCGCGCAACAGGCTGCGCGCCTGTCCCAGGTCGCCCGTACTCTCCACCGCATAGCCCAGGCTGGAGGCAATTTCGACGCAGGCCGAGCGCATCGCCGGGTCGGCGTCCACCACCAGCAGGTGCAGCCGTACGGCCGTTTCCGGCGGGGGTTGAGGAATAAACTCCATGGTTCTGCTGCTCTGAATGGTGCTCTGAACTGTTGCCAGCATTGTATTCGCCTCATGCTTGATTTGGTGAATGAGAGGGTTGTGACCGTTCGAGTGGCGCACGGTCCTTGTCTGCGCGGGTGCGCGTGGTCATCGCTTGCGGACGGGCAATTCGATCTCGAAGCGCGCTCCGCCGGGCGAGCGGTTGGCGGCTGCAATGAGCCCGCCCCCTGACTCGATGATCGATCGCGTAATGGAGAGGCCCAGCCCGCGGTGGGCTGCCGGCCAGCCGGTGCTGTTCAGGGATGCCGGCTGGGTGCTGAATCCGGTCGCAAAGATCGCTTCCAGCGATCCACTTGGAATGCCCGGACCATTGTCGTCAATGGCCAGCAGAAGCGACTGCGCGGTTCCCGATGCCGTGGGACGCTCGCGCAGTTTCAACTGAATGCTGCCCCCTGCGGGCATGGCCTCGGCGGCGTTCTTTACCAGGTTCACCAGAATCCGCGTTAGGTCTTCTCCAGTGAGTTTCACCGGCAATGCACCGCCCACCGCATCCACCGTAAGCGCGACCGCCGGCCCGGCCAGTGCGGCCAGCAGGTTGCGGTTGGCCAGCAGTTCCGCTGCCAGGTTGTCGATGGGCAACGCCGGCATCAGGTCCCAGCGCCGCGCTTGCCGGGACCGGTCCGGGGACGTCAGGTTGTCGGGTCGCGCGGACGCCGGGGGCTTGGGCGCACCGGGCATTCCATCGCGCAAGATTAGCCCCGCGGGATCGTTGCGGCTGTCCAGGGCCACCAGCTTTTCCACCAGGCGGCGGCTGGCGACTGCCACCAGGCGCAACTCGCTTCCGTAGTGAATAAACGGAGGGGCCAGGACTCCCGGCTCTTCCAGCAGATCGCAATAAAGCCCCAGCGCCGTAACCATGTTTCTGGCGTCGTGCGCCACCTCGGCCAGATTCTCGCCGGCGCAGTTCAAAGTAGCCAGCGTCTCCACTATCGCCTGCACCCGCTCGCGCCCTGCATCGCCCCAACCTGCCGCCTGCTCAGCCTGCTGCATGGGTTGTCCCCGTTCCCTGTGCGTTGTCCGTTTACAGCCGTTGCTTTTCGGGGATCAAATCAGGCGAGGCAGTTAAATAGAGGCCGGCATCGATTCCTGAACCCTGTTCCCGGGTTCTAGACCATGCTCATGGCTCTTCCCATTTCCGCATCCGGCCATGGGTCTTGTTCTCTTCTCTTACACGTAGCGTGCCAAACTAGGACGGGAATTCTAAGTTCCTGATAAGGGAAGAGCTTAGTGTCCGATTGTCGGACACCTCATGCGGTGCGGCAAGGTGTCTTTCGTCCCGAATCAGGACGGTCCTATTAGGAATTCTATTGAAACTCTTTTGGTTTCAATCGTTTAATCCATATTCCCTTTACGGGACGAGAAAAGCAGGATTTCCTCTTTTGGGAATCGGCCGTCCAGGGTGATCCGCCGCGCTGGGGCGCTCTCGTACAATCCCTCTATGCAGGTGCCTGTCCAAACTCCATTCTTCCGGCCCGGAGGCAGAACCGCTGCCCAGCTTCGCCCGCTCACGCTCACTCCGGGGTTTGTCCAAACCGCGGAGGGCTCCGTTCTGGTTTCCTTCGGCAACACGCGGGTGCTTACCAACGCGACGATCGAACAAGGCGTTCCGGGATGGCTGCGCAACTCGGGGCGCGGCTGGGTGACGGCGGAGTACGCCATGCTGCCGCGGTCGACGGTGACGCGGACGCCGCGTGAAAGTGAGCGGGGCAAGATCGGCGGGCGGACGCACGAGATACAGCGGCTGATTGGCCGGAGCTTGCGCTCAGTTGTGGACATGAAGGAACTGGGCGAGCGCACGGTGATTCTGGACTGCGACGTGATCCAGGCGGATGGCGGCACGCGCACGGCGGCGATTACCGGCGCGGCGGTGGCGCTGGCTCTGGCGCTGAATGCGCTGGTGGAAGCGGGGACGCTCAAGAAATCGCCGCTGAAGCAACTGGTGGCGGCGACGTCAGTGGGGATTGTAGGCGGGACTGAGCTGCTCGACCTCTGCTACGAGGAAGACTCGCAGGCCGAAGTGGACATGAACGTAGTGATGACCGCCGACGGCGGGCTGATCGAGACGCAGGCTACGGCGGAGAAAGGTTCGTTTTCCCGCGCGCAGTTAAACTCGCTGGTCGATCTGGCCGAGGTGGGGCTCAAGGAGATTTTCGCGGCGCAGCGGGCGGTGCTGGGAGGGTAGCTTTCCTTTGCGCCCACTGATCCTGCCGTTGAAATGCACAAATTCCCGTGTTGATTGCTGCCGCTTGTGCTAGATTTTTGTCTAGCGCACAAGGGCGCTTCCGGTCCGCGGAAAGGACAGAGTCCACCTGGCACGTACAATTCGTTTTGCGAACTGACTTTCCGCCCCTCATTATGCGGACCTGGGGCACACGAAAGGAAGTTCGTCATGCCGGTAAGAGTCCTCCCATCCAATCCCAACCTCGACCAACTGAAGCACCAGGCCAAAGACCTCATCAAGGCTCATGCCGCCCACAGCCTGGGCGCGGCGCAAATGATCCGCGAGTTCCATCCTCGATTTTCAGGCGCTACGGATGCCGCCATCTTTGCCGCCGCATTCAAGCTCAGCGACGCGCAGCTCACCATAGCGCGCGAAAGCGGATTCCCCAGTTGGACCCGTCTCAAAAGGCGAATTGAGAAGCCAGTCCCCGCAGATCGACTGGACCTGCCTCATCATGAACGCATCGAAGATCCTGTCTTTCGCCGCGCCGTCGACTTCATTGACGCGGGCGATTCCGATGGCTTGCGCGCTCACCTCAAGCTGCATCCCGGACTGGCGCGGAAGCATGTGGTGTTTGAAGGCATGAATTACTTTCACAATCCATCGTTGCTTGAGTTCATTGCGGAAAATCCCGATCGCCACGACAAGACGCCGGAGAGCGTTGTCGCCGTCACCGAGGTGATTCTCGAAGCAGGAGTCGACCAAGCTGCCCTCGATACGACCCTGGCGCTGGTGGCAACCAGCAGCGTTGCTCATGCCTGCGGCAAGCAGGATGCGCTGATCGATCTGCTTTGCGACTGGGGAGCAGACCCTTCCAGCGCGATCGATGCGGCAGTTCTGCACGCAGGAGCGGCAGCGGCAAGGACCCTGATCCGGCGGGGGGCAAAGGTCGATCTTGCCGTGGCTGCGCTGGGCACTCCCGAAAACTTCCGGCGCATGCTGAAGACCGCCAGCGCCGAAGAGCGCCACCTTGCCCTGGCCGTTGCGGCACAGTATTGCAATGTGCCGATAGTGCGGATTCTACTGGAGGCCGGCGAGGATCCCAACCGCTTCAACCCGGTCGGCGGTCACTCGCATTGCACGCCGCTGCACCAGGCGGCGGCCTACGGGACGATGGAACTGGTGCAGTTGCTTCTCGAACACGGCGCGCGCCCTGACATCAAGGATGTTCTGTGGAGGGGGACGCCCGCTGGTTGGGCCAACCACATAGGCAGGACCGAGATGGAAGCCTACCTGCGTCCGTTGGAGAAAAAGGCGGCGAAGAAATCGTGACGTGCGATGCGGGGCGTGACGAACGATTGATGAGTGGCAAGACTAACTAGACCGCCGGGAGCAAGGGCCTGTCCACTGAACGATAGCAGGGGAGAACTTGACCAAAAGGTAACGAGGAAATTTCCTTTCCCGGCGTCAACATCCAAAGTGGCAGTCCCGTGTCGTCCAGGCGTTCTTCGGTCCCCGCGAGGGAACCATCGAGAGCGATATCGCAGTCTTTCCGTCGCTGCAATCGAAATCTCTGAATTGACTTCTTGTCTGATACCCAATCTGGTCTTCCGCCGCAAGGCATGCTGAAGTCCACTCGAATGAGCCCAGGTGCAAGTACTTCGGGCTTTTCGGCGCGAATGATCATTGACCAGTTGGTGTTTCCGTTTAAGCAAGCGGGGAAAATCGAATAGGCAACGATTCGCCCTGAAATGGTCTGTGTTTTCTCATGCGCCGGGGGGCCGGCGAGGACGCCGCCGCAGGTAAAGCACAACAATAAAATGACAACCCCTGATCTCTTCATTTTCCCCTTGGATCGTACTCCTAGCCTCCCCTTCATCGGCATTAAGGCTAAACCAAATGCAGTCTTGTCCGGACAACAATCCCTATCGCAGCGCCGCGGCCAGCAGCAGCGTCGTCCCCAGTCCTGCAACTGACAATACTGTTTCCATCACCGACCAGGTAGCCAGCGTGTCTTTCACCTCCAGCTTGAAGAAGGATTGGATCATCCAGAAGCCGGGGTCGTTGACGTGAGAAAGAATCAGGGAGCCCGTGCCGGTGGCGAGGACGAGCAGCTCCGGGCGGACGCCGGCGTGGCTGGCAAGGGGCGCCAGCACTGAGGATGCAACGGCCATGGCCACGGTGGCCGACCCCATGGAGACGCGGACTACAGCGGCCAACAGCCAGGCCAGAACAAGCGGCGGCATGTGCGCGCCGAGAGCGAGGCCGACTGTGGCCTGCGCGGCTCCTGAGTCACGCAGAACGCCGCTCAGGCCTCCCGCCGCAGCCAGAATCACGAGCACGTTGGCGATTGGCTCGAAGGATTCTGTGGTTAGCTTTCGCAAAAGCTCGCGGCCGTGATGCTGGCCGGTCTGAATGCGCGGGCCGAGAGTTATGAGGGCAACAAGAACGGCGATCAATAGCGCGATGTCGGGGCTGCCGATGAAGCGGAGAATCTGGTTGGCTAAGCTGGCCGGCGCGGCGAGCGAGTCAGCCCAACTGCCTAGGAAGATGAGCGCGATGGGCAGCAGGACGGCGGCTGCGGCGCGGATGGGGCCTGCCGGCTGCGGAGTTTTTACCGCTTGCGAAGCTCTGGCGGCGGCAATCCCTGGTCTCAAAATCGAATCCTCACCCCCGCGACGAAGACCTGTCGCCGGGGACCCCGAGACCAGGGGCACCCGGTTTGGTGTGGCGTCCTCCGCCTTTTCGATCTGCCGCTCCTCTTCGTGTGTTGGCGCAAACAGCGGCAATTCCTCGCTGGCTGCCTCGATGCCTGCTTTCTCCTGACGCTTGTCCCAGCAGTGGATCAGAAACCAGCCCAGGCCTGGTCCGGCCACGGCGGCGGCGGGCAACCCGACGACCAGCCCCCAGAGAATGGTGCGGCCGAGGTCGGCGTGATATTGCGTCGCGGCGAGCAACGCGGCCGGATGCGGCGGCAGCGTGCCATGAACTATGGAGAGCCCGGCGAGCAGCGGCATTCCCGCCAGCACCGGAGGGCGTCCGGTGCGGCGGGCGGCTTCAGCCACAATCGGCATCAACAGAACGAGACCGACTTCAAAGAACACCGGCATGCCAACCACGATGCCTAGAATCAGCAGCGCCCACGGCAGGCCTTTTGCGCCGCAGTTCTCAACCAGAACTCTGCCCAGCGCCGCCGCTCCGCCGGAGCCGGCCAGAAGCCGTCCCAACACAGCGCCGAGTCCCAGAACAATGGCGATGTGGCCCATCAGGTTGCCGACGCCGGTTGTGAAGGAAAGCGGAACCTGCTTCAGTGGCATGCCGGAGGCGACGCCGAGGGCCAATGCTGCCACGGCCAGCGCCAGCGCCGGATGCAGCCGGATTTTGGCGATGAGAAGCAGAAGCAGCAGAACCGTTCCGGCGGCGCAGGCCACCAGGTACCAACTGTCGGGGGGCGGGACGGCGGGAGTCACCGGCAGATTATTCCACATGCTGGCAGGTTCCGGCTCGGCCCGACTTGGGACAGCGCGTTGCTGTGTGTTCCAAAACACAATTTCCCTTGCGCGCCTCTGCTACCATAAAGACGATTGCAGTTCCTGCCGCCCGCGAGGCTGTTTTCCTGACCCTCAACGGGCCCCGAGCGCCACGGCGGCCAGGGCAACCCAAAAGGAGAAATTCTTATGCCATTAGTCTCCATGCGGCAACTTCTCGACGAGGCCGCCAAGGGCGGTTACGGCGTCGGCGCGTTCAACGTCAACGATATGGAACAGATTCAGGCCATCATGGGCGCGGCCCAGGAAACCAATTCGCCGGTCATCATCCAGGCCAGCCGCGGCGCGCGTCAGTTCGCGCAGGACCGCTATCTCTTTCACTTGATTCTGGCGGCCAGCGAGCTTTATCCGGAGATTCCCATTGCCATGCATCAGGATCACGGCAATAGCTTTGAGACCTGTAAAAGCGCCATCGAGCTAGGCTTTACCTCGGTCATGATGGACGGCTCGCTGAAGGAAGACGGCAAGACGCCCTCCAGCTTTGAAGAGAACGTAGAAGTCACTCGCAAGGTAGTCGATTACGCCCACGAGCGCGGCATCACCGTCGAAGGCGAGATCGGCGTGCTGGGCGGCGTGGAAGACGGCCACGGCGCGGGCGGCAGCGGTCTCGACCACATCACCGATCCCGACCAGGCAGTTGAGTTTGCCGAGCGCACCGGCGTGGACGCGCTGGCAATCGCCATCGGCACCAGCCACGGGGCGTATAAGTTCACCAAGAAGCCCGATGGCTCGGTGCTCAAGATGGATGTTCTGCTTGCCATCCACAAGCGCCTGCCTAATACGCACCTGGTGATGCACGGCAGCTCATCCGTTCCCAAAGACCTGCAGGACATCGTGAACGAGTACGGCGGCAAGCTGAAGGAAACCTGGGGCGTGCCGGTCGAGGAGATTCAGCTCGGCATCCGCAACGGCGTACGCAAGATCAACGTGGACACGGACAATCGCCTGGCCATCACCGGGGCGATTCGCAAGGTGCTGTGGACGCAGCCGGAGAAGTTCGACCCGCGCGACTACATGAAGCCCGCCCGCGAAGCCATGCAGAAGGTGGTTGCGCTGCGCATGACTCAGTTCGGCCAAGCCGGACATGCAGGCGACTACGCGCCGATCGCCATTAGCGAGATCGCCAGAGGCTACGCCGACGGCTCGCTCGCGACCCGGCCGCTGGTGGCTGCCAAGTAAATTCGTGATTGACGGTTCAAAAGGCAGCGCCGCTTCGCATTCGCGAAGCGGCGTTGTTTGGGAGAGGGAATTAAGGGCGCTGTTTAGTGATGAGACCCGCCGGCGCTGCTGGCGGCGCTTGAACTGCTTGCTGAACTGGTACTGCCGCCGCTGTGAGAGCTGCCACCGGAACTGCTGCTTCCGCCGTGGGAACCGCCGCTGCCGGAGCTGCCGCTGCCTCCGCGGAAGCCGCTGCTGCCGCTGAAGCTGGAGGCCCGCGCCTGCAGGCTGCCATTGTGATTGGTGATGGGGGACATGACCGTGGTCATCTTCCCTCCGACGGTCTCCTGCCTGGCGGTCATGAAGCTCTGCGTCTTCGCATCGAAGTGGATGGGGATGCCGGTTGCGGCGGCCTCAGCGCCCTTGCTCGGCATGGTAACCGGAAACGCGTGCAGGAGCGCGTGCGCTTCCATATGCGGGGCCTCGACCGCGATGAGGGGTCGCATGGTCGCGATGTTGAACTCGCTTGGGGGAGATTTGAGAAATTCAATGGGCCGGGCGGAATCGAATTTAGCCGGCTGCACGACAATTTGGTTCTTGCCGCTGACCGCGAAGAACTCATGCTCGGCATTGATCGCCGGACGGCCCTTCACGTCGTAAGGATGCAGCGGGACGAAGCCCACCTGGCGTCCGTTCTTAACCCAGCGGACCGGGTCCGCGTGATGCCGCTTGCCGCCGGCTACCCACACGTAATGCTTTTTGTGGCGAAGGCGCACCCAGCTTCCAGCGTGACAAACAGCCCAGTCATAAGGCCCCGCCTGCACAAATGAGGCTTTGGTCACGATCATCTTGCCTGTTGCCGGATCCTTGACCGTCCGATAGCGAAGAGACAGCGGAGTACAGGGGAATCGCCACTCGAGATCGGAGACATCGGACTGCGAATCGGCAGGGGCCTGCGCGGCCACACCGGTTTGCGCGGCTGGATCGGGCGGCGCGGACGGGTGATAGGAGGCCAGCACGAATCCAGGCTGCCGATTCGGCTGGCGGAGAGGTTGCTGGATCGCGCTCTTTTCGTCTTGCTCAGCGGAATCGTTTGGCTCCCAGCAGGTTCCATAGGGGGCGCAGTCGAAAAACTTTCCCGCTCCCGCCATATCGGCCATGCCGGGAATGGGTGCAGACAGCCCCGATGCCGCGAGAACAGAAGAAACAGCCGCGTTCCGCTGGGCGACGCGGTCTGCGACCCACTTATCCCACGCGGAGTATTTGCCTTGATCGGGCGCACCGTCGGCGTTAACAAGCTGGCTCTGCTGCCAGGTCCAGGTCCGTCCGGCTGCCAGCTTGTCTCTTGGAACCCCGGGCAGACGCAGGTCTCCACCCTCGAGCGGAGTGATGGCAACTGCATCCGTATAAGCCTCGATGCGCGTATAGGACTTGTCAGGATAGCGCGAAACAAAATCGTTCGTCGGCGTGTGCAAGACCATCTTTTCACCGGCTACGTAGGGATGCATATAGAGCGATACGGTGCCGGAAAGCAGTCCCAGCTCGGAGAAGGGAATGCCTGCCGTCTCGTGAAGATCGTTGAAGGTGAGAACCGAATTCTCGCCGAGGTAAATGGTCGAGGCGTTTTCGAATTCGATCTCCGCGCGCCCCGCGCCGGTAGCCAGGCTGAAGCCCGTTTCCATGGGCAGATTGGCGACCGCTTTCTCCCAAACGGCGCTGCCCGGCTTTCCGGTGGGCGCGCCGCGCTGGATGCGCACATCGCCCTCGACGTAGCTGATGCGGACGATCTGGGCGTAGGTGGCATCGGAGTAATGATTGCCGAGGATGAACTGTGCTTCCTTCTTGAGTTTTTCGCTGGAGTCGCCGTTCAGAATTTCCTGGATTTCGGCCAGTGCCTGCGGCTCGTTCTGGCGCATCATGGCGTTCAGCGCCAGCAGCTTCACATCGTCGCTCTGGTTGGGATCGATGCGCACCGTTTCGCCGCTCTTGGCGTGAAGCTCCACTTCCATTGCGCTGCAATCGTCGATCCAGCGGCTCTTGGGATAGCTGCCGCGCAGTTCAGCGCAGGCATTCACGGCCAGCTTGGACTGGCCCAGCTTGTTTTCCGCATACGCCTTCCAGTAGAGCGCTCCGTCAGCGTGATTGCCGTGCTGATTTGCTACCTGGGTAAAGATTTTCACGGCATCGGCCCAGCGGCCCTGATCGATGGCCCGCGTGCCATCCGCGCAGAGCTTGCTGGCCGGATCGTTGGAGGCCAGATTGCTGGCTGCCTGGGCGATCACGCCGTCCACACCGGGCAGCGATCCGGAGCCGGAGAGGGATTGCCCGTTCGGCGGCAAAGCCATTGCAAAAGCAGCACTGCTCAGCGGCAACGATACAATTCCCGCCACGGCGGCGGAAAGAATTCCAAGCCTCAACCTCATATCGTTCCTCCCGTGACGGGATTGTTCTCGGACCCATCATGGTGCGCGATTCTGGAGCGCAGCACGCGCACCTCGAAGAGCACACCTTCAGAGTTCATCTCGTCCTGCAGTTTGGTAATGTTCTGGGCATTCAAGCCGCCCGGCTCGTTGGCCGCATCGGCCAGCAGGTGGTCCAGGTGATCAAGGGCCGTGGTCAGCTCAGGATCGTCGGACTGGGCGGCATTCTTGCGGCAGACGCGGTTGGCAGCAAGCAGGCTCTTGGCCTCGTCGCGCATGGGAGACTCCACCGCCGCCGGGTCGAAGTCGGCATGTTTCAGCTCCACCAGGAAGCGCTCCGAGCGGTCCAGGTGATCGTCAAGAACCACCACCACGACAGGCTGTTTTGCCTGCGGCGCTTTCTGCTCCTGCTGCGCCATGGTGGGATGATTCTTCCGCTCCATCAACTGGCCCGCATAGAATGCGCAGGCAACCAGCAAGGCAACGGCCGCCGCGTAACTCAGGCCCTTCAACCAGGGATTCACCGACCAGCCGCTACTCAAACTCCAGCGCCGCTTTTGCGCCTCGTACACCGGCAGCATCGGCGCGATTGCGGCCCACACCCGTTCGCCGTAGTATGCATCGCGAACCGGCGCCTCAGTTCGATCCATCGCAGCCAGGTCGCGCTTGAGCTCGGCGAAACTTTGCGCGCAATCCCGGCAGCCCGCAAGATGCCGTTCCACGGCAGCCGTGTTCTCGCCTTCGCCGTAGATATTTCCAATCATGTCCTCATCCGTCAAATGCATCATGTTGCCACCCTGAGAGGCGCCAGCCTGCGCCGCAGCTTTTGCACGGCTCGGAATACCGCCTGTTTGGCCGCATTCGGATCAATGCCCAGAGCGGCGCCAATCTCCGCTGTGGTGCAGTCTTCCATGTGCCGCAGTACGAATGCGGTTCGCTCTGTGGCCGTCAATGTATGCAGCGCGGCCTGCTGCAACGATCCGATCTCGCCGCTCAATAGAATCCGTTCGGGACCCGCGGCCCGGTCTGCTACCTGCAACTGGTCCAGTTCGGGGTCATTCGAATCGCCGACGCGGCTGACTTCGTCTCCGCGGCGGCGCTTCACCTTGTCCAGCGCGCAGTGCACCGCAATCCGGTAGATCCAGGTGCCGAAATTTGCCCTGGATTCAAAGCCTTCAAGCTTGCGGTATCCGCGCAGGAACGCCTCCTGGACAACATCCTCCGCGTCAGCCTCATTGCCGGTAATACGGTAGGCCACGCGGAAGAGACTCTGGCTATGGCGCACCACCAGCGCGCCATAGGCCTCCTTGTCTCCCGCCAAAACAGCCTTGATCGCCGCGTGGTCGTTCGTGTCCATGCGAATTATTAGACACCAGTTCTGAAGAGCCGGTTAGGGGAGATTTTCTGAGGGAATTGCGACCTGAATGCATTCCAGGTTCTTGAAAATGGCCAGCTTCAACTACGCCCGGCGACGTGGAGTCTGTTTGCAGGTTCTTCGGGCTAGCTCATTCTCTCCGTCTGCGCGGGCGTCGGCGGTCTACATGCTATTCAGGCTTTGCCGAACCGCATCCAAAATCTCTCGCGAGAAACCCTCATCATCGACAGCCCGTGCCAATATCAGCGCGCCCACTGCAGAGGCCAGGGTATGCAGGGCTTTGCGCCGGGCAGACCGCCGCGTGGGAAAACCATTCGACATTGCTTTAACAATCTCTTTCATGAATCCGGTGAAGCGGCTTCGCGCCTCGGGCTCCCGCTGGACCTGCTGCGCCACCGCTGCCATGGTGCAGCCGGTACCTGGCGAATCCCGATGCCTGGTGCTCAGATACCGGTCCATGTAGCGTCGACGGCCCGCGGCGGTCTGAAAATGCGCTTCCACGCCGGACAATGTTTCCTGCATGCCCATAGAAACACATTCGGCGATAAGCTGCTCTTTTGAGTCGAAGTGATTGTAAAACGGACCATGGGTAAGCCCCGTTGACGCCATCAGTTCGTGAACAGACACATTTGAGAAGCCGCGCTCACGAAACAGGCGAGACGCCTCTTTCAATATCCGTGCGTGCTTCTCTTCGGTTTCCGCTGCGGGATAGCGCATATCCGATCCCTTCCCTTTGCTCGGGGCTCTTCGTTAACCATAAACGATTGCCTCAGATAGCATTCTTCGAAGATTACGATTCTCGAATTGCCGCCAATCTGAATCGGCATGCTTGTCTTAATTTTCCTTCAATTCTCGATATTGGCAGGTCGCGGATAGCGCATACATGATAGCCATCATGTATGATGGCTATCGACCGCTCGAGGGAGCCGCACGAACTGGCGGCACCGACGAGCTGTTAAAAAATCCATTTTCCAAAATTGGAGCATCTATGCCGATGATTGATGTGTACGCCGCGGCTGACCTTTTCCCGGCGGAAAGCGACCGCGAACTGGGCGAGAATCTCATCAACGCTGTACTACGGGCCGAAGGTGTGGCCCTGCCAGGACCATTCCATCTGAACAACACAGCCGCCTACATCCACCGGATGCTGCCTTCTCAGGTGCAAACCGGATCGGCAGCCTCCGCTCGAACAGTGAGGGTGCAGATTGTAACTCCACCGGCGGCGCTGAACCGCGATGGTCAGCGGCAACTGGTCAAAGAGATTACCGAGATTGTGACCAGGATTTCGGGCGACCCGACGCAAGCGGCGCGAACATGGGTTCTGCTTACTGAGGCCGCGGAGGGAGGATGGGGCATTGCCGGCACAGCCTTTGGCAGAGAGGAGTTTATCGCCCTCGCGAACAAGGCAAAGGGCCCGCAATCGTAGCGTGAAGTTGCGTTGCGCTATCGCGCCGGCGCCGCGGAGGCTTCGCCAAGATGGGTCGCCCCCACGCCGCTCTCCTGGTCTTTGTACTGCAACTGATAGAGCTTCCAGTAGAGGCCACGCTGCGCGAGCAGTTGCTGGTGCGAGCCCATCTCGCGCAACTGGCCCTTGTGCATTACAAGAATGGTGTCGGCGCGCTGCACGGTGGAAAGCCGGTGAGCGATCAGCACTGAGGTGCGGCCTTCGACCATCCGCTCCAGAGCGCCACGGATACGCAGTTCGGTGTCGGTGTCGACGCTGGACGTGGCCTCGTCCAGAATCAGAATGCGGGGGTTGTAGGCCAGGGCGCGGGCGAAATTGATGAGCTGTTTTTGCCCTGTCGAGAGGGAATTGCCCCGCTCCTGCACAGGCTCGTCAAAGCCCTTAGGCAGCGTCTCAATGAAGTCCAGCACATTCACGTCGCGCGCGGCCTGGCGCAGGGTGGGTTCGGTAATCTCCTCGTTGCCGAGTCGAATGTTCTCGGCCAGCGTGCCGGTGAAGAGGAACGGATCCTGCAATACGACTGCGAAGTGTTTGCGCAATGCGTTCAGGTCCTGCAGGCGCAGGTCGACGCCATCGACCAGGATCTGGCCGGCGGTTACGTCGTAGAAGCGCATCATCAGGCTGGTGAGCGTGGTTTTGCCTGCTCCGGTGTGGCCTACTATGGCTACGGTTTGGCCTGGTTCTACGGTGAAGGAAACATCTTTGAGAATCCATTCGATGTTCGGGATGGCGGTGAGCTTCGCGGCGTCGGGAATCCCATCGCTGGCCGCGGCGACAGCCGCCTGTTCTTCTTCGGTCAGTTTCTGATAGGTAAACCAGACGTGGCGGAACTCAATGCGGTTGCTTCCGTCGCCGGCAATTGGATGTTCCGGATTCACAATCTCCGGCGCGGTGTCGAGGAGCTTGAAGATGCGCTCGCAGGCTGCCATGGCGGCTTGCAGAATATTGTACTTGTCGCTCAGGTCCTGAATGGGCCGCCAGAAGCGCTGCGAGTACTGGATGAACATGGCCAGCACGCCGATGGTGACCACTCCGTGGAGCACACCGAAGCCGCCGCGCCAGATGACCAGCGCGATGGCCACCGAGGAGAGGACATCGACTGCGGGGTAGTAGAGCGCATAGGCGAAGATGGTGTCTTTGAAGGCGATCATGTGCAGGCGGTTGACGCTTTCGAAGTCGTCGTAGGCGCGCTGCTCGCGGTTGAAGAGCTGCACCACGGCCATGCCGCTGATATGTTCCTGAGTGAAGCTGTTGATGCGGGCAATGGCGGCGCGGACGCGGCGGTAGCTCTCGCGGACATGGATGCGGAAGAAGCGGGTGGCTATGAAGATCAGCGGCAGGACGGAGAAGGCGATCAGCGCCAGCCGCCAGTTGATGGCGAGCATGACGCCGGCCATGATGGTGAGGTTGAAGAAGTCGTCGACGATGGCCAGCACGCCTGCAGTGAACATCTCGTTGATGGCGTCCACGTCTGAGGTGAGTCGGGTGACCAGGCGGCCCACCGCGTGGGTATCGAAGAAGCCGATGTGCATGCGCTGCATGTGGCGGAAGATGTCGCGACGCAGGTCGAACATGATCTTCTGGCCGACCCACTGCATCATGTAGGTCTGGATGAATTCAAAGAAATAGGCGCAGAGCAGCGTGGCCAGAAAAATCTCGGCCAGGATTGTGATCCCGTGGAAGGGATCAGTGGGCAGCACCCGCGCAAGCGGACTATTGGTATCCAGCCAGTGAGCCAGGGCGCTGTTTGCGTCCTCGCCCTGCTGGTTCGGGGCCAGGTAGCGGTCCATGGCAATCATTACCAGGATGGGCCCGACTACATCGCACAGGGTTTTGAGGCTGACGGCCAGCGAAGAGATGGAGGCCTGAATCCAGTAAGGGCGCACATAATGGCCCAGCCGCCGCATGAGCCGCGAGTCGTAGACCTTGCCGACCGGGTCTTCGTCTTTCTTCTGGGGCTCGATTTTCTTGTTTTGTTCTTCGGCCATGCTCTGTGAGGGATTCCGGGCTCCCGTTTCATTGTACGGTGAGGCGGGCATCCATCATGGCAGTGCAGGTGGAAGCCGGACGGCCCAATGAGGAAAGATGCCGACGTGAGGACGCACCTGTTCTGATACGCCGGAAGCAGTGAAATCCCTTGCTTCTTCCACCGGGCGTCGGGTATGACTGTTGGTAATATTTCCCCTGCGGAGAAACGCGCATGCGGGGATTGACAAAGGATAGCGCATGGATGCAGCGGTGGCAGTGACGCGAAAAGGGGCGAGCCGCTGGCTTAGCCTCCGCGGCATGGATGCGGCCAAGGCCGGCCTCGCGCTTTACATCATGGGCATGCTCACGTCCGGCGCCTATTACGCGCGCTTCCACATTCTGGCGCTGGATTTCACGCGTATTCAATCGGTCGTGGTGGGTGTGTATCTTATCGCGCTGTATCTCGCTTTTCCCGCGGCGTTCGTCTGGTTCGCGGCGCGGCTGAGCAGGCTTAGGGTGGTACGCGTGCTGACCTGCCTTGGATTGCTGGCGGTATTGAATGCCGGGCTGGCGAAGCTGGTTAAGGACAGTTGGAAAAACCTCTCCGTTACGGCGCTGAGCACGCTGGCTTTGCAACTGATCCTGTTTTTGGACTGGAAGACGCTGGGAGCGTCGCTGCGCAATCGCAGGCTGCAGATTCAATTGCTGCATCAGCCCACGCGCGAAAGGATCGTGGTTTTCGGGTTTGTGGTCTGTGTGCACTTTTCGCTGTTCTGGTTTCCGCGCATTCCGGGCAACTTTGCCGGAGGAATGCCGGTCGAGGTGCAGGTGTTCACCGAGACCCCGGGGCTGCCCGACAGCCGTTTTGCCTCCACCAAAGACAAGCCGCAGATCAACAGCCAGATGGATTCATATGCGCTATGGCTGCTTTACCAGACAGACACGGATGTTTACTTGCTGGACAGCCTGCCGGGTGAAACGCTGATCGATGACGACGTGATGCGAATCACGCAGGATCAGGTCATTCGCATGGATTACAACACGGCACCTTAGAGTTTTACTGGGGGCTTGTTGTAGCCTCACAAAAGCAGGTCCTTCGGCTCCGCTGAAGAACGCTTCGCTCAGGATGACAGGGTCTTTGGTGAGGAAGGAGTTAAGAGCAGCCGCAGGTCCTTCGACTCCGCTGCAGTACGCTTCGCTCAGGATGACAGGTCGTTTATTGATATTGAGTTTGGAGACGGGATAGTAGGGACATACAGGGTTTGGAAACCAGGAGGGATGCTTATGCGCTTGCCTGTGACTTTGGCGCTTTCATTCTTGACGGCTTTGGGAGTTCTTGGATTCGATGCCGCATGCACGACCGGCTCGACCATCGTCAAGGTGGTCGATTGCAGTGACAGCGCGGTGCAGGGCGCGCGAATCGATATCAAGATCTGCTGCACCGCAAACCAGACGGAGTTCAGCGCTGTGTCGGCATCGAACGGCGAGGCTACGTTTTCGCTGAATGCTAACGAGATCTGCAATGGCAAGATCAGCTTCGCAGGTTTTTCCGCTACGGCGTTTGGCGCGGGTTCTTGCACTGCTCCGGATAAGAATGGGCAACGGCTGTGTACGGTGAAGGTTTGCAAGCAATAAAGCAGGGAATGGGGAATAGGGAATAGGATCCTACGGCGCGGCTACATACGCGGGCGATTTGGAAAAGATGGTATTCTTTGTAACGTGAGGGGTTCGGCGATGGGTGAGATTCGGCAGCGGCGCGGATGGGTTCTGATTGCGGCCATCGCAATCGGATTTGCGCTTTTGCTGATGCTGGCGCCGAACGGGCACTCCGGCGGCGCGGATTTTGTGGCGATTCTGCCGCTCCTTCTGGTTGGATTTATCTCGCCGCTCAGCTTGCTGGGGCGGCTTGAGTATGTTTATGCCGGCCGGGTGCCCCAGGCTCCCGAACTTGCTCCTTCGTTCCAACGTCCTCCGCCCTTCCTTCGGGGTTAATTCTTCCAAAACAACTCAATAAGGTTTCGGCTTTCAGGGCAACTCTTTTGCCTGACGCCGCGGCCCTTTGCTTTGGGGGTGTTTTCAGCCACCGAGAAGGGTGTGTGCATGGGACTGGATGCGTTTTATGCGTGGTGTGTGCTGGCCGGATTTGTTGCAGGGCTGGCCGTGGTTGTGATTTTTGCTTATTTCTGTGTTTCGCGCGTTCTGCAGCGGCGGAGACAGCGGACGGGAAGGCGGCGTTCCCGGCTTTCCGGGTATGCCGTGGCGCTTGGGCTGGCATTCATGCAGTTGGTTCGGGTGTTTTATCAGCCGGATGTGGGCTATCTGATTGAGGCGAAGCAGGACGAGGATCAGGACGAGGACGATTCGGGCGATCCGGAGACGCCGGAGAGCCGGTTGAAGCATTTCCACCGACAGTTGAGGCGGATTCGTCGGGGTGAGCCGATTGATCGGCTGGAGCTGCGGATGTGAGGGCGGGAATCCCCGGTCTCAAAATCGAGACCGGGGGCACCCCGCACCTGAGCCGGAAGGCGGCCGGGACGGCGGCGCAACCTTCACCATTTACACTGGTAAACGGAGATTCATGTGGTTTTCGATAAAGTTCTGACGACGATTTTCGGCACGGCGAATGAACGGCTGCTCAAAAAGTTATGGCCGGTGGTAGCGCAGATCAATGACCTCGAAGAGGGCACCAAGCTCCTCTCAGACGATCAGTTGCGGGCGAAGACGGTTGAGTTCCGGGCACGGATTGCGGCCAAGCTGGAAGGAATTACCGACGCGGAAGAGATCAAGACGGCGGAGCGCGCCGCGCTGGACGAGATTCTGCCCGAGGCCTTTGCGGTGGTGCGCGAGGCGGGCTGGCGCGCGGTGCAGATGCGCCACTTCGACGTGCAGTTGATCGGCGGCATGGTGCTGCACCAGGGAAAGATTTCAGAGATGCGCACCGGCGAAGGAAAAACGCTGGTGGCCACGTTGTCGTGCTATTTGAACGCACTGGCCGGCCACGGCGTGCATGTGGTCACGGTCAACGACTACCTGGCCAAGCGCGATGCCGAATGGATGGGCAAGATTTACGAGTTCCTGGGTCTGACTGTGGGCGTGATCGTCCACGATCTGGACGACAGCGAGCGCAGGGCCGCGTATGCCGCGGACATCACTTATGGCACCAACAATGAGTTTGGTTTCGACTATCTGCGCGACAACATGAAATTCGAGATCAAGGACTGCGTGCAGCGCGGGCATTACTATGCCATCGTCGATGAGGTGGACTCGATTCTGATCGACGAGGCGCGGACGCCGCTCATCATTTCAGGCCCGACGGACCAGACTACGGACAAGTACGCCAAGGCGCGCAAGATCATGCCCGAACTCGAAAAGGGCGAGGAGATTGAGGAAGGCGAGACCAAGCGCTTTACGGGCGACTACATCGTGGACGAAAAGCAGCGCACGATTGGAGTCACCGACCAGGGCTGGGAGACGATCGAGAAGCTGCTCGGCATCGGCAACATTGCAGATGCAGAGAACTGGGAGATGAAGCACTACGTGGAGACGGCCATCAAAGCCCAGTCTCTCTACAATCGCGACGTGGAGTACGTGGTCAAGGATGGGGAAGTGATCATCGTGGACACGTTCACCGGGCGCTTGATGCCGGGCCGCCGCTGGAGCGATGGGCTGCATCAATCCATTGAAGCCAAGGAGGGCGTTGTCATCCGCAAGGAAGACCAGACGCTGGCCACGATTACCTTCCAGAATTATTTCCGGCTCTACAAGAAGCTGAGCGGCATGACCGGCACGGCTGAAACCGAGGCGGCTGAGTTCGAAAAGATTTACAAGCTGGAGATCGTGGTGATTCCGACCAACAAGACGATGCGGCGGTTGGAGAATCCCGATGTGGTGTATCGCACGGAGAAGGAAAAATACAAGGCGGTGGCGGACAACATTGCCGAGTTGCACGAGCAGAAGCAGCCGGTGCTGGTGGGCACCACGTCGATCGAGAAGTCCGAGCGACTGTCCGGAATTCTTCAGCGCAAGGGCGTGCGGCATGTGGTGTTGAACGCCAAATTTCACGAGAAAGAGGCGGAGATTGTGGCGCAGGCGGGGCGGTTGGGGACGGTGACTATCGCCACCAATATGGCCGGCCGCGGAACGGATATTCTGCTCGGCGGCAATCCGGAGTTCATGGCTCGCCAGGAGCTGGTGAAGAAGGGGCACGCGCGGGCTATCAGCGTGGCCGAGGGCGCAATCAACCCGATGGCGCCGCAGGGATTTCAGCGCTTCTACTACAACGGGCAGGAGTTCGAGGTGGGCGACGCGGAATGGACCGAGACCTTCGCCGGCCACGCGGAGACGGCGCGGCTGGATCACGAACAGGTGGTTGCGGCGGGAGGGCTGTTCATTCTGGGCACGGAGCGGCACGAGTCGCGGCGCATCGATAACCAGTTGCGCGGACGCGCCGGACGCCAGGGCGATCCCGGCGAGTCGCGTTTCTTTCTGTCGCTTGAAGACGACCTGATGCGTATCTTCATGAAGCAGTGGATCGGCGGCCTGCTGGAGCGGCTGGGCATGGATGAGGGCGTGCCGATTGAGTCGCCGATGATTTCCAAGCGGATTGAGGGCGCGCAAAAGCAGGTGGAGGCGCAGAACTTTGAGAGCCGCAAACATCTGCTGGAATACGACGACGTGATGAACAAGCAGCGCGAGGCCGTTTATGGCGTGCGCCGGGCGCTGCTGGAAGAAGCGGATCAGAAAGAGCTGATTCTCGAAGACTACGTTGGCGGGATCCTGAGCGGGATGCTGGATGAGTTTGCGCCGGAAGACAAGCATCCCGACCAGTGGAATGTGAAGGGGCTTGAAGACAAACTGATTGGCCAGTTCGGATTGAGTCTTAGCGCTGCCGGCATCAAGCCGCTGGAACTCGCACGGCACGAGCTGGGGGAGACGATCTTCGAAAAGCTGAAGCAGGATTACGAGGCCAAGGAGAAGATCCTTTCCAGCTCGACCATGCGCTATCACGAGCGGATGGTGATGCTGAGCGTGATCGACGGCCTGTGGAAAGACCACCTGCTGGCCATGGATCACCTGAAGGAAGGCATCAGTTTGCGCGGCTATGCGCAGCGTGATCCGCTGGTTGAATACAAACGCGAGTCCTTCGACATGTTCGAGGCCATGATGCAGAAGTTCCAGGAGGATACGGTCCGGTTCCTGTTCCGGATGCAGATACTGGGACCGGATGGCCAGCCGATGAATGCGGCGCCTGAGCCGCGCCGGCCGGTTCCACCTGCTCCGCCGGTGGCCAGCGCGGCCAAGCCGCCCACGCTGGAAGCTGCGCCGCGAGAGATCAGCATTCCCACGCGGCAGGCTTCGACGACCATCGACGCGCTGGAGAAGGAGTTTCAGCGCAAGAAGCAGCGTGAGCTGGCGGCCGCTCAATTCGCCGGCGCCGGAGACGCGCAGCAGCCTGCGCAGCGGCGAACGGGCGAGAAGGTGGGGCGCAACGATCCTTGCCCTTGCGGCAGCGGGAAGAAGTATAAGAAGTGCCACGGGGTAGAGCAGTAAACCAGGGCAAAGGCGGCTGCAGCGAATCCCATCCAGCTGAACTCCGTGAGGGCCCTTAAGGGGTGGTCAACCGGTAGCCTCCGGATAGACGACCGTCTATGCAGGACCTGACAAAGAGCTGGCATTCTGCCAGGGGAAAAAACTCAAACCCATTCCCATAGTCATTCGAGTGGAGTATGATGTTTTTTGCATAGTCATTCGAGTGGAGAGAGCGATGATGATGATGATGAAAAGGCCGCCCGAGGCCGGAGAGATTCTCCAGGGCACGCTGGATATGCTGATCCTGCGCACACTCGTTCTCGGACCGGCACATGGGCATACGATTGCGCAGGCCATCGAACGGACCTCGGAGAATGCGCTCGAAGTAGAGCAGGGATCGCTCTATCCGGCGCTCCATCGCCTCGAGGACCGCGATTGGGTCACCTCGGAGTGGGGGGTAAGCGAAAACAATCGCAAGGCAAAGTTTTATCGGCTCACCAAAAAGGGACGAAAGGAACTGAATGCTGCAAGGGGCCGGTGGCAGAGAATGACACGCGCCATAGGCCTCATCCTCGGTGAATCGTTCGAATAAGTGGAGGGAAACAGAGATGAGCTTGCGACGGTTTAGAAATCGGACCGGGAAAGATCAGGACTTCGCCGAAGAGATCGAATCGCACCTCGACCATGAAAAAGACGCGAATCTGGCGCGGGGACTCTCTGTCGAAGAGGCACGCCGGCAAGCACATTTGCGTTTCGGCAATCCGCGAACCGTTCGTGAGCGAGTATGGCGTTACCGCTCCTTTGCCTGGACTGAAGACCTGTTGCGGGATCTCCGGTTCGCACTGCGCTCGCTCGCGAAAACGCCTGGTTTCGCCATGATTGCCGTAGTGGTGATCGCGGTTGGAATCGGCGTAAATACCGCGGTCTTTTCAGTAATTGACACCGTCCTCCTCAAGCCGCTTACGTATCCCAGCCCTCAGGAACTGGTGTCGCTGGTCAATACGGGCCCGCGAGGTAGTTTCCCGGGGGCCAGCATTCCCATGTTCAATCTCTGGCATCAGCAGACCAGCATATTTCAGCAGGTTGCCGCATACGATTTTGGAGGAGCCGGACTCAACATCACAGGAAGCGACCATCCGCAGCAGGTGGAGGGTGTTCATGTCTCGGCAGACTACTTTGCCATGTTCGGCGCGCCTGTTATTGCTGGACGCACCTTCACCGCTGCGGAAGATAGCCCCAACGGCGGTCACGTCACCGTGTTGAGCTATGGTCTCTGGAAGAGCCGCTACGGCGGCAATCCGAATATGGTTGGATCGACGATTCAGCTCGATGGCCAGCCGTATCTTGTCGTCGGTGTGATCGGACCTGGATTTCAAACCGATGCACCGGTCGATCTTTGGGTGCCTTTCCAGTTCGATCCGAACTCCAAGGACATGGTGTTTTTTTTCACGGCGGCTGCGCGACTGAAACCGGGCGTGTCCGTTCCGCAGGCCAATGCCCAGTTGCGTCTGGCTGCAGACCAGTTCCGCAGAATGTTCGGTGCGGACTCACTGCCACCCGGAGGCGGGTTCGGTGTGGTCTCCCTCCAGCAGGAGGTGGTTGGCGACACCGGCTCCCGGCTTCTCGTCCTTCTGGGAGCTGTCGCATTTGTACTCCTGATTGCCTGCGCCAACGTGGCGAATCTTCTGCTGGCGAGAGCCGCCGCACGGAAACGGGAGTTCGCGACGCGCGCAGCTCTGGGGGCCGGCCGCGGTCAGATCATCCGGCAACTTCTTGTCGAAAGCCTGACGCTATCGCTTACAGGGGGCCTGATCGGGCTTGGACTGGGATTTGCGGGAGTCCGACTGCTGCTCAGAATCAACCCCGGCGATATCCCTCGCATCGGGGAAGATGGCGCAGGGATTACGCTCGATCTCCGTATCCTGCTTTTTACGCTCGGAATATCGCTGCTTACCGGAATCGTCTTCGGCCTTGTTCCGGCGATCAGCGCATCGCGCGCTAACCTCGCGGTTGCCCTGAATGAAAATGGCAGTCATGCAAGTATGGGCGTTCGAAGCGGCAAGCTTCGTTCCGTGCTTGTGATCGCGGAGATGGCGCTCACTGTAGTGCTTGTCGTCGGCGCGGCATTGCTCATTCGCACTTTTATGAATCTTGAGGCTGTCGACCCCGGCTTTACGATGCACAACGTGATCAGCATGTCCATGTCAGTGAGCGGCGACCGCTTTCAGAAGACAGCGCCAGTGGCCCAGATCATTCAGGAAGGAACCGATCGTCTTCACGGAGTTCCCGGAGTCATCAATGCGGGTGTGAGCAATTGCCTGCCAATGGCGGGCGGCTTCGGGATGACCTTCGATGTCGTTGGCCGCCCCAAAGGAAATTCGCCATTTACGGGCGGAGCCGGTTTCTGCTCGATTTCATATGGCTACTTCAATACGCTCGAAGTTCCACTCGTGCGCGGCCGCACTTTCACGAAACTGGACGATTCTGCAGCACCCATTGTCGCTATCATCAACAAGTCAATGGCCCGCCAGTATTGGCCCAATGGCGATCCACTCAAAGATCGAATCGTGATCGGCGCCGGCGCCGGCCCCGCCTTTGCTGAAGGCTCCCGTCAGATTGTCGGGATTGTTGGCGACACGCATGACGGGGGCCCCAATAACGATCCAGCTCCCATGATGTACATCCCGCTTGCACAGATGCCGGACCTCGAGACTGCACTCAATTCGCGGGTAGCTCCTCTTTGGTGGTTTGCTCGCACCCAGGTTGACCCTCGCACATTGTCCACTCCAATCTCCACTGCTCTACGCGAAGCAAGCGGAGGCCTTCCGGTTGCGCATATCCGCACAATGGAGGAGATCGAAGCGGAGAATATTGCGCGCCAGCGATTGAACATGCTGCTGCTGACCGTGTTTGGGTTTGCCGGGCTGCTGATGGCAGCGATTGGCGTGTATGGCGTGATGTCCTACTCCGTTCAACAGCGCACACAGGAGCTCGGCGTCCGCATGGCGCTCGGGGCGCAAGCCTCGAATCTTCGCAACATGGTGATCCGCCAGGGGATGACGCTCACGCTCATCGGGGTGCTCATCGGGGCCGGCGGCGCCTTCTGGCTCACGCGCTTTCTGGCAGGCTTCCTCTTCGAAGTAAAACCCCTCGACCCGGTATCGTTTATCGCAACGCCGCTGGTTCTGAGTGTCGTCGCCCTCTTCTCCATTTGGGTGCCTGCAATCAGGGCTACGCGAGTTGATCCGATGGCTGCGCTCCGAATCGAATGAGCGCGCTTAAAAAAGCACTCGGCCAATTCCCGTGCAGGAATCGGGTTCTGAGTGTGTTACCGGCTACCTGGAAGTAACCCCGAACCTGGAGTTGTGTCTGGATAGTCAACCAACCGCCAACAGCGCATTTCGGGCGCGAATGGCGGCATTCTGTTGCAACTCGGTGGCAGCATAATCGTTGTTTCCAGCACCGGCCCCAAAACATTCCATGGACTATGATCAAATCGCCGTGTAAACAGTGCATTCAGCTCAGCACTTTCCGGAAAAAATTACCCATTTCTGAAACAATTACATACCCAGCGGTCTGGGACGAGCTTGAACCTGACCTAAGCCATTGATCAATTTTGCTCTAAGTTCAATATCCCTGGATAAATAGAGAATTCCAATCTGGAGCGGCATCTATGGTGCTGGAATTGCTTCTACGCAAGTAAGCTCCTGCGTTCAAAAGCAAGTCGTACGATAGCCGCCACAGCCAAACCGCTATGACAGCCGGATCACTTCTGCGTCTCGGAGAGATCGTGGTCGGAACGAGAACTGAACAGCGGAGACTAATCGCATTACGCGCTCCGGAATGGGTTACGTGCATTCATTAAGGACTTCGTTGTTGAAACGTTCGGACGGTTTTCTAATTCCTCCTCCTTTGGGTATCGAGCTTACAGCGTTCAATGCAGGTCGCCCTGGTCGGTTTTCACGCGCGAGTCGGCAGAGAGCACACAGGTTTGCTTCTACTCTTCGCCTCAGCCCCTGGCGTTCCGCTCTCCTCATCACGATATTTTTCAGCTTACCTATCACCTTCTTCGGCGCGTCCTCGTCTGCCGGTTTTGTGCAGGCAGCAGCCGGTACGACTTCCGCGAGCGCCAAGTCTTTGTCCGTTGCCTTCTCTGCAAATACGGCCGCAGGCGACCTCATTTTGGTTGGATTCGATTTCAGCGCAGGTGCCACGCCATCGTCGGTCACTGATTCCCAAGGCAACACCTTCGCCCAGGTTGGAACCCAATTGACCTCGGCCGGTGGCTCGCGGAGCGTGGTCTACTACACCAAAAACATCAAGGGTGGCGCCGACACGGTGACGGTCAACCTTTCGGCCAACGCCGGAGGCATCGAGCTTTATCTCACCGAATACTCCGGCATTGACAAGACGAATCCGATCGACGCCGAGGTGGGATCTTCGGGCAGCGCTGGTACGGTCTCGAGCGGCAATGCCACGACGACCCATGCCGGTGACGTGATTTATGGCTTTTGCGCGGCTGATTGGGCGTGTACCGCGGGCTCGGGCTTCGCGGCCCGATCGACCTACGCTGATAACCTGATTGAGGACAAGACCGCCGGCAGTCCCGGCAGTTATGCCGCGACCGGCTCCGCGAACAACGGCTGGACGATGCAGATGGTGGCGCTCAAACCGGCTTCGGCGCCGGTGATTACCAGCGCGACGACGGCGAGCGGGACTGTGGGCAGCGCCTTCTCCTATCAGATCACGGCCTTGAGCTCGCCCGCCAGTTACGAAGCGACAGGGTTGCCGGCGGGGCTGACGGTCAACAGCGGGACGGGACTCATCTCAGGGAAACCGACGGCAGCGGGAACCTCGACGGTGACCCTGAGCGCGACCAACAGCACCGGAACTGGCAGCGCCACGCTGACGCTGACTATCGCCTTGCCGAAGCCGGTGATTACCAGCGCGACGACGGCGAGCGGGACTGTGGGTATCGCCTTCTCCTATCAGATCACGGGCTCAAACTCGCCCACCAGTCATGGAGCGACCGGTTTGCCGGCGGGACTGACGGTCAACAGCGGGACGGGACTGATCTCAGGGAAACCGACGGCGGCGGGGACCTCGACGGTGACTCTGAGCGCGACCAACAGCACCGGAACCGGCAGCGCCACGCTGACGGTGACCATCGCCGCGGCGAAGCCAGCGCTGAGTATCGACGCAACGACCGTGGCATTCGGCAACGTGACGTTGAGTACGCCTGGGACGCAGACCGTGACCTTGACCTCCACGGGCACGTCGCCTGTAACAGTGAGTGGGTTGACAATCACTACAGGTATCGGCTTCACGCTGTCTGGGCCCACGCTCCCCGTAACATTGTCTACGGGGCAACAAGCGAACCTCGAAGTGGAGTTCGATCCAACTGTCAGTGGTCCGGCGACAGGTCAGCTGATCATCACCAGCACCTCTTCGAGCAACGGTACAGCTTTGATTACCCTGACCGGCACAGGCGTGTCGCCTTCCTACGCCGTCGACTTGAGCTGGGATGCGCCCAGCAGCTCTACGGATCCGGTGACAGGCTATGAAATTTACAGATCGCTCAATGGCACTTCTACATATCAACTCATCAATTCGTCAGTCGACACCCAAACAACTTTCACAGACACCACGGTTCAGGCGGGACAGACTTACGATTACGTCGTAGAAAGCGTCGACTCTTCCGGGAACGAAAGCATCCCCAGCGGTTCCTTCGCGGTGACGATTCCTTAGTTTCCGATTGGGACGTGAGGCGGAATTTCTGAACGGCAAGCGGCGCGGACGAATGGTTCCGATTACCGTTCATCGCGCTATGTGATTGTTGTTCACACACTCTCGACACTTCGCTTGCATTGGAGATGTGCCATTCGCCAATTGGTGGATGACCGCCAAGCGGAATCGCCAAACCGGAATTAACTCATTCGCCAGCCATTCATGCGACGGAAAAGGTCGGCCGTCTCAACGGCGGCGCGCTCAGGGTTTGGTGGGGTCCATGACAGGGCTCGAGCCGATGGAGCGCGAATCATCTTCGTCGGCATCGCTGGTCTTCATTTTGTTGAGGCCGCGGCTGGCCCATCCGAACAAACCAAAGCCGCCTTTCTTGGCTTCCACTTCGGGCAGACCGCAGGCTTTGCGGGCCATGCGGCGGATGGCTCGGGAAATGGGCGAGTCTTCCATGGCCAGCGGCGTGGCTGCGTTCTGGGTGCGGCGCGCGGTGGCGTAATCGTCGGGAACTCTCCAATCGATTGCCCGGGTGAGGGCCTTTTCGATCGCCTTGTCGTCGAACAGCAGAGTTTGCTGCATATACCGGTTGATAACGATCTGCAGCTTGGGGCCGCGCGAGGCGAAGAACTGCCCGATCATGCGATTTGAGTTGCGCAACTCCGTTACGCCGACCTGCGTGACGAGATAGAGGATTGCGGACTCATCGAAGAACCGCGCATCCTTCAGTTCCATTCTCGACCCGGCGTCGACTACGACGTAATCGAAGTTCTGGCGCGCAACGGTCAGCAGCTTGTCAAGCGTTTCGACCGGCGGCTGGTTGGGGGGAAACTCGCTGGGGGCTGCCAGCACGGAGAGCCCGGAGGTGTGCCGGGCGAGCAGCGTGGAAAGGAAGCTGGCGTCCAGGCGGGAAGAGTTCTCCAATGCGTTGAAGGTGGAGTACTCGGTGACCATGCCCAGATTGAGCGCCGCGTCGCCCAGCGGCAGGCCGAGGTCGATCAGCAGCGTGGATTGACCTGACTCCTGGGCCAGCGAGACGGCGAAGTTGGCCGCAATCGTGGTGACTCCGCAGCCGCCCTTTGCGCCCATAAACACGAACAGCTTCCTAGCCGTCTTGCGGGCGGTGTGGGTTGAGGAGCCGCGGATGGAGATGCGCGCCAGAGCATCGGCGATGGTGGCGGGATTGAGCGGGAGGGTCAGGAACTCGCGAGCGCCGGCCCTCATGCAGCGCACTGCCAGCTCGAGATTGGCCTCGGCGGAGCAGACAATTACCGTGGCCGAGCCAAAGGCGTAGATGCTTTCCACCACATCGAGGGCGTATTCCGGGTCGGCGTCCAGGTCGACGATGACCACGTCGCACTGCTGCCCCAGCATGTTGGGAAGATCGTCGAGGTCGGCAGGATAGGCGGAATACTCCCGAATCTGGCCGATCGGGCATCCGGATAGCGCGTCAGCCACAGCTCTGCGACGCCGCTCATCCGGGCCGATAAGCAGGACGGAAATCTGGCTACGGCCTGGAGAGTCGGGAATCTGAGGAACTGGAGACATACCACACCCTATGCAAGTTTAATCGGCGCAGACGGCAAGGGGTCAATTGCACTATAGGGTCATAAGGGAGGAAACATCGCCCGACCCGTGAGCGCATGGGAATTGCCTCGGAATGGCCAAATCGGGAGAAGTCCTGAGAGCAAATAAGCCTATTGCTGGCCGCCGTTGCCGTCGATGGCCGCAAAGGTAAGGTCCTGGGCCTGCGAGCGATGCCGCTCCCGCCACGCGTCGAAGAGCCGCCCGTAGCTGAGCGTGATGTATTGTCCGGGATCGACGCCCAAACGCCGCGCGGCGCGATCAATCCACTCCGCTGGGCCTTCCAACTCCGCAAAGTCGCCGATCGGCGTCTCGTCCACCACGCAGTGGCCTTCGCCGTCTTCCCACTCGGTGCGCCACTTTTCATAGTGGAAGGCGGCGGTAAGTCCTATGGATCGAAAGACCTGGGCCAGCGCATTCCCGTCCGAGATCAAGGTCTCAGTTTCGATACGGTGCTTGTGTGTGTCTTCGCCTGGGCCGGTGTCGGGAAGGCGCTTGTGGGTCAGAGTCCAGCGGCCGGTGTAATTGCGCAGGCGCAGGATTTCGGTGCGGGCGCGCAACTTGCGGTCCGGCGTGTCATACAGCACGTTGCTCTCAAAGCTGCGCGGCGTCTGCAAGCGAAATCCGGCGTCTTCCAGCCGGTGGTTCAACCCCGGAACGTCTTCGACGCGGAATTTAATCTCGGTCTCGACAGGCATGTTAAGGAGCGAGTATACGGCAGGCAATGGCAAAGCCACCGTGCAAAAGGCGACAATGGGTGTGTGAAGACGCTGCGACTTGCCGTAGACCCCGATCATCTTGAGGCTCCTCGCGCGCAGGAAACGCTCGGCCGGGCGGCCGACATTTTGCGCGGCGGCGGGTTGCTGGCCCTGCCGACAGAGACCGTCTACGGCCTGGGCGCCAACGCATTGGACGCGGCCGCGGTGAGCCGAATCTTTGCCGCCAAAGGCCGGCCTGCGTGGGATCCGGTAATCGTGCATATTGCTGATTTTCCAATGCTTGACCGGCTGGTTACGGAGGTCCCCGAGGCTGCCCGCAAGCTCATGCACGCCTTCTGGCCGGGGCCTTTGACACTGCTGCTTCCGCGCTCGAGCGCCGTGCCGGATGCCGTCACCGCCGGGCGTCCGCTGGTGGGTGTGCGTATGCCGGCTCACCCCGTGGCCCTGGGCGTGATCCGCATGGCAGGCGTGCCGGTAGCCGCGCCCAGCGCCAACTCCTTTGGCCACATCAGCCCCACCACGGCGGACCACGTGCTTGAAGACCTGGATGGCCGCATCGACGCGGTGTTGGACGCGGGGCCCACAATTCGCGGGGTGGAATCGACGGTCCTCGATCCCTCGCAGAATCCAATGGTTATTTACAGGCCGGGTGCGGTCACGGCTGCACAGATTAGAGACATTGCGGGGGGCGTAGAGACCTTTAAGGGCGAGCCGGCAACCACCGGGACTTTGGAGTCAGGATTGCCGTCGCCCGGAGTGGGACTGCGCCATTACGCGCCCAACGCCCGGTTGGTTCTGGTCGATGCTCCGCTGGCGGATTTGGCGGTGGAGTTGGCAGCCGCAGCACGCCGCTTCCCCGGAGAGCGAATCGGGATCATGCAGCCCGCCGAGGTACGGTTAAACGCTGCCGGCTCAGTCCTATTTTCGTGGGGCAGGTGGTCGGCTGCGGACGAATTGGCACACGCGCTTTATGCCGGTCTGCGTGCGCTCGACGCGCAGGGATGTACTGTGATTCTTTGTCCTCTGCCACCGGAGGAGGGGGTTGGAGCCGCAATCCGCGACCGGCTGCTCAAGGCGGCGGCGAGGGACAGGGAATAGGAAATAGGGAATAGGGAAAAGGGAAAAGGGAAAAGGGAAAAGGATAGGCCGCTTGAGTGACCGCGCATCTTCGCTAATCTGGCGACGCGCTACTGCCCTTGTTCTCCCAGCTTGTACATGTACTTTATTGCCGATTTATAGACCAGCGTTTTGTTGCGTCCGCGGACTTTGAGGCAGTTGCGGTCATACCACTCAATGCAGCCCTCTACGTGCTCGCCGTCTTCCAGCACAATCACCATGGGGGTCTGCGATTGGATCTGTTTCTGCAAATAAAACAGCTCGGCCTGCCGGTAGGCGCCTTCTTCAACGTGCGATTGAGACGGAAAATGAAAGGCGACCGGTGCCGGCGAAGCCTTCCTGGTCCGAAGCTGGGGGGAACGAATTTGCTTGCCGCTCGATTGCGAATCGCTGGTCTGACCCGGCTCGAGTCCGCCCTGGTGACCGAAAGTGGGAACAATAGCGGCGTGAATACTCATAAGAACAACCCTCCAGGGGAAAGAAGTTAAAAAAACCTCGCGCCGCGGGCTTTGATTGACCGGTAGAAGAGGCCGATTCTATCGTGTCTCTCCGGTTGGTGCATGCCGCGGTCACGAGTTCATCGAAAAAATCAAAACGCATTCCATTGCGCTTGGAGCAACGACGCCGAGTCCGGATGGTTAGGGACGACCATCGAGAAATCTGATTCCGCGCAATGTGAGGTTGCTTATAATTCTAGAGATGCCCGAGGGATTGTGGAGGTTGCTCGATTTTATTTCGCACTGAAAAGTGCAGGCTAATGTCGGCGGCTGACTTAAGCTCGTTCCAAACCGACCGCCATCGCATCCAGCGAGAGCGAGCGCAGCAGGTTACGCCGCATGCCGCTCTCCACCTGCGAAAGCGCGCGGGCTGCGCCGTCGATCCAATCGACGGTGAGCCCCTGCGCCAGGCGTTCCAGTTCCGCGGCCAGGTCGAGATTGCGGATAAACTGCGGCGTGCCCGCGACGACCAGTAACAGATCCTCCATCAGGCTGCCCAGTGCGCGCAGCAGGTTGATTGTCTTCTCCTGGCCGTCGGCGCCGGCGCGGTAACTCTCCGTGGCGTGGAAAAGCTGGGTGTAGTCAGGGTCACGGAGCGCGGTGCGCAGCAGCACCAGGGCGTCCTGGCGGATGGCGAGATAGACGCCGAGGTCGATGGTGAGGGCGCGGCCCACGGCGCCTTCAGCGAGGCGCGCTGCGAGTGCACGGTCCTGCGGTTTTAGCTCCGGCCTTCTTGAGGCGAGAAGCTGCTCAAGCTCGGAGGCCGGCAGCGCACCCAGGCGATGGATTACGGCGCGGGAGCGGATGGTAGGCAGGAGCTCCTGGGGGTTTTCTGTGAGCAGGATCAGCGACGTGTGCTCCGGCGGCTCTTCGAGGACCTTGAGCAGGCTGTTGGCTGCTTCCCGCATGAATGCCGACGACGTGAAGATGGTGAATGTGCGTTTGGATTCGACCGGAGGACGGTAGTAGGCCACGTGAATCACCTGCCGCACCTGGCCCATTTTGATGAGCAGTTGCGGGGGGTCGGGAGGCACGATCAGCAAGTCGGGGTGCGTCTGGATGAGGATGCGCGTCTCGCGTTTGTCGGTCTCGCGAAGGTCGTCGCGGGCTTCCACGGCTTCGGCTACGCGCTCTTCCAGGTTGCTGGCCTCTGCGATGCGCATGCAGTTTGAGCAGACGCCGCAGAAGTCGGGCAGCGGGCCGGATTCGGATGGCGACTCGGTTGGGTTGAGGCAGTTGAAAGCGCGCGCCAGCATCAGCGCCAGCGTGTATTTGCCCGCCCCGCGCGGGCCGGCCAGGATGAGCGAATGCGGAAACCGCCCCGCACGGATGCTCTCGCGGAGGTGCGTGACGGTTTGCGCGTTGCCGAGAAAATCCTGGAAGCCCACGGGTTGAGTTTAGTGCATCGGCGGCGCGGGCGAGAATCTATGCGCCGAAGGCCGCAGCTGGGGGTCCAGACGTGGAGAGCGCATGTCCAGGATTGGTTCTGGTAGGCTTCCGATTATGGAAAGCCCGGTACTGATCGTGATTGACATGCTGAACGACTTTCTAGGCAACTGGGAAAAGGGTCGAAGGCAGAAGCTGACGGAATCGATCAACGAACTCGCGGGCACGATTCGCGGCGCCGGCTGCCCGGTGATCTGGGTTCGGCAGGAGTTTGAAGCTGATTTGCGCGATGCGTTTCAGGAGATGAAGGCCAAAGGAATTCAAATCACCATCAAAGGAACAGCAGGCTGCAGGATAGTGTCTGAGCTCGCAGTCGCCGAGCAGGACAAGGTAATAGTGAAGAAGCGGTATAGCGCCTTTTATGGGACGGACCTTGATAAAACCCTCGCCGACCTCGCTCCGGATGCCGTCATACTCGCTGGGATCAACACGCACGCGTGCATTCGCACCACGGCCATCGATGCCTATCAGCGGGATTGGCCTGTCGTTCTGGCGGCAGACTGCGTGGATTCCTACGATGCGGAGCACCACGCAGTCTCCATGGCATACATGAAGGACAAGATTGCGACCGTCATGAGCAATGAGGACATTCGGTTGGCTCTGAGGGCGCGTCAATGAGCCATCGCCGTCAACACCGCTGCTTCGATCCGGATCTCACGTTGGATTTCCACCGCGCCGCACCGGGACGACGCGAATGCCGTTGCGGGGGCGGAGGGTGATCTTGGGCTGCAGCTCGATCTGCTGGCCAGGAACGAGTGGGAGCCGCCAGCGCTGCGCTATGGTGGCCAGAGCCAGCGTGGCTTCCATCAGCGCAAACGACTCGCCAATGCACTGGCGTCCGCCGCCGCCGAAGGGGAAGTAAGCAAAGCGGGGACGCGCAGCCTTGGCTTCGGCGGTAAAGCGCTCCGGCCAGAAGCGCTCCGGGTGCGGAAACCAGCGCGGGTCGCGGTGGACGATGTACTGGCTGAAAAGGACCATGGAGCCTTTGCGAAAACGGTAAGGGCCGATGGACACGTCCTCGAGCGCCTCGCGGCCCATGGCCCACGCGGGCGGATAGAGGCGCATGGATTCGGCCAGGACCATGGAGGTGTATTCGAGGCGCGGCATGTCTTCCAGCGTGGGCAGGCGGCCGGCGAGGACGGTTTCGAGTTCCTCATGCATCCGTGCTTCGGCCTGCGGATTTTCGCCGAGCAGCAGCCATGTCCACGCGAGCGCGTTGGCGACCGTCTCGTAGCCTGCCAGAAAAAGAGTGAGCACCTGATCGCGGAGTTCGGCGGCACTCAGCTTCAGCCCGTTGCCTTCAGCCTGATCGTCGCGCGCGGCCAGCAGCATGGAGAGCAGGTCGCCTTGCTGTTCCAGGCTGCCGGTTTCAGTACTTCGCGCCTGGATCATGCCGTCGACTACTTCATCGAGCCGCGCCTTGGCTTGTCGGAAACGGCGCATCACGGGTAGCGGCGAGTTGAGCAGCAACTCAGCGCGAGGCAAAGCGACAAGGGCATTGTAAAGATCCATGATGACGTTGACCTGGTCGTTGATGACGTGGATCTCGGGCGTCACCTCGGTGTCAAAGAGGGTGCGCGCGGTGATGCGGAGGGCGAGCCGCATCATTTCGGTGGCAATGTCCATCGGCTGGCCGGGTTGCCATTCCGCGCTCAGGCCGGCGGAGAGGTCGACAATCTGCGTCGCGTAGCGCTGGATCTGCTGGCGATGAAAAGCCGGCGCGGCAATGCGCCGTCCGCGCTTGTGAGCCTCGCCATCGGAGGTGATCAGTCCTTCGCCGAGCAGAATCTTCATGCGCTTCTGGGTGCGGTCCTTGCCGAACGACGCGGCTTTGTCGATCAGTACTTCACGTATGTCGGAGGGGTCGTTGAGCAGTACCACATCGCTGAACAGGATGCGGTAATGCGCGGCGCGCCCGAAGCTGCGCAGGTGCTCGAACAACAGAATCGGATTGCCCGGCTTGAAAAACCTGCGAAATAGGTAGAAGGGCAGATTCATGCGCAGGCCGGGCGGATAGATGTATCGGCCGCGGCGGACCAGTTCAGGAATTCGGTCTTCCGGTTTCGCGACTAGGTCCTGAGCGGCCACGATTCGAGTCTAGAGCAATCGGGTTCTAGCGTCGAAGGGCGACGGCTGCGATCAGGATTTCACTTTGACGGCATCCTTTGGCCTGCGAAGAGAATCTCTCCTTCAGTACCGGTCGACTCCAGATGACGCTGCCGATGCCAGGTGCTCCACTGGAAACCCAATGACCCGGAGAGGAATTCAAGCATGCAAAACGACAAGGCTCTGCGCCAGCACCTGGTCAAGCTGCTCAAAGGTGGGGATGCACACGCGGATTTTGAAAAGGCGATTGCGGATTTTCCGCACGAACTGCGCGGCAAAACGCCAAAGGGGGCGGAACATTCGCCGTGGCAACTGCTGGAGCACTTGAGGATTGCGCAGGAGGACATTCTGGATTTCTCGACGAATCCCAATTACAAGGCCAGGGAGTGGCCCAAGGAGTATTGGCCGGCGACGACTGCGTCTCCGGGCGCGAAGGAATGGGATGGGAGCGTAAAAGCCCTCAAGAAAGATCTAAAGGCGATTTGCGATCTGGTTGAAGATCCGAAGACGGACCTATTCGCCAAAATTCCGCATGGGGATGGGCAGACGATTCTGCGCGAGGCACTGGTGGTTGCGGATCACAACTCGTATCACCTGGGGCAGATCGTTCTTCTGCGGCGGATGCTGGGTGCGTGGAAGTAGGACATGCATCGCATAGGCTGCAGGAGCCGCTGTAGAATCTTGGCATGAATCTGAAACAGGCAGGCGTTCTATTGCTCTTCGCGGCGGGCGCGGGCTCTTTGGCGCGATTGCAAATTCAGGCCCAGGCCGGCTTGGCGCAGTTGCCGGGCAACGGGCTGGCGCAGCACGACTTTATGTATGCGGGCGAATCGCACGAGCGCAATATCTTCATCGTGCGCGCCGGCAAGGTGGTTTGGCACTACTCTGACCCCGGCGGCAAGGGCGAAATCAGCGATGCGGTGATGCTTTCGAACGGGAACATCCTCTTCACGCATCAGTTCGGCGTCACAGAGATTACCGCGGACAAGAAAGTAGTTTGGAATTACGAGGCGTCCGCGGGTCATGAGGTGCATACCGCCGTACCAATCGGAACCGCCCGCGTGCTCTACATCCAGAACGGCGACCCGGCCGTGCTGCGCGTCGTAAACATTCTGACCGGCGCAATGGAGAAGGAGATTCAGCTCAAGACCAAACAGCCGCCCAGCACGCATGGGCAGTTCCGGCACGCGCGGCTCACGCCACAAGGCACGCTGTTGGTGGCGCACATGGATCTGAACAAGGTGGTGGAGTACGACGCAAGCGGCAATGAGCTTTGGTCGTTTCCCGCCGACCGGCCTTGGGGAGTGAGCCCGCTGGCCAACGGCAATGTGCTCATTACCGACAGCAAGGGTGTGCGCGAGATTACGCGGCGCGGCGATTCGGTATGGAGTTGGAGTCCGGCCGATGCGCCCGGATACACGTTTGCCAGCCTGCAACAGGCATGGCGCTTGCCCAACGGAGATACCGTGATCAATAGCTGGGTGAACGAATGGAACTCGCCCGGCAAGGACCTGGCGGGAGCGCTGCAGGCCATTGAAGTAACACAGGCCAAGCAGGTGGTGTGGGCGCTCGACTCATGGACCGAGCCGGCCAGGCTTGGGCCGGCAACGACCATCCAGTTTCTCGACCAGCCCGCGGCGGCGGAAGATGCGCACTTCGGTGAATTCAAGTAGATTGGAAGTCAGAGGACTTGGGCATTGAGGCGCGCGGCGACGGCCTCGGCGATCTTCTCGTGCACCTCATCGATGCTCAGGTCGCCCTCAATGAGCACCACGCGACCCGGATCGCGCGCGGCAATCTCGCGGTACTTTTCCCACACACGCACGTAAAATGCATCCTGCTCGGCTTCAAAGCGGGATTCGTCGGGGCCGTCGTCATTCTCGCTGCGCTGATTGCGGCGGCGGGCGCGCTCGAGGGAGATTTCCAGACTGGGTAACAGCAGCAGCGTGAGGTCAGGCTGAAGATTCGAGCAGAGCAGGCGGTGGAGTTCGAGGACGGGCTCCGAGCCAAGCTGCCGGCCACCACCCTGGTAAGCTTCGGTGGAGTCTGTGAAGCGGTCGCAGACCACGATTTTGCCCTGGTCGAGCGCCGGTTGAATCACTTCGGCAATGGCCTGCGCGCGGTCTGCAAACATCAGCGCCATCTCGGTCATTGGCGCCAGACCGGTGGATCGGGAGTCGAGCACGAGGGCGCGAATGCGATCGCCGGTTTCGGTTCCACCAGGCTGCCGGGTAACGATCAGATCATCGGATGGAAGGCGCGTCTTGAGCCAGGCAGCAAGGCGGCGCATCTGCGTCGTTTTTCCCGAACCATCCAAGCCTTCCAGGGTGATCAACAGACCGCGCGGCATGGGCTGAGTCTATCACCGCGCAGATGGGTAAGCTGAGCTGCAGCCTCGCGGTCCGATGCAGGGAGACGAGCGCGTAAAGCTGGAGGTTCAACTGGATTTTTTTTGCACGCCGCAGGCAGATTGAAGCGGCGAAAGATCTCCTGAGCACTATTGATCAGCAATGAAGAATCGACCGGGGCTAGTCTGGCAGTGTAATTCCCTTGCTCTGACTCAGCTCGAAGAGATTCCATTCCAAAGCGGACAGGCAAGGAAGAACCAGGAGGTTCTTCACATGCGACTGCTTCGCTCTTCCCGTTTGCTCTTGCTTGCATTGCTGGTGCTGGTCATTCCGGCGTCGATGAACGCCCAATTTGGCATCGGCATCAGCATTAACGTTGGATTCGCTCCACCTGTGCTGCCGGTTTATGTTCAGCCGATGTGCCCCCAGCCCAACCTGATGTGGACGCCGGGCTACTGGGGCTATGGATCTGACCAGGGAGACTACTTCTGGGTGCCGGGCGCATGGGTGCCGGCTCCTTATGGCGGCGCATTGTGGACTCCTCCCTACTGGGGATTTGCCGGGGGGCAGTATGGATTCCATGGAGGGTATTGGGGTGCGCAGGTGGGCTACTATGGCGGCGTCAATTACGGCTTCGGTTTCGGAGGCGTGGGCTTTGCGGGCGGCGAGTGGCGGGGCGGGAACTTTGCCTACAACACCGCGGTGACGCAGGTGAATGTGACGGTCATCCACACCACGTATGTGAACCAGACGATTGTGGAACAGGGAATTGTGGCCAATCCCAATCATGTAGCGTATAACGGCGGTCCGGGCGGGATTCAGCACACCGCTACTCCGGCCGAGGCGGCAGCCGAAAAGCAGCCTCATACCGCTCCGACTTCGTTCCAGACGCAGCACGTGACCGCGGCGAAGGCCGACAAGTCGTCGTATGCCAAGGCCAATGGCGGGCACCCCACAACGCTGGTTGCCGCCAAGCCGCTGGCCGCAGCAAGGCAGACGCCGCCGGCAGGCATGAAGGCTGTGGCACTGGCTCCCGCGAAGGCCGAGCCCGCAGCCGCATCCAAGAGCGAGCCCAAGGCTGAACCCAAGGCAGCGCCTAAGCCGGAAGCAACAACTACATACAAGGCGCCGCCAAAGGCGACTCCAAAGCCGGAAGAAACCACTGCGCCCAAGACACTGTCAAAGGCAGCTCCCAAGCCGGAAGCAAAGCCCGCACCCAAACCCGAAGCGCGGATCGCGCCCAAGGCTGAACCCAAGGTGACGCCAAAGCCGGAACCAAAGACCGTGGCCAAGGCTGAACCGAAGGAAACGCCAAAGCCCGAAACACGGATTACGCCGAAGACTGAACCCAAGGAAGCGCCGAAACCGGAAGCCCGGGTCGCGCCGAAGACAGAACCCAAAGTGACGCCAAAGCCGGAACCGAAGGTCGTTGCAAAGGCTGAACCGAAGGAAGCGCCAAAGCCGGAAGCCCGGGTCGCGCCGAAGGCAGAACCCAAGGTGACTCCAAAGCCGGAACCGAAGACCGTTGCGAAGGCTGAGCCCAAGGAGCCGTCAAAGCCCGCGCCCAAAGCTGAGCCGAAGCCTGAAGACAAGCCGAAATAACGCTGCAACGCGAAGCTTCGCCTTACACGCAGAGAGGCCCACGGTCAGCCGTGGGCCTTTTTTCGTTCTGGGATTCGCCAGCCGCAGATCGAACAAAGAAGTCGTTTACTGCGTTAATTTGCTTGTATTTCCCTGGGTGCGAACCAATCACGGCGAGTGAAGTTTTCCTAAGAAAGGCAACTTAAGCTGGCAGCACGGGTTCTGAATATCATAGACTGACCGCGCAATCGCGCTTCAGGCTTAATGACTCGAAAATAATAGGAGGATCTCCATGCGTCTCTTTCGCTCTGCACGTTGGCTTATGCTGGCTCTGCTTCTCTGTCTCGTCCCCGCGTCTTCATTCGCGGGCGTGTTCATCAGCGTGAACTTTGGACCGCCCGTTTTGCCGGTCTACGTGCAGCCTATCTGCCCGCAGCCCGACCTCATCTGGACTCCCGGCTACTGGTCTTACGGTCCTGACGGCTACTTCTGGGTTCCCGGCGCCTGGGTACCTGCGCCCTTTGTCGGCGGCTTGTGGACTCCCGGCTACTGGGGCTGGCGCAGCGGCCTTTACATCTACAACCCCGGCTACTGGGGCTACCACGTGGGCTACTACGGTGGCGTCAACTACGGTGGCGGCTATCTCGGCATTGGCTTCGCCGGCGGTGAGTGGCGCGGCGGCCACATGGCCTATAACACCGCGGTGGTCAATGTGAATACCACCATCATTCACACCACCTACGTCAACCAGACCATCATTCAGCAGAATACGGTGGCCAACCCCAATCACGTTGCATACGCAGGCGGTCCTGGCGGCATTCAGCATACGGCCACTCCGACCGAGCAGATAGCCGCTCACGAGACGCACACCCCTCCCACCAGCTTCCAGACGCAGCACATTCAGGCGGCGCAGTCTGACAAGACCTCGTATGCCAAGAACAATGGTGGAAAGCCGGCGAATCTGGTGGCGTCCAAGCCGCTGGCGGTGGAGACCAGGCCTGCTCCGCCGAATCCGCCCAAGAAAATAAGCAACGAAGCGATGGTACCGAAAGCGGGGGTCGGAACCGGGGCGAAACTTCCGCCCACTACTCCGGCTTCCACAACGCATCCGGGTACGGTATCCCCAAAGACAGTGGAGACGCCGAAGACCTACACTCCGCCCAAGACGGAAGTGGAGCCGAAGACGAATACTCCACCCAAGCCGATGGTCGAGACCAAGGCGCCTCCTGCTCCCAAGACGACTGCTCCGCCCAAGACGAACACCGCGCCCAAGCCGGCTCCAGCGCCGAAACCCAAGCCGGAACCCAAGGGAAAGCCGGAATAGCTCGGGGATTGACACATTCGCGCTGAGCAATCCGTTCTCAACCAGTGAGGCCCACGATCAGTCGTGGGCCTCACTGCTTTTGTCTTCCTGCTTAGGAAGGCGCATGCCAGCGATCTCTACTTCCAGACCGCCGTATTGGGGATGATCGTTTTCGCGGATGCGGTAGGCGACATCGATCAGGCTTCCCAGCGCCAGACGCAACGCAGCGGCGCGTCCGGCCAGGTCCCAGCCAACGGCGCGAATGGGCGCGGCGGAAGCCGGTACGCTCTGGCCCGGTATCGCCGCTGGCAGCGAATCCTGAGCAAGTTCGAGCCGGATGTGGCGTTCTTTCATGATGCGCGGAGCGGCGACGAGGCGTGCCCGTCGCGCCATGAAGATGGGTTCGAGATTGCTGTGACCCAGCGGCTCCAGTTTGCGCAGCCATCCGGCAAGCACCGGAGTGATGCGGTCGAGCGGAAGCTCGGCATGAATGTTCAGCACATGCTCGGGTTCGCGGGCGGCGAGATGCTGTCCGGCATAGGCGCGCAGGCGCTGTTTCAGAAAAGGCAGATTCTCCGCGGGCATTGCGAAGCCGATGGCGAATGCGTGGCCGCCGAAGCGCGTGAAGAGGTCGGCGCAGCTCTCGACAGCATTCAGCAGTTGAAAGCCGTCCACGCTTCGTCCTGAGCCGTGCGCCACACCGTCTTCGATGCTCACAACGATCGAGGGCTTGGCGGTCCGCTCCACCACGCGCGAGGCCAGGATGCCGATCACGCCGCGATGCCAGCCATCGCCGTCGATCACCAACAACCGGTCGCTAGCCAGTTCCAAATCGCCAGCCAGGCGTGCCTGAATGGAGTTGAGCGCGGCTGCCTCGGTGTCGCGCCGTTCGCGGTTGAGCCGCTCCAGCTTGGCGGCCAACTCGGCGGCGCGGGCCGGGTCGCGCGTTGAAAACAGCTCGATCACATCAGAGGCAACGTCCATCCGGCCGGCGGCGTTGATGCGCGGGGCCAGGCGGAACGCAACGTCGAAGCCAGTGATCGGCTTGGCCGCTGGGTCGAGCGCAGCGGCGGCAAACAGGGCGCGCAGGCCTGCCCCTGCCGGGTTGCGCAGTTCGCGCAGGCCGAGCGCGGCAATTACGCGGTTCTCGCCGCGCAAGGGCACCGCGTCCGCAATGGTGGCGATGGCTCCCATCTTCAGGAAACTCGGCAGCGTCTTGGCGCGGGTGCGGGCTGGATCGCGCCGGGCCGGATCGCAGTGTTCCAGCAGTGCCTGCGCTAGTTTCAACGCGATGGCAGCGCCGCACAATGACTTCTCCGGATAAGAGCAGCGCGGCTGGTTTGGATTCAGAATCGCCAGCGCGTGCGGAACCGCATCGCTGGCCTCCAGCAGATGGTGGTCGGTGATGATGAGGTCCAGACCGAGCCGCTGCGCAGTCTCTGCTTCGGCGAAGGCGCGCATGCCGGTGTCTACGGTAATTACAAGGCGCACTCCTTCGCCAAAGGCCTGCTCAAGCACGCTCGATTGCAGCCCGTAGCCCTCGCGCAAGCGGTGTGGCACATGGAAGCGAACCGTTCCGCCGAGCATCTCGATGGCGGTCTTCAGCAGCACCACGGCCGTGGTGCCGTCCACGTCGTAGTCGCCGTAGAGCAGCACAGGCTCTTGCCCTGCAATGGCGCGCTCCAGCCGTTCCACTGCCGCGGCCATGCCCAGCATCAACATGGGATCGTGGAGGTGTGCGATATCAGGGTTCAGGAACGCAAATGCCTCGCTCGCACCGGTGATGCCGCGGGCTATTAACAGCTCCGCCAGCACCAGCGGCAGCCGTGCAACATTGGCCAGTTCCGCAGCTGCCTCAGGATGCGGCTCGGCAAGCCGCCAGCGCTGATGGGGGCGTTTGGCGGCAGCATGATTTGAAAGGGGAGTTGGGAGCAAGACTGGGACGACGGCGGTTGCACTTGGCAATGCACCGGGCCGCAGAACGTTGCCGATCCCCTCAGCGTCCGCAGTGCTCACCGCGAGCTACTCATCCTCGCCGTGATCGTGCTCGTGGTCGTCGATGACGATGTCCTGGAAGGCTTCGATGTCCTCAAGCAGCGTCTGGAAGCGCTCGTACCACTCCGTGGTGGTCTCGTGCAGAAATGCCAGTCCCTGATAAACGAAGCCGAGTTGAATGTAGCCCAGATTGCCGGCGTACTTGCGCAGCCACTGTGCTTCCACCAACTCTGTGGCTTCTTCGTCGGGGAAGTTCATCTCGCCGGCTTCTTCAATCAGCGCGTCCAGTTCTTCACGCTCCAGCGTCATCTCGCTGAAGGTGACAAATGGCGCGCCCACATGCTTGGCCATTTCTACAAAGTCTTTCCACGCGTCAGGATTGCTCTGTCCCTCCCAGACGATGGAGGGAATGTCTTCGGTGACGTATCCGGGCAGGCGCTTGAGGCCATGCCCTTCAATGAAGGCCACCATGTCGTCTTTTAGCGAAAGCAGGTTATCCGTGCTCATAGTCAAGCTTTATTTTCGCAGATGCAGCCGGGTCGGCGCGGTGGATTGTCGAGCGATTGTGGAAACTTCGAGACTAGCGCGGTTCAATCGACCCTGGGCCGGAGCGGTTAGTCTGGAATCAGAGCGAAACCAAACCGGCCCGCCGCAACGGCCCACTTCAGGAGGAATACTACTTGGCCCCGTTTCAACGTCATCTGTTTGTCTGCCACAACGTCCGTCCCGCCGATGCGCCGCGCCCTTCCTGCACCAGCGATGGGAAAAGCGAACTTCACACGCAGTTGCAGCAACTGGCAAAAGCCGCCGGGCTCGGCGCCACTGTGCGCATCAACAAATCTCTTTGCCTGGATCAGTGCGAGCATGGGCCGACCGTGGTGGTGTATCCAGACGCTGTCTGGTATGGGCACGTGCAGCCCGCGGATGCCGCGGAGATTGTGGAGCAGCATTTGGTGGGAGGGCGGCCAGTGGAGCGGCTGCGGCTGGCGGATGAGTGCATCAATACGAAGAGTTGTCCGCACCGGGGCTGAGCGCGCTTGTCTTAAACCGTTCTGAACAAGAGATCCTCGAGGGCCATGCGGCGGACCTGCCACAGCTCGCGGTTCTCTTCTTTGGCCTTCAGGCGGCATTTGCCGTCATCGGTGAAGAGCAAGGTTACTTCAAACATCTGATTGCCACTAGCGTCGACAACGGTAATCGCGTGGTCTTCGTAGCAGAAGGTGATTGCCCTGCGGAAATCCGCAGCTTGCAGGATCACGGAGAACTGCGGCCCCTTCTCCTCGATGGAAAACTCATATGGAGAATTATCGGGGCGCAGAGCGTTGCGCTCCTTCACGTCTTCCTCTACCTCCGCCATCAGCTGCCTGAATACCTTGGGCAGCGTGCAGGCGGAGCGTGCCGCTACCCAATCGAACTTGGTTTCCTTCTTTCCATTCGTTTCGTTCTTTTCCACTTCTTCGGTCACCGTGTGATCTCCCAAGCGAATAATCCTTGCGCATTTTCTGGTGCGGCACGCGAGGTGAAGGCTAGCCCTGGTCCCCCGCTGCGCGAAATGGCCTCACTCTCGATTTTACCGTCGCCGTGCCGTGGCATGTGTGCGGTTCTGGCCATCTTCGATTGCCCCATGCGGCGACCGATGTTTCGATAGATGCAAAGCAGAACTCCGGCGATGGACGCGGCAATGGGAATTTCCCATTTCTTATTCGGTATCGGTTCCTTCGCGGATTCGCCTCCGCAAGCGCGCGAGCTTCGATGCATCCCGGTTCGATAGAATAGCCGAAGAGTTTATTCAGCTGCATTCAGCCAACTCTGGAGCCCTGCGGGACGCATCGACGTTCCGGCCGAAGAGCAATGGCATGCACAGTATTCAGGGGGAGGACGCCATCGGAGCGAGAATGCGTTTAGGGGACCTGCTGGTCCGCGTGAAGTTGATCACCGAGGGCGATGTCGCCAAGGCGCTCGAATACCAGGCCACTCACGGCGGCCGGCTGGGCGAGAACCTGGTGGCCATCGGCGCCATTCCACAGGCTAAGCTCGACGCCTTTATTCATCGCATTCCGGCCGAGCCCTCCAACCTGGCGAGCACCGGAATCGAAGAGTCCGATCTGCTCGGGCTGCTGATGAAGCTCATCTACACGGGACGGCTGGAATCGAATCGCCAGTTTGTGGAAGCCATCAAGCTGCCGTATATCATCGTGATCGACCTGGTGCAGATGGCCATCGACCGCCAGCTTCTGCGCACGCTGGGAACGCGCGCCGAGGAGAGCATGGTGGACATGCGCTACATGCTCACCGAAGAGGGCCGGCGCTGGACCATCGACGCCCTGGAACGGCTGCGCTACGTGGGGCCGGCGCCGGTGCCGCTGGAACAATTCACCGACCAGGTGAGCATGCAGAAGCCGACCAATGAGAACGTATCCTTCGATCGCATCCGCGAATCGTTCGGCAGCCTCACCTTCGACGACAGCATGGTGGAGCAATGCGGGCCGGCCCTGGCCTCAGGCCGCGCTATGCTCCTCTACGGTCCGCCGGGGAACGGCAAATCTTCCGTGGCGATGAGCCTGGGAAACGTCTTCAGCGATGTGATCTATGTGCCCTACGCTGTCAGCGTGGACGGCCAGGTGATCCGCGTCCACGATCCAAGCGTCCACGTTCCCTTGACTAGCGAGACCACCCCCGAACCGGCTTCAACTTCATTTCTTCGCCATGAGGAGTACGACGCTCGCTGGGTGCCCTGCCGCCGTCCCTTCATCCTTACCGGCGGCGAACTTACACTGGAGATGCTCGACCTGCGCTATGACGAGGCGGGACGCTTTTACGAGGCGCCGCTGCATTTGAAGGCGTTGGGAGGCTGCTTCATCATCGACGATTTCGGCCGCCAACTGGTGAGCCCCACCAACCTGCTGAACCGCTGGATTGTGCCTCTGGAAAGCCGCGTGGATTATCTCAAACTCCACACCGGGAAAACCTTCAGCATCCCCTTCGAGGAGCTGATCATCTTCTCCACCAACCTCGATCCCGAAGACCTGATGGACACCGCGTTCCTGCGCCGGCTTCCCTACAAGATCGAAGTGGGGGCGCCGAGCCGGGAGAACTACAGGAAAATTTTCGACAAGGAGTGCGAAAAGCGCGGATTGACGCTCCCCGACGACGTGTTCGAGATCATCGTGCACAAGATCATTGAGGAAAAAGGACTCGAACTGGCCGCCTACCATCCCCGATTCATCGTCGACCAGGTGGTGGCAACGTGCCAATTCATGGGGCAGTCTCCGCACTTTGAGCCCCGCTTCATCGATTACGCCATCAATAATCTGCGCGTAAAGCAGAGCGCCGGCGCCAAATCCGGCGCGTCTACCCAGGCGCGGATCAAGTAGGTGGGGCCGTCAGCGTGGACGTTACCAGCCTTATGACCCTTGTAACCATTTCGTGTTATTTGTTTTCTCCCATTTGTGTAAGAAGCTCTTCTTATCCCCGATAAACAGGGTAGGGAGAACACATGAATCATGCGCGGGTTTTTCGCATCTTGCTGCCGGTTTTAATGGTTTCCGCTGCCGTCTGGGTGGCTCTAGCTACGGGCTCACGGGTCGAAGCGGCAACGGCCACAGCCAGCGGCTCTTACGCTCTAACCTTCCACGTGGCCGCACCCAGCACAGTGCCTGACGGTTCCACGCTCACCTGCAGTGCCACGATCACGCCGCAGCTCTCCACGTTCGATCGGCTCATTGCCCGGCCCGCTCCGGCTAAATCGGTGCAAGGCGTCGGCAAGGTCGTCGGTTCGTCTGGCAATTGCACCGTGCAGGTGCCATTCGCCTTCGCCGTCAGAAATCCCCGAAACGGCGCCGCACTGAGCTATCGGATTGACGCCTTCACCAGCGCTGGACCGGCATTCGTGCGCACCCAGCAGGGCATCTCGGTAGCCTACCCGCAGCCCGGCACCACCGCCAGCCTGTCGCTCGGCGTGAACCTCTAAGCTAAGCCGAAGGCTCTTTTCACCGCATTGGCCCGCCCGGTGTACACCGAGCGGGCCAATGCGTTATTCTGTGCCTTAACCCATGATTTTTTCCCGCGACTACATTGGGTATCTGGCCCGCCGCACGGTCAAGCACCTTATCGATGCCAAGATGATCACCGCCAGCGACTTGAAGGCGGTGGAAGCGCGCGTCGGCACGGCCCTGATCGAAGAGCTCTCCCTTGAGGACCGTATCAACGAGGAAGTTCGCGTGATTCTCGACGCATACTCCGAAGAGATGCGCAAATCCGGCGCCCAGTACGCCGAGATGTTCAAAAAGGTGAAGACCGAGCTCGCCCGCAAGTACAAGGCGGTGCTATGAGAATCAACCCCGACAAGCTCAACAAGCTGGCCCACACCGTGGCTGACACCCTGGCCGATATCGACCAGGTAGGCTTCCTCGAGGACCGCAATACCATTCGGCAGGAAGCGCGCAAGGCCCTGCAGACGCTGCTCACCGAGGAGGCCAGGATCGACCAGGCCGCCCGCCTGAAGATTGCCAACCAGCGCAAGATCATCGTAGAAGGCTCGCAGGAGTGGGAGATTCTTTACCGCAAGTACTATAACGACGAAGTGCGCAAGCTGGGGATTTGAGGTGGCTGCGGCAGTCGAGGCAGGCTTTGGCAGCAAGCCAGAAGTTTGTTAAAGTAGACAGGTGGCCTTCTCCGGCCGCACCCCGCATGCCAAGTGGCGCTATCGTCTAGGGGTTAGGACGTGAGATTCTCAATCTTAAAACACGGGTTCGATTCCCGTTAGCGCTACCAGAACAATTTGTCGCATCTCAAAATTCTCAGCAGCTTTGATTCCTGTGCGCCTAACGGTGTAGGCTCGCAGCCATGAACTGGCGGCGAGGACTTCTGCTGGCTGGAATCCATGTTGGAGTGGCAGGCTCGCTGCTCGCCTGGCAGGAATCGGGATACTGGCGTGACTTAAAAAGCAAGCAACTTGGACCGTCACCGTCGCGTCTGGAGTTGGCCGCATTCCAAGAAGATTCGGCTATCACTTTCAACCCATGCGCCGATGACGGCGTCTGGGATGGCGAGATTTCGCCGCAGGAAAGGGTCAGCGGAATGGCGAATTTGCCGGTTGTGCTGCTCACTGGATGGCATGAACCATGCAAATCTCCGCGTTTCTTGGATTCGAAGGTTGAGAGTTTCTTAGGCTCGATGGATAAAATGCGGTTCCACAGAACCCGAGGCTCTGAGATCTTAATTCTTGTCATTCTCTGCGTGCTTGTTGCGGTGGAGTGGCTGTTGGTGGGCGGGTTCCCGCTGATACAGCCCCGGCGTTGGTGGCTGGAACCGGGGGCGTTCATCACGACCTGCACGTTGTTGGGAACCGCTCTCGCCACCATCCCTCATGTCTCTCACCTGTCTGTAATTCCCGCGCTGATGGCTGCAATCGCCTGGCTCTTATGGTTCGGTTTGCTGCTATGGAAGATCCTGCGCGCGGGCTGGAGTCTTGTTGTGAGGAGGCCGGCGCAGGCTACTTGAGGCGCTGGGTCAACGGCGCGCCGTCCCCCTCGTCTAACGGAATGAAAGTGTGTACTCTTCTTAACGCTATGCAAAATCGATCTTTCTCCACCATTGCTCTTGGTCTGGCCGCCATGTTCAGCATTTCTGCTGCAGGTGTTGCCCAACAGTCTGCGGCTCAACAACCGGCCTCTGAGCAATCGGCGGCGACGCTGAAGATTCAGGCCCGGGAAGTCGTGCTTCCGGTAACAGTCCGCGACAAGCACGGGGCGCTGGTGACGACTCTAAAGGCCGGCGACTTTACGCTGACCGAGGACGGCCGGCCGCAGGTTATCAAGAGCTTTACGCGGGAGAGCAACCTACCCTTCCGGCTCGGCCTGCTGGTGGATACCAGCCGCAGTGTCTCCGGAGCGCTGGACAACGAGCGCAAGGCCGCCGGCAAGTTTGTGGATCAGATGCTGCCTGCCGACCCCAAGGCTGGAACAGCGGGGGACGAGGCGTTCCTCATCCACTTCGACCACGAGGTTGAGCTGCTGGAGGACTTTACCAATTCACGTGAAAAGCTGCACCACGAGCTGGATGACATGGGGCCCACGCACGCCTCCAATTCAAGCCAGGGGCCGGAAACCAGCGACAGCGGTAGCAGCGGCGATTCGCGCCGGCGCGGGGGTACGCAGCTTTACGACGCCATCTATCTCGCCAGCCACGACCTGATGGAATCGAAGGACGGGCGCAAGGCACTGATCGTCTTTTCCGATGGCGCGGACCGCGGCAGCAAGGAGACGCTGAACGACGCCATAGATGCGGCCGACCACGCCAATGTGATGATCTACACCGTCTTCTTCAAGGGCGAGCAGGAGCAGAACGGATTCGGCAATCAGCGGCAGGGCGGGCGCCAGGGCGGCGGTGGCTATCCGGGTGGGGGTGGCGGTTACCCCGGGGGTGGTGGAGGCTACCCAGGTGGTGGGGGCGGCTATCCTGGCGGAGGCGGCGGACGGCGCGGCCCTGACACCACCAGCGCCAACGGGCAGGACGGCAAGAAAAACATGGAGAAGATTGCTGCGCGCACCGGCGGACGCTTCTTCGAAGCCAAGAAGAAAGACAACCTGGACGAGATCTACGGGCAAATTGCCGAGGAACTGCGCGGCCAGTACCTGCTGACCTACACTCCGGACAAGGTGGATACCGATGGCGGCTACCACAAGATCGCGCTCAAGGCCAGCAAGGACGATCTGCAGGTGGTGACGCGCGAGGGCTACTACGCTCCGGGCGGGGACGCAAAGTAGGGAAGGCCGAACGTAGGGTCGAGCTGCGGCTCGGCTTCATGATCGAGGGGCGCGGGGATTTCTTCCTCGGTGACGACAAAGAAGTAGCGTAGGTCGGCCTGGCCGAAGGAAGTGGTCAAGGCTACATCGGCGGCATCGCGGCCGGTGGCCATGAGGATGCGGCCGATGCGGGGCATGTTATTGCGGGCGTCAAAGGCCCACCAGCGTCCATCGAGCCACACCTCGAACCAGGCGCTGAAGTCCATGGGCAGCACGACGGGCACGCCGATGTCGCCCAGGTAGCCGGTGGCGTAGCGTGCGGGAATGTTGAGCGCACGGCAGAAGGTGATGGCCAGATGCTGGAAGTCGCGGCATACGCCGATGGGCTCGGTGTATACATCCATCGCCGTCTTGGTGGGCCGGGCCTGCTGGTAGTCGAACGCGATATGGTTGTGCACCCAATCGCAGATGGACTGCACGCGGGGCCAGCCGGGCGCGGTCTGGCCAAAGAGCTGAAATGCGGTGTGGGCGAAGAGGTCCACTTCGCAGTAGCGGCTGCTGAGCAGGAAGCGGAGCATGTCGTTGGGCAGGTCGGCTATGGGGGTCTCGCGAGCTGACGGGCTCACCGGATCGGGCAGGCCGGAGTCCCGAATCAGCGTGGAACTGCTAAGACGGAGATGGCCTCTGGGCGCTACGAAGCGGGTGCAGCGATTGCCGAATGTATCGAGATAGCTGGTTACATTGAGCTTCGGCTCCGTCTGCAGTTCGTCCGGCTCCAGCAGGTCCTGGACGCGTGAAGGGTGGACGTGCAGAAGCGCAACCATGGCTGTGTCGGCAGGCAGGTCGAATTGAATGTCGTATGCCAGGCGGATGAGCATTGGTTGCCGGATCCCTCGTGTCTTGGGTTGCAAGGATAGACTGGATAATTGGCCAGCTGCGCGCAGACCGCAGGCCTTTTATTAGCTCAGATGCAGCAAACGCGACGGGCGTTGTTGTTTGCCGAGCGGCGACGTGCGGGGCGCGGCACTTTTGTGTGGATTCAGTCTACGCCCAAGTCCAATGCGAAGTCGGCTTCGGGGACGACATCTTCGGGATCGATCTGCAACTGGTCGGTGAAGATGTAGACTATGCGCTCCCAAACAAATTCGCGCGAAAGCGGTTGGGTGCTGCCCGAAGCAGGCGCAAAAGCGGCGTAGTTCATGGTGAGAACCATGCGCGCCAGGTCGCCTGCGGTCTGAACGGGAAGCTCGAAGTCAACCTTCAGGAAAAAGGTCTCTGGTCGGCGCCTCCGACGCAGCCTCGGAAAGTCGAGGTTGATGGCGGCCCCGATTTCATTCCACCGCTGAATGCGCAGCCCGGGAAGCAGCAAGGTCTCCAAAGGCGTTGATGGCCGAACGGAGCGGCGCGGGAGACTGAGCACGTCCATCATTGCGCGGCGGGTTCGGTAGAAGGCTTTGCTGGTGAGGCAGGAAGGTTTTGTACCCAGATTGCTCAAAACCAGCGCGTACAGATCGCCGACAGTGCGAATGCACGAGAGTTTTTCGTTGGGAAGGTCGATGGAGAATTCTTCTTCGATCCGCATGACGAGTTCGACGACATCGAGTCCCATGCTGGAGGCTCCATGCGGACTATCTTAGCAGTCGGATTATTTCCCAAGCGTACACGCGCGCGTCGTTGCTCAAAATCCTAGCGCTCCGTTGATAAACACAGCGGTCGGGCCGCCACTTGCCTGCGCGGCGGCCACGATGACTTTCTCACCTTTGCGGGGATCGAACTTGATCCCTTCCGTGGCTCCCTCATCCGTTTCGGCGATTGTGCTGGAGGCGACATTGAAGGATTGGGTGGCGCCGGACTGGTCTTTGATGGTGAGCGAATGCTCCTTCTTATCGAATTTGACAACGGTTCCGCTGGTGGCCGTGAAGGGACCCGCGCCCACGTCCTTGAGCGCCACAACTGTCCGTCCACCTCCGGCGCCGAAGTAGTATACAACCACGTGCGCGCCTTGAGTCTTGAAGTCGCCGGCAGCGGTTGCATCGTTGCGGATACCCCTGTCGAATTTGAGCGGCGTGTGGGGATCAGCCATAAAGTGGAAAGTGCCGTCGGAACCGTCGTCGGTGGCGATTTCGATTGTCTTTGCTCCTGCATCGATGCTGCTGACGGTTCCGGTGAGGGCATGAACAATCTCCTGCGCTGTTGCCACACGAGAGGCCAAAGCAAGACATCCAACGAGCATTAAGATTTTTACTAACGATTTCAGCATGAGCTTTCTCCGTCAATCCTTCCGGCCGCAAATCGATGAACAGGCCAGAGTGTCATTTTCTTTCTTGGACGCACCGATTATAACGCCGGCTTCGAGGGCGTGAAACGTTACCGGCGCTCCCCGGGGATTCATCAGGCGCGCCCGCTCAAGCGGGCGCCCCGGGTGTGTCCGTCAAAATTCGGTTCCTTACTTGTTGGTATGCACGATCCCGCCTTGGCGTTCTTCCAGTGCCGCCTGCGCCGCTGCCAGCCTTGCCGTCAGCAACCGGAAGGGCGAGCAGGAGACGTAGTTGAGCCCGATCTTGTGGCAGAACTTGACGGACTCGGGATCGCCGCCGTGCTCGCCGCAGATTCCCACCTTCAGGTCCGGCCGGGTGTTGCGTCCTTTGGCTGTGGCCATCTTCACCAGCAGGCCTACACCCGCCTGGTCGAGGGTGGCGAAGGGATCCTGTTTGAAGATGCCCAGCTTGATATAGGCCGGCAGGAAGTGGTTGATGTCGTCGCGGCTGATGCCGAATGTGGTCTGCGTCAGGTCGTTGGTTCCGAAGCTGAAGAACTCGGCCTCTTCGGCGATCTGGTCTGCGGTGAGTGCGGCGCGCGGCAGCTCGATCATGGTGCCGACCATGTAATCGACCGTTTCGCCTTTCTCCTTGAAAACGTCCGCGGCAATGCGGCGCACGATAGCCGCCTGGTTGCGCATTTCTTCAATGGAGCCGATGAGCGGGACCATAATTTCGAGATGCGGATCGCCGCCCTTGGACTTGACGGCGACTGCGGCCTCGAAGATGGCGCGCGACTGCATCTCGGTGATCTCGGGGAAGGCGATGCCGAGGCGGCAGCCGCGCAAGCCGAGCATGGGATTGGTCTCGTGCAACTCCTGAACACGGGCCAGCAGCGGACGCAGCTCCTTGAGGCGCGGCGAGCGGGGCTTGGTGTCTTCCAGGTGCGAGATTTCGACCAGCAGATCTTCGCGCTGGGGCAGGAACTCATGCAGCGGAGGATCGAGCAGGCGAATGGTGACGGGGAGCGATTCCATGGTCTTGAAGAGGCCCACAAAATCGGCGCGCTGCATGGGCAGCAGCTTGTGCAGGGCTTCGCGGCGATCTTTTTCCGTCTCCGCGAGAATCATGGTGCGCATGTGTCCAATGCGGTCTTCGGCAAAGAACATGTGCTCGGTGCGGCACAGGCCAATGCCTTCCGCTCCGAAGAGGCGGGCCTGCTTGGCGTCGCGGGGCACGTCGGCGTTGGCGCGGATTTTCAGACGCCGTTCGGGGTCGACCCAGCTCATGAACTTGACCAGATCCGGATCGTCGGGCTGAGCGGGCAAAGTCTTGAGCTGGCCGGCGATGACGCGGCCGGTGGTGCCGTCAAGCGAGAGCCAGTCGCCCTGCTTGAAGACGCGGCCCTTCACGCGGAGCTCCTTGTTTTCGAGATCGACGGTGCAGTCGCCTGCGCCGGCCACGCAACACTTGCCCATGCCGCGGGTGACGACGGCGGCGTGCGAGGTCATGCCGCCGCGCGAGGTGAGAATGCCGGTCGCGACTTCCATACCTGCGATGTCTTCGGGAGTGGTTTCGCCGCGGACCAGGATGATGACGCGATACGCGCCGCTCTGGTGGAATTTGACAGCATCTTCGGCGGAGAAGACGATCTGGCCCACAGCCGCGCCAGGCGATGCCGGCAGGCCGGTGGCCAGCACTTCGATTTTCTCGCCCTTTTCAACGAGGCGCGGAACCAGGAAGTCGTAAAGCTGGTTGGGCTCGACGCGGAAGATGGCTTCTTCCTGCGTGATGAGGCCTTCGCGCACCATGTCAATGGCGATGCGCACGGCGGCCAGACCGGTGCGCTTGCCGTTGCGCGTTTGCAGCATGTAGAGCTTGCCATCCTGGATGGTGAACTCGAAATCCTGCATGTCGCGATAGTGCTTTTCCATCTTCCAGGTCACGGCGCGCAGATGGTCATAAACCAATGGCATGGCGCGCTCAAGCTCAGATATCGAGAGCGGCGTGCGGATGCCGGAGACTACGTCTTCGCCCTGCGCGTTCATCAGGTACTCGCCGAAGAAAACATGCTCGCCCGTCGCTGGGTTGCGCGTGAAGCCCACGCCGGTGCCGGAGTTTTCGCCCAGGTTGCCAAACACCATGGCCTGTACGTTGACCGCCGTGCCCAGCCAGTCGTCGATGTGATTGATGCGGCGATAGGTCTTGGCGCGCTCGTTCTGCCAGCTGCGGAAGACGGCGTCGCGGGCTTGCACCAGTTGATCGAGCGGACCTTGCGGGAAGTCCTTGCCGGTTTCCTTGCGCACCAGCTTCTTATATTCGGCGATGATTTCCTGCAGCGCCTCCGGTGTCAGTTCGTAGTCGAACTTAACGCCCTCGCGGTGCTTGATCCCATCGAAGATGTGCTCGAATTTTTTCTTCGGCACGTCGAGCACCACGTCGCCGAACATCTGGATCAGGCGGCGATAAGAGTCGTACGCAAATCGCGGATTGCTGCTCAGCTTGGCCAGCGCTTCGACGGCATGGTCGTTGAGGCCCAGGTTGAGGATGGTGTCCATCATGCCGGGCATGGAGAACTTTGCGCCGGAACGGACGGAGACGAGTAGCGGATTGTCGCCCGTGCCCAGCTTCTGACCTTGCAGCTTTTCCAGGTGCTCGAGCGCGGCAAACATTTCCACGTCGATCTCGGGACTCAACGCGCCGCGCATGTACTCGCGACAAGCCTCAGTCTGGATGGTGAATCCAGGAGGAACGGGAAGGCCAGCGAGGGTCATCTCGGCCAGGCCGGCGCCTTTGCCGCCCAGCACGTCCTTCATGCGGCCGTTGCCGTCGGCTTTGCCGTCGCCGAAGAAGTACACATATTGGATTGGAGTTGAAGTTGAGTCTGCCTGTCCGGCAGACGCCTGATCCACCACGCCCTGCGTCATGGGGTAATGCCTCCGTATATTAGGATTTCCCAACCCTGCAACGAAAATCTGTAGCAGGGAACCCTGGGAATCCGCGGCGGCGATTCCTTAGATCGGGGTGGCGGGACGGAGGCTCAGCAAACCTACAAGAATGCGGTATAAAGCTGGGCACGTGCGAGTCAACCAGACTAGAGACAGCGCGTCGCGGCATTGAATTGTCGCATAAACAAATAGCGCCGTCAGTATACAGTTGCATGTGCCCCTCGTCACAGACCATTCGTTTCCCTAGTGGTGTGACGGACGTTGGTTGTCGGAAATCTCCGCAATCTGGGACGGTCGCCGCTCATGGAGCGGAGATTGCGGGACAGGAGCTGGAACCTAGGCCGCGGGACGGCGCATGTGCGGACCGCATTGCGACTTCCGAACCGCATTGCGGGAAAACAAGATCCCGTCCAGACCCACCGCGGAGAGAATCTGCGCCACCCGCTCCGGCACATTCGTCAGGCTGAAGCGGTGCCCGGTTTCCCGTGCGCCACGGAAAAGCGCCACGAGCGCTGTGATGCCTGCCCCGTCAATCCGGTCGACGCTGGTCAAGTCCAGGGTTACATTAGATTCACGCACCAACGGGCTGAGGCGCTCCACAAGGCCCGCAACCTGCTCCCGCACCAGGGGACCTCTTGCCAATTCGGCCCGTTCCGCTGGCTCAAAAGGCGTGATCATCAGGGTCGGCATTGGATTGCACATTACACTCGTCATAGCAAATCTCCTCGGGGGATGCCCGTCTTGGTCCTCAGGCCGCCAGTGGTTCTCTGCGGCCCCTTGCGCCCTGGTAATTGCACTCCCGCGGCCAAAGTCGCCGGAAGGGAATATGCTGCAATCACAGGGGATAGCGGCGTTCCGTAATCCGAGTGCTGGTTTCGGGGTGTTCAGTTTCGTTCCCGGCGTTCGCAATCGGACACAAAGTCTCTTACGCAAAACGGGGTGTCATCGGTTCCGTGTTTCATATCGAGCCAGTTTCCGCATCCAGCCAGCCCGCGTTGAGGCGTGATGAGGTGCGTGCGCTGGCCCTTTCCGTTGGATTCACGGAGGCCGGCCTGGTTGCGCTCCCTTATGCTGCGGAGGACCGCGATGCGGCACGCTTTGCGGAGTGGGTGGCCGCGGGGCGTGCAGGGACTATGCGCTACCTGGAGCGTGTGGACGAGTGCGGGCAGCTGGTGCGGTCGCGGGTGAGCGTTCCGTTTGCCTGGGCGCGGTCGGCTATTGTGTGCTTTGCTAACTACCACAGTGCGCAGCCGCTCTCCACCGGGCAGGCTGACCCGGATGCCGGTTGGATCGCCCGCTATGCGTGGAGCGGTCGCATCGATGCAAATGGCGTTCGCTGGCCAAGCGATTACCACAAGGTGTTGAAGAAGCGGCTAGCGGCGATGGAAGCGGAACTTCACCAACAGTTGGGGGCATTTGAGGCGCGCGGCTACGTAGACACCGGCCCGGTGGTGGAGCGCGCCCTGGCGACGGCTGCGGGGCTCGGCTGGACGGGCAAGAACACCTGCCTGATCCATCCGAAACTCGGGTCATTCGGGTTTCTGGCTGTGCTCTTGACTTCGCTTGACGTGCAGCCCGAGCAAACCCCACTCAACGTCCCCGACCGCTGCGGAAGCTGTCGCCGCTGCCTGGATGCTTGTCCGACAGGCGCACTGATTGCGCCTTACAAGATGGATGCTTCGCGCTGCATCTCTTATCTGACCATCGAGCACCGTGGGGCCATCGAAATGAGCCTGATGAAAGGTATGGGCCGCCAGGTCTTCGGCTGCGACATTTGCCAGGACGTTTGCCCGTGGAATCGCAAGGCTCCAATTAGCGCAGACCCGGACCTTGAACCGCGCACCGAGCTTGTGAATCCATCGCTCGACTGGCTGGCCGAGCTGGATGAAGCGCAGTTTGAGCGGCTCTTCAATGGATCGCCGGTGCGGCGTGCGGGTTTTCATGGTCTGCGGCGAAACGTTGCCATTGCGATGGGCAACAGCCGGCTGGCGCGCTTTTTGCCAATCCTCGAAGAGTGGGGGCAGGCTGCGGACCAAGGCGTGCGCACCGCGGCGCAGTGGGCACTCGCCCGAATTCACGCCAAACGAGATCAGGCGCGTCGATTCTGAGGCAGAGCGTGCGTTACAGCTAATATCTTTTATCCCGACCGGCCGGAAATTGAATTATGCGACGCGCGTAACATCGGCGGCGCTGAGGCCTTTGGGCCCCTGCTGGCAAACAAATTCCACCGATTCGCCTTCGCTCAGGGTCTTATAGCCGCTCTCCTGAATGGCGGAGAAATGTACGAACACGTCCTCACCGCTGGAGCGTTGAATGAAGCCGAATCCCTTTGCGCCATTAAACCACTTCACCACGCCTTGTTCTTTCATGGCACTCTCCTCCTCTTATCGACACGCGCTTATTATCACGAGCTTCTATGCGCGCTTACCCACGGGTGCTTAGAGAGCCTGAAGACGCCGCGAGCCACCCTTGCGCATCGGCCTGGTGCGCTTGCGGTAGCTCGATAACATTCTCAGACTGAGTTGATCCTTGTCCGGTCTTTGGGTTTGGCCTTTGAAAGACTGAAACTTCCAATGCAAGAAAACTTCCCCCCCGTGTTGTCTTGGCCCGCCTGGGCGCACTGTATTTTTGTTATGGCAGGAATCAAATAAGGATGCAATAAGAAAATGAAGAAGACATGATAGATGTATAGCCATCCCTTTCCCGCGCGGCGGGGCACACAATCGCGCAACGGGCTATTCTGAAAGAGGCAATCAGCGAAGAAGCAGCCATCGGAAATTGCGAGCGCATGCCGCGAATGAAGGAGTCCCTTGTGGTTCAGGTCCTGAATCCCGTGAACGAAAACGATCCGACATGCGCCCCTGCCGGCGGCCCAAGCGATGCACCGCCGGTTGCGCAGTCCAAGTGGTACCGCTGGCGCCGGGACGGCCGGGCGCTTATCGCCTACCTGCTCGACAGCGAGGTGCACACATACGCCTTCAGCGTGGGAGCCCTTTCCATTCTTTCCTTCATTCCTTTCATCGTCCTGCTCTACACGCTCTCCGGCGCCGTGTTCCATTCAACTGCCATGGTGAAGGTGGTGAGCGAAATGGTGAACTACTTTCTGCCCACCACCGCGAGGGCCGGCTTTCTCACCTACAACCTCGAGAAGGTGGTGCCGCCGCACGGTGTGCAGGTGCTTTCCCTGGTGATGATTCTCGTCTCCTGCACGGGAATCTTTCTACCGCTTGAAGTGGCGCTGAACCAGGCCTGGGGCGTGACCAAGAGCCGCAACTATCTCTTCAACCAGCTGGTGGCGTTTGGGCTGGCGGTGCTGATGCTGGCGCTGGCACTGGCCAGCATTTCTGTCAATGCCGGCGCGCAGGGGCTGCTGACTTTCGTCTTTTTTCATCACGTCGATAACATCTTTTACAAAGGCGTCAGCTATGTGTGGCTGTCTTTCTCCACGGGCGTTGCGTCGATTCTGTTTTTCTTTTCTATCTACTGGATTCTGCCCAACTGCGAGGTGCCTTGGCGACCGGTTCTGCGCGCATCGATCGTGACGGGGATCCTGTGGTTGCTGGCCAAAATCGCCTTCGTGCAGATGCTGCCGCATCTCGATCTTGGAGCGCTCTACGGGCCTTTTTATGTGTCGGTAGGGCTGATTTTCTGGGGCTACGTTTCGGGGCTGATTCTTTTCGCTGGGGCGCAATTCAGCGTGGCGCGGCTGGGGGATAGGAAGAGTTAATTCAATCGCCGAGACGCGAACTTTGGGATGAAACGAAAGGCAAATGCGGGTCCCCATTCGACTTCGCTCAGGGCAAGCTTTCGGCTCCGCTGAAGTGCGCTTCGCTCAGGATGACAGATTTGTGGGGGGACGAAGTGCGGAGCTACTGCACCGTGAACGCTTTTACCACAATTGCATTCGGGGATCGGCCCGTGGGGAGAATCGTAAACAGCGAGAGCGTCTTGGTCCGCACCACGGTTACGTCGGCAGAGCGATTGTCCACTACCAGCAGCAGCAGGCCGGAGTTGGAGAAGGCCAGCGCTACAGGGCCGTCGCCTACGTGGATGGATGGGCTGAGGCGCTTGCCGTCTTCGATGGAGTAGGCGCTTACGTATTGCGAGCGGAAGTTGGCCACGTAGAGCAGTGTGTTGTCGCTCGAAACAAGGCCGCGGACGGGGTCGTCGCCCATGAGGTAGGCGCCGGCGACGTCGTCGGTGTTGGCATAGATCTCGGAGATGGAGTTGCCGAGAGAGTTGGAGGCGAAGATTTCACCGCCGTCGGGCTTGAGAGCCAGGTGCACCGGCGCGCGGCCAACGTCGAGGAGAGATTCGAGGCGGTCGGGCTGGCCGGGATTGAACTTCGAGTCAGCCAACGCGATGGCCATCACCTGGTGGCCGGCTGAGCAGGCAACGAACGCCTTCGTCGAGTCGGGAAGAATCGCAACGTCTGCCGCGCCGGGACAGTTGTCGAAGATGGAGCGCACTGCGCGCGCGGCCACCTCGATGATGCTCACCGAGTTACCACGGCGGTTGGCAACCACCAGTGTCCTGCCGTCCGGCGAAATGCGCGCGGCCACGGGCTCTTCGCCCGCGCCGATCTCGGCAATCTCCTGCCGCGCCTTGAGATCGACGACGGAGACCGAATTCGACTCCGAGTTGGGTACATAGGCCAGCGTTCCTGTTGAATTCAGATCTATCGAGACGGGGCGGCGATGAAGGGCAATGGTGGCTGCGACGTTGTTTTTCTCGGCGTCAATAACGGAGATGGAGCCGTGGCCGGTGTCGTCTCCCTCGTTCACTACGTAGACTTCGGCGCGAGTGGGACTGGCTGCGACGGCGACGGGGTTCTCGCCCACCGGGATTTCCCGGTCGACGCGGACGTTGGCCACATCGAGCATGGTGACGGTGGCGCTGCCGCCGTTGGTGATATAGGCGTATTCGCGGTAGTTGGGCGGGTATTGGGGGAAGTCGTGAGAGCGGCAGGCGGTCAGGGTGAGCAGGACGAAAAGGGCAGTGGGTAAAAGCCCGGCAGGTCGAGGATTGTGCCTTCCCACCTTAGCCGCAAAAACAAGAACGCGGCGAAGGTGGGGCACCCGGGGTTTGTGATCGGGAAAACTCCCGCAAAGCAGGTCCTTCGACTCGCTGCGCTCGCTCAGGATGACAGACTTATCGGACCAACCGCTCATGCGCTAGCCCGCGGCGGCGGCTACGTGGATACCGCGCGGCAGACGGCGGGCCACTACCGGGGCGATCTGCGCGAGTTCGTCCATCATGCGGACAAACTGGTCGGGATAGATGGACTGCGGGCCATCCGAAAGAGCTTTGTCAGGGTGGTTGTGCACTTCTACCAGAATGCCGTCGCAGCCAGTGGCAACCGCCGCGCGCGCCATGGGCAATACGCTGTCGCGCTTGCCGGTGCCGTGGCTGGGGTCGACGAGGATGGGCAGATGGCTGAGCCGCTTCACGGCGGGAACAATGCTCAGGTCGAGTGTGTTGCGGGTGTGGTCGGCAAACGTGCGCACGCCGCGCTCGCAGAGGATGACCTGGTAGTTGCCCTCACTCATGATGTATTCGGCGGACATGAGGAACTCATCCAGCGTGGCAGAGAGGCCGCGCTTGAGCAGAACCGGCTTGCGCAGCTTGCCGGCCTTCTTAAGCAGAGAATAGTTCTGCATGTTGCGGGCGCCGATCTGGATCACGTCAGCCCATTCGGCCACCAGCTCCAGGCTCTCGTTGTCGATGGCCTCGGTGACGATGCGCAGGCCGAAGCGCTCGCGAATCTCCGCCATGATTTGCAGAGCTTCAAGGCCCAGTCCCTGAAATGCGTAAGGAGATGTGCGCGGTTTGTAGGCGCCGCCGCGCAGAAACTGCGCGCCGGCCGCCGACACTAGTTCGGCAATCTCAAAGGCCTGCTCGCGGCTCTCTATGGAACAAGGCCCGGCAATGATGGCTAGGTCGCTGCCGCCGATGCTGGCGTCGGTGCCCGGAAACTGGATGACGGTGTCTTCTTCTTTTACGTCGCGGCTGGCCAGCTTGTAGGCCTTCGAGACGCGGATGACCTCGGCGACGCCGGAGAGCTCTTCAATATTGCCGCGCTCGACTTCGCCCTGGTTGCCGGTGATGCCGATGGCGGTGCGCTGGGCTCCGGGAAGCGGGTGGGCGCGAAAGCCCAACTGCTCAATATAGTCGCAGACCGCCTGGACTTGTTCTGGCGTAGCCTGCGCTTTCATGACAACTAACATGAGTGGCCCCTCAAACCATCAGTCTATCGTCTGGCGAGGTGAAGGGCAATTGTTTTGGAGACGCTGGCTCAACCGGCGCGCAGATGCGGCATGGGAGCTAGGTGGGCCGAGGCAAGTCTGCGTCGAACGGCTTTAGAAGTTAGCAGCCTCATTGTTGATGGCTTGCCGCAGAGAAGCGATGTGCGCGTCGGTGGAACCTAAAGCCCCGTTGACGATCGGGATCTTCTTGGCAAACTCACCGGGCTTGTTGCCCACTGCCCGGGATGCGGCTTGAGCGCCGCCCTGGATCCAATTGGAAGAATTCTGGGGAATCAAGTCGCTGACAGCAACGCTCCGGGGAATGCTGTTTTTCATGCTCTCCATCTGCAGTTGCGCGGTGGTAGCGTTGCGGCGGACAAAGGCGCCGGCGGAGTTGGAGAAGGAGTTTAGATCGGGGACTGCGGAGGAGACTCTGCGAACGGTGGAGTCGGCCAGGGACTGGGTACCGACAGGGCCGAGAAGGCTTGTGCCCAGGAGCGCCAAAGCTCCGATAGCGAAACATCCGAGTAGAAATCTAGCCAAAGTGCGCATTTCGTTCCCTCCAGTCACTTGCAAGGAAAGTTAATTAGTCTTCCAGTTCGTCGGCAGCTTCAGCGCCAGACTTGGCGGCGACAACCGCAGGAGCAACTACCATTCCGATAAATGCCAGGGCAATCAAGAGGTCATGCATTGCTTTCTCTCCTCGTGGGGCTCACGGAGCTTGTCCACATCTGGATCATCGGCGCGCGAAGAGAAAACTTAAATCCCACAAAGAAGGCGTTTTTCAAGCAACTGGTGCTATGCCAATCCCACTTTGGTGTTAGGCGGCGAGGGTGCGAACAAGAGCCGTAACTGGCGGGGCGCGGAACGGCTGCGTTGGAGTTCGTCTAACCTATAAGATTAAAAGGCTTTATGTGGAATCTTGAATTTACCGGATGCGGCGCTGATTTTGCGGGTCATGGCGGTTCTCCGCGCGCCATTTCATCCCCAGCCAGGCTAGGTAGCCAAGTTGGATGGCCCAGGTGACAGCGAACGCGGCGACGGTGAACTTGTGGCCCAGCACGGCCAGAATTCGATCATGGTCAGCCGCCGACATTTGCGACTGCCAGCCGAAGTACGGCTGTGGCGGGCCGGAGAGGACCAGGTAGCAGGACCAGGCAAGCAAGACGGTGGGGATTGCGAAGAGGAGGGCGATGACGGGCTTCTTCCTTCGTTCCTCGAATTCGTACCGGGCTTTCTCCCCTGATCCGGCGTTGAGGGCTTCCTGGACTTCCTGGGCCGCGACCTTTTGCTGTTTGCGCTCCACCTGGTAGCGCAGAACGAGAATCAGCACACCCCACATGAACCACGCAAGCATGTTCCAAAGCAGGACGGCGACCATGGGCCAGGCCATGCCTGAGCTCGAGTCTCCGCCAAAGACGGGCGCGGGATGCTGGGTGCGCCACCAGCGGTTGGACATGTAGACGATGGGCACGTCGATGGCGCCAAAGATGCCGAGCACGGCGGCCAGTGTCTGCATCTGCGGGCCGGCCACAAAGCGGCGCAGCAGCAAATAGCTGACGTAGATGAGCCAAAGGATCAGGGTGGTGGTGAGGCGCGCGTCCCATGTCCACCACATGTTCCAGGCGCGTCGGCCCCAGATGGGTCCGGTGATGAGAACGACGGTGCAGAAGATCACGCCGACTTCGGCTCCGGCCAGCGCCCATGCGTCGGCGGCCTGCGCCCTGGCGGGATGGTTGCGGCGATAGGCGAGGAAGCCGATGGAGCCGGCAAGCGAGACGGCGAAGAACAGGAATGCGACCGTCGCAGACGGCACGTGGTAGAAGATGATGCGGTAGTATTCGCCCTGCAAGGCGTCCACGGGGGCAGCATAAAAAGCCTGGTAAAACCCCCAGACCATGAGGGCGATGGTGATGACCGCGTAGAGGCCGATGGCGAGTTTCTTCATACGAGTTCAGCTAGACCTTTCCAGTTTACGACGCGGCTGCGTCCGGCGTATCCATCGAGGGATGTATTCCCTTATTCCGCATTCAAGACCACGTCGAATAACAAAAGGCTGACGGTGGTGAATATTGTGTCGTAGCCGGCAAGCATCTTGATCCACAAACTTGGATCGCCGTCGCCGGTGAGGATGGAGCCGGTGGCCAGAACCATGGCCAGCAGCGCAGGCATGAAGATGGGAAACAGAATCAGCGGCAGCAGCAGCTCGCGGTTGCGGCTGCGGATGGAGAGCGCGGCAAAAAATGTTCCGTTGGCCACAAGCGCCCACGTGCCCAGCGGAAGGACCAGCAGAAGCAGCCACGCGTTGCCCTGGATGTGCAGGTTATAGAAGACCAGAAACGCTGGCGCCAGCAGCACCTGCACGATGGAGACAAAGAGAAAATTGGCCAGCACCTTGGCCAGAAACATCTGCGAGCCTGCGGTGGGCGCCATGCGCTGGGCGTCGAGCACCTGGTGGCGAATCTCTCGCGCCCATGCCTGGTTGAGCGCGCTGACCGAGGCGAACATAGTGGCGACAGACAGCACGCCGCCGGCAATCTGCTGCGCGAATGCGCCGCGGGGATCGAATGCCAGCGAAAAGAGTACGACTACAAGCAACGCGAAAAAGAGCATGGAGTTGATGGCCTCGCGGGAGCGCCACTCGATGCGGAGGTCTTTGACGAGATGAGTCCAGAGGGCGCTGGTCATTGGTCGCGTCCCTCAGGTTTTTGTGGTGTGCTTTCCCAGGTTTCAGAAGCGAGGCCCAGGGCACCCATCCTTTTTGGTTTGGTGAGGTCGGCGGTCTGGACTTCCACCTCCAGTGCCTGAGCGGCGCGGAGGTAGTCTTCGGGGGCGAGGATTAGCTGGGTTCCGCGTGCTCCGGCAGAGACGCTGATCTTGTCAAACAGAACCGCCGTCTCGTCAATGTAGACCGGGTATGGTTTCCGCGCGCCGAACAGCGTGACGCCGCCGCGGATGTAGCCGGTGAGGGGCTGGACATCCTTTAGCGGGGCCATCTCCGCCTTGCGCAGCCCGGCGGCGCGGGCCAGCTTCTTGAAGTCAAGTTCGGCGTCGCCGGGAATGACGGCAAAGCGGTAGATGTTTGGGCCACCAGTGACAAGAAGCGTCTTGAACACCTGTTCGGCGGGCAGTCCGATCTTGTTTGCGACAGTGATGGCGCTCAGGTCGTTGGGGTCCACTTCGTATTCGCGAATCTCGAAGGGGATGCCTAGGGATTCAAGAAAGCGCGCGCCGTTGGTCTTCATAGGGAGGGGCTCCCCGGTTCAAATGAAGCCACGCGGCCTGCCTTCAAAGCCAGAACCCAGTCGGCGATAGGCGCGGCGTGGTCGCGCTGGTGGGTGGTCAACACAATCGTCCGGTTGCCGTGGCGGAACCCGGCCAGCAGCTCAACCATCTGGCTGACGGATTCGACATCCATATTGGAGAACGGCTCGTCGAGCAGCAGCAATTCTGGGGCAGGCAGCAACACGCGCGCCAACGATGTGCGCTGCCGCATGCCCTGCGAGTACTGGCCGAGAGGGCGGTTGAGCTCCGGATCAAGGCCAACCTGGCGCAGCGCTTCCGCCGGCGACAAACTCGGCCGCCCAGGGTAAAGGCTGCCGAAGTAACGCAGGTTCTCCTCGGCGGTGAGTTCGTCGTAGATCATGGGGGCGTGGCTCATGTAGCCGATGCGGGCGCGGGCGTCGTGTGGGTCGAGCGAGCCGAAGACCTTCACGGAGCCGAAGCTGGGACGCAGAAGCCCAGCCAGAATCCGGAGCAGGGTCGATTTTCCGGCGCCGTTTTCCCCGATCAGCACGTAGCAGCGGCCCGGTTCCAGGTCGACAGTCACCTGGCGCAGCGCCGCGAACGATCCAAAAAGCCGGGAGACGCCGTCAAGACGGGCGCAAAATGGGCGTGCGGCGGTCGGCGACGCGGCTTCCGACGCGGTCATCCTCAGGCAGCCGGTTTGGCTTGGCCGGCGGCGGGCGCCGCGGCGTTGGATTTGGGAGGCGCCGGAGCAGCGGGCTTGGTGGAGGGCTGATTGGGGCCTGCCGGCGCATATTTACTGGCGCACTTGGCCTGTAGCACGTTTGCGTGCAATACGCCGTCGTAGCCGTAAGTCCCCATCGCCAGTGCCTGGGAATCGTCCTTGAAGGTGTCAGGAGGCGGCTCGGAGCCCTTGTAGACGACCTTGAGGGTCTTCCCGTGTGCTGCGTTCGGGGAGTGGCTCTCGAACTCGTTCATGGTGAAGGTCACGTTGGTGCCATTCTGTTCGATGGAGCCCGGGACAACGAATCCTTCCACGCGCAAATCGCGATGATGCACCTTCTCGCCCATGCCGCCCTGATCCGCCGGGGCCAGAACCTCACCGATCTTTACGTAGTAGCTCATCTCCTTGCCGGTATTGATGGATGCAAGGGCAATGATGGTGCCGACGATTACGACGACCCCGATGCCGATCTTCAGCGTGTTGGGAGGAATTTTCATAGTCAACCTCTAACGATACGAGGCTAACCGGCTGGGGTCAACAAATGTGTGATGTAGATCACCTGGGATAGAGCCGGGAAGGGAAGAATCCGGCATTGGTTGCGTACGACGGTTGAGTGCCGTCTGCTCACATAGGGAATGGAGAAGGGAATAGATCGCCGAGTTGCGCGGGGGTCAAGTTACTGCTCTGCTGCTGGATCGGCGGCGGCCGCGAGATTCGATGTGTCCTGGTTCGATGTGTTCTGGCCGGCGGGGTCCATGTAGTTGTCCAGGTAGCCGTTATGCGAGACAACGGGCTGGCGGGATGCAACGATGGCGGGAACAAGCACGATGGCTATCCAGGCCACTCCGAGTAGACAATCTTTGAGCATGGGGAAACTCCTTGCATTCGCATTTGGCCCTGAATCTTCGGAAAGCGCGCTTTCCGGACCCGCATCCGGCGAATGTAATGGAATGGCAACCGAAAATGGAATGTCTCGTTTGTGGGATTGGGCATTGGTCTTTGGCAAGCCGATGTGGGTTACCTGCGGGGATGGCGTGCCAACCCAGGGCTCGCTCCTCTGGCGGGGCGATCGGGACCGGGTCGCACTCTCAGCAGCCTGGGGGCTGCGTGACCGCGGTCTCAAAGCTTTCAGGAATCGTCTCTATGCGACCGGCACTGCAGTATGCCGGCGGCAATGCCCGGCGTCATGATCACTGCTGCAAACAAGGCGCAAATCAGAAAATCAGCCACAAGCAGAGCTCCATCCAGTCCGACCCATGTCGTGCACAAAGCAAAGTCAAATCAGTTGGGTCGAATCTTTGAGGAGAGTACCGGGACTGAGCTCGAGGGCGAAATAGCCACTCGGTGTGAGCAGCGTGGTTCGTTGGTGGCAGGGGTGCGTGAATGACGGGGAGGGTCATTTCGCAATCCGGGGTCAAGACTCGCGCCTGCAATCGAGGATTAAGGCCGGGTAGAGCCGGTTGCTTTCGCGTTGTGTTCGATTTCGCGATGTGGCCTGGACGCGATAATTGCCGGGCAGGCAACCATGGCCACGAATGCTAGAGCAACCAGAATGTCGTGCATCGCAGGCTCCTTAACAGGAATCTTGATCCAGTCCCGATCTGTGATTCGTGATCGGAATCGAATCGCAGGTAACACAGAATCCGCTTCTAAGGGTAACCACCGAAGTAATTACCAATTTACTCCTCTTGCGCGGCAATTCAATTGAAAAGTGTCTGAATGCAGGACAATTTTGTCAATGAAGGGTTGCAAGCAGCCTGACTTGAAGGCTGGATTTCCATGCCATGATTTTTGGGGTCATGAAGTTTTTATTATTTAAGTAATCGGTTCAGCGGGCCGCGTCCAGGGTGCGCGCGGCCAAATCCAGCGCCTGCGTCAGCACCGACAACTGCTGTGCCGCTCGGCCCGCGTCCTTGGCGTCAATGGCCTCGTTCACGCCGGGAATTACCACCGCCGCGTAGCCGGTGAACTCGCCGGGCGCGTAGATGGTGTGCCGGTACCAGGGACGGTTGGGCAGTCCGGCCTCGTTCACCAGCGCGGTCTCGGTTTGGCGCAATGCCTGATTCAGTTTTCCCAAATCGCCCTTTGCTGATGATTGCAGGTCATGCGCCTTTTGCGCCGCTGCCGCAAAGCGACCTGCCGCGAGTTCAACGGAAGCGAAATCCAGGCTGACTCCCGCGTCCGAGGCCTTGCGCTTGGCAGCTGCAACGTAAGACTGGATGGCCTTTGCGTAGGTCACGTAATCGTAGGGCAGCACATCGCTGTCGGCCATGCGCAGGGCCTCCAGGCCGAAAACGCGCGCCATCTGCTGCAAATAGACAAAGTGCGGGTCGGCGTTCTGCGTGTACCAGGCGTAGTCGTCGAATGTGGAGTGATATACACCATACGGGCCGCCGGAGCTGATGTCCGTCGAGGGTACGCCCACGTGCTGCAGGAAGGGAGTGAAGTCGGAGCCTGAGCCCAGGTCGCCGACGTGCGCGTCTTCAATTTCGGGTGGAGCGTTCGAGCCGCGATGCTCGTTGGCGTCGAGGTGGCCGTTCTTCCACTGGTCGTAGACTGTGGCGCCGAGCGGGCTGGGAACCGAGCGAGTGAGTTCGCGGATGAATTGCTTCAGCGACGGCACTGCGGCGGCGGAGAAATCCGGACCGGCCACGCCTACGTCCACATTGAAGTAGGCCACGGCGCGCTTGAGGGTCTCGGCGTGCTGCTCTACCCATTCGGTTGAGCCGATCAGCCCTTCTTCTTCAGCGTCCCAACTGCAAAAGACGATGGTGCGCTTGGGGCGCCATCCCTGCTTAAGCAGGACGCCGATGCCATGCACCGATTCGAGCATGGCCGCTGTCCCGCTGTTTGGATCGACAGCTCCGTACACCCACGCGTCGCGGTGATTACCGGCAATCACCCAATCGTCAGGGTACTCGGAGCCTTTCACTTTGCCGATTACGTCCCAAATGATGCGGCGCTGATAGTCCTGCTGCGAAACCAGATGAACCTTGACGCCCTCCGGCCCCAGGTGATAGCGAAACGGCAGCGCTCCTTGCCAGCCTTGCGGCACGCCCGGCCCTCTGAGCGCTTGCAAAATGGGCGACGCGTCGTGGTAGCTGATGGGGATGGAAATGATGTGCGGCTGGTTTCCTTCGGGCGAAATGCGGGCGGAGTCGGGCAGGTCGAGCGTCGAGGCTACGCCCGGCGTCTCCGGGTCGCCGGGATACTTGAACAGAAACTGCACCGAGCCGCGCTGCACGCCGGTCTCCGGACGCCACGGTCCGATGGGCCATGGATCGCCTTTGTAGTAGCCGTCGTCCTGGGGGTCGGAGTAGATCAGCACGCCTGCCGCGCCGCGCTGCTGGGCAATATACACCTTCACGCCGCGGAAATTTATCCCGTAGCGGACCAGGACAATCTTGCCGTGCAGGTCGATGTGCTGCGCGGCAAGCTGATCGAAGTCTTCAAGGCGGCCGTAGTTCGCGTAGACCACCTCGCCGGTTACATCACCCGAGCCGGATGACCCGTTGAAGGGCATTACGACTCTCGGATCGTCCTGGCCCGGATCGCCCTCCACGTGCTCGCGCGTGGGTCCGCTGATGAGCAGTTTGCCGTTCGCGTCAAAGGCCTCCATGCGCACTACCTTGGGCCAGTTCAGCAGCACACGGTAGGGGACGATCTCTGTTTCGAGTCCGGCGGCGCGAAACTTCTCGGCCACATATTCGGCTGTCTTGTGATCTTCGGGCGTGGCGGCCATGTGCGGCTCGGCGGTCAGAGTCTTCAGGTGCTGGCCGGCCAGTTTGGCGTCAGGAACGGCGAGAAACTCACTCTCGATTTTTGACTCGGCGGTGAAGTCGGTATAGCCAAAGACGGTTGCGGGGGCAGTTTGTGCGGGAACAGCAACAGGAGCCAGCGCGGAGAGCACAAGAAAGACAGGCAGAGTGCGCAGAGTCATTCGTTAATCCCTTAATGAGCTAAACGAGCTTAATGAGAATGCCCGATCCGATTTGCAAATTCAGAAGCTGGTGCCCGTATCGGAGGGTGAGGCAGCAACAATCCCACAGCTTACACTAGAGGTCAGGGAGTGGCCTTTCTGAGCGCAGGACGCGAGTTGGATGACGAAGCCCGGAACCCCCAGGGAAAGGTCTCCTTTCGTGGGGCGGAAAGCCTCGCCGTGGAAGAGGCCGATGCGGCCACGCCCGCATTCGCGGACCCGCACGATAGCCGGCTTCCGCAGATCTTCCGCGCCCTGCGCAACCCCAACTTCCGGCTCTTCTGGAGCGGCAATTTTCTTTCCAACATTGGAACCTGGATGCAGAACGTGGCCCAGGGCTGGCTGGTGCTCTCGCTCACCGGCTCCGCCTTCTGGCTGGGCGTGGTGGGGTTTGCCGGCTCCTTTCCGTTTCTCATCTTCACGCTCTTTGGCGGGGTGGTGGCCGACCGCGTGAACAAGCGCAGGCTGCTTCTGGTGACGCAGTCGATCATGATGCTGCTGGCGTTTACGCTTGCCGGGCTGGCGTATACGCACCGCATCAGCGTGTGGGGTTTGGTGTCGATCGCTTTTCTCAACGGCATGGCGATGGCGATGAATGCGCCGAGTTATCAGGCATTGGTGCCGCGCCTCGTTCCGCGAGAAGACCTCACCAACGCCATCGCCCTCAACTCCGCGCAGTTCAACATGTCGCGCATTCTGGGCCCCACACTGGGCGGCTATGCCATGGCGCTGGTGGGCGTGGCGGGCAACTTCTTTTTGAACGGCGTCAGCTTTCTGGCAGTGCTGTGGGCGCTCACGCGCATCCGCTATCCGGAGCAGGAGCCTTCGCATTATCCCGGCCTGTTCTCCAGCTTGCGCGAGGGCTTCACGTACGTGCGCGGCAACCCTCAGATGCGGGTTCTGGTTTGGATGACGGCCATCGCCAGCTTCTTCGGCATTCCCTTCATCACCTTCATCCCATACTTCGCGCGCATGGTGCTGCATTCTGACGAAACCGGACTGGGCTGGCTGATGGCGGCTTCCGGACTGGGCGCTGTGCTGGGCGCGGTTACCGTTGCCGCGCTCGGCACGGTGCGGCGTCGCGGCATCGTGGTCACAGTGGGCGGAGTCGTGTTCTTCTCCGCGATTATCTGTTTTTGCTACTCGCGCAGCTTTGTGCTTTCGCAGTGCCTGCTGCTGTTTGAGGGGTACAGCGCGATCCTGATGATCTCTTCGTTCAACGTTGCCATCCAGCATCTTTCTTCCGACCAGATGCGGGGGCGTGTGATGAGCATTTACGCCACAGGCTTTCTGGGACTGCCGCCTCTGGGATCGCTGCTGGCAGGCGAGATGTCCCGCCACATTCCCACGCCGCACGCACTGGCGGCGATGGCCGCGGTTGCGGCGAGCATCTTTGTGGGGACGTATGCTGTCTCGAAGCCGCTGCGCGAACTGGACTGAGCGAGTCGGCAGGTCAGCAAGTCAGCAGGTCAGCGAGTCACCGGACAACCCGGCATCTCGAATTGACACATAAATCAGGCCTCAAGCTGCTGGGACGGGCTGCGTGCAATGTGCGCAGCGCTTGGCGGCCAGGGGAATCTCGCTCAGGCACTCGGGGCAGGTCTTGATGGTGGAGGGAGCGTCCGGCGCAGGCTTCCTCAGCCGCGCCAGCAAGGTATTCAGCGGCAGCACCACGCAAAAATAAACCACGCTGCCTATGATGAGGAAGGAGAAGACCGCATTGAAGAAGTTGCCGACCTTGATGTGTCCGCTGCCGACGTTTAGAATCACGCCACTGAAGTCCGGCTTGCCGATCACGGCGGCGATCAGGGGGTTCAGCACATCGCCAACCAGAGAGGTGACAACCGCGCCGAACGCGCCCCCTATGATCACGGCCACAGCCAGGTCCACTACATTTCCACGCAGAATAAAGTCCCGAAAGCCCTTCAACATGTGTTCCTCCAGAGATGAATCGTGGGTAACTGCCCCCGAGTGATTGCAGGGCGAAGCTCCCAGATGTTTCGCCCCATCTTACACGGGAGAAAAGGAATGGGGCTACTGGTTGGGCGGCGTTTCAAGTGCTCTAGGGAATGGATGGTTGCGGGTCAGTTACGTGGGATAGACCCAGAAGAAGATCACCATGGCTAGAATCATCAACTCCGAGTAAAGCAGAATGAGCACGCCCGCGTGGTAGAGGCTCCACTTGCGCTCCAGACACCGTGCGGTATCCACCATTCCCCACGCGGCTGCCATAACCGGAAGAAATTGCCAGACGGAACCGTGCAGATGTTCGGCATCGGGGAACCCGGCCAGGCGCATACTCGCTGCCAGCGCGCCGATGGAGAGGAAAATGCCGCGGTGAAGCGAACGCCGGCGCAACCGGAATAAATTGGAGCGGGGAAGCGGCACACTCCTACTTTAGTCTCACTGCATTACTTCGCCGCCAACTCCATCTCGCGCAGGGACTCCGCGTAGGGAGCCCTCAGCACGCCCCGCTCGGTGAAGATGGCGGTCACATACTTTGCCGGCGTCACATCGAACGCCGGATTGCAGATGCCTACGCCGTGGGGTGTAAGTTGCTTACCGCCGTGGTGGGTCACTTCCGTTGCCGAGCGTTCTTCGATGGGGATGGCGTCGCCGGATTCAGTGGCCAGATCGATGGTGGACCACGGAGCGGCGCAGTAAAACGGAATGCCGTGTTCCCTGGCCAGAATGGCGACGTTGTAGGTGCCGATCTTGTTGGCGAAATCGCCGTTGGCGGCAATGCGGTCCGCACCCACGACGACAGCCTGGATCTTGCCCGCGCGCATGAGGCTGGCTGCCATGTTGTCGCAGATCACCGTGGTGGGAATGCCGTCGGCCATTAGTTCCCACGCGGTAAGGCGCGCACCTTGCAGAAACGGACGTGTCTCGTCCGCGTAGACGTGGATATGCTTACCTTGCTCCACCGCAGAACGAATCACGCCCAGCGCGGTTCCGTATCCGCAAGTGGCCAGCGCGCCGGCGTTGCAGTGGGTCAGCACGCCGCCTTCATCGGGCAGCAGCGTCGCGCCCAATGCGCCCATCGCCTTGCAGGCGGCAATGTCTTCTTCGTACATCGCGTCGGCTTCGGCCAGGATCTGTGCCTGAATCTCGACCAAAGGTACGCCCGACCCGGCCAGGGTCGCGAAGAGCCGCTTCATGCGGTCGATGGCCCAAAACAGATTCACCGCCGTCGGCCGCGTGCCGGCCAGGCGCGCGCAGATGCGCTCGAACTCCGGCGCGAACTCCGCGGGCGTTGCGGCTTTGGTTTGCTGTGCGCCCAGCGCGATGCCGTAAGCCGCCGAGACGCCAATGGCCGGCGCGCCGCGCACTACCATGGTGACGATAACGTCGGCCACCTGTTCATAGGTGGTTGCGAGCACATAGCTCTCCTCGAGGGGGAGCTTGGTCTGATCGATGAATCGGACGCCGTCCTGTGTCCAGGCGAGGGTGGGAATCATGCTCTTCCAGTGTAAATGAGGGACTGAGTCAGTAGGGACTGAAGGACTAGCGGCCCTGCATCTCTCGCCCGCGTGAAAACCTTTTCAATTTTCGCTGGACGTACATCCGGCCCCGTCAGTAGAGTTGTCTGGTTGCTTTTCCACGCCGCTCGAATTCTGTTTTCAGCAAACGCCTTTACTTGCGCACGCTTTTATCTGAAGGAGCCGCTCGTGTTGAACCTCACCAGAGTCGATTGGCTGATCATGCTGCTTTACTTCGTGTTTGTGCTGGGCATTGGCTTTGCCCTCAAGCGCTACATGAAGACGAGCAAGGACTTCTTCCAGGCGGGGCGCGCATTGCCCGCATGGATATGCGGCCTGGCCTTCATCAGCGCCAACCTGGGCGCGCAGGAGGTCATCGGCATGGGTGCATCCGGCGCCAAGTATGGCCTGGAGACGGCGCACTTCTACGGCATCGGCGCCATTCCGGCGATGGTGTTTGTGGGCATTTTCATGATGCCGTTCTATTACGGCTCGAAAGCGCGCTCGGTGCCGGAGTTTCTGCGCATGCGGTTCGACGAGAAGACCCGCGCGCTGAACGCCTGTTCGTTCGCGATCATGACGGTCTTCAGCTCGGGTATCTCGATGTATGCCATGGCGCGGCTGATCCAGGCGCTGCATGTTTTTGACGGGCTGTTCAACTCGATGGGATGGCCCCAGGAGGGCATCTTCACCTTCTCCATCGTGCTTTCGGCAGTCATTGTGCTGGCTTACATTTTTCTTGGCGGGCTGACCAGCGCAATCTACAACGAGGTGCTGCAGTTCTTCCTCATCATCGCCGGATTCCTTCCGCTGGTGCTGCTGGGACTGAAAAACATCGGCGGATGGAGCGGGCTGAAGGCTTCGGTTCCGCTGCAATATATGCACGAGTGGAAGGGCGTGGCCCACGCTTCCACCAACCCCATGGGCATTGAGATTATCGGCCTCGGGATGGGGCTTGGCTTTGTGCTCGGCTCGGGCTACTGGTGCACAGACTTCCTTGTGATCCAGACGGCCATGGCCTCGAAGAATATGGAATCGGCTCGGCGCGTGCCGCTGATTGCCGCCGTGCCTAAAATCTTCTTTCCCTTTCTCGTTATATTGCCAGGGCTGCTGGCCATTGGATTGCCTACGCCGCACACCACGTCAGCCGTGAGCTACGGACCGGGTGGCGCCATCATCCACCGGATCGACATCGTGCCGCAAAATGTTGAAGAAGGGCGCGGGCTGGTTCCCGCCAAAATCAACCCGGTAACGGGCAAGCCGATGTACACCGCCAGCGGTCAGCCGCTGCTGGACTACGACATGGCCACGCCCAACATGTTGCTGCATTTTTTCCCAACCGGCATTCTCGGCCTCGGTCTCACCGCGCTGCTGGCCAGCTTCATGAGCGGCATGGCAGGCAACGTCACCGCGTTCAACACTGTTTTTACCTACGACCTTTACCAGTCCTATATCCACAAAGGCGGCAGCGACCGGCATTACATGGCCGTGGGCCGATGGGCCACCGTCGGCGGCATTCTGTTGTCGATTGGCACAGCCTACGCGGCAATCAATTTCAACAACATCATGGACACGCTGCAATTGGTGTTCAGCTTTGTCAACGCTCCGCTGTTTGCGACGTTCCTGCTGGGGATGTTTTGGAAGCGGGCCACCGGGCACGGCGCTTTTGCAGGGCTCATCGCCGGCACTGCTACTGCCATGCTGCACCACGGTCTCACCTTGCCCATTGAGGCACGGCCCGGCATTCACGGGGGATGGATTACAGTGCTGCACCACTATCCCAGTGACATGGCGCAGAACTTCTGGACCGCAATTTTTGCTTTCAGCGCCAATTTCCTGGTAACGATTGTTGTGAGCCTGGCGACGAAGGCGAGACCCGAATCAGAGCTGGTGGGGCTGGTGCACTCGCTTACGCCCAAGCCGCCGCGCGCGCACAATGTGTGGTGGAAGAGCCCTGAAGCGCTGGCCGTTGCCGTGTTGCTGATGGCGGTTGCGCTGAACATTTTCTTTTATTGATTCATCGACGCGAGTTTTGTCCGTCGTAGACGCCGCAGGTCCGGAGGAGAAGCATGAGTCTCGATTTACGCATTCCGATGGGATTGATGTTCACGCTGGTGGGCGCCATTCTCGCCGCATTCGGAATCTCCACCGAAGGCTCGCCCATCTATGCCAAGAGCCTGGGCATCAACACCAATCTCTGGTGGGGCCTGGTGCTGCTGGTCTTCGGACTGTGCATGCTGCTGCTTGGCCGCCGCGGCCAGAAGCGTGCCACCAAGCTGCCGCCCGAGGCAGTAGAGCCGGGGGAAGTGCGGCGGGGACACTGAGCGGAGCGAGTCAGCGAGCCTGCGAGTCAGCGAGTCGGCGAGTCAGCGAGTCAGCGAGTCAGCGAGTCAGCGAGCGGATGCAGTGATGAGCGAGAAAGTTGGTCTACCGAAGAACACGAGAACACGGCACTTTCGTGACCTCCTTGTCTGGCAGAAGGCGATGAGTTTGGCGAGGGCAGTTTACATGGAGTCCGAGGCTCTGCCGCAGAAGGAACTGTTTGGACTTCAGTCGCAAATGCGCAGAGCTGCTGTTTCCATTCCCAGCAATATTGCGGAAGGCCACGGCAGGCTCAATGATGGCCATTTCCGCCAGTTTCTGGCAAACGCGCGCGGCTCGGTTTTTGAGCTGCAAACCCAGTTGGAACTTGCCGCTGGTTTGAAGTTGCTCGATGAGGCAAAAGTCGCCGTCTTGATGGAGCAATCAGAAGAAGTCGCACGCATGATTAACGCCTTGCTTCGCTTAATGAAGGTCTAGAAGCTAATCCACCTCAACTGCCACCGCTGACTTGCTGACTCGCTGACTTGCTGACTTGCTGACCCGCTACTCC
>Ga0302325_10000839_pt1 | contig 81689 bp, 73 predicted proteins | sample Palsa_T0_2_FD_201948 | JGI IMG/M metagenome (GOLD analysis project Ga0302325, IMG submission 201948) | Peat permafrost microbial communities from Stordalen Mire near Abisko, Sweden - Palsa_T0_2 | ecosystem: Environmental > Terrestrial > Soil > Palsa > Peat permafrost | place: Sweden: Abisko... | reverse complement strand
GTGCTCGAACTTTTGTCCGAGCTCGAGTCTGCGTATCCCGCGCTGCGTGGCTGGATCGTTGACGAGCGCGGCCTGATCAGGCGGCACATCAACGTGTTCGTCAACGGCGAGCGCGGCACAGAACACACGACGGTGGCCGCTGACGCCCGCATCGAGATCCTGCCCGCGATCACAGGAGGCTGAGGAGATGACCGAGTTGCTGGTGTCCACCAAGAAGGGGCTGTTTGCGCTCTCGGGCGACCCCGGGGGCGACTGGCAAATCGTCGCGCGGGCGTTCGCGGGCGAGCCGGTCGACTACGCGGTGCGTGACCCCCGCACGAGCCGGGTGCTGGCCACGATGACCTCACCGTTCTACGGTCCAAAGGTGTTCTACACAGAGCAGCCAGCGAGCGATTGGGGCGCCGGCACGCGTCACGAGGCGTGGGAGCAGGCACAGGGTGTTGCGCTGCCTGCTGCGGGTGAGCTGGCGTTGGAGCGGATCTGGGTGATCGCACCCGGCGAGAGCGAGGGCCTGATGTATGCCGGGGGGGATCCTGGAGTGCTGTTCCAGTCTTTCGACGGCGGATCCACCTGGGAGATCAACGCGGGGCTGTGGGAGCACGAGACGCGCCAGAACTGGCAACCAGGCGGCGGCGGGCTCTGCGTGCACTCGATCGCCCCGTGGCCGGGAGTCCCGGACAAGCTGTCGGTCGCGATCTCGGCGGCGGGCGTGTGGCACACCGAGGACGCCGGGCGCTCGTGGCGGCGGGGAAATCAAGGGCTGACACCGCGCTACCTGCCCGACGAGGTGACCGCCGAGTTCAACCTCCCAGAACCGGCGCCCGACGCGGACACGGCGCTGTGCGTGCACCACCTAGAGCGCGCGCCGGCGCGTCCGGAGCGGATGTTCATCCAGTTCCACGGAGGCGTGTACCGCTCCGACGACGCCGGTTTGAGTTGGAGCGAGATCGGCGCGGGGCTCCCATCGGACTTCGGCTTCCCGCTGGCTGTCGACCCCGCCGACCCCGACAGCGCGTACGTGATCCCGCTCGTGGCCGACATCGACCGGGTGATGCCCGACGGGCGCCTGCGCGTGTACGAGACCCGCGACGGCGGTGAGTCCTGGTCGCCGCGCGGCGACGGACTTCCGCAGCAGCACGCATACCTCACCGTCCTGCGCCAAGCATTCCAGCGCAAGGGCTCCGGGCACCAGCTTGAGCTCTACTTTGGCTCTACGACAGGCGAGCTGTTCGGCTCAGGCGACGCCGGGGCGACGTGGTTCGAAGTCACGACAGGTCTCCCGCCGGTGTATGCGGTGTCAGCCAGCTGAAGCTCACGCGTCGCTTGGCCCCCTCGAACCTCGGGCGGCAGCACAGCAGTCGCCGGCCGCAGCGTTTACACCGGGCAGAGCACCGACCGCCGTTCGCCGATCACCTCGTACGTGACGCGGCGACCAGCGACAGAACGACTTTGCGCGCGGCGTCTCTGGCCAGATCGATGTGACCGTGCCGGTCTGCCAGGGAATTGGCTGGACGGCGGGGGCGGTGCTCATCGTCGTCAATCGCCTCGGAAGCGCTGTTCCTTCCAGGGGTCGCCGTAGTCGTGGTAGCCGTACTGCTCCCAGACCGCCGGCTCGTTGTGATCGAGCAGCCCTAGACCCTTGATCCATTTGGCGGACTTCCAGAAGTACAGGTGCGGGACGAGCAGGCGGGCGGGGCCGCCGCGCTCGGTCGGTAGCGGGCCGCCTTCGTGCTCCCAGGCGATCCGCGCCTGTCCGCCGCGAACGTCGGCCAACGGGAGGTTGGTCGTATAGCCGCCGTAACAAAACGCCAGGACGTGCGTCGCGGTCGGTGCGACCTGGACCATGTCAAGCAGGGTGTCGATCGACACCCCGGCGAAGCTGGTGCCGAGCTTTGACCAGCGCGTGACGCAGTGGATGTCCCCGTCAAACGTGGAGGGCGCCGTCGCGGAGATCTACAACGCCGGGATCGCCGAACGCGTCGCGACCTTCGAAACCGACCCGCGCAGCGCACCGGACCTCGCCGGCTGGGCCAGCGACCGGCAACCGTTCGTGGTCGCGACCCAGGTTCACCGCGGTGACCTGTCCTCGACCGATCTTCTTACCGGTTATCGAGCGATTCTGGATCTGCGAACCGCTGATCACCCCGGCGGCCCAGGCGGCTCCACCCAGCGAGGTGAACAGAGCCACGCTCGCGACAGGTAGAGCGGCCCATGAAGCATTGGTCCTTCTCATCGTGCCCCCTTCCAACTACGTGTTTCGTTGATCTACGACGGATCGCTGAGCTGCCTCGTCTGGCAGCCAGCTCACGGCCTCGGCGACGCGCTCAAGCCGCAACGACGCTCGCGCCGCCGCGACCTGCACCGCCTCCGCCGAGTCAGCGAGATAAAAGTGGAAGCACGTCTCGTCCTCCGGAATGAAGATCGAGCGCACGAATCGAACCTGGATGCCCTCGCAGGCCAGTTGCTCGGCAGCCCGTCTCGCGACATCCGCCAGCGTCACGTTTGCACTGGGAGCGGCCGCCGGCAGGTACTGCTCAGCCACGAACTCTCGCATGGCCCCAAACTACGACCCGAGCGAGAGTCTTCAAATACGGAAAACCTGATTCTATTCGCCGCCGTCGGCGCGCGAACTGGCGGCCAGCCGCTTTGCCAGCTGCGCCCGGGAGCGCACCCCGAGCGCCGTATACGCGCGCGCGAGGTAAACCTCGACCGTGTTCACGGTCACGTACAGCGCCGCGGCGATCTCCTTATTTGACAGCCCTTCGGCGGCTAGCTCAACCGCGCGCCGCTCGCTCGGCGTCAAACCGCCCTCCGTCCGGCGGCGACCGCCGACGCGTTCGAGCTCTGACCGTGCCCGCTGCGCCCACCCGTCAGCCCCCAGCGCTGTGAACGCGGCGGCGGCTTGGGTGAGCGTCTCACGGGCCTCGCGCCAGCGCTTGCGCCGGCGCTGTGCCCGACCGAGCGCGAGCAGGCAGCGGGCGGCGTCGAGACCCAGCCCGAGCTGCTCGAGGTCGACCGATGCCTCCCGCAGGAGCGCATCGTTGTCACGGAGCAGCCCGCCGCAGCGCTTGGCGCTCGCCGACGCCCACGGATGGTCAAGCTCCCTCGCCCTCTCCCCGAGCGAGCCGGTGACCGCCGCGGCGTCGTCCAGCCGCCCGAGCTCGAACAGTGCCTCGACGAGGTCTGGCGCGACTGGAAAGACCCCTGGCTCGCGCACGCCCTCACGCTCGCAGTACCCCCAGACCCACGATAGGTCTGCGACCGCCTGGTCCGGCGCCCCGTCGAGCAGCGCGGCGATCCCGCGTGCGCGCCGCGCCTCCAGCTCATCCCACATGACGCCGGCAGCCCGCGCTAGCCGGATCGTCTCCTGGGCCCAGTCGCGTGCCGGGGCCGCTGCGCCCCGGCAGACCTCCAGCAGCGCGCGGCACCGCGGCAGCTGCGGATAGAACTGTGTCTCCAGATCTTCGGACTCGCCCCACTCGTCGAGTAGCGGAACCGCGGCGGCGAGCCGGCCGGCGCGCAGCTCCGCCTCGGCCAGGTGGAGTCGGACCATCCCGTACGAGTACGGGTCGTCGCCCGCGTCAGCGATGGCCCGCAGCTCGGTCAGGGTGGCGCGAGCACGGACGATCTCGCCACGCCAGACCAGCTGCTGGGCGGCAACCCGCTCGGGAGAAGCCAGGATGTCAGCACTCGGATCGGTGGTGGCGTGCGACTGCTCGCAGAGCGGGTCGACATCCGCTCCGGCGAGCCCGAGCGCCCAGGCGAGCGCGCTGAGTGCATCGCGCCGTGCCGTTCGATCGCTCGTGAGCTCGACGGCCTCGCGCGCCCAAGCCTCCGCCTGACCCAGATGCTCGACGGCGCCCGCTGCCGTATTGGCCGCCAGCCTCGCAAGCACATGAGCGCGCAGATCGCGATCGGCGCCACATTCAGCCAGCGCCATGTGTAAGTAGCGGTCCTGCTCGTGCCTGCTCGTGACATCGCCGCCACCCCCCAACCGAAGCAGGGCACGGGCGCGCAACGGGCCGGGTGGGAGCGATGCCAGCTCCTCGTTCAACAAAGCCGTCATCCGGCGCAGCTCGCCCGCGTCGTCCAGACGCTCGGCCAGGTCGAGCACCCGCCGCCCCCGGGCCTCGGCGCTCGCGGGAGTTAGACGCAGCGCGTGCACGGCGAGCAGCGCCGCTTGTGGGCGTGCCCCGCTCGCTCGAGCCACGCCAGCCGCCGCAGCGACACGTGCCGCCAACTGCTCGTCGGGGTGCGTCGCGGCGAGCGCCAAGTGCATTGCCCGCGTCGGTTCGTCCCTTGCCGTCTGGGACAACGCGAGGTGCAGCCGCCGGCGATCACCGGCGCGCGAGCACTTCTCCGCGGCCGCCGCAAGCAGCGGATGGGAGGCGCGCACCCGCTGGCCGTCGATCACCACCGCCCCGGCGTCGACGGCGTCATCGAGTGCGCGCTCCTCGATGATTCCGACCAGCTGATCGGTCCGCGGGTCCTCGCTCAACGCCACCGCCAGCAGGGCCCGACGGACCCTCGGCGGAAGCTGAGCCACGCGATTGCCCAGCATCTCCTCCAACGACTCCGACAACGGCACATCATCATCGAGCGAAGCACCGTCGCGCTCGAGCAACGTCCGTCCCACCTCGACCGCGAACAGCGGATTCCCGCCCGTCAACTCCACAACACGCAGCAGGCGATGACGCGACATCGTCAAGCCAAACCGCTCGAATAGCAGCCGTCGCACCGCCCCGAGCGATAACGGCGCCAGCTGCACTCGCTCCACGCCAGCGCGCGACAGCACCGACTCCAGTGCCCCCACCCGTCCCGGACGTCGCGCGAGGAGAAACGTGACCGGGGCCTCATCCAGCCGTTGGGCCAGGAAGGCAAGCGCCTCGGCCGACGGCGCATCCAGCCATGGCAAATCATCGATCGCGATGATCACCGGAGCGCGAGCCGCCAACGTGCGCACCACGCCGAGCAGACCCAGTGCAACGGCTGTCGTGGAAGCCGCCGGGAGCCCGGGCTCCGCCCGGAGGAGCGCCACCTCGAGTGCCCGGCGTTGCGGCGCCGGTACTACGGCGAGCTCAGTCTGGTCAAATCCGTCGCAAAGATCAATGAGCCCGCCGAATGGGAGCTGGGCAGCGCTCTCGCTCGGGCGGGCCGTCAGGACCCGGGCGCCGCTCGCACGCGCGAACCCAACGGCCGTCTCCCAGAGCGTCGTTTTCCCGATCCCCGGCCCACCAATCAGGACGATCGCGCTCCCAGAGCCTGGATCGCGCGCGAACTGATCGAGGCGAGCGAGCTCAACCTCGCGCCCCACGACCCACACCCGACCAACACCACTCGCTCTGTCCGCCAAGAAACGCCGCCTTGCTCAGACCAGGCGGATCGTACCCAACGCCGGCGAATAGAGCCATGGTTTCCGTACGTCCCGGGTCCCGGGTTCGGTCGTAGCGTGAAGGCCCGTGCGAGATTTGTCGGCGAGCAGTACGTCCCAGACGCCGCCGACGTCGAGGCGGTCGAGCAGGGCGCCCGCGTGGCGCGCGAAGCCACCCAGGAGTTGACCTTGGAGGGCACGCGGGTGCGGCACTCGCGCTCTATCTTCGTCCCCGTGCATGCACATGTACCCGGCGGACTCGGTCGAGGCCGTCCTGGCCGCCGCGGCGCGAGCCTCACTACGACTCGAGCGAAACGCCGAGGCCATCATCGACACGGGGATTTCACACAACGATCCGCAACGGGGTGAGGGGGCATCAGGAGAGTCAACGGATCGCTGACGGCGTTGGCCATCGCCGGTGTCCCGGCGTCGGCTGGCCTTTCGCCCGGCCCGGATGTGGGCGCCGCGTCGGCAGCGGCACGGCAGGTCCTGCTTTCTCGGTGGCGACGAGTACGCCGGGCGCGCCGAGATCAGACCTCCAACGCGCGGACGGTGAGCATCTCGCCACATGTGCCACCGTCCAGAAGGACGTCGGCACCTGCTTCGCCGACCAACCACCTTCCAGACGCGATCTACGACCGCGAGATCGGGCGACTGCGCGTGAGCGTCGGGGTGCTCAGCGCAATTGAGCTCGGCGACGGCCCCCGCGTCAAGGGGACATGCGCCGCCGGTAAGGCTCAGCCGCCGGCTGACCAGTCGGCGGGAACCCGCACGACCTCGCCGTCGAGCTCCGCGAGCGTCGGGCGGCCGACCAGCGCCAGGGCGCGGTCGAGCTCGCCGTTGAAGATCTCCAGGCAGCGCCGCACGCCGGCCTCGCCCCCGGCCCCGAGCCCGTACCAGTAGGGGCGCCCGACCAGGCAGGCGCGGGCTCCCATCGCGATGGCCTTGAGGACGTCGGTGCCGCGTCGGATGCCGCCGTCGAGGTAGACCTCGGCGCGGTCGCCGACGGCGTTGATGATCCTCGGCAACCGCTCGATCGTGGCCGGCGCGCCGTCGAGCTGGCGACCACCGTGGTTGGAGACCACCACGCCGTCGGCGCCGCCCTCGATCGCCCGCCGCGCGTCCGCGACGCTCGTGATCCCCTTGACGACCAGGGGCCCGTTCCAGATCGAGCGCAGCCAGGTCAGCTCGTCCCAGGTCGCCGCCGGGTCCGTCAGGCGCGTGTTGAGGTACTCCATGAGCGAGAGGCCGTCGCTCTCGACCCCGGGCGCGCCGCGGAGGTTGACGTAGGTCAGGTCCTCGCCCTGCGCGATCCCGTAGAGCCAGCGCGGTCGGCGCGCCGCGTCCAGGGCGTTCGCGAGCCCCACGCGAGGCGGGATCCGCATCCCGTTGCGAAGGTCGCGCTCCCGGCCGCCCAGCACCGGCACGTCGATCGTCAGGCACAGCGCGACGCAGCCGGCGGTCCTGGCGCGCTCCACCAGGGCTCCGAGGATCTCGCGCGAGCTCCACAGGTAGAGCTGGAACCACAGCGGGCCCGTGGCCGCTTCGGCGATCTCCTCGATCGTGTAGCTCGACGCGGTCGCGGCGACGTAGATCGAGCCCATCGCGCCGGCGGCCCGCGCCGCCGCGAGCTCGCCGTCCACGTGGGCGAGGCGCTGGAGGCCGGTGGGACCGAGGACGACCGGCGAGGCGACCTCCGTCCCGAGCACGGTGGTCGTCAGGTCGCGCCGGGCGACGTCGCGCAGGTACTCGGGCTCCAGCCCGATCTCGGAGAACGCCTCGCGGTTGCGGCGCACGGTGACCTCGTCCTCCGCCCCGCCTTCGACGAACTCGTAGACGATCTTCGGTAGACGGCGCCTGGCCTGGAGGCGCAGGTCGTCGATCGTGTAGGCCCGCGCGAGGTGGCGGGCGAAGGGGTTGGAGAGCTCGAGGACGAACAGCCGCCGCAGGCGCGCGGCGACGGACTCAGGCGCCGGCACGCACGACCTCGAGCGCCGGCACGTCGTCGTCGAGCTGCGGCCGCAGCGTCGCGATCCGCTCCCGGTAGCTCGCGACGTTGCCGAGCTTGATCTCTTCGTAGCCGCGCACCATGTCCGGGGTTCGGGCGAGCTCGACCGCGACCGCATGGTTCGCCGGGCTGAGCTTGCGCACCAGCTCGCCGATCAGCGCCTCGAACTCCTCGATCAGCTCGCGCTCGACGCGGCGCACCTCGGCGCGCCCGAACGGGTCCAGCGCGGTGCCGCGCAGCCTGCGCATGCGTCGCAACGCCCGGAACGCAGGATCGAACCACGCGCCTAGCTCGATCTTGTTCGTGTAACCCAAGGCGCGCAGCATCGGCGGATGGAGGCGGTAGCTGTAGCGGGCGCCTTCGCCGAACTCGGTCTCGATCTCAGCGCGCAGCTGGGGATCGAGATGCAGGCGGGCGACCTCGTACTCGTCCTTGTAGGCCATCAGCTTGTGCAGCGAGAACGCCACCGCCTCCGCCAACTCGGAATGACCCGGCGTCCGCTCGGCCTCCACCGCCCGCGCCCGCTCGATGCCCTCCACATAGCGGGTTGCGTAGGCGAGGCTGTGATAGTCGGTCAGCTCCGCTACGCGGATGCGGACGAGGCGGGCGAGCTCGCCGTCGGCCGGGGCCCGCACCGCGTCGGCGACTCGCTGCTGCTCCGGGCTGAGCGTGAGGGGATTGCGGGGGCGGGCCTCACGGGTCCGGACAAGTGCCTCGAACGCCTCGGGATCTGCGATCGCCTGGCGCCCCCGGCGAAACGCCTGGACGTTGAGCGCCACCGCCGCGCCGTTGGTCTCGATCGCGCGCTCGATGGACTCCGGCGTGATCGGCAGTGCGCCGGTCTGGAAGGCGGCGCCGAGCAGCAGCATGTTGGCGACGACGTCGGTGCCGAACAGCCGCTCGGCCGCGCGCTGCGTGTCGAGGGCGACGCTTGCTTCCGGCTTGCAGAGCGAGAAGATGCGCCGCACCAGCATCCCGTCCTCGGGGTACTGCGACGAGACGTCGGCGACCATCTGCCCGGTCGCGATGCGCGCCGTCGAGACGACCGCGGTCGTGCGCTCGGGATCGACGGCATTGAGATTCGCGGCCGTTCCCGCCGCCACGAGGTCGCCGGCGACGTAGAGGTCGCACCCGGCGGCCGACAACTTGCCGGTGCGCTCGTACGCGGACGAAGCGAGCTTGAGGTCGGAGACGACGGCGCCGCCCTTCTGGGCGAGGCCGGTCTGGTCGACGCCGCGCACCTCCCAGCCGTCGTACATCGCCGCCGTTGCCAGCACCTGGGCGATGGTGACGACGCCCGTGCCGCCGATGCCCGACATCCGCATCCCGAACTCCTCGCACCCGACGAGCGCCGGAGCGGGCAGCACCACGCTGCCGGCATCGAGGTCGGGGATCGCGTCGTGGGGCGCCACACGCTTCGCGGTCCCAGGGGTGACCGTCAGGAACGACGGGCAGTCGCCCTTCAGGCAGGAGAAGTCCTTGTTGCAGGAGGCCTGATGGATTTCGGTCTTTCGCCCGAACTCGGTCTCGACCGGCTGCACCGAGAGGCAGTTTGACTTCAGGCCGCAGTCGCCGCAGCCCTCGCACACGCGCTCGTTGATAAACACGCGCTGCGCGGGCTCGACCAGCTGCTTGCGCTTGCGGGCCCGGCGCAGCTCGGCCGCGCACTCCTGGTCGTGGATCAGCACCGTCACGCCGTCGTGAGCGGCGAGGGCCTGTTGCGCCTCCACGACACGATCGCGGTGCCAGACCTCGATGGTCCCGGGCAGGCCGGCCTCGGCCCACCGGCTCGTGTCGTCGGTTGTGATGATGACCTTGCGCGCCCCCTCGGCGAGCAGGACCCTCGCCACCTCCGGGACCGTCATCGCGCCGACCGCCTGCTGGCCGCCCGTCATCGCGATATGCGAGTTCCACATCAGCTTGTAGGTGATGCTCACACCGGCGGCGATCGCCGCGCGCAGCGCCAGGCTGCCGGAGTGCTGGAAGGTCCCGTCGCCGATGTTCTGGAAGATGTGGCGCGTGTCGGTGAACGGCGCCTGCCCGATCCATTGCGCGCCCTCGCCGCCCATCTGCGTCATGCCGACGATTTGCCCGATGCCGTCGTCCTCGCCGCGCATGAACTGGACCATGCCGTGGCAGCCGATCCCGGATGCGACCAGGGACCCGTCCGGCACCTTGATCGAGGTGTTGTGCGGGCAGCCGGAGCAGAAATACGGCGAGCGCGCGACCTCGAGGGCGGCCAGCGGCGCCCGAGCGCGCAGCCGCTCCAGCCGAGCCTGAACTGTCGGCAGCTCGGCCCGCCGCAGCAGCCGCGCGGCGACCACCTCGGCGATCGCCTCCGCGTCGAGCTCGGAGTCGAGCTGCGACAGCGGCGCGCCGTCCTCGTCGCGCTTGCCGACGACGAGCGGACGGTCCGGAGTTTCGTAGAGCGCCTCCTTGACCTGGCGCTCGAGGAACGGCTGCTTGTCCTCCACGACGAGGACCTCCTCGAGCCCGGCGGCGAAGTCACGCAGCAAGTCGCCGTCGAACGGATGCACCATGCGCAGGTGCAACAGCCGGACGCCGAGGCGCGCGAGGTCGTCCTCGCGCAGGCCGAGGTCGAGCAGCGCCTGGCGCAGGTCGTAGTAGGACTTGCCGGCGGCAACGATCCCGATCCGATCGTCGGGCGTGCGCTGCGTGATCCGGTTGAGGCCGTTGGCGCGGGCGTAGGCCACCGCGGCGTCGAGCCGCGCGTAGGCCAGGGAGTGCTCCATCTCGTGGAGGTTCTTGCCGAGGAAGCGGCGGTGGGGTTCGTGGTGATAGACGTGGCCGTCGAGGCGCGGGTCGACCATCACCGGCTCGACGCGCCCCGGACCGACGCGGACGTTGCCCCAGCTCTCGGCGACGTTGTTGATCATCTTGAAGCCGACCCACAGGCCCGAGGAGCGCGACATCGCGATGCCGTGCAGGCCGAGGTCCAGGACCTCCTGCACGTCGCCCGGGCAGAGCACCGGCATGAGCAGCGCGGCGAGTGTCGCCTCTGAGGCGGATGGGATCGTCGAGGACTTGGCCGTCGGGTCATCCCCGACCGCGACCAGCACTCCGCCGACGCGCGAGACCCCGCCGTAGTTGCCGTGCCGTAGTGCGTCGCCGGCGCGGTCGAGCCCCGGCGCCTTGCCGTACCAGATGCCGACGATCCCCTCGTGGCGAGCGCCCGGCAGGGTGTGGGCCACCTGGCTTCCCAGCAGCGCGGTCGCGGCGATCTCCTCGTTGAGCGCCGGCTGGTGGACGATGCCGTGCTCGCGCAACAGGGCGGCATTGCGGCCCAGTTCGAGGTCGAGGCCGGCGAGCGGCGAGCCCGGGTAGCCTGAAATCAACATGCCGGTGTCGAGGCCGGCCCGCTCGTCCGTGATCCGCTGCTCGAGCGCCAGGCGCACGAGCGCCTGGACGCCGGTGACGAACGCCACGCCCTCGCCCTGGTACTTGTCGACCACCTGGCTCATGGATTGCGGCCCTCGCGGACCGCCGCAATCATCTCCCGCGGGACGCGGGTGAGGACCTCGGCGTCGGCGACGACCCCAAGGAAGTTGAAGCCCTCCTTCGCCCAGTCCTGCAGGTGGATGCTCGCCGGGAAAGTGCCGACGACCTTGCCGGCGTCGCGGCACACGTCACGCACGTGCAACATGTGGGCACGGATCGCCGGCTCGTCGACGGTGTAGGTCGGCGGCTTGCCGATCGAGATCGCCATGTCGAGCGGACCAACGAAGACGCCATCAACGCCCTCCACCGCCACGATCTCCTCAATGTTCGAGACGGCCTCGACCGTCTCAGCCATCACCAGGCAGATGGCGCCCTCGTCGCCGACCGCGGTGTTGTACGCCGGAGCCGCGAGCGCCGGGCGGGTCGGGCCCCAGCTGCGGGTTCCCACCGGGCCGTAGCGGCACGCCGACGCGGCGCGCTCGGCGTCGGCGCGGTCGTTGACCATCGGGATGATCACGCCGTTGGCACCCATGTCCAGTGCGCTGCCGATGCCCGCTCCGGTGTTCTCGGGGACGCGGACGATGGTGGGCGTTCGCGAGATCGCCGCAGCGCGCAGCATGTCGGGCAGCAGCGCCGGGCTGGCGTAGCCGTGCTGGCCGTCGAGGCCGATCCAGTCCAGCCCGGCACTGCACAGGAGCTCCACGACGTGCGGGCTCCCCGAGCCGACCCAGCCGCCGAACGTCGGCTCCCCGGCGTTCCAGCGGCTTTTCAGCGCGCGGCTGGACTCGAGAATGCTCCAGCCGCCGCTCACGCCGTCCGCCTGACGAGCTTGCGCAGCGTGGTGAGCCCGTCCGCCGGCACCGGCTCCCCGAAGATCAGCGGCCACGCGAAGTTCGTCGTTTCGCCGACATAGACGTCTCCGCGTGTATCGGCGGCGATGCCGTGCGGCGCCACAAACTCCAAGGGTCCTGTCCCCATCGTCGCCCCGCCGACGCGGCTGAGCGGATGGCCGTGGCGGTCGAGCACGCTGACGCGCGCGCCGAGGTTGGGTGGATAGGGCGTCCCGCTGCGGAAGATCGGGCCGAGCTCGCCCACGTACATGTGCGGGTCGGGGGCGTTGTCGAGGAAGAGCCCGCAGGGCCGGTACAGGTTGTTCCACTGCGTCTCGTAGCGGCCAGCGCCGTCGAAGATCTGGATCCGGTGATTCTCGCGGTCGGCGACGTAGACCCACCCGTCGCGATCGCAGCAGATGTTGTGGGGGAGGTAGAACTCGCCGGCGTCGCTGCCCGGCCCGCCCCACGTGCGGATCAGCTCGCCGCGCTCGGAGTACTGGTGCACACAGGCGTTGCCGTAGCCGTCGGAGACGTAGATGTCGCCGCTGGGCGAGAGTGCCGTGTGGGTGCAGCGGTGAAACGGCTGCCCGCTCATGAACTCGCTCGGCTGGCCGGGGATCCCGATGCTGAGGACGACTTCGCCTTCGAGGGTGCACTTGCGTACCGTGTGATCCCCGTCGTCGGTGCAGTAGGCGAACCCGTCAGGTCCGATGTGCAGGCCGTGCGCGCGGGTGAAGACGCCCTCGCCCCAGCTGCGCAGGAACCGGCCATCGCGGTCGAACACGATCATCGGGTGCTCACCGCGGTTGAAGACGTAGACGTTGTCGTCGGCGTCGACGCCGACCGCGCCGACATCGCCCATCTCCCACTCCTCGGGGAGCTCGCCCCACGTCAGATCGGCGTCGAATTGGTGATCGCCCTGGCCGTGCCGGGAGCGCGGGGCGTGCGTCTGCTCGACCGTCATGTCACGGTGAAGGTAATCCGTCCGAGGTCGCCGAAGTCGGCTGCCCACGCGCCTACCGTCAGCGGCATCGGGGTGAAGAAGCTGCCCGTGGCGACGCCGTCGCCCGAGCGCAGGTCGAGCTCGGAGCGCACCAGCTCAAGGATCCTGAGCGCATCGTCGACCGAGCGCTCCGCACGATTGACCTCCTGCCCGTCGACGGTGACGGTCACCGCGACCTGGCCCTCCGCGTCTCCCGGCTCGCCGAAGATCATCCCGCCCTGCGCCCCGAAGTCGGCCGCGAGGTAGGCGATCGCGGGCGGACCGCCGAAGAAGCGCAGGTCCGCAATTTCGATGCACGGCATCAGGGTCATACCGTCCTCGGTGACGCGCACCCCGATCTCGGCCTCGACAAACGGGGTGGTGAAGTCCGCCATGAACACGGTCGCGCCGTCGGCGATCGCGACATTCTCGAAGATCGGCACCACGAGCGGGCCGGAGGCCCCGAACACCGCCTGCGACCCGGCGTCCGTGACCGCCGCCTTCGCGCCGATCCGCGGGATCCCGAGCTGGTCCAGCCGGGCGTAGAGCTCCGCCCCCACGGCCTTGCCCCGCGCGAGGTCGACGTCCGGCCATGCCGCACGGTCGAGCGGCTCGTTCCCGGCGCGCGCGCGCCAAAGCGCCGCGGCGAGCGGATCGTCGAAGCCGTGCGTCCGCTTGGCCTGATCCTCATCTGCGGGCAACCGTCTCGCCTCCTACCAGCACCGTCTCGGGATCGGTTCACGGTCCTCTGTACCGAACGGTCGGGCGGACCCAGAATATCGGCGGAGCGCGAGCCCGTCAAGCCGCCGCGTGCCCATCCAGGATGTCGTCCACGGTGTGCCGCGCATCGGATCCGCACCTATACCGGTTGGTACATTGGCCCGATGCCGAGCACGGCGGTCGCCGGCGGCCCGCGAGACACCAGGAACGGACACGGGGCGGTCGACGAGCCGACCAAGGAGCGGATCATCCGCTGCGCGACCGAGCTCTTCGCCCGTCAGGGCTACCACGCGACCGGGGTCCAGGAGATCTGCGCAACGGCCGGAGTCGGCCGCGGGGCGCTCTATCACCACATCAAGAGCAAGGAGCTGCTGCTCTATACGATCAGCGTCTCGCTGCTCGACGACATGCTGTCGCGCGCGACCCAGATCGTCGCCTCCGACCTGTCGGCCGAGGCCAAGCTCCGCGCCCTCGCTCGCCAGCTCCTGTGCAACCTCGCGGAGCATCGGCACGGATGGCGGGTGTCGCTGTACGAGTCTCAGGCACTCTCCAAGCCGCTGCGCGAGCAGGTCCTCGCCGGGCGTGACGATTACGAGCGGCTGTGGTCCGCCGTCCTGGTGGACGGGGCCGCCGAGGGAGTCTTCCGGCCCGCCACGCCGCTCGTGCTGCGCGGCATCCTCGGCCTGCTCAACAGCACCTACCTGTGGCTCGACCCGCAGGGCCCGGCCCACCCGGAGGACGTGGCCGACATCTATATCGACCTCCTTCTCGACGGCCTGCGCCCGAATCGCTTGCCGCGCGGAGATGGTTCTTCTACAGTTCCCTCTGGACCGATCGGTACACCATCCGGGGAGACGAAGGAGGGTTGACATGTCCGCAACCACGGCACGAGAGTCGACGGGGTCAAAGCCCGCGGTGAGCGAGTTCATCATCGACACCGACACGCACAACTTCCCCACGCCCGCCGACGTGATCCCGTTCATGCCCCAGAAGTGGGGCTCCTACCTGGAGCGCTTCGGCCTGCGGACCGTCGGCGAGTTCGGCATCCCGCGCGCCCGGCTGATGGCGGCGCGGGGCGACGCCTGGTCGCCGGCAGGCCGGCCGCCCGGCAACGATCCGGAGTTCTTCCTCGAGCAGCTGGTGGACAAGTACGACATCGACGCCACGATCCTCAACAACTCGGCCATGTACTTCACCGGGATGATGGGGGGCAACCAGCCGTTTGCCCTGACCGCCGCGTTCATGGCCGCCGCCAACGACTGGGCGGCCGCCGAGTGGCTGCCCGTGGACGAGCGCTACTTCTCCTCGATCTCCGTCGCCGTCGAAGATCCCAAGGCGACGGTCGCCGAGATCGAGCGCTGGGGTGGCCACGATCGCTTCGTCCACCTCGGACTCCCGTTCACGACCCGCAACCCGCTGGGCACGCCGAAGTACTGGCCGATGTTCGAGGCCGCCGAGCACTTCGACCTGCCGGTGTCGATGCATCCCGGCAACGCGCCCAACCCACTCACTGGCTCGGGGTGGCCGAGCTTCTACTTCGAGGATCACACCTGCCGGCCCGCGCCAGTCGTCGCCCAGATCGCGAGCCTGATCTCCGAGCGTATCTTCGAGCGCTTCCCGAACCTCAAGTTCGTCGTCCAGGAGGGCGGCTGGTCGTGGGTGCGCCCCTATCTCTGGCACCTTGACAGCGTGTGGCGCCAGCTGCGCGACGAGGAGCCCTACGAGTTCGAGCGCCCGCCGTCGGAGTACATCGACGAACACTTCTGGTTCACCTCGCAGCCGATGGAGGAGCCCGAGAAACGCGGTCAGTTCCAGGAGTCGCTGGAGATCTTCGGCCACCCGGAGCGGATCATGTTCGCGAGCGACTACCCGCACTGGGACTTCGATCCACCGGACAAGGCTCTCCCGACCAGTCTCTCCAAGGAGCTCCGCGAGGCAATCCTGGGGCGTACGGCGGCCCAGCTCTACCCGACGCTGCCGCAGCCCGCCGACGCCTGATGCAGCCCTCGCTGCAGCAGGGCGCCGTCACCGGGGGGTGGACTGGGCCCATCATCGACGCCGACGTCCACGTCAACCTGCCCTCGGTCGATGTGCTGTTGCCGCACCTCGGCGGCCAGTGGATCGAGTGGATCGGCGAGACCGGCTTCACCGTCCCTGGGTCGCTGCAGACCAAGTACCCGGCCGGCAGCAGCATCACCTGCGCTCCGGAGTGGCGCCCGGCGGACGGGCGCATGCCGGCCTCCGACCTGTCGATGCTGCGCGAGGACGTGCTCGACCCGCTCGGCGTCGAGTTCGCGATCGCCAACTGCTACTGGGGCCTGGACTCGCTGCGCAACCCCGACTTCACCCTGGCGCTCGCCCGTGCGATCAACGACTGGCTGATCGAGGGGTGGCTCGACCGCGATGAGCGTCTGCGGGCGTCGCTGATCGTCCCGTCGCACAACCCCGCCGACGCCGCCGCCGAGATCGACCGCGTCGGCGGCCATCCCGGCTTCGTGCAGGTCTTCCTCCCGCTCTGGTCGCCGATCCCCTACGGGAACCGCACGTGGTGGGCGATGTGGGAGGCGATCGTTCGCAACGACCTGGTGGCGGGGATCCACTACGGGGGCTCCTCGGAGGGCCCGACGAGCACGACCGGCTGGGCGACGTGGTTCATCGAGGAGTACGCGGGCGCGATCGCGATGAGCTGGCAGCAGCTCACGAGCATCCTTGGCGAGGGGCTGTTCCAGCGCTTCCCGACGCTGCGCGTCTCGCTGCTAGAGGGCGGCTTCAGCTGGCTCGGACCGTTCCTCTGGCGCTTGGACAAGGAATGGAAGGGCCTGCGCCGCGAGATTCCCTGGGTTGACCGCCTGCCCTCGCAGATCTTCCGCGAGCACCTGAGGTTCTCGATCCAGCCGATCGGGGCCGGCCCGCCCGAAGGCTTTGCGCGAGTTGTCGATTGGCTGGGCTCCGACGAGCTGCTCATGTTCGCCTCCGACTACCCCCACGGCCACGAGCAGAGCGTTGCGACGGTCCTGGACGTGCTGCCCGAGACGGCGCGCCCGAAGCTGATGTCGGAGAACGCCCGCGCCCATTACCGGCTCGGGGACGGCTGACCCGTGGCGCGGCACGTGGTCGGCAGGGTGTCGGACCTCCCCGAGGGCGGTCGCCTGCTGATCGAGCTGCAGGGCCACTCCGTGGGCATCTTCCGCGTGCGGGGCCGCTACTACGCGCTGCTCAACCGCTGCCCGCACATGGGAGCCCAGCTCTGCCGGGGCTCGATCCTCGGTCACCTCGAGGCCGCCGGGCCCGGGGAGTTTCGCTACGACGAGTCGAGGTCCCTCGTGCGCTGCCCGTGGCACGGCTGGGAGTACGACCTCGCGACCGGTCAGTCCTACTTCGACTCGCGGGTCCGCCCGTATCCTGTCGACGTCCTCCACGGAGGTGACGTGCAGACCCAGGTCGACGCCGGCGAGGCCGGATTCGCCGACGCTGCGGATCGCGCCGAGAAGGCCACCGGGCTCCCGGCCGCCCGTCTGGCGCCCGGTCCCTACGTCGCGCAGACCTATCCCATCACCGTCGCGGACGACTATCTCGTCGTGACGCTGCCGGGACAGAGCGCTCGCACGGCTGCACCGGCGCGCTGAGCGGGTCTCCGCCCGGCGGCGACGAAATGCTCGTCGGTTGAGCAAAGGAGGAGTGGCGGGACTCGGCGTTCGGACGGCCGCCGTTGCTCAACAGGACAGGTACGAGGCGGATCTCCGGCGGCTTCTGCTACGAAATGAAGCAGTCACGAGGCGTCAACGCCTCGTGGCCTTGCGTCGTCAGAGCTCCCAGCCGAAGGTGTAGGACTGGCGGGTTCCACCCTCGCGCTCGTAGAAGCGGTGTGCGTCGGCGCGCGCGAGCGCCGAATCGAGTTCCAGGTGCGTCGCTCCAGCTCTCCACGCCCACTGCTTAACTGCGTTCAATAGGGCCGCGCCGACTCCCTCCGAGCGCTGCTGCGGGTCGACCGCGAAGTCCTCGACCCAACAGCGCTGCCCGTGGCGAACGGAGTCGAGCTCCAGATATGCGGTGCAGAAAGCAATCATGGCCCCGCGGTCCTCCGCCACGAGGATCGCGCCGCGGGGCGAGGCAATGGCCCCGCTGAGCCGCGGTCGTGCCTTATCCGGATCCCACCGCCGCGGCCTCGACCCAGGCGGCGCGAAGAGCCACTCGTACATCGCGAGAACCCGCTCCTCCTCGCCCTCCTCGGCCTTTCGAATCACGAACCCCATCCGCGAGGATGATCGCGGATCCATCGCAACGAGGTCACCATCGGGCCACCTTCGCAAACCGGGCAGGGCCGCATACCCGCCCGGGGCCAGCCGCTCGCCTGGCACGTCATCAGAAACAGCTCCTGCTTACCCCTGGCATTGCACCGTCCGAACTCGGACCGGATTGCCGTCGCTCCGCAACGAACGGAGCAGCGCCCGACAACGAGGGTCGAGAGTTGGGTCGAGTCGGGAAAGCGGGTGTCTGCCCGAACGGGCAGCGGAACCCGCTGGTCGCCAGAAGCCGAAGCGACTCGGCGACCTCGATCACGCCCTCAAGAGACCCCCCTTTCAAATTGCCGGCCGTGTCGTCGCGGCCTAGAAGCCGGCGGTCGGCTTCTCGTTCGGCGCGGCCGTCTTCGGTAGCAGCAGTGCAGATCTCGTGCCGCGCGTTCGGTGGGGACGACTTCCGCGTGCAGACCAGTCTGCCGAGCGGCGACGCGGGTAGCCTGGTCAGCAACAGCAGATCAAGGAGGCCTCCATGGGCGAACACGAGACGGGACCGGAGCACACCACCGAGCGCCACTACGAGCGTGCCGCGGACCCCGCCGACACGGCCGACCGGCCGCTTGAGCCCCGGTCCTCGGCCGAGCCGCTGCACGACGCTGACGTGCCCCATCCCGACGACAGCGACCCGCACCACCGGCTCAATACGCATGTCGGGGAGATCGACGAGACCACCGATTCGGACCCGTATCGCTCCGAGACGCCCGAAGATGACGGCGACCGCGCGTCCGGTATCCGCGGCGCAGGGCAGGGCGCCGACGACCGATGAGCGCATCGCCGATCGCCAAGCGTCTGCTTGACGCCACCGCCGGCGAGCACCCCGTCGTCTCGGTCGTCTTCGACCTGGACCCCGCGGAGTTCGCGACCGCGCCGGCACGCGCCACCCAGGCGAACTCGCTGCTGGACGCCGCGCACAACCTCGAGGTCGCCGACCAGACGCTCAACCACGACGCCCGCCAAGCGGTTCGTTCTGACCTCGAGCGCCTCACAACCTACCTCGGGTCCGATGACCTGCCGGTGTCGGGCGCCGGGGCATTGGCGATCTTCCTGTCCCACGGCTCCGGGCTGTTCGAGACGGTGGCGCTCGCGCAGCCGTCGCCGTCCTCGATCTACCTCGATCGCGAACCTCACATCGAACCGGTCGTGACCGAGCCCGCCGCGCAGCGATGGTGCGCGGTGCTCGTCTCCGCGCGCGACGTGACGATCGACATGGGCGCGGGCGCGACGGTCGCCTCGCGCAGCACGGGCTCGGACTATGTCCGCGGGCACAGCCAGTCCGACGGCAACGACGAGCACAGCCGCGAGCAGGACATCGAGGGCCACCTGATCGCCGTCTCGCAGCGACTGGTCGAGGACCGTCGCGCAGGGCGCTTCGACGTGCTGGCGATCGGCGGGCCGGTCGACGCCCTGACCGGGTTGGAGGGCCGCCTCCCCGACGACGTGCGGCCCGCGCTGGCCGGGCGGCTGGACGTCGATCCGTCCGCCGCGACCGAGGCCGATGTGGCCGCCGCGGTCGGTGGGCTGCTGACCCGCGCGCACGCGGAGGCGCAGGCGAGGACGCTTGCCGAATTCAGCGACCAGCTGGCCGCCGCGCGGGGCCAGGAGGGCCGCGCGCGCGCCGTGGCCGGAGTCCCCGACGTGCTCGAGGCGCTCGCCGAGCAGCGCGTGTCGGCGCTGCTGCTCACGGGCGACTTCCATGCTGCCGGTGCGCAGTGCTCGCGTTGCCGGATGCTGCTGCCTTCAGACGTCTCGGAGTGCCCGGCCGACGGCACGGCGACAGGTCCTGTGGCCGACCTGCGTGAGCCGATGATCGCAGCGGCCGTTCGCCAGGACGCGACGGTGCTCGTGTTCCCCGAACCGGACGAGACGCTCGGCGCGCCGAGCCACCGTGTCGGAGTGATGCTGCGGTTCTAGAGACGCCCGGCCTCGGCGTCGTCGCCCCGGCGCGTGAGATACGCTGGCACAGTGAGTCCAAACTCTGAACCCACCTCAGACCAGGGTCCTGGCTGGCGTGTGGACGGCCCGCGCATCTGTTCGATCGCCGACGCGCTCGACCTCGTAGGGGAACGCTACTCGCTGCTCATCCTGCGCGAGCTCGACCTCGGTGTGACCCGCTTCAGCGACATCCGGCACAACACCGGTGCCCCTCGTGACACGCTCGTGACGCGCCTGCGCAAGCTCGAGGAGGCAGGCGTGATCACGCGTCGGCGTTACAGCGAGCACCCGCCGCGCGACGAGTACCTGCTGACCGAGGCCGGCGCAGCGCTCAAGCCCGTCTTGCGTCGGATGCGCAAGTGGGGCAAGCGCTTCGCCACTGCACCGCACGCCTGACCGCGCTCGCGTTTGATAACGGCTCCCTGCGATCGGGACCGATCCCGGGACGTCCTGGCGGTTCGATGTTCGGACCCACTCTCTGAGACGGTCTGATACGTAGACTCACGCGCGCCGCGACGCGAGCACAGTGAGTTCAGATCTCCGACCTGGTTCACGGACGCGACCGAGCCGGCGAGCGGCGGAGCATCGGAGCGCCCGGGGGGCCCGATCCCGTCCGGGCCCCCCGGACTGCCAGGGAAGTGGGGGCGCAGTTCCCTGGCCGACGCCGCCGGTTCAGGCGGACGGCTAGGTCGATGAGTCGTCGGAGGCGGTGGCCGCAGCGGTCGCGTCGGTGGAGTCCGATGTGGTGGCCGCAGCGGCGTCGGTGGAGTCCGATGTGGTGGCCGCAGCGGCGTCGGTGGAGTCCGATGTGGTGGCCGCAGCGGCGTCGGTGGAGTCCGATTCGGTGGCCGCAGCGACGTCGCTGGAGCCCGAGGCTGTCGTGTCGGTTGAGTCCGAGGTGCTCGTGTCGGTTGAGTCCGAGGTGCTCGTGTCGGTTGAGGCCGAGGTGCTCGTGTCGGTTGAGGCCGAGGTGCTCGAGTCGGTTGAGGCCGAGGTGCTCGAGTCGGTTGAGGCCGAGGTGCTCGTGGACGCCGTCGCGGAATCGCTGGCGGCAACCTGGTCAGACGTGCCGCTCGTCGTCCCGTCGTCGTCCTCGCCGGAGGTCGCCCCCGAGGTCGTGTCGTCGACAGTCGAGTCGGGCGTGCTGGCCGAGGTCGTCTGATCGGAGCCGGCCGATGACGTCGTATCGCCCGAGGCCGTGGAACCGTCGGCGCCGGACGAATCGCTCGAACTCGTCGACGTCGTCGTTGGGTCCGAGTCGGACGTGCTTGACGAGTCTGGCGATGACGCCGACGTGTCGCTCGATGGCGCGCTCACCGGAGCGGTCTGGTCGTCGCCTGGAGAGGTTGTAGAGACGGTGCCCCCGCCGCCGTCCGCCGGAGGGGGAGGATCAGACTCGGCTGGGGTCGATCCGTCGCCGGTAGAGACCGGTTCCGTTATCACTGGCGCGATCGGCGCAGCGCTACCGTCACCGCCCCCGGGCGACGAGACGGCCGGCGAGGTCGTCGACCCATTGCCGAGGTCGATCCCAGGCACGGTCGGCGACTGACTGCCTACGAAGAACGTTGGCGTCGGCGCGGGACTGCCGGTCGAGATGGCCGGTGGGCTGGTAAGCGTCGCTGACGTCGTCTGCCCTGCGCCCGTGAGGTTCACCGTCGGATCGGTGGTTGCGAGGGACGGTGGCAGGTTCGCTGTTGATCGTCCGGCCGGGAGGGTCGTCCCGACCATGACTGGCGGTGCCGCGAGCGGACGCGCCCGCTGCGGGACAACGGAAGCGGCCGCGTGGGAGGCCCCAAGCGCGACAGCTGCCGTCGCGAGGATCTTCGCCACCACGCCGGTCGCGCCGCTCACGCTGGCGACGGTCAGCCCGCCGGACACCGCCGCCACCGAGCCGCCGGCGACTGCGACCCCTGCCGCGCCGCTCGTGACGCCAGCGATCCCCCCGGTCGCGACCGCGCCGGCGCTCACGCCACCGGCCGTTGCGCCGCCCCCGACCACCACCCCGGTGCTGGCTGTCGTCACCCCGGCGGTCACACCGGCGCCTGCCGCGGCTGCTCCGCCTCCAGCCGCCGCGGCTGCGCCGCCGCCCGTGACACCCGCTCCGGCTGCGGCTGCGCTGCCGCCCGTGACACCGGCTCCGGCCGCGGCTGCGCCGCCGCCCGTGACACCGGCCCCGGTGGCGGCTGCGCCACCGGCACCCGCAGTTGCCCCGGCCGCGAGGGCGCCACCGTGCAGCACCGCGCTGAGCACCGTGAACTTCAGGCCCGCGGCCAGCGGCACGGGAACGATCAGGGCAAGCGCGGCTCGCTGGTGACGCGTCTCGGTCTCGAAGGCGGCGCAGCTTGGGCAGCGGTCGATGTGAGCGCGCGCCACGCTGCGCTGCAGAATCACGCCGTGGGTCGTGGCGATCCGCTCGCGGACGTCCACGCACGGATGATCCCTGGCGACCCGGCCGCGAGCCAGCGCCTCCCGTGCCTGAAAGACGAGCGCCTTGACCTTGCTCGTTCGCACTCCGATGATGTCCGCGATCTCCTGGTGGGAGTTGTCGCCCAACTCGAACAGGACGAGCGCGGCTCGCTGCTCTTCCGGCAGCCGCCGGATCTCGTCGACCATGTTGCGCAGATCCTCACGGCGCTGCACCAGGTCTGACAGATCGTTGAATTCAGACGCCGGGTCGTTGTCCCACGGCTCGCTCTCCTGGTGCGCGCGAATCTCGGACAGGCAGCGGTTGCGGGCGATCGTATAGAGCCAAGGCCGTAGCACGATCTCGCTCGTTCCGTCCCGCATCGAGCGATAGGCGGAGACAAACGTCAGCTGGAGCGCATCCTCCGCCGCTTCCCGGCTCTTGAGCATGTGCACGCAGAACGCGAACAGTCCGCGGGCGTAGCGGTCGTAGATCTCCTCGAACGCGGCATCGACGCCGGCCCGAACGGCGGCGACCAGTTCCTCGTCGCTGTCAGCGGCGACGGACCTTGAAGCTGTGTAGCGACGTTCCTCGGCGACTTCGACGGTGACGACCATCGGCGTAGTGTGCTTAATCTCGCGCTGAGAATCCAGTAAAGATCGTGCTGAATGTTGACGATCGAACGCGATGATGCGCCAGCGGCCATCATCCCGGGGCCGGCACGAGGGCTCCAGTTCTGGCTCCACCCACCGGATTGGGGACCGACGGCCGCAGCGCATCGGGGCGGCGGGCGCCTGAGGGATCCAATGTCCCTCAGGCGCTGCGCCCCCACGCCCCTCTGACTCTCCACCGCCACTGAGACCGGTCAAGTGTCCTCAGTGATCCTGGCAAGACCCGACGATGTCTCGCAAGTCGTACCTATTCACCTATAACGCCGACGGACCGGGAAGGTTGGTCGAAGTTCGTGAGGTTGGCGCGATGCTGGCGTCCGCGGGAAGTACAGCCGCCACCGAGCGGCGTCTTCAGGCGAAGTAGTGGCCAGACTGCATGTCCTGCACCCAGCCGGGATGGCTGGGCTCCCAGCCCAACAGCTTGCGAGTCTTGTCGTTTGAGACCGGGTTGTCCAGACCGGCGAACGCGGCGAGGAACCCGAGGTACTGCGCCGCCTCCTCGTCGGTGATGCTCTTGGCCTCGATCCCGAGCTTGCCGGCGATCGTCTCGGCGATCACCTTGCGCGGGATACCCGTGTCGCCGACGCCGTGCAGCGTCGAGCCTGCCGGCGCCTTCTCCAGCGCCAAGCGATAGAGCACGCCGATGTCGTAGGTGTTGGCCGCCGGCCAGCGGTTGCTGCCGTCGCCGGTGTACGCCGCCACGCCGTTCTCCCGGGCGAAGTCGATCAGCGCGTGCGTGAAGCCGTGGTGGTCGAGATCTGAGTGGACCATCGGTGCGAGCCGGATGACGGAGGTGCGTACACCGTGCTGGCTGAGCGCGACCGTGTGGTTCGCCGCGTCGATCCGGGGACCGCCCTCGGACTGGTCGTCCTCGGTTCCGACCCGCCCGCCCGGGCCGGTGATCCCCGCCATCGCGAGCATCAGGGTGCCGCCGGTCGACACGAACGGCTTGTCGGAGCCGACGAGGGCGTCGCCGATCGCCTGGTGGGCGGCCATGTCGGAGTCGATCGCGCCCGCGAGGTCGCCGGTCCGCATCGCTTCGTGCTTGAAGGCAAGATGAATCACGCCGTCGGCCTCGGCGGCAGCGGCCGCCAGACCGTCGAGGTCGTCAAGGTCACCGCGGCGGACCTCGGCGCCCATGGCGGCAACGGCCTCGGCTGAAGCGTTGGAGCGGGCGAGACCGACGACCTGATGGCCGTTACTGAGAAGTTCAGGGATGACAGCGGAGGCGATATGGCCTGAGGCGCCGGTTACGAATACGCGCATTGGAATCTCCAGTTGGGGGTATGTCACCTGGTGCCATCAAGATAGCAGCCACATGCCACCTGGTGTCATCAACTACGCTCAGAGTCGATGTCACGCTGGAAACCAGACGCGGAGGGCCGCCTGATGAGCGCTGCGATCGAACTGTTCGACGAACAGGGATACGAGGCGACGACCGTCGCCGAGATCGCCGAGCGGGCCGGCCTGACCAAGCGCACCTTCTTCCGCCACTTCTCAGACAAGCGCGAGGTGCTGTTCAGCGGCAGCGAGGAGCTCCAACGCCTCTGGCTGGAGGGGCTTGCCGCCGCAGCGGCCGACGCGAGCCCGCTGGCGGTCGTGGTCGCTGGACTCGATCCGGTCGCGGAAATGTTCAGCGAGCGCCACCCGTTCGCCCGGATCCGCGCGCAGATCGTCGCGGCCAACCCGGAGCTGCAGGAGCGTGAGCTGATCAAGCTGCAGAGCCTCGCGGCCGCGATCAAGGGCGCGCTGATCGAGCGGGGCGTCCCGGTCAACGCCGCGATCCTCGCCGCCCAGACGGGCGTCACCGTGTTTCACGTGGCATTCGCTCGCTGGGTACAGCAGAACGACCCGACCGCGTTCCGGCGACTGATGGACGAGTCCCTGGAGGAGCTGCGGTCGGTGACCACCGCCTACTGATGCGGCGGTGATCCTGGTCGCTGCGCTGCGAACCGCGCGTGCGCGGCGGCGAGGATCGTGACTGCCTCGTGATGGTGACCCCAGCCGTTGGTCGTGACTGCCTTGCCGTCTTCGAGCAGCTTGTAGACCGTGAAGAACTGCTCGATCTCGGCCTTCAGCAGCGATGGGAGATCGTCGAGATCCTGCAGCGGGCTCCAGTTCGGATCGCCGGTGGGTACACGGATCAGCTTGTCGTCGACCCCATGCTCGTCATGCATGTGAAACACCGCGATCGGCCTGACCGGAATCAAGCAGCCCGGGAACGTCGGTTCGGATAGGCAGACCAGAACGTCGAGGGGTCGCCGTCCTCACCCAGCGTGTCGGGCAGGAAGCCGTAGTCGGCCGGGTACACGGCCGCGGTGCGCAGCAGGCGCTCGAACAGACGGCGCCGAGGGCGGGGTCGTACTCGTACTTGTTCTTGCTCCCCTTCGGGATCTCGACCATGCAGACCAGGCGACGATCGGGCGCGGGCGAAACGTCACGCATCGCCCGATCCTACGACTCCGGAGCTCATAGGATCTTGGCAGCGACGATGCACCCTGGGTCTGCCGACACCGTCTGGATCTGCGCCACCTGTGGCGTCGAGCACGCCGACGACGCGGGCGTCTGCCCGGTCTGCGCCGACGAGCGGCAATGGGTTCCGGCTTCCGGGCAGCGGTGGACGACCTTGGCGCAGCTTGAGGCCGACGGCCATCGGACGCGGCTGCAAGAGCGCGAGCCGAGCCTGCTGGCGCTGACCGTCGAACCGACGGTCGGGATCGGGCACACCGCGTTCGTGGTCACGAGCGGCGCCGGCAGCGTGCTGTGGGACCCGCCCGGCTACGTCGACGACGCGGCTGTCGAGCGGATTCGGTGCAGCGGACAGGTGCTCGCGATCACGGCCAGCCACCCGCACATGTTCGGCGCCCAGCTCGAGTGGAGCCGGCGCCTGGATGACGCGCGCGTGCTGGTCTGCGAACCGAGCCTCAAGTGGGTCTCGCGCAGCGGTGCCGCGGTCGCGAGCTGGAGCGGAAGCCGCCAGCTCGCGCCCGGGCTGACCCTCCATCAGTTGGGGGGACATTTCCGCGGAAGCGCGGTGCTGCACTGGGCGGCCGGCGCCGGCGGCCGCGGCGTGCTGCTGTCGTCGGACACGATCCACGGCAACCCCGATCGCGCGAGCGTGACGTTCCTGCGCAGCTATCCGAACCGGATCCCGCTGTCGCCGGCGGTCGCCGAGCGGATCACGCGCGCTGTCGAGCAGCTCGAGTTCGATCGGCTCTACGACAACTTCTCGCACGCGATCGACAGCGACGCGCGCGCCGCGGTCCGGCGCTCAGCCGACCGCTACGTCGCCTGGGCCCGCGGCGACCACGACGATCTGACCTGAGGGTTCGCACGCGCGTATCGACCGTGCGCGCCCACAATTACTACGATCGTGCGCGCGAGAGGGCCCGATGACCGCGATCGACCAGACCCAAGAGACGGCGACCTCGTCGGTCCGCCGGCCGCCGAACCCGGTGCGGTTCGTCCACGACTGGCTGCGACGCCACGACCCGGGATATGGCGCGCTGCGGCGGGCCGGTCGGACCGCGCTGATCATGCCGGCGATGCTTGCGCTGGGCATCAAGGTGATCGACAACCCGCTGGTGGCGTTGTTCGCCGCGTTTGGCTCGTTCGCGATGTTGCTGCTGGTCGACTTCACCGGGCCGATCCAGGACCGGGTCCGATCCCAAGCGCTGCTCGGGGTTGCCTGTGCGGTGCTGATCGCGCTGGGCACGCTGGCGTCGCAGACGACCTGGATCTCGGTCGTCGGGATGGCGATCGTGGCGTTCGTGGTGTTGTTCTCGGCGGTCGTCAGCTCGGTGATCGCGAGTGCCACGACCTCGCTGCTGCTGGCGTTCATCCTACCCGTCTCGCTGGCCGGTCCGGCGTCGCAGATCCCGGACCGGGTCGCCGGCTGGGGCATGGCGGCAGGGGCGTCGGTGATCGCGATTGCGATCCTGTGGCCCGCGGCGACCCGCGACCCGATCCGGGTCAAGGCGATCGCGGGCTGCCGCGCGATCGCGGAGCGTCTCCGGCGTGAGATCGCGTTCATCGTCGCGCGCGGGGCAGAGGAGGCTGTGCCCGACTACCGCGCGGCGATCGCCGCGGCCGACAACGCCATCACCGACCTCTACCGGACCTTCCTGCAGACCCCGTACCGACCCACCGGCCTGACGACGAGCGACCGCGCCGTGGTCCGGCTCGTCGACAACCTGCGGTGGTGCAACGGGATCGTGCTGCACGCGCAGGCGGCGGCGCATCCGCACCTGCACACGCCCAATCCGCCGGTGATCGCGGTCAAGCGGTCCGCCTCGGAGGTGCTGGACCGCTGTGCCGATTCGTTGTCTTCGCCCCGTGATCCGAGCGGGCCGTTGGACGCGGCGGTGGCTTCGCTGCACGAGGCGCTGGACCGGCTCGAGGCCCAGGCGACGATCGAGCTGCCGGCGGAGGCGTGTGCCGGCTGCGAGGTCGACGCGATGCCGGGCCGGGTCGTCACCGCGCTCGATCCGAGCTTCCGCGCGCAGGAGCTGAGCTTCGTCGTCCTGCAGATCGGCGCGAACACGGGCGTCCAGGCGGCCGCCGCCAGCCGGGGCTGGGTGGCGCGCGTGCTCGGCCGGCAGCCGCCAGGCTTCACCGGCCTGCTGTCGTCCGTGGGTGAGCGCGCGCGGGCGCACCTCGAGCCGAGCTCGATCTGGCTGCACAACAGTCTCCGCGGCGCGGCCGCGCTCGCTGGGGCAGTGCTCGTCGCCGACGTCTCAAACGTCCAGCACGGGTTCTGGGTCGCGTTCGGGGCGCTGTCGGTCCTGCGCTCCAACGCGCTGGCGACCGGTCAGAACACGCTGCGGGCGGTGCTCGGAACGACGGCCGGATTCGTCGTCGGGGGTGCGCTCGTGTACGCGATCGGCACGAACACGACGGTCCTGTGGATCCTGCTGCCGTTCGTGGTGCTGTTCGCCGGTTTCGCCCCGGCGGCGATCTCGTTCACGGTCGGCCAGGCCGCATTCACGATGGTGCTGCTGTTCCTGTTCAACATCATCGCCCCGGCCGGCTGGAAAATCGGCCTGGTCCGCGTCGAGGACATCGTGATCGGCGGCGCAGTGAGTCTGGTCGCCGGGCTGCTGTTCTGGCCGCACGGCGCCGGGAGGTCGCTCGGCCGCGCGCTTGGGCGTGCTTACGAAGAGTGCGTGGCGTACCTGGCGGCGGCCGTCGAGTTCGGCGTCGGTCGCTGCGATCCGATCGCCACCACGTCGGCCGAGCCGCCCCGGCAGGCCGCGCTGGCGGCGGCCGCGGCCTCCCGGCGACTCGACGATGCGTTCCGCAGCTATCTGGCCGACCGGGGCGTCAAGCAGGTCCCGCTCGTCGACGCCACCCGGCTCGTGACCGGGGTCACCGGGCTGCGGCTCGCGGCCGACGCGGTGCTCGAGCTGTGGCAATCCGACAGCGCCCTGGGCGGTGAGCGCGCCGCTGCCCGGCAGGAGCTGCTGGCCTACTCGGCGAGCGTCTCGGACTGGTACGGGCGGCTGGCGACCGGCCTGGAGCAGCACAGCGTGGTGCCTGAGCCACAGGACGGCGACCCGGCGGCCGCGCAGCGGCTGGTGGATGCCGTCGCCCGCGACCTGCAGGGCACCGACGGCCACGGCACGGCGACCGGCGTGCGGGTGGTCTGGACCGGGGACCACCTCGATGCCGCCCGCCGCCTCGAGCAGACGCTCGTCGAGTCCGCGCGGGTGGCGATCACGCACGAGATCCCTGACGATTCGAGATCCGAGGACGCCGTCGTCGCTCCGCTGTAGCGAAGCCCGGCCGACGGGTGGCCGCGCCGCCCGTGCTCGATTTGGATCACCCCTCGGTACAAATCGAGCTCACCCCGCACGGCGCGCGGCCCTGGTGCAAAGCATGGTGAAGCGTGCCTGCTTGGGCTCGGGGCCGTTTCCGCGGCGTTTGCGGCGCCGTTGCCGGCGCCCGCCGATCAGCCTCCGGCCGGCGGCTCGCGATCGCGTAGCACGATCAGCCGGTCGCCGGTGCTCAAGATCGGGTCGTTGCCGACACCGAGGTCGACCTTACCGTCGTGTGCGATCCCGAGCACGAGCGTGCCTGCGGTCGACCGGGCGCTGGAGAGAGTGTGTGCGTCCAGCGCGTCGTCGACCACCATCTCCTCCAGCCGCAGTCCTCGCGCCTCAACCAGCTGCAACAGCAGGTCGCCGGCCTCGGGCGTCTCCAGGCTCTTGGCGACGGTGTGCCCGACGAGCTCATCGGCTGCCAGCGTATGGGTGACGCCCAGCTCGATGAGCGCCTTGGCGACCCGCGGCGAGGTGGTCAGCGCGTAGGTCTTGAGATTCGGTGCCATCCCGTGCAACGTCACCGCGACGACCATCGTGTCGGCTTCGTCGATGCACGCGATCAGCGCGCGGTTGGCGCGCTGCGGCTCGCTGCGGGCGATCACGGCTTCGTCGGTGACGTCCCCGGCGATGAACACGACGTCCGCCCGCGCGCCCGCGGGCCGCTCGGGCGCGACCAGGACGACCGGATCGTCGCGGCTGCACAACTCCTCGAGCACGTGCGGGACGATCGGGTGCATGCCGTAGATGACCGTGTAGGGCTCGCTGGGAAGCCGTGTTTCCATGCCGAGGATCCTCCGGAGGTGTGAGACGGCCGAGGCTCCCGCCAACAGCCCGAATACCGCGCCGACGGTCGGGATCGTCGTCAGCATCACGGTGGACGCGATCACCCGCCCGACGGTGTTGTGCGGCAGGACGTCGCCGTAGCCGACGGTCGTCGCGGTCGTGATCGCCCAGTACAGCGCCAGCCAGTAGCTGTCGTGCTGGGTGATCGCGAACAGGCCGGCGCCGAGCAGGACGATCGACGTCGCCAGTGCCATCAGCAGCAGGATCCGCTTGTCACGGACCTTGTTGAGCAGTTGGGCGACGACGAGGAAGATCGGCATGCGGCTGACCGGCGGCCCGCCGCGCGGGACCCGGCGGCGACCAGCGAACCGTACGACCCCGCCAGGACGGGTCGGTGGCCGCCGTCCGAGCAGGAGTTCTGTTGCCGCCGCAGTACCGACAGAGGATGATCGTCGACTGCGCCCACTACTGCCACGGCCGACGACTGCATTCCGGCCCGCTGACGCTCGACCGCGCGACTGAGATCGTCGGAGACGCGTCGGTTGAGGGGTTCGTCTGGATCGGGGTGGTCGACCCGGGGGAGCAGGAGCTGAGCGATCTGCAGAACCGGTTCGGGCTCAACGAGCTCGCGGTCGAGGACGCGCAGTCGTTCCATCTCCGGCCGAAGATCGAGCTCTACGAGGACGCCGACGTCCTGTTCGCGGTCGTGCGGTCGGCCCAGTACGACGACGTGCGGGAGCAGGTGACGTTCGGCGAGGTCTCGATCTTCCTGGCGCCCCGGTTCGTGATCACCGTGCGCCAGGGCAAGATGGCCGAGCTGCACCCCGCCCGGTTGCACATGGAGCGCCGGCCGGATCTGCTGCGGCTCGGGTCAAGCGCCGTGATGTGGGCGATCCTCGACAAGATCGTCGACGACTACGCGCCGGTCGTCGCCGGCCTCGAGCAGGACGTCGACGAGGTCGAGCAGATCGTGTTCGGCGGCTCGGCTGCGGCGACCGAACGGATCTACCGCCTGCGCGGTCAGGCAACCGACTTCTACCGCGCGATCCATCCGCTGCTCGCCCCGCTCGAGAGCCTGCAGCGCGGGATCTATCCGCAGATCGAGCCCGGGCTGATCCCGTTCTTCCGCGACATCAACGACCACCTGAAGCTCGTCAACGAGGAGATGCTCGGCCAGCGCGACGCGCTCGCCTCGGTGCTGCACGCCAACATGGCCGTGATTTCGCTCAAGCAGACCGAGCTCGGCGTCCGCCAGAACGACGCGATGAAGACGCTGACGATCATCGCCACGATCTTCCTGCCGCTGTCGTTCATCACGGGCTTCTTCGGAATGAACTTCGGCTGGATGACCGGCCACATCGCCTCGATCTGGGACTTCCTCGGGCTCGGCGGCGGCACCCTGCTCGCGTCCTGTCTGATCCTATGGGCATATTTCCGCCGCGCCGGCATGCTCGACGACGACCTCGATCAGCGCTCGCGGTCGACGTAGGTATTGTCGGCGGCATGGGTCACGGTGACGTCACCCCGCCTGGATCGGATCCGGTCCTCGCCGGGCACGGCGCATCGGACTACGAGCGCTACCTGCGCACCGACGAGCTGCTGGCCCTGCAGAAACCCGCCGACCAGCGCGTCCATCGCGACGAGCTGCTGTTCACGACCGTTCACCAGTCCTCGGAGCTGTGGCTGAAGTTCGCCGTGCAGGAGCTTGAACGCGCGACCGAGCTGATCGGGTCAGACCTTCTCCACGAGGCCTGCCGAATGCTGCGGCGGGTCGTCCAATCGCTGCGGTTCATCACCGACCAGCTCGACATGCTCGACCGGCTTGACCCCTGGGACTACAACGTCGTCCGCTCGGCCCTGGGCCATGGCAGCGGCTTCGATTCGCCGGGCTTCCGGGCGCTCGCGCGCGCAACGCCGGCGATCGCCAACGCCTTCGACGATGCACTGGCGCGCACCGGCGTGCCGTTGACCGAGCTGTACCGCGACCGGCAGCGGCACGCGTCGTTGCACGAGCTGGCGGAGCTGCTGACCGACTTCGACGAGCGCGTGCGGCTGTGGCGCTTTCGTCACTACAGCGTCGTCGCGCGCGCGATCGGCGAGGAATCGATCGGGATCCAGGGCGTTGCCGTGCAGGACCTGACCAGGCTGATCGCCCAGCGCCAGCTGCCGAAGCTGTGGGAGGTGCGCACCCGCCTGGTCGAGCTGTTCGAGCACGAGCGCCGCGGCGAGGCAGCACCGCCGTCGGACGACGGCTGAGCCCCGCTACGCCGCGAGATTCCCACCGTTTGGGGGGCAGAGACGAGCCGTCAGCGCCGGTAACCTGGCGCCGTCCCCGGTGGTCCGCGCGCGCGTCTGGCTCGCGGCCGCTTCCCCGGGCCGAGATTCCCTTCGATGCGTCTGCTCGTCGCCCAACCAGCCGCTCCCTTGCACGGCGAGATCCTGATCCCGCCGTCGAAGTATCACGCCCACCGAGCGCTGATGCTGGCATCGCTGGCGCCGGGGCGGACGACGATCTCCGCGCGCACCAGCGCGCGCCACGTCAACTTCTCGGTCTCGGCGCTGCGCGCGCTCGGCGCCGACATCCGTTCGGAGCGGGACACGTGGATCGTCAACGGCGACCACGGGTTCTCGCCGAAGTCCGACGTGATCGACGTGGGCAGCTCGGGCACGACGCTGTACTTCCTGGTGGGCCTGGCGGCGCTGTCGGATCGCCCGGTGCAGATCGTCGGTCAACGCTATTTCCGCCGCCGGCCGATCGGGCCGTTGCTGCGCGCGCTGCAGCGCCTCGGGATCAAGCTCGAGTACGAGGGCCAGAGCGTGCCGGTCACCGTGTACCCCGGCCGTCCCCGCGGCGGCTCGATCCGAATCGACGGGACCCTGTCACAGTGGATCTCGGGATTGTTGCTGCTGGCGCCGTTCGCCTCCGAGCCGACGACGATCGAGGTCACCGGCGAGCTCAACGAGCGGCCGTACCTGGAGCTGACGCTCGAGATGATGCGCCAGTTCGGCCTCCAGGTCGATACCCGTGAGGACTGGCGGCAGTTCCGGATCGAGCCCGGTCAGGTCCCGGTGGCGGCCGAGATCGTGCTCCCGCCCGACATCGGCTCGGCGGCGTTTGGGCTCGGTGCCTGCGCCCTGCATCCGTCCAAGGTGACCTTCCGCAGCCCGGTGCCAATCGACGGCCACCCGGAGCGCTCAGTGCTCGACGAGCTCGTCGGCGTCGGCGTCCCGATGCGGTTCTCAGAGGACGGGCTGACGATCTCGATCGAACACGACGGCACGCCGCCGGTTGCGGGCCGGCTCGATTGCCGCGATATCCCGGACATGGTCCCGATCCTGTCGACGCTCGCGAGCCGTGCGCGCGGGCGGACGGTCCTCTCGCACGTCTCGCACGTCCAGCTGAAGGAGTCAGACCGGGTCGCGTCGATGCTGCAGCTGCGCAAGATGGGCGCCGACGTCGAATTCGACGGCAACGACCTGGAGTTCCGCGGCGTCTCGCAGCTGCACGGCGCCGAGTTGTCGTCGTTCAACGACCACCGGATCCTGATGGCGCTGGCGGTGGCGGGCTCGACCGCGACCGGTGTCACCGAGCTGTCCTACCCGCACGCATACCGGATCTCCTACCCAGAGTTCATCGATCACATGAACGCGATCGGGATCCCCATCGGCGTCACGCCACGGGTTCCCGCGACGGTTCTCGCGCCTTGATCGAGGACGACGTCGCGCGCCATGCGCGGCGGACCCCCGACGGGGTCGCGGCGGTGGCCGTCGATGCCGCGGGACATGACTCGACGCTGACCTGGGCGCAGCTGTGGGAACGCTCCGGACGGGCGGCGACGACGTTGCTGTCGTTCGGCGTGCGGCCGGGCGACGCCGTCGCCTACCAGCTCCCCAACCGGCTCGAATTCCTGACGCTGACTCTCGGCGCGCTCCGGATCGGTGCGATCTGCGAGCCGCTGATGCCGATCTTCCGCGAGCGCGAGCTCCACTTCATGCTGGCCGAGAGCGCCGCGCCGGTGCTGATCGTGTCCGACCGCTTCCGTGGTCACGACCACGGGGAGATGGCGCACGAGCTGATCGTGGAGCTCGAGGCGATCCGCACCCTCGTCGTGCTCCCTGACGACGATGAGCCGGGTTCTGAGGCGTCGGACCCCGACGAGCAGGCCATCGCGGCGCGGCGCCCGCAGCCGTCCGCGATCGCGCAGCTGCTGTTCACGTCGGGCTCGACCGGCGAGCCGAAGGGCGTCCTGCACCGCCACGAGGTGCTCGACCGCGCCGCCGACGCGCACATCGCCCACTTCGGACTTCGCGCCGACGACGTGCTCTACATCCCTTCGCCGCTGGCCCACCAGACCGGCTGGCTGTACGGAATGTGGATCGCGTGGCGGCTGGGTGCCACACAGGTGATCCAGGAGAGCTGGGACGCCGAGCGGGCGTTCGAGACGATCGGTCGCCACGGCGTCACGTTCACGCAGGCGGCGACGCCGTTCCTCGCCGACCTGACCCGGGTCGCGGTGCAGCGCGGCCACCCGCCGGCGGGGGTGGGTGGGCGGGCAGATAATCCGCTGCGGATGTTCGTCGCGACCGGCGCCGCGATCCCGCGTGACCTCGCCCGCCGCGCACGTGACGTGCTCGGCGCCGAGGTCGGCGGCGGCTTCGGCACGACCGAGAGCTGCATGGGCGCCGGGTTCGTCCCGGGACTCGACGACGAGCGCGCTTGGACGAGCGATGGCCGAGCGCTTCAGAACGTCTCGCTGCGGGTCGTCGACGATCACGGCCGCGAGCTGCCACCCGGGGCCGAGGGCAACTTCGAGATCCGCACCGACACGCTGTTCGCCGGGTACCTGAACCGCCCGGCTGAGACGGCGGCGGCGACCACCGAAGACGGCTGGTACCGCCCCGGGGACCTGGCGACGATCGACGTCGACGGCTATCTGCGGATCACCGGGCGCGTCAAGGACGTGATCAACCGCGGCGGCGAGAAGGTACCGGTCGCCGAGATCGAGCAGCTCCTCTACGGGCACCCCGCCGTCGCCGAGGTCGCGATCGTGGCGATGCCCGACGATCGCCTCGGCGAGCGAGCGTGCGCGTTCGTGGTGCTCGTAGAGGCGGACACCAGCTTCGGCTTCGAGGCGATGCAGGAGTATCTGGTGCAGCGGCGCGTCGCCAAGCCGTACTGGCCCGAGCGGCTGGAGCTGGTCTCGGAGCTGCCTCGGACGCCATCCGGGAAGATCCAGAAGTTCATGCTGCGCGAACAAGCACGCAGGTTCACCGACGTGCACAGAAAGGCGATTGCCCTATGACCACCGTCACTGCCACCGACCCGGTTTCGCTCGCCGACGACGAGCTCGCCGAGCTGACAGCCGAGATCCGCGCCTACGTCGAGCACGAGGGCGAGCGGTGGGCGGAGCGGATCGAGGCAGAGCGCGCCGTCCCCGACGAGCTGTGGCCCGAGCTGCGCGACCGCGGCTACCTGCGGCTCGCCGCGCCGGTGGCGTACGGAGGTCGCGGGCTGCCGTTCACCCAGTACCTGCCGCTGCTGGAGCTGTTCGCGATGTCGCATGCGTCACTGCGAATGATCGTCCACGTCTCGAACGGGATCTGGCGCCCGCTCGACTCCCACGCCAGCCCCGAGCAGCGCGAGCGGTTCGTGCTGCCCGCCGTCGGCAGCCAGATCAAGGTCGCGTTCACGCTGACCGAGCCAACCGCCGGCACCGGCGCCGACCTGCGCTGCTCGGTCACGCGTGAGGGCGATACCTACTACCTGTCGGGCGAGAAGCACCTGATCACGTTCGGGACGATCTCCGACTACCTGCTGCTGTTCGCGCGGGTGCAAGGGACCCGCGGAGCCGACGGCACAGTCGCGTTGCTGGTGCCGCCGCACGGTGACGGGATCACCGCCCACGTGATGCCCGAGACGATGGGCGTGCGCGGCACCGATCACGGACACTTCATCTTCGATCGCGCGCCGGTGCCGGTCGCCAACCGGCTTGGTGAGGAGGGCGACGGCCTCGGCGTCGCGCTGTCCGGCTTTCTGGCGCCGAGCCGGATCGCCGTCGCGATGACCTGCGTCGGGCTCGCGCAACGCGCGCTCGACCTGGCGCTGCAGTACGCCAAGCAGCGCGAGACGTTCGGCAAGAAGATCGCCCAGCGCCAGGCGATCTCGTTCAAGCTCGCCGAGATGCAGACCGACATCGCCGCCGCGCGGGCGCTGGTGCTGCAGTCGGCCCATACCTGGGAGGGCGGCGCGGACGCCAACGCGGCCTCGGCGATGAGCAAGCTGTTTGCGGTCGACATGCTCCAGCGCGTGACCGACGCGGCGCTGCAGGTCCACGGCGGAATCGGCTACTGGTCCTCGAGCCCGATCGAGCGCGTCTACCGCGACGCCCGCGCGCAGCGGTTCGAGGAGGGCACGAACGAGATCCAGAAGACCGTGATCGCTCGTGACCTCCTCTCGTGAACCGCGCAGCGACTACTTGACCGTCAGCCGCGCGTAGCCCTGCGCACCGCCATCGGTGCCGTCACCGGCCGAGGCGACGACGAAGTCGGTCGTCGCCCGCAGCTTCGAGACGGTCGTCTGATAGGCGCCGCTGGACGCGACGGTGATGGTTCGGCTCGTCCAGTCCCCGGTCTGCCGGCTGCGGTATGAAAGCAGGACGCGCTCGCCGGGGCTGGTGACCGGTGTCAGCCGGCCCGTGACCGTCACGCGGCCACCGTGCCTGCGCAGCGCCTTCGCGGTCAGCTGCTTGGCGCTGAGCGACAACGTCAACCGGGACGGGTTCGGGCTCGCGCCGGCGGTCGCCGTCGTGAACACCGACGTGTACGGGTTCCCGAGCGGCACCCCGACGCTGGCGAAGTAGTCGGCGCTCGAGGTCGCGAGCACGTGCCCGCCGTCGAGACCGTCGATCACCTGCGGCTGCCAGGTCGCACCGCCGTCGGTAGTGGCGAGCAGGTCGAGCGGCAGCGAGGCCCCGATCGTGGGCCGCACGTCGAGCGCGAGCAGTCCGCGCTGGGCGCTCGAGAACGAGATGCTGGCCAGCGCCGTCGTGCCGACGTTGTCGAGCTTGCGCCATTGCGCCCCACGGTCGCTGGTGAACAGCACGTCACCGGCGAAGTCCAGCGCGTAGCCGGTCGTCGGCGAGACGAAGCTCAACTGCCTGATCTTGGTCTGACGCGGCAGCGGGATCGTCCGCCAGCTCGCGCCCAGGTTGGTGGATTCATACGCCGTGTCGGTCCCCCAGGCAAATATCGTCGACCCGTGCACCGCGGCGTCGGTCAGCGACAGCGACGAGACCGCTGCGCCGCGAGCGCCGTGGGCGAGCTGCACGTGCCCGGCGACCGTGCCGAACGTCTGGCCGCCATCGGTGGAGCGGCGGATCCCCCGTGGCCCGACCAGCAGCACGGTGCTCGCCGACGGGGCGGCAAGCTGCGTCTGGCCCGAGACCGTCGCGTCCAGCGAGGACCATGAGTCGCCGCCGTCGGTCGTCTTGCGCAATATGCGGTCGCCGGTCGTCACGTAACCGGTGCTGGCGGTCGGGAACGCGGCCGCCATGACGGCGGTGTTGCTGGGCGTCTGCTCCAGGCTCCAGACGGCACCGCCGTCAGTGGTCGTATCCAGCTGCCCGCCGGTCCCGAGCAGGTAGGCGCTGCCCGGCGCGCCGCCGGCCAGCAGCGGCAACTCGGCGTTGGTGCTGAGCGGGACTCCGGGGCCGCCGGAAACCAGCGTCGGGAACTGCGCGCCGCCGTTGGCGGAGAGCACGATCGTGCCGGCCACGCCGACCGCGACGACGCCCGTGCCGGTCGTGAATGCCACGGAGCGCAGCTGCTGATTGGAGGGCGTCACGATCGCGCCGGTCTGGCCGCCATCGCTGGTCAGGATCAGTGAGTTGGAGCCGGCCGTGGTGATCAGGCACTGCGTCGCGCTGGCGCAGGAGATACCGGTGAGGTCGGCGAAGCTGTCACCCGGAACCGCGAGCGGCTCCTTCGTCCAGCTCGTGCCGCCGTTGGTGGAGGTCAGCAGGGTGCCGGCGCCGCCGACCGCGAACGCCGTCTGCGCGTTGATGAAAGTGATCGCGTTCAGGCCTCCGTACCCGGTGGCGACCTGGGTCCAGGAGTTGCCGCCGTCGGTTGTCTCCTCGATTGTGCCGCCGCTGGTCGTGGCGAACCCGGTCGTCGGCGAGGTGAACGTCAGCCCGGTCGTTTGCGCCGATCCGAGGGGCAGCGGGACGTTGGTCTTCGCCTCCACGGTTGCGCCGCCGTTGGTCGTGTACAGCACCTGCCCGGACTTCAGAGCGACGTACCCGGTCGAGGCGCTCTGGAACGAGATCGCGCTGAGATCGGAGCCGCAGACGGAGTCCGACGGGTTGATCGGCATCGACTGGAAGGTGGCCCCGCCGTTCGTCGACTCGCGCAGCGCGCAGCCGCCGCCGACGATCACGGTCTGGGGATCGAGCTCCTGGACGACGGACAGGTCCGACAGGGTCCCGCTCGGCACCCCGGTCCACGTCTGGCCACCATCGCCCGACTTCAGCACGGTCCCGAAGTCGCCGACCGCGTACCCGGTGAAGCCGTCGAACGTCACGTCGGAGAGGCTCTGCCCCTGGGGCGACGGCAGCGCCCAGTTCCAGCCGGAATGGCCGGACGAGACCGGCGCGGCACCCGCCGCGGCGGCCCCGGACAGCGTCAGCACCAGACAGACGGCGCCCGCGAGCGCCGTCCTTCGCAATCCGTTCATCGCCACCCTCCTCCCGGCCCTGCTGGTTTGGATGCTTAAACGGACCACCGGCCAATACGATTCGCAAAAGTGTCAGCCCGCGCCTCCGGTTCCGAGCTGCCGCACGTCTTTTCAGACGTCGCGATCGGGCCGCTGACGCTCCCGCATCGGATCGTGATGGGGTCGATGCATATCGGCCTCGAGGCGCACGGCGACGACGGCCGCGCGCTGGCCAGGTTCTACGCCGAGCGGGCCGCGGCGGGCGCGGCGCTGATCGTTACCGGCGGATGCGCGGTCAGCCGCGTCGGCGCCGGCGGGCGCAGCTACGCGTTCGTCAACGAGGACGCGAGCGCGTCGGCGCTGGCGCGCGTCGCGGAGGCCGTGCACGCGGCCGGCAGCCGGATCCTGCTGCAGCTGTTTCACGCCGGCCGCTACGCGTTCGAGCGGTCGTTCGGATTGCGGCCGGTGGCGCCGTCGGCGGTCTACTCGTCGTTCAGCCGCGCCGAGCCGCGGGCGCTGGCGGACGCCGAGGTGCGCGACGTGATCGACCAGTTCGCGACGGGTGCGCGCCGGGCGGCGGAGCTTGGCTACGACGGGGTCGAGCTGATGGGCTCCGAGGGCTATCTGCTCAACCAGTTCATGGCGCCGCTGACGAACCTCCGTGACGACGAGTGGGGCGGCGACGCGGAGCGTCGGCGGACGTTCCCACTCGCGGTGGCGACTGCCGTCCGCGACGCGGTCGGGTCTGGCCGCGTCGTCGTCTACCGGCTGTCGGGCGCCGATCTGATCGACGGCGGCGCGCCGCACGAGGAGGTGCTCACGCTCGCCGAGGCGCTCGCCGCCGACGGTCTGAGCGACGCGCTGAACGTCGGGATCGGCTGGCACGAGGCCCGCGTCCCGACCGTGCAGCTGCTGGTCCCCCATGGCGCCTGGCTGCCGTGGACCCGCGCGGTCCGCGAGCTCGTGTCGATCCCGGTGATCGCGTCGAACCGGATCAACACGCTCGATCAGGCCGACGCGGCGCTGGCGGCCGGCGACGCCGACCTGATCTCGCTGGCGCGCCCGTTCCTCGCCGACGCGGAGCTGATCGCCCGCGCCCGTGAGGGCCGCGCCGTCAACGTCTGCATCGGCTGCGACCAGGCGTGCATCGACCGCTCGATCTTCGATCAGCGCGTGTCATGCGTCGTCAACCCGCGGGCGGGGCACGAGCTCGAGCAGGTCGGGGCCGACCTGCGCGGCGCCTCGGTCGCCGTGATCGGCGGCGGCCCGGCCGGGATGGGGGCAGCACGATCGGTGGCGGCGAGTGGAGGGGCGGTGACCCTGTTCGAGGCAGGCGCCCGCCTGGGTGGCCAGTTCCGGATGGCGTGCCGGATTCCCGGCAAGCAGGACTACGAGCGCACGATCGCGTTCTTCGAGGCCGAGCTGGCCGCGCTGCGGGTGGACGTCCAGCTCGGCGGGCGGGTGGACGACGCCGGTGCGCTGTCGGGGTTTGACGCGGTCGTTCTGGCTACGGGCGTGACCCCGCGTCCGGCATCGATCCCGGGGGCCGAGCTGCCGCACGTGATCAGCTACGCGCGCCTGTTGGCGGGCGATGCCGTCCTACCGGACGGCGCCGTGGCGATCGTCGGCGCCGGCGGGATCGGCGTCGACGTCGCACACCTGCTGTCGACGCCGCGTGACGGCGGTGATCCACGCGGCGCCTTCTACCAGCGCTACGGGCTCGTGCCTCCGGCAAGGAATGGCGATCTCGACACGCCCCCCGTAACGCCATTGCCAACCTACCCACGCGGACGCGCGCTCACGCTGCTGCGGCGCGGCCGGCGCGTCGGCGAGCGGGTCGGCCCGTCGACCCGCTGGGCCCTGCTGGCCGAGCTCAAGTCTGCGGGGGTGCGGACCCTCACCGAGATCGCCTACGAGCGGATCGAGCCTGGAACGCTGCATGTGCGGGCGGCGGACGGAACGGCGATCGCCGTGCCCGCTGACACCGTCGTGATCTGCGCCGGTCAGCTGAGCGAGTGCTGGCTGGCCGACGAGCTCAGCGCCCGGGAGATTCCGCACGTCGTGATCGGCGGCGCGCACGACGCGGGCGAGCTCGATGCCGAGCGCGCCTTTCGGGAGGGCCTCGAGAGCCCGCGCCGGATCGCCCGGCTGATAGGTTCGCCCGCGTGACGCCGACCCGCTGGGGGATCACCGTTCCGTTCGCGGGCGTGCCGCTCGCGAACCATCCCGACCTCTACCGCCGCGTCGAGGCGCTCGGCTACGACGATCTGTGGTCCTCGGAGACGCCGAACGGCCCGGACGGGTTCACGACCCTGGCGCTGGCGGCGCCGGTGACCGAACGGATGCGGCTGGCGACCGGGATCGTCAACCCGTTCACGCGCGGTCCGGCCGTGCTGGCCCAGACCGCGGCGGCGCTGCAGGAGGCGAGCGAGGGCCGGTTCGTGCTCGGGCTCGGGTCGTCGTCGGACGTCGTCGTCGAGCGGTTCAACGACGGGACGTTCGCCAAGCCGCTGTCAAAGGTGCGCGAGGCCGTGGAGCGGCTGCGGCCGGTGCTGACCGCGCCGCCGCAGAAGGGGCTCGGCGGCCTGCGGCTGGAGCGGCCCGTGACCGACACCGTCCCGATCGTGCTGGCGGCGCTGCGCGCACGGATGCTCGGGCTCGCCGGCGAGCTGGCTGACGGGGCGTTCACGAACTTCCTGCCGCTGTCGGGCACCGAGCAGGTGGCGGCGGCTCACCGCGCCGGCGCCGAGGCGGCCGGGCGCGAACCCGGCGAGCTCGTCTGCCGCTTCTTCGTGCTGCCCGGCGACGAGGGCCACGCGCTCGCCCGGAGGATGTTCGTCAACTACGGCTCGGTTCCGGTCTACGCCGAGTTCTTCCGCTGGCTCGGCTGGGGCGCGCGACTGGACCCGATGGTCGAGGCCTACCGTGCGGGCGACCGCCAGCATGCGCTGGAGCTCGCGCCCGACGAGCTGATCTCCGAGATCTACGTGACCGGCTCGCTCGATCAGATCCGTGAGCGCCTGCAGGCGTTCGTCGCGCGCGGGATCACGACCGTCGTCCTCGCGCCACTGTGCCCACCCGAGCAGCTGCCCGAGCTGCTGGAGGCGCTCGCCTCCCGTTGACCGCTCGTCCTCGCTGCTACATCGCGAGCCCGCTCGGCTTCACCGAGGCCGGCCTCGATTACTACGCCCGCGCCTACCTACCTGCGCTTGCTCGCGTGGTCGAGCCCGTCGACCCGTGGTCGTTGACGAGCGCGGACGAGTTCGCCGAGGCGGCCGTCGCCGGGATCGAGGCGCAGCGGGCGCTCGCCCTCGACGTCGGTCGCCGCAACGCCGATGCGATCCGTTCCTGCGCGCTGCTGGCCGCCTATCTGGAGGGCCAGGAGCCTGACTCGGGTACGGTCGTCGAGGTCGGCTACGCCTGCGGCCTGGGCCTGACCTGCTTCGGTCTGCGGTCGGACCTGCGCCTCGCCGGGGAGCCCGGGGTGGCGCTGAATCTTCAGGTCGAGGCGCTGATCGTCGCCAGCGGCGGCGCGATCGTCGGCTCGCTTGACGCGCTCGTGGCGGCGCTCGAGCGACAGATCGGCCCGTAAGCCCGCGGGCGTGGCTCGACTGACGGCGACGACGAACCTACACTGCCAACCGATGGCCGGCGACGGCCCAGGTTCCGGCAACGCTCTGCGCGCGCTGACCGCAGCGGCGACGCTGCTGGTGGTTGTCGCGCTCAGCGCCTGCGGCGGATCGAGCAGGCCGAGTGCGTCCAGCGCATCGAGCGGACGGGTCGATCTGCGCACCGTGCTCGTCCTGACGCAGACGCTCGGCTATCACCACGCGTCGATCCCCGCGGCGAAGGCCGCGCTGCGGCGCATCGCGGCGCGCGACGGGCGCTACCGGCTGGTGTTCCTGCCGAGCGCGACGAAGCTGACTCCGCAAGCGCTGGCGCGCGCCTCGGCGGTCGTGTTCCTGCTGACGACCGGCACGCTGCCGATGACGCCCACCGACAAGCGCGCACTGGTGGCGTTCGTGCACCGCGGCGGTGGGCTGGTCGGCTTCCACTCCGCCACCGACACATTCCACCACTGGCCCGCCTACATCAAGATGATGGGGGCGGAGTTCAGCCATCACCCGCACCCGAGCACGCAGCGGGTCACGGTCGTCGACCGTTCGACGCCGATGACGCGCGCGCTCCCGAAGGCGTTCTTGATCCACGAGGAGTTCTACGTCTTCTCCCATGACCCGCTGTCACGCCTGCACGTGCTGGCGCGGCTGAACGGCCTCGTGCACCATCCGCTCGTCTGGTGCCGCCGCGCCGAACGAGGACGCGTCTTCTACGACGCGCTCGGCCACTTCACGCGGACCTGGAGCAACCCGCTCCAGGTCGCGATGGCGACCGGCGGGATCGCCTGGGCGGCCGGCCTGGTGAGCGCGCCGAGCTGCGGCTGACCACCGGGCGGAGCCGAGCCGTTCAGGCCGCGGTGGCCGGCGAGGTGACGAGCTTGGTCTCCGGCGAGATGTAGGTGCCGCGGTTCTCGCCGCGGCAGATCGCCGAGATCGCGCCGTCCTCGTCGAAGTCGAAGACGTGCAACGGAAGACCGTGGTCACGCGCGAGCACGATCGCGGCCTGGTCCATCACGCGCAGATCGCGGGCGAGCACGTCGGCGTAGGCGAGGCTGTCGTAGCGGACCGCACCGGGGCCCTCGCGCGGGTCGCGGTCGTAGATACCGTCGGTCCCGTGCTTGGCCAGCAGGATCGCCTCGGCGCGCAGCTCGACCGCCCGCTGGACGGCGGGGTAATCGGTCGTCACGTAGGGCTGGCCGATCCCGGCGGCGAGCAGCACCATATGTGCGCGCTGGAGGTGGGCCAGCGCGCGCAGGCGGATGTACGGTTCGGCCATCGAGGTCATCGGTAGCGCGGTCATCAGGCGGACGTCCTCGAGACCGCGGTGCTTGAGCACTCCGCGCAGCAGGATCCCGTTCATGACCGTGCCGAGCATCCCGATGTTGTCGGCCTCGGCGCGCTCGATCTCCCACTGGTCGGCGACGTTTCCGCGGAAGAAGTTGCCTCCGCCGACGACGACGGCCTCCTCGATCCCGAGGTCACGAGCGCCGATCAGCTGATCTGCGACATACCCGAGGGCCTGGTTGTCGAGCCCGAAGTCGGCATCGCCCGCAAACGCGCGGCCGCTGAGCTTGACCACCACCCGACGGTAACGGAGCGGCGGCACGGGGCAAGCGTAGCGCCCCGCCCCCCGCCGGCGCGCCAAATTTGCGACGCTTGTGCCGCAGACCACACCGCCGATCCAGGAGCCGTAGATGGACGGTCGTCGCTGGTCCTCCTATCAACCCAATGTTCCCGGCCGCGGGATCGTGGCCGGATACACCGCGCGCTTCTGGGCGATCGTGGTGGTGCTCGGCGTCATCACCGGCGTGCTCGCGTCCGGTTTGGTGGAGCTGTTGCGGCTGGTCGAGCACATCGCCTACGGGTACCGGCGCGGCCCGTTCCTGGATGGCGTCCAGGCAGCGGTCGGCTGGCGGCACTTCGCGGCGCTGATGGCCGCGGCCGTGATCGTGATCGCCGGCGGGCTCGTACTCGGGCGCCCGCGCGGCTCGGAGGCGACCGAGGTGTCGGAGTCGCTGTGGTTGTCGGAGGGCAGGCTGCCGCTGCTGTCGAGCATCGCGCGTGGGGTGGTGGCGATCGTGACCGTCGGGCTCGGCTCATCGATGGGGCGCGAGTCGGCGCCACAGCTGGCGGGATCGGCCGTCGCCTCATGGCTGTCGGAGTTCGAGCAGCTGCCGGTGTGGCAGCGGCGCCTGCTGGTGGCGTGCGGAGCCGGCGCGGGGTTCGCCGCGATCTACAACGTGCCGCTCGGCGGGGCCCTGTTCGCGCTGGAGGTGCTGCTCGGCACGGTCGCGCTCCCGTTCGTGCTGCCGGCGCTCGCCACCTCGGTGATCGCGACGGCGGTCGCCTGGATCACGCTCGGGACCAAGCCAACCTATGACCTGCCCCACTACCTGCTGCATCCCGGACAGCAGCTCGTGTTCGCGCTGCTGGCGGGACCGATCATCGGGTTCGCCGCGGTCGGGTGGGTGCGGGCGGTCAAGCTGGCGACGCGGCGACGTCCCAAGCGCTGGGGCCGGTTCGTCGCGCCCGTGGTGGTGTTCGCCGCGCTGGCCGCGGTCTCGTTGCAGTATCCGGAACTGCTCGGCAACGGCAAGGGCGTCGTCCAGGCCGAGGCGCTCGGCGGCTACTCATTCGGTCTGCTGGTGGTGCTGCTGGCGCTCAAGCCGCTGGCAACGACGGCCTGTCTGGGTGCCGGCTCGCCGGGCGGCATGTTCACGCCGACGCTGACGATCGGGGTGCTGCTGGCCGGGGCCCTCGGAACCGTCTGGAATCACATCTGGGGAGGCGTCCCGATCGGCAGCTACGCGGTGATCGGCGGCGCCGCGTTCCTGGCGGCCGCGATGCAGGGGCCGCTGTCGGGCGTTGTGCTGATGCTCGAGCTGACCCGCAACTTCGATTCGCTGATGGCCCCGACGCTGCTGGCGGTCGCGATCGCGACCGTGATCTCCCGCCGGCTGGGCGCGCCGTCGATCTATTCCGCTCGGTTGCGACCCGACCCCGACGCGCTGTCGGCCCGGTCGGCGGGTGCGGCCGCGATCAACACGCTGGACCGGTCCGGAGTGGTGCCCCCCGACGACGACCCGCCTGCTTAACGACGAAACGCCGGCCGCACCCGCAGGTGCGACCGGCGCTCGTGACGACGTTGTGGACCGATCAGGCGGCCCGGCGGAGCTCTTCGAGGCTGGAGCTCTTGGCCAGCCGGGTCAGGCCCTGCTGCTCGAGCTCACGAGCCTTCGACAGCGGGATGCCCAGCTCGATACCGGTCTGACGCAGGTTCAGCGGCTCGGCGCCCTGAAGTCCGAAGCGCAGCGCGATCACGTTGCGCTCGGCCTCCGGCAGCAGTGCCACCGCGCCTGAGATCAGCTCCTGTCGTTCGGCCGTCTCGACTTCCTCCTCCGGCTCAGGCCGGTCGGAGGCGAGCAGGTCACCGAAGGCGGTCTCGCCGTCTTCGCCGACCGGCTGGTCGAGGCTGGTGAGGCCGCGAGTCAACTCACGCAGCTCCGCGACCTCCTCGACGTCGATCTTGGCCTCGGCCGCGATCTCATCGTCGGTCGGCTCACGGCCGAGCTTGGTGCTCAGCTCGGACTCGACCTTGCGGACCTTCGTCTGGCGCTGGGCGACGTGCACCGGCAGCCGGATCGTCCGTCCGTGGTTCTGTAGCCCGCGCTGCAGCGCCTGGCGGATCCACAGCGTGCCGTAGGTCGAGAACTTGAAGCCGCGGCGCCAGTCGAACTTCTCGACCGCGCGGATCAGTCCGAGCATGCCCTCCTGGACCAGGTCCTCCATCGGAAGGCCATGACCCTGGTAACGGCGTGCCTGCGATACGACCAGCCGGAGGTTGGAGTTGATCATCCGCTCCTTGGCTTCCAGGTCGCCACGCTCGATCCGCTTGGCGAGCTCGACCTCCTCCTCGGCGGTCAGCAGTGCGTGTGCGCGCGCAGCGCGCAGGAACAGGTCCAGCGAATTCTCGGTCATCGACCCGGTGCTGCCGGGAGTCAGGCGCGGGTCCGTTGCGCGCCGCTCGGACGCGCGGGCCGCCGGACGGCGGCGCGGTTGGCGCCGGGGAGACGGCGCGCTCACGGCGCTGCCGTGCTGACCCCGCGCGCGGGGGCGCTTGGAATCTTCATGGTGTTCGTGACCCTGAGGCTGTGCGTCTCGGGCCTCATCAAAGCTCTTCAGGACGTTCTCCGTGGTTGTATCTGTCATGAGGTTTCTCCGCCACTAATAGTAGCACTTGTTCGATGGTTGTCGAACAATGCTTAGAAAGCCCTTATCAAGGGCGACGCAGCCGAGATCCCAGGTCCTCACGCCGCACAGCGACCCTATCGGAATAGCGATTCCGTGGGCCGCGGTACTACTACCCCAAATCGCGCGGATTGATACACGCGCCTTAGAAGTCGATCGACGCCGGCGCGGTCGCGGCCAAGCTCTCGTCGGTGAACGTTTCACGAGCCAGTTGCATGAACGCGTGCGCGGCGGGCGAGTGGCGTCGCCCGGCGCGCCACGCGAGCGTGATGTCACGCCGCAACGCGGGCGCCACGAGTCGCGCCACCGCGACCTCGGCGCCCTGGCCGATGGCGTCTGAGCGCGGCAGAATCGCGACCCCGAGGCCACGTGAGACGAGCGTCCGGATCCGGTGGCTCTCGTTGGACTCGAGCGTCACGCGGGGCTCGAACTGCGCGTCGCGCCCAGCCGAGAACAGCAACTCGCGCAGACGGGCGCCCTGGCGGAAGCTGATGAACTGCTCGTGCGCGAGCTCAGCCATCCGCACCTCCTCGTGACGCGCCAGCGCGTGGTCGACCGGCAGCAGCACGAGCAGCTCCTCCGAGATCAGCTGGTGCAGCCCCAGCTCGTCCGATTCGACCCGCTCGGTGACCGACAGGAACGCCAGGTCCAGCTCGTCGATCCGCAGCAGCTCGACGCATTCCTCGCTGGTCTGCTCACGGACCGACAGCGCAACGTGCGGATAGCGCGCGTGGAACTCGGCGAGCGCCAGCGACAGGTCGATCGGCCCCATCGTGTGGATCGCCCCGATCGTCACGTGGCCGCGGTCGATCCCGCGCAGCGCCTCCAGCTCTGAGTGCGCGGAATCGAGCTCGGCCAGGATCCGGCGCGCCCGCACGACCAGCAGCTGGCCGGCCTCGGTCAGGCTCACGTGGCGCGTCGTGCGCTCCACCAGCGCCACCCCGACCTCATCCTCAAGCTTGCGGATCTGCTGCGAAAGCGCCGGCTGGGCGATGTGCTCGGCCTCTGCCGCGCGCGTGAAGTTCAGTTCCTCGGCGAGCGCGACGAGGTAACGCAGCTGGCGCAGTTCCATAACCACAGCTTATAGATCTGAGCGAATACTCGTCTTGGACTTCTAGTGAATTGGCGTTCATCATGCAGAGCGCAGTACCTCTCCTCCCTCGAGCGCGCCCCGAGTCCGGCCTCATATCCCGCCGGTACCGGGGCGCTCTCATTTAAACACCCCTGGCTGGCGTGCTTCGTCGCCGGGGTGGTCGTTCCAGAATCGGCAGCGCTGCCTTAGCGGCGGGGCGGACGTGGAGCTTCGTGTCCCGCGACCGATTCTGGAACGACCACCCCGCCGCCTTCGCGGCGAGGGGCCGCTTGCGTTCGCTTTGCTGCTTGCGACGCGGCGCTCAAGCCGCCCCAGCGAGTGACGCCCAGCAGTGGCCGCCGACGCGCGGCGACCAGAAATGCGCGGGCGGGCGGGGGAGGGCGGTGGGGTGGCCCCATCGAAACCGGTCGCGGGGAACATAGCGGCGCGTCCGTCCCTGGGCCCCACGTGCGCACCGGTTTCGATGGGGCCACCCGACCGCCCGCCGGCACCGACCAAGCCAGCCAACTACGCGTACATCCGCACGAGCGCGTCGGCGACCATCGCCGGGCGCTCCGAGCCCTCCACTTCGATCGTGACGCGCACCTTCAGCTGCACGCCGCCGGCGACCTCGGACACCTCCAGCAGCTCGGCGCCGCCGCGCCAGCGCGCACCGACCGGCAGCGGCGCGGGGAAGCGGACGCGGTCGAGCCCGTAGTTGACCCCGGTACGCGCGTCGGCCACTCGCACGAGCCGGCCGAGCACGGGCGCGACCAGCGACAGCGTCAGGTAGCCGTGCGCGATCGTTCCGCCGAACGGTGACTGCTTCGCCTGCTCGGGATCCACGTGGATGTACTGGTGGTCGTCGGTCGCGTCGGCGAACAGGTTGACGCGAGACTGCTCCATCGTCTCCCACTCGGTGTAGCCGGCATGCGTGCCGACGAGCTGCTGCAGTCCCGCGATGTCGGTCGTCAGACCCTGGCTTTCGGTGCTGCTCACGGTGATCGTCTCCTCCGGGTGGCGTGGCGGTCAGCGAACGCTACCGCCAGTGGTTGCCGGTGTGAGCGGCTCGCCTGTTCGAACAGTCGCATCAGCCGCCCGCCCGCGATCGCGCCGGAGGCGATCACCGCGAAGGGTGACCATGGTGATAGTCTAGGGCGCACCTAAACAAAGGTCAAGACTAAAGTTAGGCGTGACATATGTCACGGGATATGCTGTGCCGATGGCCACGACCGGCGACGGGCTGCGCGAGCGCAAGAAACGCCAGACGCGGGCCGCGATCTCGCAGACCGCGACGGAGCTGTTCGCTCGCCAGGGGTTCGAGCAGACGACGATCGCCGACGTCGCGCGGGAGGCGGGCGTCGCGAAGATGACCGTGACCAACTACTTCGCGCTCAAGGAGGACCTCGTGCTCGACCGGCGCGCCGAGATCATCGACCGTCTGGCATCGGCCGTCCGCTCGCGGGACCCAGACCAGCCGGTGCTCGGTGCGATCCGCGCAGCCTTCGAGCACGGCTTGGTGCGGCGCGACCCGACCTACGGCTTCCTTGGCCGACGATTCGCCGAGATGGTCCGCGGCAGCGCCGCATTGCTCGCGTCTGAGCGATCGATGCTGAACGCACAGGAGCAGGCGCTGGCCGCCGAGCTGGCGCGCGCTCCCGGCGACGTCGAGATGGAGTTGGCGGCGGCGGCGCTGGCGTCAGTGTTCCGGATCCTGTACTACGAGGGCCGCCGTCGGCTGCTGGCCGGCGAGCCGACCGACGAGACCGTATCGGCGCTGCGGCGACTGGCGTCGGACGGCTTCGATCGCATCGCGACGGCACTGCCACCGGCGCTCGTCTCGTGACTCCCGCGGCGGACGACCGATGCTCTGACGGCTCGGTCGCGAGCCGGTCGATCGTCCGGTGGACCAACCCCCGTCCCTATACTCAGCAGACCCCGACGAGGAGCCGATCTGTGCAGGAGATGGTCATCTACGGCGTCAGCTTCGACATGGTCGGCAAGCAGCCGATCGTGCTGCTGAAGGCCGTCGAGAGCAACAAGTTCCTCCCGATCTGGATCGGTCATCCCGAGGCGGCGGCGATCCTGATGAAGCTCCAGGGCGCCACCACGCCGCGCCCGATGACCCACGATCTGCTGTCCGACGTGCTCGGCGAGCTCGAGGTCGAGTGCACGCGCGTCTCGGTCACCGAGCTGCGCGACAACACGTTCTACGCGTCGATCAGCCTTCGGTCGGGAGCCCGAGAGCTGGAGATCGACTCGCGCCCGTCCGACGCGCTCGCGCTCGCGGTCCGGTCCGGTGCTCCGATCTTCGCCGCCGACGAGGTGATCACCGAGTCCGCGATCGAGTTCGAGCACGAGGTCGAGGACACCGAAGAGGTCGTCGAGAAGTTCAAGGACTTCCTCGACCAGGTCACCCCCGAGGACTTCGCCTCCGACGAGTAGCTCGCGGACCGCCGCTCAGGCGCGCTTGCGCAGTCGCAGGACCTGCCCGAGCTCGGGCGCTTCGTCGCGCTCCGGGCGCTGCGTCGGCCGGGCCGGCTGCGCGGGCGGTGCGCCGGTCAGCGTCCCGTACATCGCCACCTGCTCGTGCACGACCTCGCCGATTCGTCGCACGCCTTCGCGGATCGCCGACTCGGGCACCCCGGAGAAGTTCAGCCGCATCGACGAGCCGCCCCGGCCGTCGAGATAGGCCGCACGGCCGGGGACGAACGCCACCTTCTCCTGCAGCGCCCGCGCCAGCAGGTCGGTCGTATCGATGTAGTCGGGCATCGTCGCCCAGATGAACAGCCCGCCCTGGGGGTGGGTCCACTCCGCCTCACGCGGGAAGTGCTCGGCCAGCGCGTCGAGCATCACGTCGCGCCGGCGGCGGTAGATCTCCACCAGCGAGGCGACATAGTCGCCCCACGGCCCGGCGTCGAAGTAGGCGCGGACGAAGTACTGCGAGATCGACGACGAGCACAGGTCGGAGCCCTGCTTGCCGACCTGCATCTTCTCCAGAATCGGCGCCGGTGCGACCGCCCAGCCGAGTCGCACGCCGGGCGACAGGATCTTCGAGAACGTGCTCGTGTAGATCACGAACTCGTCGTCGAGCGAGTACAGCGTCGGCAGCGGCTCGCCCTCGTAGCGCAGCATCCCGTATGGGTTGTCCTCCAGCACGAGCAGCTGTCGCTCGGAGGCGATGCGGACCAGCTCGCGACGCCGCTCCAGTGACATCGTGACGCCCGCCGGATTGTGGAAGTTCGGCACCGTGTAGATGAACTTGGGGCGCCGACCGTCACGCTCGAGCGCGTCCAGCGTCGCCTCGAGCTCGTCGGTCCGCATCCCGTCGCGATCCATCGAGATCTGGACGACGTCGGCCTGATAGGAGCAGAAGGTTGGGATCGCTCCGGGGTAGGTCGGAGCCTCGGCGACGACCACGTCGCCGGGATCGACGAGCGTCTTGCAGACGAGGTCGATCGCCTGCTGCCCGCCGGTCGTCACCAGCACCTCGTCGGTGTCGACCCGCATCCCCTCAGCGGCCATCACGTCGGCGATGCACGACTTGACCAGGGCAAAGCCTTCGGTCGGCCCGTACTGGAGCGCCCGCGCGCATGACTGCACCGACACCGAGGTCATCAGCGACGCATACGAGTGCGGCGGGAAGGTCGAGGTGTCAGGCAGGCCGCCGGCGAGCGAGATCACGTCGTCGCGCTCGGTCAGCGCCATCAGGTCGCGCATCGCCGAGGAGCGCATCACCTTGGTGCGATCGGCGAACAGCGCCGCGTAGCGCTCGATGTCCCGAGTCTTCGGCCGAGGTTCCGCCGGCGGTCGGTTCCCGGCGTTCACGTCGAGGCTCACGCTCGGTGGGCGGGGGCCGATATCGTCACGCTTGCTCAAGGTACAGCACGATGCATCTCGCCTTCGACATCTTCCAGGGGATCGGCGTGGCGGCAGCGGTGGGCATCCGCCCGTTTCTGCCCGCGCTCGTCGCCGGCGCGCTCGCGGCCGGTGACGTGGAGCTGAGCTTCAAGCACACGGACTTCTCTTTCCTGCAAAAGCCCGTGTTCCTGCTGATCATGGTGCTCGGGGTGGTGCTGCTGGCCCTGCTCGAACGACGGGTCTCCGGTCGCACCGAGGAGCCCCGTTGGCTGACCTACGGCCTGGCTGTCGTGTCGCTGGCACTCGGGGCGCTGTTCTTCGGCGCCGAGCTTGCCCGTCGACACGATCCGGTCGTGATCGGAATCGTCGCCGGCGTGATCTGCGCGGCGGTCGGGGTGCTCGCGACGCTCCCGCTGCTGGCGCGGGTGCGGGCGCGCCTGGATCGCGACTCGGTCACCGCCCTGCCGTTGATCACCGGGGCCGTCGCCGCCGTCGGCGCGGCGCTGTCGATCGTCGCGCCGCCGGTCGGCGTGATCCTGCTGCTGGCGCTGTTGTGGCTGCTGGTCGCCGGCCGCGGTCGTGAGCAGCAGAAGTACGCCGGCCTGCGGATTCTCCGGTAACGCGGCCGCGAGCGCTGAAGCCCTGATGACCGACGGTCCCAACGGCGAGCCGCGCAAGCTCGTGCTGGTCGTGGTGGACGCGATGAAGCAGTCGATGCTCGAGCGGGCGATCGCTGCCGGCCGCGCCCCGGCGATGGCCACCGTGCGCGACCGCGGCGTCTACGTCGACGACTGCGTCGCCGCCTTCCCGTCGGTCACGCCCGTCTGCGCCGCGACCATCACGACCGGCGTCGGCCCCGACGAGCACGGGATTCCGTCGATGAACTGGTACCACCGTGACGAGGCCCGCTACGTCGAGTACGGCTCGAGCTTCTCGGCCTCACGGCAGTTCGGAGTGCTGCGGTCGTTGACCGACACCGTCTACCGGATGAACTCCGAGCACCTCTCCCACGATGTGGAGACCGTGTTCGAGTCTCTCGACGATGCCGACGTGCGCACCGCCGGGACCACGTACCTGATCTACCGTGGCCGCCACGAGCACGAGGTGGCGCAGGAGTCCGCGCTGGCGCGACTTGTCACCTCGACCCTGTTCCGGCGAACGATCCTCGGACCCAAGGAGCTGTTCTACGCCGATCTGTACGCGTCGCGCAAGACCGGCTGCAAGGGCCAGCTGGGGCTGCCGGGCGCGCGGGATCAGCACACCGGTTGCGTCGGCTCCTACCTGGTCGAGCACGACCTGTTCGACTTCCTGCTGTTCTCGCTGCCCGACAACGACGCCTGGTCGCATCGCAACGGGCCCCATGCCCAGGTGACCTCGTTGGCGGCCGCCGATCGCCAGCTGGAGCGCCTGTTCCACGCCGGCGGCGGCGCCGACCAATTCCTCTCCGAGCACGCGGTCGTCGTCTGCTCCGACCATTCGCAGGCCCCGGTCGAAGAGCGGATTCGCCTCGATCTGGCGTTCGCCGACTTCGCCGTCGCGACCCCGGGGGCGCGCGGCACCGGCCCTGAGGTGCCCGCGCCCGAGGTGGCGCTCAGCCCGGCGCAGCGCTCAGCGATGATCTACGCGCTTGATCCCGACCGCCGCGAGCAGATCCTCCGTCGCTCGCTGGAGGCGATCGCCGATGTCGACGGCATCGATCTGGCGATGTGGGTGGAGGGCGACGAGGCGGTGATCCGTGGCCACCGCGGGGAGTTGCGGTTCGCGCCGGGCGGGGAGCTCGAGGATTTGCGCGGACAGCGGTGGAACGTCGACGGCGATCTCGGCGCGCTGCGCGCCGAGGTCCAGGACGGACGGCTGCTGTGCACCGAATACCCCGATCCGCTCGGGCGGGTCTGGTCGGCGCTGCGGTGCCGCCACGCCGGCGACATCCTGCTGTCGGCCGCGCCGGGCTACGAGTTCGTCGACTGGGGCGGCTCGGCGCACGTCGGTGGCGGCTCGCACGGATCGTTGCACCGCTCCGACTCGCTGGCGACACTGCTGTGGTGCGGGACCGGCCCGACCAGTCGCACCGCCCGCGAGCAGTGGTCGCTGCGCGACGTCGCGCCGCTTGTCCGCGGCCACTTCGGGGTAGCGACGGGCGGTCTGACCGATTAGCGGCCCGTTAACCAGGCGCGCATACTCACGCCGATGCGCAGCCCGAGCGATACCCTGAGCCAGATGCCCGCTGAGGACGTGAGCACGGCAGTTATCGAGCTGCCGTTCCATCACCGTGTGCGCCTTGGCGTTCGCAAGGGACACAACTGGCTGCAGCTGGTGCGCTTCGGCGCGGTCGGCGCCAGTGGCTACGCGGTCAACTTGGCGTCGTTTGCGATCCTGATTCACCTACTCGGTGTCACGTACTGGGTGGCATCGCCGATCGCGTACCTGCTCGGCACCGCCAACAACTTCTACTGGAACCGGCGCTGGACCTTCAGCCACGCCCGCGACGCCCACGCCGGCCATCAGGCGTGGAAGTTCTTCGCCGTGTCGCTGGTGTCGTTCGGCGTCAACTACGCGGTACTGATCACGTTGGTCAAGACGACCGGCATGGAGCAGGTGCTCGCTCAGGCGATCGCCAACGCGGTCGGGATGCCGGTCAACTTCCTCGGCCAGAAGCTCTGGAGCTTCAAGCTCTAAGGACCCGTAGGGCTGCCGTGAGCACGCCGCGAACGCTGGCGTCGCTGTTGGTCTGTTGCGTGGTGCTCGCGTTCGGCTGCGCGTTCGGCGCCGGATCCGCGGTGGCCGCGTCGCGGACCGTGACCGACACCGTGACCGACACGGTCACCAGCACGGTCACCGCCGGGACGCCGGTCCTGGTCACCTCGCAGACGACGCCGCCGGCCGGCTACCGGCTGAACGCCAACCAGGTGCTGGCGATCGCCTCCCATAGCCCGGCCGTCAAGGCCGAGTTGCGCCGGCACCGGCACGCGGTGCCCTACGAGTACACGAAGGGCTATCCGGAGTGGCAGGTCAGCTGGTTCTCCGATCAGACGCCCGCGCGGGAACTGCTGCAGGTCTACGTCGACGACGAGACCGGCACGGTGACCCAGACCTGGACCGGCTTTCAGGTCGCCTGGACGATGGCCCGTGGCTACCACGGCGCGTTCGGCCGCAGCGTCAACGACTGGTTCATCTGGATCCCGCTCTGCGTCCTGTTCGTCGCGCCCTTCATCCCCTGGCGCCGACGGCCGACGTTGCTGCACCTGGACCTGCTGATGCTGCTCGGGTTCTCGATCTCGCTGGCGTTCTTCAACCACGCCAAGATCGGGATCTCGGTTCCGCTGGTCTATCCGTTCCTGCTGTACCTGCTGGCGCGGATGCTCGCGCTCGGGCTCGGCAAGGGCGTCCCGCGCGAACCGCTGCGCACGATCGTCCCGATTCCGTGGCTGGCGGTCGCGATCGTGTTCCTGATGGCGTTCCGGATCGGGCTCAACGTGCTCAACTCGAACGTGATCGACGTCGGCTACGCGGGCGTGATCGGCGCGACGAAGGTGATCCACGGGCAGCCGCTGTACGGCCACTGGCCGGCCGACAACGCCTACGGCGACACCTACGGCCCGGTGTCCTACTACTTCTATGTCCCGTTCCGGCTGATCTTCGGCTGGAGCGGCACCTGGGACTCGCTGCCCGCCGCGCACGCGGCGGCGATCTTCTTCGACGTGATCACGCTCGGCGGCCTGTTTCTCGTCGGCCGCCGGTTGAAGAGCAACGCACTCGGGATCCTGCTCGCCTACGGCTGGGCGGCGTACCCGTTCACGCTGTTCACGCTGAGCTCCAACACGAACGACGCACTCGTCGCCGCGATCGTCACCTACTCGCTGCTGGTGATCACGTGGGCGCCCACCCGCGGCGTGTTCGCCGCGCTCGCGGGCCTGACCAAGTTCGCGCCGTTCGCGCTGGCGCCGCTGCTGCTGCGCGGGATCGGCGACCGGCCGACCCGGCGCCAGATCCTGCAGTACTGCGTCGCGTTCGCGCTCGTCGTCGTGATCTGCATGCTGCCGGTGCTCGTCAAGCACGACCTGTACTACTTCTGGCATGACTCGATCGCCTACCAGTCCGACCGCGTCACCCCGTTCTCGATCTACGGCCTCTGGGGCGGTCTCGGCCTCCTGCAGCACCTGCTCCAAGGAGCCGCTGTCGCGCTCGCGATCGTCGTCGCGGTGCTCCCCGGCCGCCGCGGAACGATGCAGGTCGCCGCGTTCGGCGCCGCCGTGCTGATCGCCCTGCAACTGAGCGTCAACTACTGGCTGTACCCCTACATCGTCTGGTTCTTCCCGCTGGTGCTGGTGGCCCTGTTCGCCTCCCATCCCGAGCCGGGCCAGCACCTCTACGCCGCCTGGGACTCGATCGACGAGCATCCCTCCGAGCCGCCGCCGGCCGCGCCGGTGTCACCGGCAAGCGTCGCGAACTGGTCGACGCCGCCGCCGTCGGCGGGCTGACCGCTTAGCGCGGGACCGGGTGGCGTACGATCCGGCCATGCCCAGATGGCTGCTTCCCTGGTTGTTCCCGGTGGGGCTTGTTGTCGTCGTGATCGCGGTCGCGTCCTCGACGCTGATCGGAGCCGTGCCAGCGGCCCTGATCGGGGGCGCGCTGGCGCTCGTCGTCGGGCTGGTCGGCGTGCCGTTCGTGTACCGCGCCTACCAGGCCAACCGTCCCAACCGCGCCGGCGGCAGCGCCAAGCCCCGTCGCGCCGACCCTCCGAACAACCGCAGCCTGCTTCGCTGACGCGATCCGCCCCACTGCCGTCACCGCCCCTGGTCGCCCTTTCGCCCCGGCGCGCGCGGGCGTAGACGCGCCGCGCGGACCGACCGCGGACCGACCGCGGACCGGCGTGCGCACGGGCTACCGCACGGGCTACTGAACGCGCCCGGCTCGCTGATATATCACCCTTTACTCGCGGTGCAGACCGGACATTGGGCGAAATAGGCGGCCCAGGCGCCCAAAACACCCGCAGCGGCATGTCGCCCGCCTACGTTGGGTTGTTTGTGCCCCTCGCCGCCCGGCGTCCGGGGTCGCCCGCCGCCCGGCGTCCGGGGTCGCCCGACGCCCGGCGTCCGCGGTCGCCCGACGCCCGGCGTCCGCGGTCGCCCGACGCCCGGCGTCCGGCGTCGCCGCCACCCGGCGTCCCGCGGCTGCGCTGCATCGCCCGGCGGCCGAATGCACCCGCCGGCCGACGCCACATCTGAGCCCAGGGATGAGCGTCAGAACGATGACGCGAGCCCGGAGCCGGCTCGCGCCACATACCCCCGAGACATCGCCGGTCGCTCAGCGCCGCCGCGAGCCGCCCGGAGCCGCTGGCAGCCGCCGCGAGCCGCCCGGAGCCGCCGGCAGCCGCCGCGAGCCGCCCGGAGCCGCCGGCGCTCACGCCGCCGGCACCAGCAGCTGCTCGATCGCGTCAGCCCGCCGCGGCTCCGACGCCGCCCGGATCAGCACCGCGTTGAGCCACGGATCCTCGTCTGAGGTCTCGAAGCGCACCGGCATCTTGGTCGTGATCGACTCGATCGCCAGCTCACGCCGGACACCGATCACGCCGCCGCGGGGGCCGGTCATCCCAACGTCGGTGATGTAGGCGGTGCCGCCGGGCAGCACCCGCGCGTCAGCCGTCGGCACGTGCGTGTGGGTGCCGACGACGGCGGTCACGCGACCGTCCAGATACCAGCCGAGCGCGATCTTCTCGCTGGTCGCCTCCGCGTGCATATCGACGAGCACGTGGTCGACCTGGTCGCGGAGCGCATGCAACGCCGCGTCGACCTCGGCGAACGCCGGTCGGCCGGCGTCCATGAACAGGTTGCCCGACAGCGACACGACCCCGAGCCGGACGTCGCCGCGCTTGACCACGCACCAGCCGTGCCCGGGCTGGGAGCGCAGGAAATTGGCCGGGCGCAGGATCTCGTCACGCTCGTCCAGATACCGGTAGATCTCACGCTGGCGGTAGGTGTGGTTGCCGAGCGTGATCACATCGGCACCGCCGTCGAACAGCTGCTCGGCGAGCTTGGGTGTGATCCCGACCCCACCGGCGATGTTCTCGCCGTTGACGACGACGAAATCGACCGCGAGCCGCTCACGGAGTGCTGGCAGCAGACCGAGCAGCGTGCGCTTGCCGAGCCCGCCGACAACGTCGCCCACGAACAGGATGTTGGTCGCCATCGTGCAGGGATTGTCGCGCCGACGCCATACAGACCTATGTATGAGCGCAGCGGAGCTGCCCGAGCCGGGGGCGATGCCGGACGGCGTCGGGGCGGCCACCGAGCCGCCGGCCGCGCCCGCCGTCCCGCGGGTCGTGATCCGCCGCTGGGTCCAGGTGGTGCTGCTGCCCTTGACGCTGCTCGCCCTGTGGGCGCTCGCCCGGGCGTCCGGGACGATCTTCCTGGTGCTCGTGATCGCATGCCTGGTGGCACTGATCCTGGCGCCACCAGTGCGGATCCTCGAGCAGCTGGTGCCGCGGGGTCTCGCGATCCTGTCGGTCTACCTCGGCTTGGTGGCGGTGGTCGTCGGCGTCGGCTTCCTGTTGGCGAGCCCGGTCTCGACCCAGATCCGCCACTTCGAGCACAACCTGCCGTCGTTGACTCGCCACGCCAACCGTGACCTCACGAACCTGCAGACGTTCCTGAACCACCGCGGGGTCAAGGTCCACCTCACCAAACAGGGCCAGAGTGCGCTGAAGACGCTCCAGAAGGACGTGCTGAAGCGGTCGGGCGCGATTGTCGACTTCTCCCGCGGATTGCTGACCCAGCTGGTCACGATCGGGTTCGACCTGGTGCTGATCCTCGTGCTGTCGGTCTACATGTTGGTCTACGGCCGCCAGATCGGGGAACTCGTACGACGGCTGATGCCCCGCGGGGACGGCACGACCGAGGACGACTATCCCCGGCTGATCCAGCACGCCGTGTTCGGCTACGTGCGCGCACAGCTGATCTTCAGCCTCGTGATGGGCGGTTCGGCGACGCTCATGCTGTACGGCTTCGGCTGGCTGGGGATCTTCCCGGCGGGCAGCCGCTACGCCGCCTTCTTCGGCACCTTCTACGGGCTGATGGAGTTCATCCCGTACTTCGGGCCGATCATCGGCCCGATCCCGGCCCTGCTGGTGGCGCTGTTCGAGAACCCGCTGTCGGCGGTGTGGCTGCTGATCGGGTTCATCGGCCTACAGCAGCTCGAGGGGCACGTCGTCTCACCGCAGGTGTTCGGTCACGCGTTGCGGATCAACCCGATCCTGATCATCATCTCGCTGCTGATCGGGGACGCCCTGTACGGGATCGTGGGAGCGCTGGTGGCGCTGCCGGTGGCGGCGGTGCTCCGCCAAACCGCCGTCTACCTGCGCGACCACACGATCTTCGAGAGTTGGGGCCCGCCCACCGCGCCGCACGTGCCGGCCGCGTCCGGGGAACTGGATCCTTCGGGGCCGGAGCCGTGGGGACCGGAGCTCTAGGCCCCGCCGACTGGCCTACCGCTTGCCGGTGGTGCGGATGAACGCGTAGGCGCACAACGCGGCGATGATCAGCAGCAGCACGGGGATCGCCACTGAGACGATCCCGACGACCGAGAGCACGAGCGTGACCACCCCGAGCCCGCCCGCCCCGGCGCCGACCGTGGCCAACCGGTAGGCGCGCTTCTCACGTACGTGTCGGGGGGTGTAGCCGCCCCGCCGGTCAAGGTTGCTCATGTACCCACACAGCGTACAGGCAGACATGATCCGCGTCGACAGCGGTTGACCGGCGTCGGGTATGCCGCGCAATGGGGCGGATCTCGCCGTTATCCTGAGATGCACATTATGTCGTTCCCGCAGACCCGCCTGCGCAGGCTCCGCGCCAATCGCGCGCTACGCGGCCTCGTACGCGAGACGCGGCTGACGCCGGCTGAGTTCATCTACCCGATGTTCGTCGCGCACGGCGTCGACCGCCGCGAGCCGATCCCGGCGATGCCGGGGATCGACCACCTGTCGATCTCCCACGCGGTCCAGGAGGCGGGGGAGGCGCAGGCACGCGGGATCCCGGCGGTGCTGCTGTTCGGCTTGCCCGCCGCCAAGGACGAGCTCGGCAGCGGTGCCTACGACGACGAGGGAATCGTTCAGCTGGCGACGCGAGCGATCAAGGACGCGCACCCGGAACTGCTGGTGATCACCGACCTGTGCCTCTGCGAGTACACCAGCCACGGGCATTGCGGCGTGGTTCGTGACGACGGCACCGTCGACAACGACCAGACGCTGGAGCTGCTCAACCGCACCGCGGTCTCCCAGGCCCAGGCCGGCGCCGACATCGTTGCTCCCAGCGACATGATGGACGGACGCGTCTCGACGATCCGTCGCGCGCTCGACGACGAAGGCTTCACCGACACGCCGATCATGGCGTACAGCGCGAAATTCGCCTCCGCGTTCTACGGCCCGTTCCGCGAGGCGGCGGACTCCGCGCCGGCATTCGGCGATCGCCGTGGCTACCAGATGGATCCGGCCAATGCCGGCGAGGCGCTGCGCGAGGCGCGTCTCGACGTGCAGGAGGGCGCCGACATCCTGATCGTCAAGCCGGCGCTGCCGTATCTGGACGTGCTGCGCACGATCAAGGACGACACGGGTCTGCCGGTCGCCGCCTACAACGTCTCCGGCGAGTACTCGATGCTGAAGGCCGCGGTCGCCGCGGGCTGGCTGGACGAGCAGAGCGCCGTGCTCGAAGCGCTCACGTGCATCCGCCGTGCCGGCGCCGACATGATCATCACCTATCACGCCAAGGAGGCAGCCGAGTGGCTTCAGTAGACACTCCCGCCGGAGTCCAGGACGCCAACGCCGGCAACCACGGCCCCAAGCTGCGTAGCCGCAAGGACGGCGCGGCGATCGCGCTTGACGACCTCGACAAGCGCCTGCTGAACCTGATGCAGGGCCAGTTCCCGATCGCTGCGAGACCCTACGAACACGTCGCGCAGGAGGCGGGTCTCTCAGAGCTTGAGGCGATGCAGCGTGTGCAGCGCCTGCTCGACGAGCGGATCATCCGCCAGGTCACCCCGATCTTCGACACCCGCGCGCTCGGCTACCAGTCGATGCTGGTGGCGGCGAAGGTCGACCCCGAACATCCCTGGCGCGCGGCCAACGTGATCAACGAGCACCCCGGCGTGTCGCACAACTACCTGCGAAACCACGAGTTCAACATCTGGTTCACGATCGCCACCGAGCCGGACTCTCAGCTCGGGCTGCAGGGCACGCTCGACGTGCTGGCCCACGAGGCGGGGGCCGAGTCGGTCCGTCAGCTGCCGACGCTGAAACTGTTCAAGATCCGGATGGACCTCGAGATGGAAGGGGGGACCGAGGCGCTCTCCAAGACCGTCGAGGCCGTCCCCCCGGCGGAGACCGAGCGCCAGCCCTACGACGAGTTCGACCGGGCGGTGATCCGCGCCACCCAAGGCGACATGCCGGTGATCTCCGAGCCCTACGCGCCCGCCGCGCAGGAACTCGGAATCGATCAGCAGCGGCTGCTGGACCACCTGCAGGGGATGCAGGAGCGTCGGCTGCTGCGCCGCGTGGCCGCGATCCTGTTTCATCGCCGCGCCGGCTTCAGCGCCAACGGGATGGGCGTCTGGAGGGTCCCGGACGACCGGATCCTCGAGCTCGGCGCGAGGATGGCGTCGTTCCGGGGCATCTCGCACTGCTACCAGCGCCCCACCTATGCGGACTGGCCCTATTCGGTGTTCACGATGGCCCACGGCCGCTCCAAGGAGGAGTGCGACGCGATCCTCGACTCGATCGCCGAGGACACCCAGATCACTGACCGCTCGACCCTGTATTCGTCGACCGAGTTCAAGAAGATCAGGCTCGAGTACTTCACCTCCGCGCATCGCGACTGGGAGCGCGAGCACGGCGGCGTGTGATCACCCCCACCCGCTCTGAGGTGCTCTATGAGCGAGCGCTGAAGCGGCTGCCGGGCGGGGTCAACTCGCCCGTGCGGGCGATGCGCTCGATCGGCCGGCACCCGATCTTCGTCGCTTCGGGCAACGGCTCACGGATCCGGGACGTCGACGGCGACGAGTACATCGATTACGTCTGTTCGTGGGGGCCGCTGATCCTCGGGCACGCGTACCCGAGCGTCGTCGAAGCGGTCACCCGCGCCGCGCGGAATGGCACGAGCTTCGGCGCGCCGACGGCCGGCGAGGTGGAGCTCGCCGAGCAGATCGCCGATCGCATCGCCTCGATCGAAATGGTCCGTATGACGTCGTCGGGGACCGAGGCGACGATGAGCGCGCTGCGCCTTGCCCGCGCCGTGACCGGCCGCTCCCGCGTGTTGAAGTTCGCGGGCGCCTACCACGGCCACGTCGACGGCCTGCTGGCCGCCGCCGGGTCCGGGCTGGCGACGCAGTCGATCCCGGCCAGCCCGGGCGTGCCCGAGGTGGCCGCGGCCCAGACCGTGATTGCGCCGTTCAACGACTTTTCGAAGCTCTGGGAGCTGACTGACGATCCGGACCTGGCGGCGATCATCGCCGAGCCGATCCCGGCCAACATGGGCCTCGTGCCGCCATCCGACGGCTTTCTGGAGCTGCTGCGCGAGGCGGCCGATCAGAACGGCGCACTGCTGATCTTCGACGAGGTGATCTCGGGCTTCAGGGTCGCGCGCGGCGGTGCCCAGGAGCGCTACGGCGTTGCCCCGGACCTGACGGTGCTCGGCAAGATCGTCGGCGGCGGGCTGCCGGCCGCAGCCTACGGCGGCACGGCCGAGCTGATGGAGCGGATCGCGCCCGCCGGCGACGTCTACCAGGCGGGCACCCTGTCGGGCAACCCGCTCGCGGTGGCGGCCGGGCTGGCGACGCTGGCGCAGCTCGACGAGCCCGCCTACGAGCGGCTTGGGCAGTCCACCGCGCTGCTGGCCACCGGCATCCGTGCAGCGGCCGCCGCGGCCGGCGTCGAGGTCCAGGTCCAGAGCCTCCCGGGCCTGATGACCGTGTTCTTCACCACGGAGCCCGTTCGCGACTTCGCCGGAGCCCAGGCGTGCGACACCGAGGCCTACGGCGCCTGGTGTCGCGAGCTGCTGTCCCGCGGCGTCTATCCGCCACCATCGCAGTTCGAGGCGTGGTTCCCGTCGCTGGCGCACTCCGACGGCGACATCGAGCTCACGATCGAGGCGGCGGCGCGTGCGTTCCAGGCTGTCGGCGGCTGAGCGGGCGCGAGCGTATAAACATCAGGTAATGAGCAACGACTCGCTGTATGAGGCGCTCGCCGCCCGGGGCGGCACGCTTGCCTCGCTGCTGGTCGCCGGCGCCGCCGACGGCGACGGCGACCAACCGGGCATCGGCGCGCCGTCACAGGCGGCGCGCGGCCCGCGTGCGGCCGGCCGGGAGGCCGAGTACGAGCTGCTACTGGAGATGATCCTCGAGGGCTCGCTGCTGCACTACGGCCGGCCGCGCGTGGTCGTCACCGACGACCGCGATCTGGCGCTGCTGCTCGGCGACCAGTTATATGCGCTCGGGCTGTCGCGCCTGGCCGAGCTCGGCGATCTCGCGGCTGTCTCGGAGCTCGCCGACGTGATCTCGCTGCTCTCGCAGGCGCAACTGTCGGAGGATTCTGAGCTCGCCGGCGCGATCTGGGACGCGGGTGCGGTCGCCGTCGGCTGGGGTGCGACGCCCGAGTACGAGGCCGCGAAGGCGCTCGCCTGCGGGGGTGACGCAGGCGCCGGCGCTGCACTCGTAGAATGCTGCGGCCGCACACTCGACCAGCGTCACTGAGGCCCCGGCGAACCGGCTGCTTCAGCTCCTGATGACTGTAGACTTACCGCGGCGTTTGGCCCCCTTTAACCATCGTTGATGGAAGACCAAGTGGCAGACCGACACACAGAAGGCGCGAAGTCCAAATACACGGTCGACCGGCGGATGCCGGGCGCGTTTGAGGGCGAGACCGTCACCCGCCGGCGATTCATGACCGGTGTGACCCACGGCGCCGGTGGGGTTGCGGTGATGGCGTTCACGCTGCCGGCGCTGGCGTTCGCCGTCGGGCCGCTGTTCAGTCGCGAGCCGTTCAACTGGCAGACGGTCGGCACGCCCTCGGACTTCTCCGAGCTCACCTACGCGACCAAGGTGATCACGATCGTGCAGGGCATCGGCAACGCCGGCAACACGATCGCCTACATGCGCAAGCGCGACCCGGCGATCGACACCGAGCCCGAGGATCAGTACAACCACTACGTCGCGCTCTCCTCGCGCTGCATGCATCTGGGGTGCCCGGTGCGCTACGTCGCGGCTGCGGAGCGGTTCATCTGCCCGTGCCACGGCGGCGTCTACGACTTCCGCGGGATGGTTGTCGGTGGTCCCCCGGTGCGTCCGCTGGATCGCTTCTACACCCGTGTGCACAACGGGATGGTCCAGGTCGGCCCGCGCTACTCGGTGAACTTCGAGCTGCACCGCTTCTCGCCGCGTGACCCCGGCCAGCCGCTCAACGGCATCGGCCAGTTCCTGTATCCGAAGCGCTTCGACACCTCGATCCTCCCGAAGAACTAGCTCAAATCCCGCCGCCCACCCCCAACACCTGACGATGCCCAAGTTTCCCGCCCCACCGATTCCCAAGGCGCTGCTGCCCCAGCCCAAGCGGCCGGGCGAGAACGGCAACGGCAAGACGACGCCGCTCGAGGCCGGCGCCGAGGCCGGGATCACCGTCGTCGACTGGGTCGACGAGCGCATGCAGATCTCGGGCGGCATCCGCTGGATGCTGTTCCGCAAGGTGCCCAAGGGGATCAACTGGGCCTACACGCTGGGCTCGGCCACGCTGTTCGCCTTCCTCAACCAGGCGGTGACCGGCGTCTTCCTCGCGATGTACTACCGCCCGGACGCCTCCGGCGGCGCCTACGAGTCGATCCGCTACATCACCGACGACGCGTTCCTGGGCCAGACCGTCCGCGCGATGCACAAGTGGGGCGCGTCGGTGATGATCATCTTGATCTTCCTGCACATGGGGCGCACGTTCTTCTTCGGCGCCTATAAGTACCCGCGGGAGCTGACCTGGATCATCGGCGTCGTGCTGCTGATTCTGACGTTGGCGATGGGCTTCACCGGCTATCTGCTGCCGTTTGACCAGCAGTCCTATTGGGCGACGATCGTCGGCGTCAACATCAACGGCACCGGCCCGTTCATCGGTCCGTACCTGTCGGACTTCCTCCGAGCGGGGCCGGAATTCGGCGCGACGACGCTGTCGCGCTTCTACGCGATCCACATGATGCTGATACCTGGGCTGATGATCGCCCTGATCGGGGCCCACCTGTATCTGATCACCAAGCTTGGGATCAGCGCACCGCCGTGGATCAAGGTCACGCTGGCCGACGACGAGGCGCCCGAAATGCACACGACGCAGGTCTGACGATGATCCCGCCCACCCCCGCGACGCAATGAACCAGCAGGAGAAGGAGCAGTACCTCCGCGAGTACTCGATCCTCAAGAACGAGGGCAAGCCGTTCTTCCCGTACGCGGTCGCCCACGACTCGATCATGGCCGTGATCGTGATGGCGGTGATCATCTTCCTGGCGTTGTACCTGGGAGACAACCTCGGGCCGAAGGTCGATCCGACGACGACCACGTACGTGCCGCGGCCGGATTGGTACTTCTACTTCCTGTTCGAGGTCCTCCGGGTGATGAAGAACATCCCCAAGTTCACGGACCTCGCGACGATCGGCGTCCCGACGATCTGCATGATCCTGCTGTTCCTGCTGCCGTTCTACGACCGCAGTCCGGAGCGGCACATCGCGCGCCGTCCGGTGGCGCTCTCGGCCGGCATCGTGACGATCCTGGCGATGGCGTTCCTGACCTATTCCGGTGCCAACACCGGCTCGCCCAACTCCGTTTCGCTGAAGCCGCCGTCGACACTGACCGCGTCCGAGGTCGCCACCTTCAAGGCCGGCGAGCTGGTCGTCGGCCAGTCGGGCTGTGAGGCCTGCCACCAGATTGGTTCCAACGGCAACAATGGCCCCGGACCGAACCTGACCCACATCGGTCGGTTGCTGCGCCCGGCAGCGATCGCGTCGACCCTGCGCAACCCGACATCGCCGATGCCGTCGTTCGCCGGGCTCGCGACGTCCTATCCGGACAAGTTCTCGGACCTGGTGCAGTTCCTTTCGATGCTCCAGTAGCCCTGGGTTTCCCGGTCTGCTTTCGTACCTCGGATGACAAGGGCAACGCCGGGAACCCTCCCGGAGCCTGAAGTGCAGGCGATGTTCGACCGCATCGCCCACGTCTATGACCGCGTGAACTCGGTGATGACCGCCGGTCTGCACCACGAGTGGCGCCGGCGTGCTGTGCAGCTGGCGGCTCTCGCGCCCGGTGACCGCGCGCTCGACGTCGCGACCGGGACCGGCGACCTGGCGCTCGAACTGGGGCATCGGGTCGCGCCCGACGGCACCGTGATCGGTGTCGACTTCTCTGAGGAGATGCTGAAACTCGCCCGTGAGAAGCTCACGAAACGGGTCCTGCGGACGAGCTCACCGGTCGACGTCAAGATCAGCTTTCAGCACGCCAACGCGATGGCCCTGCCATTCGAGGATGGCGAGTTCGACGCGGCGACAGTCGGGTTCGGCGCGCGCAATTTCGCCGACCTGCGCCTCGGCCTGGTCGAGATGGCGCGGGTCGTCAAGCCCGGCGGCCGCGTCGTCGTGCTTGAGCTGACCACCCCGACGCAGCCCCCGCTGTCGACCTTCTTCGACGTCTGGTTCGATCGCGTCGTCCCCATGCTCGGCCGCGCCGCGGGCGATTCGGCCGCCTACTCCTATCTCCCCAGCTCGGTCCGGCGATTCCCCGGGCCGAAGGCGCTCGCAGCGACGATGTGGGAGTCTGGCCTGGACTCGGTCGAGTACCGCTTGACCGCGGGTGGCATCATCGCCATGCACGTGGGCAAGGTCCGCAGATGAGCACGGCAGTCACGGTCGACGCCGTCCGGGCGGCCGGCGGGGAGCCCGTCGCGCGGCTGATGGACCGTCTCGAGCTTCGCATGCACGAGCTTGCGACCGGGTATGGCGACGAGCTCGGCGCCCACGCGGGCACGACGATCGCCGCCGGCGGCAAGCGGCTGCGGCCGTTGCTGGTGTTCCTCGCGGCCGGTGTCCCGACGCCTGAACGCGAGGAGCTGCTGTCGGCCGCGGTCGCGGTCGAGCTGGTCCATGCCGCGACCCTCGTGCACGACGATGTGCTCGACGGCTCCGCGCTGCGCCGCGGGCGGCCCACGGTCGTCGCGACCGGCGGCCGGCTGGCCGCCACGTGCACGGGCGACCTGCTGTTCTCACGTGCGTTTGCCGAGCTGGCGCGGATCGGCTCGGCCGACTGCGTGCGGGTCCTGTCACGGGCCAGCTCGGAGCTCGCCGCGGGCGAGCTGATGCAGCGCGAGGACGCGTGGTCCGCGGTCGTCGCGTCACGATACTTCGATCGCTGCCGGCTCAAGACCGCGGTCCTGTTCCGGGCCGCATGCGAACTCGGTGCGATCACGTCAGGCGGTCCCAGCGATGAGCTGGCGAAGTTCGGCGAGCGGATCGGGGTGGCGTTTCAGGTGTTCGACGACGTGCTCGACGTGACCGGGCCGCCCGAGCTGACCGGCAAGCCGCGCGGCGCCGACCTGCTGGACGGCACCGTGACGCTGCCGCTGATCCTTGCCCGTGACCGTGACCCGGAGCTCGCCACGCTCGATCTGCACACGATCAGGACTGCTGAGCAGGCATCGGAGGTGTGCGCGCGGATTGCTCGGACTGACGCGCTGGAGCTGGCCCGCGGCGAGGCGCTGGAGCTCGTGGCGGCCTCCAAACGGCTGCTGCCCGAGCTGCCCGAGCGTCAGCGCACGGCGCTGGAGCTGGTCGCTGACGGCGTCGTCGAGCGCTATTCGTGATCCGCCCGGGCGGCCGCCACGTATCACCTTGCATGCCCCGACCATCAACTGGCAACATCCCGCCCCTCGGGATCGGTACGCTTGACGGCACCCCACACGGAGGCAGACCCAGTCATGTTTCGAAGCCCACTCATGGACGCCGTGATAGTCCTCGTCGTCGTCCTTCTGTTCGTCGGCCCCAAGAAGCTCCCTGCCCTAGGCAAGGGACTCGGCCAGGGCATGCGCGAATTCAAGGAGGGGATCACCGGCGAGTCGAAGCCGGAAGACGAGGACAAGCCGTCGATCAACCAGGCGACGGCGATGCCGGGCGCCGGAGCCCAGGCCGGAGCCGCTGCAGCCGCGGCGCAGCATCCGACGGCCGAGTCGCAGGCCGCCGCCGGCTCAGCGCCGGCGGACCCGCAGCACCACGCCTAGAGCCGGCAGGCGGTTAATCGGATGGCGAAGCGCCTTCGGCCGATCGGCCACGAGGACCGCCTGAGCGTCGTCGATCACCTCGACGAGCTTCGCAACAGGCTGATCGTCTGCGCGGCGGTGCTGATCGTCGCGTTCGGGATCTGCTTCTGGCAGAGCGCTCATCTGCTGCACTTGCTCAACCGATCGCTGCCACCGGAGACCGCGACGAAGCAGTCGAACAAGATCGGCGGACTCGCGCGCGACAACGTCTCGACGGGCAAGCACCTGGAGCGCGTCGGCGGCGATCTGAAGAAGCTCGCCCAGTTGCCGAACTCGGGCCTGACCGCACAGGGGCAATCGTTGCTCGCCGCGGCGGCCAAGGAGGTCACCGGCGCCGGTGAGTCGTTGCCCCAGACCAACACCAAGGCCCTGCCGATCACGATCGGGGTGGGTGAGCCGTTCACGGTTTCGGTCACGGTCGCCTTCTACTTCGCGCTGCTGCTCTCGCTGCCGCTACTGCTCTACCAGGCGTATGCGTTCGTGATCCCGGCGATGCGGCCGGAGGAGCGACGCGTGGCAATGCCGATCATGATCGCCGCGCCGGTTCTGTTCGCCGCGGGCGCCGTGTTCACGTACGTCGTCGTGTTACCCGCCGCCGTCAAGTTCCTGCAGGGCTACAACTCGAGCCAATTCCAGAATCTCGTCCAAGCGAAGCCGTTCTACTCGTTCGAAGTGCTGACGATGGCGGCGATTGGTCTGGCGTTCGAGATGCCCTTGTTCCTGCTCGGACTACGTGCCGCGGGGGTGCTCAACGGGCGCACGCTGACCAAGCACTGGCGTTACGCCACCGTGCTGATCGCGGTGCTCGCTGCCGCGATGCCTGGCTCCGACCCGGTGACCACCGGACTCGAAACCGCTCCGCTCGTAATCCTCTACCTCGCCTCGATCGTGTTGCTCAGACTCCTAGACCGCCGTGACGCTCGGCGCGCCGCGGCCGAGCTGCAGCGGCACCCGCTCGGGCTTGGCTCGGACGGCGACTGAGGCCTGCGCAGGGCTCGGCGATGCTGTTCGATCTGCGCAGCCGCGGCCGGCGCCGCACGATGCAGGTGGTCTACATCGGCCTCGCGGTCCTGCTGGCCTCCGGTCTCGTCCTGTTCGGCATCGGCACGGGTACAGGCGGCGGCGGCCTGCTCGGCGGCCTGTCGGGCAGCGGTAGCTCCGGCAACCAGTCGGGCGCCGTCGGCAAGGCCGCGCAGGAGGCGCAGGCTCGCGTCAACAAGAACCCCACCGACCCCTCGGCCTGGGCCAGCCTGATCGAGGCTCGCTACGAGGACGCCCAGAGCGCCGGCATCAAGAACGGCAGCTTCACGAACTTTGGCAAGCAGCAGCTGGCACTCGTCACCAATGAGTACGCGCACTACGTCAAGCTCATCTCCAAGCCCGACGTGATCACCGCCACGTTCGCGGCCCGCGCCTACAGCTACCTGGGTGACTACCCTCAGGAGGCGCAGATCTGGGATACGATCACCGCCGAGAGCCCGACCGCTGTCGGCTACAAGTGCCTGGCGCTGTCGGCCTACGCGGCCAAGAACACCGGCCTCGCCGAGCTGGCGCAGGGCAAGCTGCTGAGCAAGGTTCCCAAGAGCCAGCGCAAGACTCTCACCGAGGAGCTCGAGTCCGCCTCGACCTCGCCCAAGGAGGCTCAGGGCTGCTGATCGAGCCTCCGCCCGGGCACCCGCCGAGCGCGGCATCAGTCGCAGCGCGCTGGCTAACATCGCCTGTCCGGGCCGTTAGCTCAGCTGGTAGAGCAGGGGACTCTTAATCCCAAGGTCGGAGGTTCGATCCCTCCACGGCCCACTCGGAAAGCCCCGATAATCGGGGCTTTTCTGATTCTGGGAGGTGTTCCAGCTTTGCAGCATGTCCCCAATATGTCCCGAGATCGGCGTAGGATCATGCGGCATGACGGGCGAGCTTCGTCCTCCCACCGGTCACGTCTTCCGCGTCGAGCGCGCACGCGGGCCGGTCTGGTACGCCAAGTACCGGCTCCCCGATGGACGCCAGGTCCAGAAGAAGCTGGGGCCGGCGTGGACCGATCGCGGACGGCCGGCGGCCGGGTACTTCACCAAGCGCCTTGCCGAGAACTGGCTTCGGGACGTGCTTGACCAAGCGCGCCGCGGAACGTTGCCGGGGATGGTGCGGACCGGGGCGACGTTCGCCGACGCGGCCGCGGAGTACCTGCGCTACGTCGAGCACGACCGCCGCCGCAAGCCCTCGACGGTGCGCGGCTACCGCTCGGCTATTGACGCGCATCTGCTGCCGGCGCTCGGCTCGGTGCCCATCGAGGACGTCACGACTGAGGTGATCGAACGCTGGCTGGCGGGCTTCGAAGGGTCGCCGCGCACCCGCAACAAGCTGCTGATCGAGGTGCACGGGATCCTCGCGCGGGCGAAGAAGGTCTACGGGCTGTCCGTCAACGCCGCGAGCGAGGTCGAGAAGTTCCAGCAGAAGAGCAGCGGCGACATTGAGGTCTTTTCCCCGGAGGAGGTCTGGGCACTGGTCCGTGCCGCGGCCTCCGAGCAGGACGCCGCGGTGTTCCTCACGGCGGCCTTCACCGGGCTGCGAATGGGAGAACTGCTCGCGTTGCGGTGGCGCGACGTCGACTTCGCCGGATCGGTGGTCCGGGTGCGCGCCAGCTATTACCTCGGCCAGCTGACGACGCCGAAGTCTGGCAAGGTCCGATCGGTACCGATGGCGCCCGACGTCGCATCCGGGCTTGCACAGATCGGACAGCGCGCGGACTGGACCGCAGACGAAGATCTCGTCTTCTGCGGCGACACAGGCACCTATCTCGACGGCTCCGCTCTCCGCCGGCGCTACAAGGCGGCGCTGTCGGCCGTCGGGCTTCGGCCGTTGCGCTTCCACGATCTGCGCCATACGTTCGGTACGCGAATGATCGCCACGGCCGACATCCGCCGGGTGCAGGAGTGGATGGGCCATGCCGACATCCAGACGACGATGCGCTACCTGCACTTCGCGCCGCGTGACGAGGACGCGGCGCTCGTCGCCGAGGCGTTCGCGGTCGACACGACCCGGGACGTCTTGGGACGCGTTGGGACGTCTCGGGACGTCTTGCCTGGAACGGGACCTGGATCGTGACCGGTCGTCATGCGAAGCCGGCGGTCCCGCGTCGCCATCGACAACGTTTCCGCGGAAACGTCCGGCCAGGCGGCCGGACGTGGTCGGTCGGCGGGACGTCTTGGGACGTCTTGGCGCCCAGCACCCTGTGCGTACAGTGTGTACCTGTCGTGCTGGGCGGATTCGGGGTTGGGGTTGGCGTCCGTCCAAACGAGGTCCATACCGGACCTCGCTGCCAAAACGCGTCGGACGGAGCGGCAGTCAAGGGAGCCGCGTCAGCGGTGCGCGAAGCGCAGGCCGAAGGCCCGAGCTTGACGGGCGCGACGCCGATGCGACCATCCTGGCGAGTCCGGGAGGGATCGGTATCGCTGCTCAGCTGGACTCCACAGAGGATGGCCGGACCATGACGCCCGCATACCTCACACCCGCAGTACTGCGCTGGGCCCGCGAGTCGGTCGGCTATTCCCTCGAAGACGCGGCGGCTCTGATCGGAGTGAGCGCCGACAAGTTGAGGCTCGCGGAGACTGGCGAGTCGCGGCTCACCTTGCGGCAGGCTGAGAGAGCGGCCACGAAGTACGGACGCCCGTTCGCTGCGCTGTTCCTCGCCGAGCCGCCAGCCGAAGAGCGCCAGGAGCAGCAGTTCAGGCGCCTGCCAGGGACACCTCCGCCCCCGTGGCCGCCTGAGATGCAACTCCTCGCCCGCCGCGCGCTCGGACGTCAGGACGCGGCCGTCGAACTCTACGAAGTGCTTGGCGAGCAACCGCCGTGGTCCGAGACACGCGACGCACTCGCCGGGTCCGCCGCTGGCGCTGCCGAGTTCGTTCGTGACCTGCTCGGGATAACGATGGAGCAGCAGACCGGCTGGCGCGACCCCAGCGGCTACACACCCTTGCGGCATTGGACCGACGCAGTTGAGGCGCTCGGAGTGCTCGTTCTCCAAGACGAGACGCTCTCGTTGGACGTGATGCGCGGGTTCGCGGCGATGCACGCACAGGTCCCAGTGATCGTCGTCAACACGCGCGACGACCCGCGTGCGCGGGCGTTCACAATCATTCATGAGTTCGGCCACCTCTACCTCAACGCGGTAGGCCGCCGGGTTGGTCCGGAGACGGAGCGCTTGTGTGATGGGTTTGCCGCGGAGGTATTGATGCCCGCGTCGCAGTTCCGGGCGACCCTCGACGAGCAGAGGCACCAGCCGGTGCTGTCCGCTGTCGACCGGGTCGCGCTTGCGTTCGGGGTCACCCCGCTAGCGGCAGCGACGCGTGCGGCCTTACTCGAGGCGTTGCCTACGCAGTCGGTAGATGGGGTGATCGATCAGATCCGGCGTCGCGGCGGCGGCGACTCAGGCAGTGGCGGCAACTATTACCGGACCCAGATCGGACGTATAAGCCCTGCATTTGCTCGACTCGTGTTCGAGGCGCTTGACAGCCAGGCGGTAACGTCCCCCGCGGCGTCGACGCTGTTCGGTGGCGTGAAGGTCAGCAACTTCGGCAAGCTCCGGGATTACCTGAATCAGCGCGCTGTCGAGGCGTAGCTTGCTCGTCTTCGATACGAGCGCGTTCATCAACGGACGGAACGACCACTACCCACCCATAACCTTCCCTGGCGTCTGGCGCCTCGTCGAGGAGGCCCTCGCCGACGGGCGGATATTCCTTGCTCGTCAGGTCTGGCTCGAGCTGTGCGCCAAGGATGACGAGATCAAGTCATGGATCAAGGATTATCGCCCCGTGGATCCAGTCCGAGCAGTCCAGGAATCCGTTGGCGAGATCTACATGCACTTCAGCAGCGGAAATCCCCGACGCGACGGTGCCGACCCATTCGTCATCGCCGAGGCGAAGCATCGTGGACTCACGGTCGTCACGTACGAGGGCCGCTCCTTCAGCGGCGTTCCGACGGTCAAGTGGGAAAGGACGATGCCGGGGATCTGCAGGAGATTCGAAGTGCCGTGCCGGACCCTGCCCGAGGCGCTGGCAATGCTGGGTGCTCGCTTCTGAAGGACGACGGGATGGGCGAGCGGCGTCGGCCTAACGGACGAGTCGTCCGGCGACAACCCGATCGCGAGGGACGCGTTGGCCGCATCATCCTGGCGGTTGGACCCAGCCGGCCAAGTTGTGCATCCGAGCTCGCCCTTGTCTTTAGGCGAGATCTCCGGATTACGTCGGCGCTGGACTGCTCCACCTCGTCGGGAGGAGCAGTGTCCGTATCTCGACTGAGAGTTCTCCTGGGGCGACATTGCAGGAGCGTCATTGTGTGGCGACTTGCGTGACAGCTGAGCGTGATGGAGCTCGACGGCTCAGACGGGGGTGGTGATCTCGCCGCCGATGTCGATCCGGCCTGCTGTGAGTGCTGCACGGTAGGCGGGCTGGTTATCTATATGGATCGTCCCGATGAGAAATTGATCAGCGGGCTCGGGGACGTGTTGGGCCAGGAGCGTGCTGAGGTGCTGTCCGTAACCGTGTCCACAGAAGTGGGGGTCGAGCGCGAGCTCGACAACCTCCGCGCCGCGGCAGCCGCCCGCGACGCCGGGTCGCGCCGCGATGATTCCGGCCGGCTGGCCGTCAAGGTGCACCGACCAGGCAGTGCCGGCTGCGATCAGTTGCTCGAGGTCCTCCACTGGCTGGGGCCTGGCCTGAGTGCGGTGGGCAGGACGCAGCTTGTGATGGCGCGCATACAACGCGCAGTAGTCCTCATAAAACGAGACGTCGGTCAAGGCGTGAGCCTCAAGGGCCGCCGGTACGTTCCGTTGGCGAAGGTCATATAGCCGTCCGGCCAGCAGGCGCATGTCTGCTCCCGTGCCGGCCCAGGCGCCCGCAGGGTGCCCGGCCCACAGGCATAGGTAGCGGGGAGAGAAGAGCCTGAAATGATCGGTGGCCAGCCGCCGGAGGGCGGGCAGATCCGTCGCGGTGATCGGTCGGCTCGCACCGACGATCCCGACGAACGGCATATCAGGATCCAGGGCGCGAAACCGGGGGCCGGCCAGAACCGAGAGATCCTCGCTGACGTTCAGCCACCGATCGAGATAATCCTCATCACAAGCCCCAGGGACCGGCACGCGAGCGTGGTAGGTGGCCGCGTACTCGACGCTCTGCGCGGCCACGTCCAGCCGCCACGACAGTTCCTCGCCGAGCGCGGCGCGACGATGCTCGACCGCGACCGACTCCCGGATCGAGACCGCGAGCATGCTGTCAGCAGCATCAACGAGCAGGCCAAGCGAGGGAACACTCGACGTCATTGCGAACACTCGATCCTCACGACCGGGAATCAATCACACCCGACACCCACTGCCAGCCCGCCGGACAGCAGACACACGACCGACGGCGGACCGATTTCCTCGGCTTCCTTCTCGCCAGAGGCGTCTTGGGTTGGCTCCTCCTTCGCAGCGATCGACGACGAGAGCAGTAGCGAGAGCGAGATGGCCGGGTCGGCGACACGGGGGAAGTGGCTGAACTCGTGCGGGCGGCAAGTACGCTGGCGCCGGTGTTCGTCGACTACTCAGTGCCCGGACCTCTCACAGATCTGACTGGTTTCGATGAGCTTGTCTCCTCATCGCTGAGTGATCCGGTCGGTATTTGCGCCCAGGTTGCCGGCTTGGTGATCGAGCCGGACGACGCGCTTGCGGCTGGGGTCGCGGCCGAGCGCACCGAGGAACGCCAGCTCCGCCCAGCACGTGCGATCGTGTCGCGGCTGCTTGAGATGCGCCGCGAACCGCTCTCAGTCCAACGCCCAGCCGATCAGCGGGTCGTGGGCACATGTCGACATTTCGCCGTTCTGGCGTGCGCGCTCCTGCGCCACCAGGGTGTCGCCAGCCGCGTCCGCTGTGGGTTTGCCACGTATTTTCAGCCGGGCTGCGGCGTCGACCACTGGATCGTGGAATACCGAGCGCAGCGACGATGGGTTCGCACCGACCCCGAGGTGCTCGGCGGAACGGTGATTGACCACGCACAGGACTTGCGCGCCGACGACTTCCTGTCGGGCGCCGAGGCATGGCGGGCGCACCGCGCCGGCCGCATCAATCCTGACCGCTTCGGCGTTTACGGCACCGAGAACTGGGGGGTCGGAGAGATCCGCGGGAACCTCGTCAAAGACCTCGCCGCGCTCAACAAGCTCGAGATGCTGCCCTGGGACGAATGGGGCGAAATGGAGGCCGGCTATGACGACACCGCCGGCCCCGCCTACGACGCCCTGCTGGACCGCTGTGCCGAGAGCGTCGCCGAAGACGATCCCGGAGCGATCGTCCAGCTCGCAACGCTTCCCGAACTGCACGTCCCCGACACGCTGGTCAGCGCCACCCTCTGACTGCTCCCGCATTCGATGGGACGGTGGCCGGAGCGGAAGCCAGCATCTCGTGGCTGCCCGGGCGACGAAAGGGGAGCGTCGTGTGAGAGGCCGGCCTTGCGTCTGGAGTCTTACGCGACGCCAAACCGCTAGGGGTGTGTGAATGTCAGGGAGAACCCGCGGCAGTGCTTTGAAATGGCCGTGGTCGTCGCCGAGCGCCTGCGCGACGACGACCCCGGATGGCTCTCGATCTAGGGTTGGATGTGGCTGGCGAGCGTGTCCAGCGTGCTCGCTTGCGCGGCGGTAAGGTACCCCTGGTTCTTCAGGGCCGTGACGCCCTGCTGGTAGGCGGCGATCAGCCTGTTGAGCTGTGCCGGGGTCAGTTGCGAGGTGATCTTGCCCAGCTGGGCGGTCGCGAGGTCCGCCAGGGCGGTGATCAGCTTCTGGGTCAGCGCCGGCAGCGCCATGAACTTCGCTGAGCTCTGCACGTACTGCAACGTCAGCCTGGCGAGGTTGACCGGCGTGTCGGCGAGCACCGTCTCGCTGACCATCGGCGAGGTCGAGCCCTGATAGCCGCTGGTGCCGCTGTACACCGCGGTGATCTGATCGCTGCCGACGCCCAGCCCGGTCGTCTGACAGGTCGCCGTCGCGCCCGTCACGCCCACCGCAGAGCAGCCGCCGATCGCGGTGGTGCCGTCATCGAAGCTGACGGTGCCAGCCGATGGTGCCGGGGTGATCGCCGCGGTCAACGTGACCGTCTGGAACTGCAGCGCCGGGTTCGGCGCAGCCGCCACCGTCGTCCCGGTGCCAACCGCCGTCGGGGGGATCGTGTAGGTGATCGTCACCGACGGCACCCCGGTCGTGTCGGTCGCGACCTGCTGGTTGGTGGCCGACGCTTCCACGAAGCTCGACCCACCGCCACCACCACCACCGAAAGAAGGACCACCCGCGCCGCCCGCGCCGCCGCCGCCGTAGTAGCCGCCGCCACCACCGCCACCGCCGTCACTGCCGTCACCGCCGCTATCGATATTGCCGGCGGCTCCGAGGCCGCCGGCACCGCCGGCGCCCAGGGCACCGTTCTGGCCGGTGCCCCCTGTGGAGGATTCCAACGAGCTGCCGGCGCCACCGATCCCGCCCGCGCTCAGCGTGCCCGCGCCGCCGCCACCCGCCCCCGCGGAGCCGGCGGTCCCGGGCAGGCCGGCATCGCCACAACAGCCCTGTCCCACCGCGCCGTTCGCGGCAGCGCCACCGCCACCGCCGGCGACCAGCAGCTGGGAGCCAAGCCCGGTCGTGGCCTGCAGATCTGACGCGCCGCCACCACCCCCACCACCAAAGCCGCCGTTAAGGCCGATGTCCATGGTGGTGTTGCCGCCGTTGCCGCCCGGGGCGCCGCCGTTGAAGCCCCCGGCCCCACCAGCCCCACCAGTGATCCCGGCGGGGATCGTCGCAGGGCCACCGTTGCCTGCCACCTCGACATACAAAGCCCCCGCAGACACCGGCAGGTCAGCGGTCACGCTCGCCCCAAACCCGCCAGGACGCGCGCTCTCGTCGCCCGGCCGAGTGCCGCCCTGACCGCCGACCGCGACCACCTGCAGACTGCTCACCCCCGCCGGGACGGTGAACGTGTCCTGCCCCGGACTGGTGTAGGAGCACGACGCGGTGGAGCCCGAAGTCGAGAACACCCCGCCGGTCCCACACGGCGACGCCGCCGCCGCAACCCCCGGCACGATCAGCCCCAGCGCACACACCGCCGCAGCCGACAGCACCAGCCAGCAGAACCCAATCCCGACCCGCGACCGCAGGCGGCGCGCAGGCACCCGCGCGATATCCAGCTGACTGCCGACCCCGTCACCCAAGCCCGTAAGCCCCAGCTCTCCGATCATGACCCAGCTCCCGTTGACGCGGCCGATAGAAGTTCTGACCCCTGCGAACGCACAGTGCGCCCCCCGACCCGGCGAACCTATGGCAGCCGCCCCCCGCAGTCAACCATCCGGTCCCGATTGCCGTAGTCACCAATAATCGCCGCACGCAGCCCACACGACCGCGACGCGCGCTCTGCAACCGGCCCACCGATCAACGCGGCACGCCCTAGACGCGAGACGCCAGGAGGACCCACCCAGGCGCGCAAGCCAGCGACACGCATCCAACACGAGACTGCCGCGTTCACGAAATGGCGGGTGTAGCGCCTCACTCCTGCTTTCGCGAGTCGGTGACGCGAAGCAGCAGTCGAGCTCCAGCGGCCCGCCTACACCCGAGCGGTACGGGCCGCCTGCGTTGCGCCAGGTCGGCGTGGGCGACAGCGCTGAGGGAGGACGTGTCCCGAAGTATGTCCCGAACTCGGCGATTCTGACCTGCGCGAACTAGGAAGAGACCGCCTGATCCGCGCGTATTTGCTGCAATTGCCCCGCAAACGGGCGACTCTTAATCCCAAGGTCGGAGGTTCGATCCCTCCACGGCCCACTCGGAAAGCCCTACACAGCGGGGCTTTCTCTTTGTCACAAGCATGTTCCCGATGTGGGATATGTTCCGAAGATCCGCGTAGATTGTCGGCATGGCGGGCGCTTTCAACCCTCCGACGGGCTACGTCTACCGAGTCGGTCGAACCCGCGGTCCGGTCTGGTATGCGAGTACCGGCTCACCAACGGTCGGCAGGTCCAGAGGATCGGTCCCGCGTGGACGGAACGGGGTAGGCCAGCGGCCGGCTATGTGACCAAGCGCCTGGCGGAGGCGTGGCTTCGGGAGACGTTGGATCAGGCGCGGCGCGGAACACTGCCCGGCACGGTGCGGACGGGGGCGACCTTCGCCGAGGCGGCGGCTGAGTATCTGCGCTACGTCGAGCACGATCGTGAGCGCAAGCCCTCGACGGTGCGCGGGTATCGGTCGGCGATTACCGCTCACCTGGTGCCTGCGTTCGGCGAGCTCCCCGTCGAGGACGAGACGCCCGCGGTCATCGAGCAGTGGATCGCCGGCTTCGAGGGCTCAACCCGGACGCGCAGCTCATCCAGCTGCATGGGATCCTCGGTCGAGCGAAGAGGACCTACGGCCTGGCTGGCAACGCCGCGAGTGAGGTCGAGAAGTTCCAGCAGACCAGCAGCGGCGACATCGAGGTCTTCTCTCCGGAGGAGATCTGGGGGCTCGTTCGGGCCGCCGACAACGAGCAGGACGCGGCGGTGCTCCTCACAGCGGCATTCACAGGGCTGCGCATGGGGGAGCTTCTGGCGCTGCGCTGGCGCGACCTCGACTTCGCGAGCAACGTCGTGCGGGTGAGGGCAAGCTACTACCTCGGTCAGCTGACGACGCCGAAGTCCGGGAAGGTCCGGGCGGTGCCCTTGGCGCCGGCCGTCGCGACGGCGCTTGCCCAGTTTGATCGGGTCTGTCACCAGCGGTTGATGGCCAAGCTCGCAGGGCGAATCCATGACCGCCGGGTGCTCGTGCTGATCGGCAGGCTGATCAGGGCCAAGGTGGTCTTGCCAGACGGTGTCGTGATCGCGAACGAGCAGGGCGTGCCGCAGGGCTCGCCGCTCTCACCGCTGCTCTCGAACATCGTGCTGGACGAGTTCGATCGAGCGCTCGTCCGGCGTGGCCACCGGTTCGTTCGCTATGCCGATGACTGCAACGTCTACGTGCGAAGCGAACGAGCTGGGCAGCGGGTGATGGCCAGTCTCGCCGGGTTCATCGAAGGACGGCTGCGTCTGACGATCAACCAGGAGAAGTCGGCTGTCGCTCGTCCGGAGGATCGCCATTTCCTCGGTTTCCGGTTGCGGCGAGATCCGCGGACCGGGACGGTGGAGGTTCTGCTCTCGCAGCGCACGATGCGCAACGCGATGGACAGGATCCGTCAGCTCACACCGCGCAACTGGGGTGACAGCGTGGATCGCTGCATCGCCTCGATCAACGCGTGGCTGCGTCGCTGGCACGGCTTCTTCGGGGTCGCCTCCGTTTCGGAGATACAGATGATGCGCAAGATCGACGGCCATATACGGCGTCGATTGCGGGCGATCATTCTGCGCCACTGGAAACGCCGACGCACGATCGCGCGCAAACTCATCGCGCTCGGTGTCAGGCGAGAAAGCGCGTGGCGGCAGATCTACCAAGGCCGGAAGTCCTGGTGGGCTCTCAGCCACACGCATGCTGTCGATAACGGTCTGCGCCGGGCGTTCTTCGCCCAGCGCGGTCTGATCTCCGTGGTCGACATGCATCGCGCCAAACGCCAGCCGCGTCGTCGCCCCAGAATCGCCAAAGCCGGCGCCATGGGATAGATCGAGGTCGAGAACCGGCCGGCGGTGGGGTTCACAACCCGCCGTCCCGAGGAGCCGTGTGCGACGACCGCACGCACGGTTCTGTGGGAGCCGGGGCGGGCAACCGCCCCGGCTACCCGATCGCAGGCCGAAGGCCCGACGTTGACGGGCGCGACGCCGATGCGACCACCCTGGCGAGTCCGGGAGGGATCGCACAGGATGTCGGCCTCGTGACACGGAGTCCGAGCAACGTGAGCGGGCGCGAAACGATCCCGTCGTCGCTTCGCGACTCGTTCGCCAGGCCCACGAGCCGACGATTGCTCACGCGGGGCAACGCGATCCCCCGACGCCGGGCGCGCGGAAGATCCCATGTCACAGTAGGTCGTGTGCGATCTGACCGTCCGGTGATGAAGGCGATGGTGCCGACGGCACCGCAGCTCGCCGGAGAGATAGCTCACGAGAGAGGGTCGTCTGGATGTCCGTTGGTCCTGGGTATCGAACTCAAGCATCAGCCCGCGCTGAGCCATAAGCTCGAAGTCATGCCTCGCGGTGGACCTTTTAAGCCCGAGGAGATCGAGACATGGCAGATCCGGGCCGAGGCCGAGCTCACCCGCCTGCGGTCGCTCACCGCCGCGCAGTTAGGCGCCGAGGTCATGCGCCGCGGCTTTGCCGACCTCCCGGGCGACGGTGAACGGACGCGGATCGGCCTGTCTAACAGCCTCTGTCCTGACGCTCCGCCGGTGGTCGGCGGCGATGACATCAATGTCGTCGAGCAATACAACGGGTTGCTCGTCCCTGTCCTCAGCGCTCTAGAGGATGCCGGGCTTCTCTCAAGCGAGCCGCGCGGACGATCCGCGCTGCGGTTCTACAGCTTGACGACCCGCGGACGATCGGCCCTGGGGGACGACGGCGTCGAGACGATCCTCGCGGTTCGGTCCTAGTGGAAGGCGTCGCCGAGCTGGCGACGCGGCCGCGGGGGCGCTCAGCGAGGCCGGAGAGATGATCACCAGGTCCGTGCTCTCGCTGCTCCATGTCGTCGAGAGGAGGAGTGTCCGTATCGCGACAGAGAGTTCTCCTGGGGGCGACAAGGCGGAAGTGGGCGTTGCGTTGCTCTTGCTTGACCTGAGAGTTCCCGTGAGGGACCGGGCGGGTCTATATTTGACTGACTAGACACTCTTTTATATGGTGGGCGTGTGGCCAGGCCCCGGAGCGAGAATCGGCGCAGCGCGATCTTGTCGGCAGCGACCCGCGTGATCGCGTCCCAGGGGCTAGCGGCGCCGACAGCAGCGATCGCGAAGGAGGCAGGCGTCTCCAACGGCTCGTTGTTTGTCTACTTCGACACGAAAGCGGCCCTCCTCAATGAGCTCTACGTCGTCCTGAAGACCGAGATGGGGACGGCGGCGACCGCCGGGCTTCCCGCCGGCCGCGAACCCCGCGAGCAGGTCGGCCATATGTGGACACACTGGCTGCACTGGGCGACGACCACTCCGGAGAAGCGGCGGGCGCTCGCACATCTCGAGGTGTCGGATGAGATCACCGCCGAGAGTCACCGGACGGTGGGTTCTGCGCTGGGCGGCATCGCGGAGCTACTGGAACGCAGCCGGGCCAACGGGCCGATGCAGAACGTGCCGTTGGGATTCGTTCTGACCCTCACGACCGCGATCGCTGACGCGACGATCGACGCGATGCTCCGCGAACCCGCGGAGGCCGAGGCCCGCAGCAGCGTTGCGTTCGACGCCATCTGGCGGGTTCTCGCCGGCTCCTCACTTCCGGCGACGACCTGATCTCCACCACCACTGCAAGGGAAATGACATGCCGAACACCGGCCACAATGCACCACCCGCCAACGCGTGGGTCATCACCGGGCCGACTTCGGGAATCGGTCATCGCACCGCCCTCGAGCTCGCCAAGCACGGCACGGTTGTGCTGGTCGGTCGCGACCCGAACAAGCTCCGCGCGGTCCAAGCCGAGATCGACGCGCAGCCCGGCGGTCACGCGCTATCGATCGTCTGTGACTTCTCCGACATCGTGAGCGCACGGCGTGCGGCTGCGGAGATCATCGCGCTGGATCTTTCCCTTGCCGGCGTGCTCAACAATGCCGGCGTCATGCCGACCCATGCCGAGCGGACCCCACAGGGATGGGACCTTGCGTTCGCGACCAACCACCTTGGACCGTTCGCGTTCACCGAGGCGCTGATGCCCCATCTGCCTGACGGTGCGAGTGTCGTCTTCATCTGCTCGGGCGTCGAGGATCCCGAGCGCAAACCCGCCGTCACTGCTGGTTTCCGCGGTGGTCGCTACATCTCGGCAGAGGCCAGCGCCCGCGGTGAATGGGAACCCGGCGGCTCATCAAAGCCGGGCTTCGATGCCTACGCCACCTCCAAGCAGTGCAACCTCGCCACAGTTCTGGCGTTCGCGCGCACGACCCCGAGGCTTCGCTTCAACGCAGTCGAACCCGGTTTCAACCCGGGCACCAGTCTCGGCCGGGACGCAAACGTTGCTCTTCGGCTCTTGGCGAAGTACCTGCTCTCGCCGCTAGCACCCTTCATCAAGTACTGGAGCACCCCAAAACAGGCCGCCCGGGTGATCACCGAAGTCCTGAGCAACACGTCGGACCGGACAGGGCTCTACTACGACGAAAACGGCAAACCGATGGCCGGCTCCGCCCAGGTGCGCGACCCTGCGTTCGCTGACCGCATCGTCGCCGAAACCCGCGAGTTGCTCGCCAGCAGTCCAATCCACACGGCGCCCGCCGGTCTCTAGGTCAGTCGATCCGCGACTGACGCATCTTCGAAGCTCCGGACGTCTCGACTGGCGATCCGGCCCCGGCAAGCTGCTGCTCTATGTCGGCGACCAACGGAAGCGGAAGTCCCGTGTCCGTGGCTGCACCGGCGACTGAGCAGGTGCTGACCCCGCGCATCTCTGCATCTTGGCCATCACCGACCCAGACCCGAAGCCCAAACCTCGAGGATCTCGTCAAACCAGATGTCAATGG